>ERZ1370068.1075-contig-10983_pt1 | contig 38027 bp, 69 predicted proteins | sample MGYA00561227_ERZ1370068 | MGnify/ENA primary metagenome ERZ1370068 (study PRJEB38410, sample SAMEA6850437) | metagenome | study: Metagenomic assessment of the ecological functions of the soil: analysis of the soil microbiota associated with the...
TTACGTATTGTTTGCGAAGGTTTCGTAGAGAACTGGCAGTCAGGAAAGCACCATGCTTCACGATGGGGTGCGATCTGTCGCACATCATCATCCTGACAGTGTCGGCGATGTTCCGCACGACCTTTACCAGCAACGCAGCGGTGGTGTTGAGCGCGTTCATGCGCTGTGGGGCGCAGTGCCTGGATGATTTCTACAGCACCGTCAGGGGCAAGACACTCCGAGGGGCTACATCGCGGTGCTCCACACGCATGGGCGCAATGGGCAGTACCATCCCGCATCTGCATCTGCTCGCCACCAGTGGGGGCTATGATGCGCCAGGAGCGCGCTGGGAGCATCTCCAGTACTTGCCCTATGCGCTGCTGCGTCGCAAGTGGCAGTGGCACCTGCTGACGATGCTGCGCCAGACGCTGCAAGACCGACGCGGTCCAGCGGTTGGTCGATGCGTGTTTCCGGCAATATCCCGACGGCCTGGTGACCAACGTGCAGAAAGGCGCACGTCCCAGCGCAGTATCAGAGTGTAGCGCGCTACGTGGCCAAGTACGTGGTGAGCCCGCCGATCGCCGTCCGGCGTATTGATCGCTATGATGGTGACGGGTCACGTATCATTATCGCTCCCGCAAAACGGACCGGGTAGAACATGAAACCGTCGCTGTGGGAGACGTTTATTGCCGGATGGTCCCAGCACACGATACCCCAGGGTTCAACGCATCAGTAAACACCAGGGTGCAAGCACAAAGACGTTGCCAAGGTGGCGGTGATCTACGGCCCTGGCGAAGGTGGATGGGGTAGTCAAGGGTGCAGTGAAGATCATCGCCCGGCTGACCTACCGGCAACGGTACGAGCAGAGCACGGGTCGAGACCCTTTGCAGCTGTCCGCATTGTCAGTGGTGAGATGGAGGTGTGGCGCATCTGGCACCCGACCTATGGGGTGATCTATGACGAGGGGGAGGTGATCAAACGCGGGGCACATACGCTCCGCGCGTGCAACGGGCCGGCCCCTGGAGTGAGGAAGATCCGCCCGCAGGGCCTTTGTGCACAACCCCGCGCACAGCAGTGTCCGCGGTTTATTGCAGCAGCCAGCATGAGCCTTCTCCTGGGTATTCTTGCCTTTTTCCGCAACTCGGAGCAGGAACTGTGCATATGTTCCCTCATGGGTCATAGATCGCTCCCCAACTCGAAAGAACAGGCTGATCCCAGAGTGCCCTGATTAGGCACAAGGCGGTTGCGGCTCGCGATCGACCATGAGGTCAGAGATCTTCTGGGCACCATAACTCCTAGAAGAATTCAAGCTCCCCAAGCACCATAGCCGTCGTGACCGCCTTGCGTCCAAGCATTACTCTAGAGAGCCGGTTTCTCGGTCATATCCACGTCTTCAACACGCCCAATCAGCATATTTGGCATCCGTGTCCGAGTCAGAAAAAGCTCAAGACGGTCATGCCACGGCAGGAGGAATAGTTGATCGGTCTGCCCCAGTGTCCTATGAGCGCTTCCGTCTCGTAGCGATGTACTTGCTCAGGAGCGAGTCGCCCCAAGCGTGCGCCATGACCTCTCTTCTCGGTGATTTCTCCGTCAAAATGACCCGAACATGAACTGGACCCATTGATAACCTCCTGTGTAACCGTGAACCTGACCTAGAAAGGGTAGCAGGAAGGGAGGAGTCAAAAGACGGATGGGAAGCCGGCGCTATCTGCTGCCCCCTCGCAAGCGTGCACTCGGTCGGAGTCCTCTAGCACTCATAATGCGGCGCCGCAAAATCTCTGTTTGAGCGCCTCTGCCCTAGGCGTCGCGACACTGCGTGGCCTGATAAGCGCTCAGGATGGGATAGGGCAGGGTCGCTGTTCGAACGGCGGGAGGGGGAATACCCGATTTCAAACGGGGGCTACAAATGCTCAGAGGTATCATGTACTATAACAGACACCCTCCGCAGCTCGTCGCCTACGAGACGCGCGATGTCGGGCTGAGGGCGGTGACCCAATTGAATGTTTCTTTGGCGAACATGGGCATATGCGGTAAGGTGACGGACGCAAGCTTGATGCCGCAGGATACGCGTGATCACCGCCTCATGGGTCATGGCTGCAATGATCCGGAGTGAACCTTAGGGCACAAGGGACACGAGGCCATTGCGCTCAAACATGCGCCCCAGCAGTCGCGCCTAGCTCCATCGAGGCGTTCCAGTGTTGACCTTACCTCCATCTCCACCCCTGTTGGCGCAAAGTTACGATTGCCCCGCGCATCTCACTGTGTGCGGTGCCAAACACCCGGCATAGCGCCAAGATGGACGCGCGGCAGGGGACGATTGCTGCCAGCTTCTCCAAGAGTCTCCAATGGCACAGTGTGATACCGGTTGTACCGTCAGATTACGGTTTTGCGAACGCCCGAGATCTCTCGTCGGCATCTTCCTTCAAGACGCTCAAGCGCCACAGCACTGCTTGCCGTATCGCATCAAGCGCTCTTACTGGTCACGCCGATGCGCTAACACCTGATGTTGGTGTGGAGCGAAAACTGCTCCAAACTGGCAACAGCGGGGTCCCGTCAGTGCGCGTCTCGCAAGGCGCTCGGCAACGGTTTTCCGGTTCACATTTTGCCTGGAACAGGAACGCCACCGAGTGTGCGGCGAGACGCATGACCCCCCAGGAAAGATCCCCATATACAGAATCCCTAGCGCCGTAATGCCCAGCACCGCCATCGTCGTAGGGGCAAGACGCGGATTGGCGTGGCCCCGTTCGGCTCACGCATGTAGCATGAGCATGACGACACGGGCGTAGTAGACCACCGAGACCACGCTGGTCAGGACCCCGATCAGGGCCAACCCGTAGTGGCCAGCCTGCACCGCGGCACTGAACACATAGAACTTGCCGGCAAACCCGCCGTGGGCGGAAAACCGGCCAGGGCGAACATAAAGAGCGCCATCAGCGGCCGCTAACAGAGGATGCGTGGTCCCAAGCCAGCGTAGTCGTCGAAGGCATAGCGCAGCTCCTCATGCCTGGCCACCACCATGAGCATGGTGAACGCCCCGAGCGACATCAGGGTATAGCGCCACCAGGTAGTAGAGGATACTGCTGGCTCCCCAGGGCATTGTGCGCCACCAGGGCCACAAACGCATAGCCAGGCATGCGCGATGCTGGAATACGCCAGCATGCGTTTGATACTCTGCTGCGCCATGGCCACAAAATTGCCCAGGATCATCGTTAACGCGCGCCAGGAACGCAAAGATCGGCACCCAGTGCTGGGCCATCTCTGGCGTGGCAAAACCCCTGAAAAAGACCCGCAAGAACGCCGCAAAAGCTGCCGCTTTGGGACCAGCCGTCATGAAGGCCGTGACGGCCGTGGGGCGCCACTCGTAGACGTCCGGGGCCCACATGTGAAAGGGACACGACAGCGGCTTTGAAGCCCAGGCCCACGATGAGCAAGGCCATGCCCATCAGCAGCAACGGCGAGAAGTCGCCCTGGCCCAGGGCTTGCGCTAAGTGCATCAGGTTCGTGTTGCCCAAGGCCCCGTAGATCGTGGCAATGCCATAGAGGAAAAAGGCCGACGACAGTGCCCCAAGCATAAAGTATTTAAACGCCGCTTCCTGCGAGCGTGGGTCATCGCGCAGCAGACCGGCCAGGATGTACGTGGCAATCGACAGGGTCTCGATGGCCAGGAAGACCATCACCAGATCCGCTGCGGCGGCGACAAAACATGAAACCTGTGGTGGCAAAGAGGACCAACGCATAGTACTCGCCGGCGCTCACCCCCTCGCGTCGCACGTAGCTGGCGGATAAGAGGATGGTCGAGCGCCGCAATGAGGAGAAAGGTGGCGTTAAAAAACGCCCCGAGATGATCGACCACCGCCATGGCCATGAACACCTGCCGTGGCGCGCCGGCCGTGCCGAGCGTGAAGAAGAAGGCCAGCGAGGAGACCGGCGAGGCCAACGACCTCGTTCAGATAGCGGCTCCGGGGCGTGAGGAACAGATCCAGAGTGAGGATGACCAGACCCGTCACCAGGACGGTCATGTGTGGGAGCAGAGACCCGTGCTGTCCAGCAAAGCCGTGGCGTCCATGCGTGTCTCTCGGTCCTCCGTCCGCCCCGCCAAACTGGCGGGGCTTGCTGTGCGCAGCATTGCGGACGCAGCACTTAACGCTGCAGCAGGTGCAAGTTGTCCACGTCTACCGTGTCTCTGGAACGGAAAATGGTCAGCAGAATGGCCAGCCCCACCGGCGGCCTTCCGCCGCCGCCACCGTGATGCTCAGGAAGACGAACACGTGTCCGCCCATATCATTGATGCAGACGGGCGTAGGCCACAAAGCTCAGGTTCACGGCATTGAGCATGAGTTCAAGCGACATCAGCATGATCAGGGCGTTGCGCCGCATGAGCACGCCAATGGCTCCGGTGGTGAACAAGATCGCACTGACTGTGAGATAGTGAGGAATAGGAATCATGCTGTCAGGACTCCGCGTGACTAGAGCAGTTCGACGTTTGGCGAGGATGACCGCCCCGATGATGGCGATCAGCAGCAGCACTGACGTCAGCTCAAAAGGCAGCATGTACACGGTAAAGAGCTTGTTTCCCACCGCTTCGATGGTGCCAAACGCGGGCTGTGGGGTGCCAGCTCGGCGATACGTGGAAACGGTGGCACCACCGCTACCACCAGCCCCAGACCAATGAGGCCAGCGATGAGCCAGGTCACACATGCTGCCTTCGCGCTGCAGGGTTTCTTCGCGTAGATTGAGCATCATAATGACAAACAGCATCAAGACCATCACGCGCCCCAGCATAGACGAGAACCTGAATGACCGCCACAAACGGTCCAGCTCAGGAGGGCATAGAAGCCCGCCAGGGCACAGCATGGTCACGACCAGATAGATGGCGCTGCTCATGGGGTTGCGATGAAATACCACCATGATGCCACACCCCACACCGACGATGGCAAAGATCCAGAACAGGAACGTTTCCATACCTCGCGCCTCGTTGTGTCTACGTCACCAGGAGGACAATCACGGCTGTGACCAACAGGTTGGCCAGGGCGAGCGGTAACATCATCTTCCACCCCAGTCGCATGACCTGATCGTACCGAAAGCGTGGTAGGGTCCAGCGCACGATCAGCAAGATCCAGCAGCCACACCAGCACTTTAACGCAAAAAGTGCCAACCTGGATCAGCGATGACCAGCAGACGGGGCAGGTGCCAGACCCCGACCTCGAAAGGCCAGTGAAAAGCCATCGGCTTGCAGGTAGGGAAACTGCCAGCCACCGAAGAAGAGGGTTGTGACCAGCGCCAGCGACAATGACAATCTCGACGAATTCCGCCAGGAAGAACATGCCGAACTTCATGCTACTGTATTCGACGAAATAGCCGATGATTTCTGACTCACCCTCGGGCAGAGTCAAACGGCGTGCGCTTGTTTTCTGCCACTGCCGCCAGCGAGGAAGAGGAAGAAGGCCACTGGCTTGCAGCAGGACACTCCCACTTTGGGATGAAAACCCAACAACAGTTGCCCCTGTTCCCGGACAATCACGTCCAATTGCGCTGACTGGTAGATCATCAGGATGCCCAGGATGGACAGCCCCATACTGACTTCGTACGAGATCATCTGGGATGAGGCGCGTAACCCACCAAGGAGGGAGTAGTTATTATTGGAGGCCCAGCCTGCCAGCATGGTGCCATAGACCGCCAGGGAGGCGATGGAGAAGATATAGAGAATGCCAACGTTCAGGATTGGCCACCTGCAGGAGGAATCTCTTTCCCGCCGATGACGAGGACATCGCCAAAGGGAATGACCGCGAACACCACCAGGGCCGGAAACAGCGCTGCCGCCGGGGCCAGCGTGTGCAGCACCCGATGCGCCCTCAGGAATAAAGTCCTCTTTAGCGATCATCTTGATGCCATCCGCCATGATGTGCAGCAAGCCGACGGCCGTAATGTTCCCCACATTGGCGCGGTTTGGACCGATGCGGTCTTGCATGAAGGCGCTCTGTTTGCGCTCTGCCCAGGTGAGTAAGGCTGCCAGATTGAGCAAGGCAAACAGCACCACACCCGCTTTGATCAGCACGATCACAAAGTCCAGAAACACCGTCGCGCGCTCCTCCGTTCTCTGCCAGCTGCCGCCGCTGCTTGTCCGCACAGGGACGTTACTGTACTCTGTTATGCCAGCAAAAACAAGAGCGCTCCCCACTCGCCCTCCCCCATCGAGGGGGAGGGGACTCTCTGGAGTCGGAGATGGACTTCTCCCTTGTCCAGGGCGTTCTATGCACAGGCCACGGTGTAGACGTCCTGAATGCTCTCCGGCAGCCGGTACTCGTGCCAACTGGCACCGCCGTCCTGAGTACCGAACACCTGACCGCCGCGCGTGGCACAGTAGACCTGGTTGGGATCACGGGGATGCAGCCCCACGGACATCATGGTGCTGTGCGCCTTGACGCCATGATCGAAGCGCTGCCAGGTCTTGCCCAGATCCTGACTGCGGTAGAGCGAGCCATCACGGCTGCGCGCGGCGGGGCTGAGGCAAGCGTACATCACCTGCGGCTCCTGCGGTGAGACCTGCACGTCACGCGCATAGGTCAGAGGCGAATAGCGCCCCACCTCCATGTCCTCCCAGTTCATGCCATGGTCGGTGCTACGGAACAGGCCCATACGCACGGCCAGAAACACCGTGCCAGGCTGGGCCGCGCTCATGGTGAGGGCGTGGGTGTCCATCATGCCTTCGATCTCGGTATCGCTGCCAATTTTGCTCTTCAGGTGCTGACGCCCGGCCAGTTCGACGAGATGGGCGCTGCAGTCCGTCCAGGTTTCGCCGCCATCCAGACTGCGCATGAGTCCACCGACTTCCACCCCGGCGTAGATCTCATCGGGATTACGTCGGGTCAGCCGTCATGCGGATGAGGCGTGTAGCAAAGCCCATCTGCACCCGCTCCGGCTGCTGCGCTTTGGGCAGCCGGCGCCAGGTGTCACCACCGTTGTCACTGCGATACACCGCCGCCGGGCGGTGCCCAGGTACATAGTCTGGGGATTCTTGAGGGTGAAACAGGATGCGACCACACGGCCATGCCGAGGTCCGGGAAAGCCGAGCTTCTCCCCAGTGGTCACCGCCGTCTGTGCTGCGATACGGCCCGTGATTGCGTACCGGCGTAAATCACCTGCGGGTTCTGCGGATGAATAGCGATGGCCCGGACTTCATAGGCTCTCCGGCATGACCGTTGGTCAGCGCTTGCCAGTGGTCATCACCGACAGCGCGGCGGAAGAGACCGCCGGGGTTCTGCGTGCCGCCCGCCGCTGTCCAGTGTGCGGCGCCAGCGTAGATGTACGATGTTGCGTTTGCCATAGTGTGTCTCCCTTCTGCAAGAATCACGCATACTCCAGCTTATGCTGCTGCATGGTAGCATGTCGGCGGCGCTGACGCTATCATCCTGGTATAGCTGTGGCGTGGCGAGGGCTAGAACAACATCATCCTACGAGGTCTACGGTCATGGCGAAGCATACGGCCTAGAGATGGGACCGGACGGCTTCCTTTAGAGACGCTCCAACCCAAAGTGGTTGGACGGGTCCAGTCTCGAGGAGAAACTGGCGTGTACGCGTGACCTCAGCCTCCTCGCCGATCGCCGTGGCAGCGCTCATCAGGCCGTGGAGGCAGCGCAGAAAGCCACGATTACCTCGTCCTTCCAGCGTAGTTGCTGCGTGCCACGCCATCCAGAGCCGCGGGCCCGGTCGAGACCCTCGGTGGTAGCCGACCCGAAAGAAGGCATAGGCAGCGATGACATCGTCGGGCAGCGCCAGCTCCCCCAACGCCGCCCAGGCGTTGAGACAGGTCGGATAGCGCGCGGCAATGGCATTGAGTCGCGCCCGATAGGCTGACGCCGTGCTCTGCCCAGCCTGAAAGTGGCGAGGGCCGCGGCAACTTGTTGGGCACTGTCATCTGGATCAGGAGACAATACGACAGGTTGCTCCAAAGGAAGATTAATGGCCATGTGAACCTCCAAAGCCTTAGAGGGCTTAACATATACGCGCCATGCCGTCATATGTCAAGCGTTACACTTACTCCTTGCGCACAGTCGTGTCTTTGATCCTGACGCACACCCGGTGCCTTATGCAACTGAGGAGCAAGTTTCGCGCTGGACGGGCCACGTAAACGCCAGCAGCTCAATACTTACACGCTTCGAACAGCGTGGTCGTATGCCCGAAAAGGCGCTTGAAGCGCTCGATATCCGCTGCCTCGCCAGTGGCCTTGGCGAGATTATCGCTCAGCTTAACGGTGCGGTGTCCATTGGCTTCAATCACTTTGATGACCAGTGACAGTGCCTCGAACCCCACATCATTCGTGAGATTCGTCCCCCATCCAAAGCTGACGCGTATCCGACCGGCAAAGTGATCTGGCGAGCTTGACGATGGTGCCCAGGTCCAGCCCATCGCTAAAGACGATGAGCTTGTCACGTGGGTCAATGCCATGCCGCTCATAGAAGGCGATGGCTTGCTCGCCAAACGCCATGGGATCGCCCGAGTCCTGACGCAATCCTTTCCAGGCGCGCGCCTGTTCGGCGGTCATGTCGCGGAAGAAAAAGTCCCTGCCATACGTGTCAGTCAGGGCAATGGATAGGCCCCAGCCGTACTCCTGCCACCATTCCTGCAGCACACGGTTGTGCGAGGCGCGGATGGTGTCTATCGCTTTGCGCCATCACCCCTGCCAGCACCATGTATATCTCGTGCGCCAGGGTGCCTATAGGGAGCAGACCGTACTGCATGGCCATGGCGGTATTCGAGGTCCCCAGCATTTGCCCTGGCATTTCCTGGGCCAGCACACGCACGACGTATTCCTGCCAGCTTCTGCTGAAGCGCCGCCTGGTACCGAAATCACTAAAGGTAATGTCGGGCCGGCTGCGCAGCGTCTTGATCTTCTCCGCGAGCTGCAATGTGCCAGTGGCAAAGACCGCGTCACGCCTCAAAGGCGCTCAGACGCTCCATACAAGCACGATAATACAACTCGTTGATGATCGACAGCGCCAGCGTCTCCCAGTAAATCGCCTCGCACCACAGGCCGGAAAATTCCAGCGTGTAGGTGCCGTCCATGTACTCCAGTTCGTACGGCGGCAAGCGCAGCTCCTTGAGGAAGTGCAGATAGGCCTCGCTGAAGATGCCGTCGCCGTACTCATTGGTGCCGCGCAGATAGTGCAGCTCACTAGGATTGACGCGCAACGTGCGCACATGATCGAGCTCGCGACGCAGTTCCGCTTCGTCGATATACTCTGCCAGCCGCACACGGGCCGTGCGATTCTTGAAGGCGTAGCGCACCGGGACATTGGGATAGCGCTTGAAGACCCAATGTCCCATGGTGAACTTGTAAAAATCGGTATCCAGCAGCGATTGCATGATCGGCATAGTACGCACCTCTTGGGAAACGCCTCTCCCACGCTTGCCTCTATGCTACGGCGCCCCAAACCCCCCGAGCACCGCCTGACCGAAGTGCGCGGCACTCTGGCTGGCGCGCACGGCTGACTGCGAAAAGACCTGGAAGGCACGGCGAATCTGGCTCACGTCGTTGCCAGGGGTGAGGATCCACTGATCCTCGATGCCCATCTCCCGGAACACCCGACGGAAGTCAGTGCTGCCGTCCTCGATGCCCATCGCAGCAACGATGTGCGTCTCGGCCTGTCGCATGTCCCGTGCCAGCGTCGCTACGGTCTGGGCCGTGGCACGCCGGGAATGCTCGTCGGCGCCGTCGGTGATGATGAGGGTGACCGTCCGCACGGGCACGCCGTTGTCCGCGAACTCCTGCGCTTTGGCGAGTACGGTCCCGAGGAGCACCACGGTCTGGTCGTAGAGCGGGGTGCCGAGCGCCGGGTCGTAGTTGTGCTGGTCCAGACGTACGGTCTGCATAATGGGACAGTACGGAAAGAGCACGTGGCCATTCAAGAACCGCGTATGGGCCAGGATACTGTCACGCTGGTGCGAGTGCTGTAAGGCGTCGAGCACGAGATTGTGCCCATCCCGCACCACCTGGGCATTGCCGGCAAAGCGGATAGAGCCCGAATCATCTGGCATCATGGTCACCAACACCGCCTCACTCGCCGTCACGTCATCCACAGGGGTTCCCAGTCCAGCCTGGATCATGGCGCCGATGTCGGCAATTGTCAACGCTTGCATGGAGGCTGTGGAGAGCGCACCACTGCTCTGGACAGCCTGGAACAGGGAGTTAATATCTGTAGGCGTACTCATGGGGCTCCTCCTTACAAGGCCAGATCGGGCCAGCTCGCCATCGGGGTGGTCGAGCGCACCAGATGCATGCCCGCATCGGCAAAGCGCTGGAAGGCCGCATCGGCCTGATCGGTAAAGTCCACAATGCCAGGCACCACGACCGGCGAGGTGCAGTCTTCCAACAGATACACTTTCTGCGCGAGTTTTGGATCATGTTCTACAATCTCGCTGAGCAGATCATCAATACTCCAGGCCACACAGTGGCTCTTCGCCTGGCCAGCGATGACCACGGCGTCGAACTCTAACAGCTTCTTGATGAAGCGAGCATTTTTCTGGGCAATGGGCCGACCGTCGGCGCTATCGAGCACCTCAGGACGGAGCACCGAGTAGTTTTCGGTCAACGGGTTACCGCCCTTGATTTCGAAGCCGGTTTGACTGTTGCGCGCCAGGTTATGAAAAAACAGCGCCTCCTCAACTGCTGAGACGAGACAGTGGCCAATGCCGCCCAGGATGGAGTGGTAGGGCCAGATCATCAGCAGGTATTTGCCTTTCTCGCTGAGCTTGCGGCAGTAGTGCAGGAGGTGATTCTGCAGCGCCATGTAGTTGCCGTTCGCCAGGCTGTTGGCCACGGCTGGATTCACCTTCCAGACGCCTTTTTCGACCTCCTCCAGTGCAATCGAGGTCAGCGGCTGCGGATGCTCGCCAGCGTCGTTCACCAGGAAGACGGGGTGGAAGATCTGCATGGCAGTGTGTGTGTCCATGGTGGGATCAATCTCGGTAATGGTGTCGAGATTGCGATAGATGAACCGACACAGCCTGACGTTGTCCTCGATAGCGCCGCGCCCGGAACGACCGCCGACAAAGAGCTCGAAATCGGGTAAGCAAAACGTGTTCTGGACATCGATGGCCACCAGACAGATTTTCACTTTGTCGCTGGCCGCTGGCTTGATATCGTGCTGCCTGGCCCATGCCTGCGCCTCGCCGGCTCTGTCCTGGTAGGGGACACGCCAGACCTGGCCAACTTTATCGGCATCAAAATGAGCTGGAATGGGAAGTTCACGATGACTCATGGGTTGCTCTCCTTCTAAGCGATTGTGCCGTAACTACACTTCCCGCCTAGGCGATGGTAAGTACATAAATGTTCTGCCGGTCGACGACATACATCCCCTGCTGGCCGGCAAACAGGTGACAACCACTATCTACGTACGGTTCGGTGTCCGGAAACACGCGCGTCTGCACAAGCTGGCCGTGCTGCGGCTCAACCCGTACGATCCCCTCATCTGTCGGTGCAAAGAGCCAGGAGCCGGCGACGCCTTCCCCGGCAGCGTGCCCAGCCAGGAGCCATCGTATTGCTCGGCCTGGGCCGTGGCCTCTACAGTACCCTGCGCGCTCAGCAGCACACACTGGTGCACCATCTTGCCCTGCACTCTGCGTCGCTACCAGCAACCAGCAATGCGTGTCAGTGAAGACGCACCTGGCGTCGACCCAGTGACCACGCAGGGGCGGCAGGCGTACCGTATCGTTGATGCCCCGCCGCTCGGCATCAAAGAGAAAGGCCACGCTGAGATCTCCAGCACGATACAAACCAAAGCCAAAACGTGGGCCTACCCAGAAGTGCGTCTGCCCCTCTAAAACGTCTCCAATATAGACCGGCCCCCAGGGACCATCGCGCCGGAGCTGCCCCCGGGCTGTCCAGTAGCGGGCGCGGGCGTTGGCATCAAAGAGCGGTCGTGCACCAGTGCTATCGACACGGAGGCGCTCGGGAGCGTGCTCGGGGACCATGGTGATGACCTGTCCATCCTTCCCCAGCAATGTCGCGTGACCGCAGAGCCAGTAGTGCATCTGCGGATCCAGCGCCCCGTGCAGTACCGCCCTGCCATCCTCACGCCGTAACTGGTCCTGCTCATGATACAGCCAGGCCAGGGTGCCGTCCTGCATTGCGGCATACACCATCAGCCCGGAGGTATGGAAGAGACGCCGGGTCGTCACCGTCCCCTGCTTACGGATCACCTCCCGCACGGCTGCCGGCGCTGCGGGTGTACACTGCGGACAGACGCTACGGGCGTGTCCCGTACCGCACTTGATACACCACTGCCAGTGCAGCGTGTCGAGGAGGGGCAGCGGGAAAGGCTCGCGCACGTCTTGGGCAAATACCCGGTGCCAGGTAGTGCAGCAGCTCATCCGGCAGCGTGCTATAGGGAATCGCCGGTTTCGGGTATTGTACCTCAGGATGAAAAATCGTCATGCGGTGCAAAGGGCGCGCCTCATGCGGCACCCTGTGTGCCGGGTCTTTGGGCCGATAGACGCCCCCATATGGCCCGACGAAGAGGAGGCACTGCATGAGCATCACGGTAAAGGCATACCAATCTGAGGCAGCCGTGTGCGGCTGGTGCAGCACCAACTGGGTGGCGTCGGGCACGGCAGAGCAACGGGTCCACAAAACGCGCCGTAAAGACGCGGCACAGAAAGGCCCAAATTGCAAGCTATCGGCGTCGATGAGATACGCTTCGTCCCGAGCCCCAGCACATTCAGATCGTTAAAATCGCCAATGATCACGTCCGGCCCTGATGCAGCGCGCAGAGCGTCTGCGCAGATCGCGAAACAGCGCCACCACGGTGGCATGTGACACCGGCCTGGCGGAAGCTGCGCTCTGCATAACGCATGAGTACCGTGGCGCCGTGCAGGAACCGCATGGTATAGCCCAGAATTGTTCGGCCGCTGCGGTCTGTGACCAATGCCTCTGGACGCACCACGCGACTGGGTACATGGCCGGGAAAGGCCGGGAGCTTGGCCTGATGCTCAGCGAGTCGCGCCTCGGCCTGCTGCTGTTCGTGCGGCTGGCCCGTATAATCAGGGTGCGACGGTGGTTTAAACAGTTTCAGCACCTGGCCATTGCCGATCGTAAACACATCGGCCTCACCGCCCTTGCCAATGGCCTGTTGGGGCTTGAGGCGGAGCCGTTTACCGTTGACAAAGACGTGCACCACTTGCCTCCTCACGCGGATCTGGCCGACGACGGATGACCACCAGCGTTGTATCATCGGGTAACAGTCCGCCTTGCCTATCCAGACGCTGCGCCTCCCAGTTGGGCTGTATGACCTCGCGGTTGACCAGGGCCAGCGTCCGCCGTACAGCGTCAGGATTTGTGAAATAGCGCTCTTCCTGCCAAAACTGCTGGAGTGGGCCGACAGTGGTCCGCTTGCCCGGAATGGGACGTGTCGCGGCCTGCAGGAACGTCTCAAGACCGTCGGTGCCCAGGACAATGGACTGCACCGCCGTCGTCGGCAAGACACGCTGCATCTGGAACTCCTGGGACAACGCCGACGGTCTGCCGTTGTGGGCGTCGAGCAGCGCATAGGCCAGGTAGGGCGGTGCATTATCCGGAAAGGGCCCGAGGGGGATCTGATCGCCATTGACGACCATGACTCCATCCCCGAGGGAGAAACAAAAGCTGCGCCAGGGTGTCACCAACGCTCCAACGATGGTAAAGAGAAGATAGTCCTGCACTGTGGAGGGAAAATCCCCACCGAGCTGCTCAGCCAGGCAGCGGAGCTGCGCCAGAACATCCTGCCGCACGCGATACCAGAAAGCGTGTGCGGGACCTTGCATAGCACACGACATCGCCGCGATCATCAGACGGGCGCCAATCTTGGCTCCGACTTCACTGTGTTTGCCACTGCCACATCCATCACAGACGACTGCCATCACGGCGTGGGGAAGACATGCCCAGTGGTAGGCGTCCTGATTGTTCCTGCCGGCCAGTACATGGTCTCTGCCAGTTACCGAACCAGCTGCGATGTCAAAGCGTCCCTGCATGGTACATGTCTGCATTGCAACCGCCTTCAGTGTATATTTCACACTATAAACATGTAAAAAAATTTTGCACTATAACATATCAATCAGTTTCGGCTCTCGGCTCGTAAAACGGTACAGCATGGTTCGGCCGATGCGCTCCACGCATGGCCGTTTCCCACCGGCTCAACGAGTCCAAGCGCCAGAATCTTCTTGCGAAAATTGCGCTTGTCGAGCTTCCTATCCAGCACCGCCTCATACACCTTCTGTAACTCTGTCAGGGCGAACCGACGTGGCAGCAATGACCAGACCACATTAGTGTACGCGAGTTTCCATTCCAGTCGCTGCCGGGCATACGCGGCCACGGCATCATGGTCGTAGGCCAGTGGCGGTAGGGTCGCACAAGGCCACCAGTGCATACGTCGGCGTACTTGGGCTGCGGTGGCGCAACGCCATGCCAGCGGCATGGATCAGGGCAAAATAGGCGGCGGAAACCACGCGCCCTGCCGGATCCCGATCCGGTCGCCCGAAGGTATACAGTTGCTCGAGATAGACATCCGCCACCCCTGTCTCCTCGTACAAGATGCGCACGGCCGCGGCGTCGAGGCTCTCATCGTCCTGAATGAGTCCCCCGGGCAACGCCCACATCCCTGTGTAAGGCACTTTGGTCATCTGGATGAGCAACAGATGCAGCCTGTCCTCCAACACCGTGAAAATACAATTGTCCACTGCAACTTTAACCTGCTGTACTACTGGATGGGTTGTGACGTTGCCCGATGCCATACGTGAACGCCTATCTCTTAGTGTATTTTATACACATTCTACTATGCACTGGCGCTCTTGTCAAGGCAAGGTTATTGACTGACTTTTCCGAGCTCTGAGTTTGGCTTGTATTCATGCGGCTTTCTCGTCCACCCACTATGAAAGTTCTAGAAACATGGGGAACTCCTTGGCATCATTTGGAGCTGGGGTGAGAACGGGGCCTCTTTTTATCATCACGTGCCCCCACTTCCTGCTTTCCTTTCCCGGCCATTTGCGGTACATAGAGCACGTCTCCTCTCTTGAAGATGTGCCGTAGTGGGTCCGTAATCACCTCTGCATGGGCAGGAGGCTGTCAGATGGACTTTTACACGATTCTCGATCAGGTTATTGACCCTCCTGCGCCAGCGTCAGCGCGTGACGTACCGGGCATCTGCAAGCGGCAGTTTGGCTTCGATGACACCTACCTCGAGGATCTCAAAGCCGAACTCATCGACGCACAACGCCTCGCTGTGGATGAAGAGGGCAAAGTCCTCGTCTGGACGGGCGACGCTGGCCTCACGGCCCCGGCCCCCTCACCGTCCGCCACCACCCAGGAGCGTGCCCCGCTGACCTATACCCCGTCCTATCTCGCGGAGAAAATTCTCACCTCGCGCAGTGCCCTGGAAGGCGAGCGCAAGCAGGTCACCGTGCTGTTTGCCGACCTCAAAGGCTCCATGGAGCTGCTGGCCGACCGCGATCCCGAAGAGGCCCGGCAGCTGCTCGACCCGGTGCTGGAGCGCATGATGGCGGCCGTGCATCGCTATGAGGGCACCGTCAACCAGGTCATGGGCGATGGCATCATGGCGCTGTTCGGCGCCCCCATTGCCCATGAGGACCACGCCGTGCGGGCCTGCTATGCCGCCCTGGCCATGCAGGACGCGATGCAGCGCTACAGCGACGGAGGTGCGGCGCACCCATGGCGTGCGCGGTGCAGATCCGCGTCGGGCTCAACTGCGGCGAGGTGGTGGTGCGGGCCATCGGCAACGACCTGCACATGGACTACTCCGCCAGTCGGCCAGACGACGCACCTGGCGGCACGCATGGAGCAACTGGCCACGCCGGGAGCGATCCGGTTGACCGCGGCGACGCTGCGCCTGGTCGAGGGCTTAGTGGCAGGTGCAGGCCCTGGGGCCTGTCCCGGTCAAGGGCCTGACGGACGCCGGTCGAGGTCTTCGAGCTCGTGGGGACGAGTGCCATCCGGCAGCGTTTGCAGGCCACGGTAGGGCGGGGGCTCGACGCGCTTCTGTGGGACGGCAGACCGAGCTGGACGCCCTGCAGCAGGCGCTGGCAGCAGGCCAGGACGCGGGCCATGGTCAGGTGGTGGCGGTGGTCGGGCGAGCCAGGGGTGGGCAAGTCTCGCCTGGTCTACGAGTTTGTCCATTCTCACATCGGACCCAGGGCTGGCTCGCGCTCAGAGACCACGTCTCATGTCTTACGGGAAGGCGCACAACCTATCTGCCTGTGCATCGACCTGCTCAACGTCTACTTCCAGCGTCGAAGAGCGGCGATGAGCCGCGACGCATCCGCGAGAAGGTCACCGGCAAGCTGCTGACGCTCGGATGCGGCCCTCAGGCCGAACCCTGCCAGCCGTGCTCTGTCGCTGCTGGAGGTAGCGGTCGAGGATGCTGCCTGGGAGCATCTCAACGCTCTCCAGCGCCGCCAGCGCACCCTGGACGCGGTGAAGAGTCTGCTGCTGCGCGAGAGCCAGGTGCAACCGCTCATCCTGGTGTTCGAGAACCTGCATTGGATCGATTCTGAGACCCAGGCCCTCCTCGACCGCCTGGTTGAGAGCCTGCCCAACCGCTCGGCTGCGTCCTGCTCGTCAACTACCGCCCGAGTACCAGCATAGCTGGGGGAGCAAGACCTATTACACGTCCAGCTCCGGCCTCGACCCACTTGCTGCCCGAGAATGCCGATGGAATTGCTCCGCGACCCTCCTGGGGGAGGACGCCGAGCCTTGGCGGCGCTCAAGCACGCTGCTTGATTGCGTGGACGGAGGGCAATCCCTTCTTCCTGGAGGAGATCGTGCAGCACCCTGGTCGAGACCGCGCGTTCTGGTCGGGAGAGCGGGGAGCCTATCGCCTGGTCACATCCCTTGCGGACTCTTCAGGTGCCAGCGACGGTGCAGGCGGTCGCTGGCGGAAGCGCGGATCGACCGGCTGCCGCACCTGAGGACAAGCGGCGTGCTCCAGACGGCCGCGGTGATCGGCACGGGATGTCCCCGCCACGCCTCTGCAGGCCATCGCCAGAGCTACCCGAGGCGGCGCTTGGGGATGCGCGCTGGCGCATCTGCAGGCCGGCGAGTTCCTCTACGAAACGACGGCTGCTTCCCGACATCGAATACACCTTCAAGCATGCCCTCACCCAGCAGGTGGCCTATAGGAAGTCTCCACGCTCGAGCGGCGGCGTGTGGTGCACCGCGCGCGTGGGAGGAGAAATTCCCTGGAGCGACTCTATCCGGCGCAACTGGAGGAGTATTACGCACCGCTGGCGTATCATTACAGCCGAAGCGGACACACCAGGAGGAAGGCGTGCAGTATCTCGTCAAGGACGGGGCATAAGGCCGCCCAGCGGTATGCCAATCGGGAGGCCCTCGACGCCTTCAGCGGGACGATTGGGACGGGATGCTACAGATGGGTGAAGAGTGACGACCGCCATCCTGGGACAATGCGCCAAACTGCTCCTTAGGCTTGTTCTCGAGGCAAGAGGCAGCCAGGGATTACAGAACGCTTTGCTCACGAGCGCACAGGCAACGCGGCAACCACGCACGCAAGAACTGGAGTCGCTCCTTGGCCTGGCATCGGCCTCCTATATTATCTTCGATCGATGAGTTCCGGACTCCCCGCCGCCCAATCTCTTGAGCTGTACAAACAGGCATACAGCAGCCCTGGCTCCGTGAGCTTGACGACAAGGTCGGCATGGTCCGATCCCCTTGTCCCGAGGCACCACTTTCTCGATTTCCTGGTCAGGCCGTATCGCGACGGAGCGCTGGCCAAGACCGGAAGAGCGCATTAGCGCTCAGTCGCGAGCTTGGCGATGACAAGAACTGATCATCGACAGCCTGACGGCCCTCTACCGCTTGCCGACGTCGGATAGTTGGCGCCACAGCCGAGCTCGAGGAACAGGCTGAGTGGAACTGCTCAAGCGTGGATTTCGAGTCGCGACACGATCTGCTGAGGCTGAAGGAACACTATTTCTCTGGCTCATGCAGCTCCATCGTCAGCGAGGCAATTTTGCGCGATGTATCCCGAATGCTGTGACGCTGGTATACATGTCTGGCGCAGAGATCGGATCACTGCCGTGGTGATGTACCCCACTCCGAGAAAGCCTTCGCCCTTGCATTTTGTATCCAGCCGCCACGATGCCGCGTGGGCAGCGCTGCAACGCGCGAGATCGCAGGCGAGGCGCATCCGGCAGGGGAGCATGGTGGAAAGATTTGTGCACGGGCATGTACTTCCTGGAGCTCATGGCGTAAGGAGAGGGCGGCCCCGCGACGCTTGAGCGGGCGATCGACCAGGACGCGCAACGCCTCCAGCGCTGGTCGTTTGGACGCGGGCCCAGCTCCTGCTGGCAAAATCTCTCCTGCTGAGCCGGACAACTCGAGTCCGGCGCACCTCCAGGAGTATGATCCAAGAGCTCCGACGAGCATGAGCGCGGAGATCTGCCGTCAGGGAGTCACCATGGATATCATCTGGCGGCAGAAGAGGTCATTGGCAGAACTGCTTACTCTCCGAGGGCACACTGGACCGACGCCTCCGCCATGACCGAGACGGCCGCCTCGCAGGCAGAACAAAAGTGGGGTCAGACCGGCCGCCGTCTCTCCGCTCTCCGAAGTGCAGGTGGTGCACATTTGGCTGTGCCGCCTGAACAGACCGGCGGATGCTCGTTGCCGCTTTGCCGATGAGGCGCTCCGAGCCGCTCGAGGGAGATGCACCATCTCCCGACGGTCTGGCGCCTCAGCGCGGCAAAGGCGCAGGCACCGCCACCGGGCTCCGGGGACGCTGCGCAGAAGCAGCCGCGGGCCTCATCAGGCAGCCGCGGCGGTTATCCGACAGCTCGCAGAGACCATCCACAGATGCAGCACTCACATTACACGGTTTCCTCGTCGAATCCCCTCGTAGCGCGTCCATTATGGCTGCGGCACACGAGAGGACACGCAGCGAGAAGGGGTAAACGATGCAACTCCGACCAGGCGAGCCAGAGGAAGTCGGCATAAGTCGGCACGGAGAGTACGCCATGGCGAGGCAGTTAGCAGCGAGCTGGGTGGCTCAGGGTATCACCTCTTGCCCTCGTCATCCTTGTAGCGCGCCGAGGGGAGTTGTCGTGCTGCACGGGCGCGTTTGGCCGCTTAACGCCGGACGACGATGCCCCTCCCGTCAAACGCGACACGACCTATCCCCTCAGTTCTCTCGCTACGCAAGCCGATCACAGCAACGGCGGCCATGCTGCTGGTGGAAGACGGTCTCCTTGGCCTGCAACGAGCAGTCTCAGAGTACCTTCCTGAGTTTGTCGGCGAAGGGAAGCAGGCAGTGATGGTGCACCATTTGCTCACGCACACTTCAGGAGCTGAGATGAAGATGTAGGTGCACATGCGGCAAAGAAGAGGGGGTGTCGTCGCCATCCCTCCCCCGAAGAGACGCAACACCCATGGATCAATGAATACCTGTTTCTTACCCTATGATGCGCCTTTGTGGAAGCCACCCGGCGTGGAGATGTCCTACTGCAGCTATGGCTACACTGTTGCTGGGGGAAATCGTGCGGCGGGTCAGTGGCATCACAGCGCTGGCAGACTTTGCCAGAGAAAGGATCTTGAGCCGCTGCGCATGCAGGATACTTTCTACATCGTGCCGGATGCCGTGGCGGGCCAGGATCGTCAGACGCCCATTGGATGCGCCATGTTCTGCCACTACTGCAGTCGGGAACGCCTGGGCTCGCAACCCGAGAACATCAGGGCCAGCCTTCTGGCCAGCGGGGGTGTCTATTCGACCGCGATGGACATGGCGATATTCGGCCAGATGTTCTCTCAATCGTGGAGCTACGGGGAGGTGAGAATTCTCAGCCCAGCAGCGGTTGCCGAGATGACGCGCAATCAGATCCCAGGCATCAGGTGCGCAGTTTCCTGGTGAGTTCTTCCCTGAAGCCTCATGGGGATTTGGCTGGAGTATCCATGGGAATAAAAAAGCCCTGCAATATGGATCGCTGCATTCGCCGCAAGCATTTGACCATAATGGTTCAGGTGGGCGTCTTTTCTGGGTTGATCCAGTCTACGAGATCGTGGGGTGTATTTCCAGGTTACGCTCGAGCGCATAGACGACATGGCGGATCTAAGGCGTGCCGCGACCTATTCATGGGAACGCGGTGACGGCGGCGGTCGTCGATGCATAGAGCGGAGTATGGCACAAACTCGGGTCTCGCACAATGGCTTGGCGTGCTGACAGCAGGGGTGACTATGCATCGACCTGGTTGCGAGTTTTCGCACATTGGCCTAAGCTCAGGTGCTCATGGCTCATCAAGAGCGACCCATGTATGAGTTTTACTGGTAACGTATTCCGCCTCGTATTTTGCGAGGGCTGCTTATTGTTGTGGGGGGTATCGCCGGGGTGCCGGGAGAGAAGGCACCTCCGTGGAACATGTTCCCCGCTGCAAATCCGGGTAAGATGTCTTCTCAACTTGTTTGAGACGACAAGAGATTTCATGGTGTGGCAGGCTGAAAATACACGCGTGCATGTTCGCTGAAATCTCGCTACGGAAAAATTAGTTGAGTTTTTAGCTGTCAGTCGTCTATGGTCCTGGGAGCGCAGGCGTCTCGCCTGCTTCCAGAGCGGGTACCGACCCGCCCAGCGTCCATTGGGAAACGGGGCCACCCTGAGCGCACCTCCCTTTGCCATTGACCCGCTGACGGCGTGCATTCATGCTACGCTTACCGCCAGCACACGTGAACACTTACGCTATCCGGAGAGGCAAAGATGGGGAAAGCTACAGACGGTGCCATCACCCTCCACAGTCCTGTGCGTGGACGGCACCTCCCGCCTTTGGAGGCCTGGTGACCATCTCGACCAGGCGACGTTCCACGCCCGCTATGAAGCCATGCCGCCAGACTTTCGTGCCGAATTGATCGGAGGAGTTGTCTTTGTGCCATCACCACTACGGTCGGAGCACGGTGAATCCCATGCGCTGGTTATGGGGTGGTTGACGAACTATTGGGGTGCTACACCTGGTACGCAAGTCTGAGACAACGCCACCGCCATCCTCGGTGATGACAGTGAGCCGCAACCCGATGCCGCCTTGATCATCGAGCCCGAGAGTGGGGGCAGTCAGCGTCTCTGAGGATGGGTATGCGACCGGCCCGCCTGAGTTGATCGTGGAAGTGGCCTCGAGCAGTGAGTCCATCGACCTGCACGCGAAACGTCGTGACTATGAGCAGGCTGGCGTGCTGGAATATGTGGTGGTCGTCCTGCGCCAGCGCGTTGTGCGCTGGTTTGTCCTGCAGGACGGCACGTATCAGGAAGTGGAGGCGGACGCGAGTGGGCTGTTCAAGTCCAGCAGTCTTTCCTGGGCTCTGGCTCGATGCCCCAGCCCTGCTCCGACTCGATGGTCCGGCAAGTCATGGCCACGCTGCAGCACGGGATCGGAGACGCCAGAGCACGCTGCGTTTGTCCAGCAGCTCCAGGCACGACGCAGCGCCTCGTAGGGCAAGGTAGCGCTAGGCTGGAGAATCTGTAGCGGCGTATCATCCTGAGGGACAACTTTGGGTGCCGGTCAGCAGGCGCAGCCCACCACTCACCAACGGGCCGGCTGAACACAGTGACGGCTGGCGCAAAACGCCGAGCAGCGCGGGCGGTGATAGCCAGGACATCGGCATCCTTGGGGTCGAGCAAGAGTCCAAGCAAGGTACCACTATGAGCACGGACACACCCCCAATGCCCTGACCTCGCGAGCCAATGACAGGGTGGGTTCCAAAGGGGGATTCGCCAGTATCGCCTGGTGGGCTCTCGCACTCAGCGTCGCCGCGGCCCCGATAGCTTCCAGGTTGCCCTGCTGCAGTCCCTCGCGCAGGAGGGTAAAGGCTGCACGATGCCGGGGGCCAGCTGGCGCAAGACCTCCCGATGATCTAACTGATTAAACGCCAGCGTATCCACCGCACCGCCAGGATCCAGGACAACGACCATCAGGGCTGGCGGGGCCCCCAAGTCCTCATAGACGTGGCCATGGCGATGATCCCATAACGCCAGTCCAGGGAAGAGCGAGCTATCACTCGGCCTCGACGTGGACAGCGAGTCTGGCAACTTCGCTCGGAGCCGAGTCCCTGACCTGCCGCCTGCCCAAGGGCATAGAGAGTGGCGCCAATATCCGCGGTGCTCGACTCCATACCCACGCCCGCGCGGCAGTTTCGTCTGCAAGCGCACGTACCCACCGCTTGCCGTCCGACCCAGATAAGCCAGGCCAACCTGCAAGGCAGCGTGAGTCTTTGAGCATGCTCGGGCACCGTCCAACCACTCCACGGCTGGAAGCGGACTTCCGCGATACTGTAGTAGTCAATGGGACAAGAAATCAGGCAAGGCTCCCCGTCGAGCGTGCCCTGGACCAACCTCGCCACAGGTCCTCTGGTAACGCCACCCGCACTGCTCTAGGCGCAGGAGGCTCTGGTGGGGCCATATCACTGATCTGCCGTTGCATGAGCCGTGTGTGCCTCACTGTCCTCCGCAGTCGGGAAAGGGGTTAAGGGACAAGACGTGCTAAGTACTGCGCATGGCTACTTGCCCCGCCAGTTTGGCGGGGTGCCCCCTGGCTTATCAGGCTCATGTGCCGCGTGTGGAACCCGCAGCGTATTTACGGCGCACGGTACTCAAGACCGTGTGCCTCAATAGTCTGCGCCAGATATTATGGGCTATGCCATGGGGTGTCAACGCAAATCAGGGGTGCCGTCAGCATCATGCGTGAGCAGCGGTTTGCTTTGCCAGTCTTGTCTTCTATAATTGAAGGGAATCCGGCATGTCTGGGCAGAATATTTCTGCAAGCGTGCATCCACGACAGCAACATAAGGACATCTATGGCAACGCTAGGAAAGGCCATCGCTATCGCGGCACAGGCCCATCAAGAGCAATACGATAAAGCTGGTGCCCTGTATATTTTGCATCCGCTCCGCCTGATGCTGCGGATGAGTTCTGAGACCGAAATGATAGCAGCGATTTTACATGATGTGGTCTGAAGATACCGATTGACATTGGACAAACTGCGCCAGGCAGGTTTCTCAGCAGAGGTCGTGCAGGCGGTCGAGTGTTTAACGCATCGCGACCATGAGACGTACGACGAGTTTATCGCCCGTGTGCGTACGAATGCCATCGCCAGCAAAGTCAAACTGGCTGACCTTGAAGACAATATGGATATGCGACGCCTCAGTACCCTTGACAGAGAAAGACGCCGAGCGCCTGCACAAGTACCATCGGTCCTGGTTAGCCTTTACGCCAGGTTGGGGATGCTGCCAGGTAGACCTCTTAACCTCATGCAAGCCTGGAGACACTCCAAAGCTCGGCTCACTGGAACCGTAGGACAGGCCGATGCTACGATCGATCCTGACCAGATTCTGGAATCAGAAATCAGAGCTTGTCTTGTTGTGCTGCGCGGTATTGTCAATGCTGCTCTTTTCGAAACTCGTCATAAAATATATATGGTCCTATAAAAATGTCATTGCTACTACATCTGCCACAAAGTCAGCCAATACATTACTGCAGACTATAATTGAGAGTTATAACAGCTCTCACTCTTTTATCTAAGCTCAAAATGTAGTGAAGTAAGTAATTTGGATGAAAGTGTAAGATCAAAAGATAGACATGGAATAGATCTTGCTGTTATTCCTCCTGGCACTGTCATTCCCAATGGATTTGAGGTGATAGCATCGCTCAATGAAGAAAAAGGTTGTGCTGATTTGAGCCATAAGGGGAATCATTTTGAGCAACTAAGGGACATAAGTAATGCGACTGTTCAACATAGTGAATGTGAATGATTATGATGAAGGCGTGTTGCGAAAGTTGGGCGATTTGTTCTGATACTACAGAGCCAACGGAACAAAATTTATGCCGTTTCATTGGACAATTTTTAGAGTCTAAAATATTGCCAAATCGTACAGTATACGTATTGTTCTTGAATCCCTTTTCTTCCGCATCGCACAAAATATTCAAAACAAAGTTACAGAGACTGCGTGGAAAATTTGACATCATAGAAATTGATTTGGCTCGAATTGACTGATTATTCTTATTTGTTTTTTCTCGTCCACTATCAAAAAGGGTGAGTTAAGTATTCAGTCCATTGCTACCAGATGAAGATACATCGATTACGTGGTATCTGGCATTCACTTATCTGGTTGCAAGAACATCGGTAAGTGAAGAGATCGTTTATAGATGTTCTCACGTTCTTAAATAGCTTCAAAGAAATTAATTTTTGAAAAAGTATCAAGAGATGCCTTAATCAATATAGAAGGGATCAGTGAATCTAAAAGTATTGCTTTTCATCACGGTTATAAAGAAATTTCTGTATGGAGAAAACGAGTGGTTCTTTCAGAAGAACTCCGGATTTAATATACCTTTTAGTGCGTCATATTGACAGGTATGTTTTCATTTATTTTTTCTAATTATAAAAAGCCAAGACAAAAGTTGCTAAACCATACACAGAAGTGGCTCAATTTTTAAAGATTTAGAAGAAGATTTGTACGAAGAAACATCAAGCGAAGACAGAGAAAAAATATTAAGAGCAAAAGAGAGCTATCTGAATTTATCATTCATAAAAGTAATAAGAAAAATATTTTTGCTGAATTCACTTATTGGGTTTATGGTGCTGACAAACATTACCAATGCACTGGCGCAAGAAAGATTAGCACTTATAAAGACACGCGAATTTCCACACCTAGAGAATGAGGCGTGACCTCTCTTTGCCTCTGAGCGCATCGATAGACCAGGGTCCTGCTCCTAAGATGAACAGCACCAATGAATATCCAAACAGGTTCAGCACGTTGAAAATGCCGGCCTTATCCGGCGGACCGTAGAAGAAGCCGTGCTTAAAGGTGGGTAGTGAACAGGGCTACGAGCATCTGGATGCAAAAGAGCAGGGCAAGCCAGCGCACCTGGAAACCGACAATGAGCGCGAGAGCCACCAGAGTAACTCAAGATACGACGCCACCAAGGCGAAGACGCCGGGCAGCGGAAAGCCCTGGGTCCTGAAAAATTCGTCATGCCCCTCCAGACCCCGCTCGAACACCTTCTGGTAGCCGTACATAAAGGAGTAAAGCCGAGGATGATGCGGACAATCACCGGGACAGCGCGGCGCCAGCGGCCAACAGTGCGTTCCAGCATGCGGTTTCCCCTTTGCTGCAGTATGGTCCCTACGATGGCGGCTCCAGGGTACAGAAGCAGGCGTGCCCAGTCAAGCGAGTACGAGGAGTGGACATCCTGGGTCCTTTCTCGTATCTTCAGCCACACGTCTTGCCTTGAGTGGAGGTGCCTTATGACGCTTGGGTGGGCCATCATCACGACAGGATTACATGCCGATGTCAAAATTGCCCCGGCGCTCAACGCGACTCCCAGATGCGGAGCTGGTTGCCGTCTATAGCCGGGACCAGGGACGTGCCGAAGCTTTTGCCCAGAAGCATGGGGCGAAAGCGGCGTATAACGATCTGAGAGGCGCTGCTAGCGCGACTCCCGCGTGAGAGGCGGTGTTTATCGCCTCGCCGAATGCCCTGCATGCCTCGCAGACGCTCGCTGCGCAGCGCTGGGAAGCACGTGCTGGTGGAAAAGCCCATGGCACACGACCGCTGGATGACGCAATGGCCATGGTCCGTGCCTGCCGGGACGCTGGCGTCAAGCTGCGGTGTGGGCTACCATCTGCGGCAGCACCCTGGCCAGCGCGCTGTGCAGCGCCTGATTGCCCAGGGCGTGTTGGGCACCGTCACCCTGGCGCAAGGGGCCAGTGGGGCTTCGGCGTGCGTGGTCAGGAGGGGCCACCGCTACGTACTGGCCTGCGGCAGTGGTGGGACGACCCGGAACTCATAGGCGGTGCTCTCGACGATGATGGGCACGGGGGTACACGTCGTCGACCTGTTGCGCTTTGTCCTGGGCCAGGAGGTCACGGAAGTAGCGGCGCTGACCGACGGTCAAACCGCACAGCACCCCTGGAGCAACTCGTGACCATGCTCCTGCGCTTCGACCGCGGCACCCTTCGCCACCATGTGCTGTGGCCGTCGTCTGCCTGATTCGCGCAATGACCTCACGATCTATGGCATCCTGGGCCGCATTACGACGCGCGCCGCTCTGGGAAGGCCGTCAGGGAGCCCTGGAGGTGGTGAGCGAAACGGTGCACAAGGCTGAGGTCTATCCCCTGACCCCGCTCGCCAATTTCATCGACGAACTGGCCGATTTCCACTCGCGCCATTGGTGAGGACCGCGCAGCCTGCTGCCACCGGCCTTGATGGCCTGCGTGTGGTACAGGTGACGCTGGCCATGATCGAGTCGGCCAGGAACGGCGAGGACGCGTCAAGATCGAGCCGCTAATGGTGTAGCGGGGCCTGCATCAGGGGCAGGCTACTGAGAGGCGCGGGCCAGTAGACGTGAGCGCCACCATGGCCATCCCCGCCCGGCCTCTTGGCCTTCCAGCACGGTGGGAGTACAGGTCATACTTGCCTAGCAGGCGGTTACAGATCGACGCAGTGTCGATCTGCTCGGCGGGGACGCCAGCGGCTCGCAGTTGCAGCGTGTTGGCGGTGAGCAGATCCATGGTCCAGCGCTCAGGGCCGTGGGGAATGAAGAACTGCTCCCAAGTTGGGAACTGGCCCTGAAAAGGGCCAACCGCATGCCTGTCGAGCGTATAGCAACAGGCGCCGATGGCCGGTCCCAGCACGGCATGCACCCGGGCTGGGGGCGTGGTAAAGCGACGCTCTATAACCTCCAGGGTATGCTGGACCACTCGATGGTAGGTGCCCATGCGACCGGCATGCACCAGCGCAATCACAGGAGTGTCGAGGGCATAGAGCACGACGGGCAGACAGTCAGCAACCAGCACGCCCAGCGCCACCTGCGGCAGATTGGTCACCAGCGCATCCGCTGCAATGCCCGTCAGACCGCGCTGCAGCATGGCGGCATCGACGATGCATACCTGGTTGCCGTGCACCTGGCGTGCGGTACAGAGGGTCGCCCGCTCCAAGCCTAGCGCCTGGAGCACATGCTGCCGATGGGCCAGGACTGCAGTGCGCTCGCCCTTATCAAAGCTCAGATTGAGCGACTGCCCAGAACGCCCGGCGTGCCGGGTGGTAAAGGCACACCGCAGGCGTGGGTGGGCGCTCAGCGCGAGCGGTTCGAGGTAGGTAACCGTGGCGGTCTCGCGCCAGAGTAAGCGCCCGTCTGCGAGCGTAGGCATGGAATCCATCACCCCCATCGTCCCCCTCACTATTGGATCATACGCCGCACGAACGTGGGGATGTCCAGACGCCGCTCGTTGGTCTCGACCCCAGAAGGAAGGCTCTCCTTGGGATCTGGCGCGACGCGCTGCCGGCGCTCGTAGGGCTCGTCGAGGTCACGAGCATCACGAGCATCGCACCGTTGGCCGTGGCGGGGCCCAGGCAGCCGAGCGCGTCTCAACCTCGGGACGGTGAAAGCCGGTGGCAATGACAGTGACGCGCAGCTCGTCCTCGAGTTTCTCGTCAATCACTGCCCCAAAGATGATGTGAGCCTCTTCATGAGCGCTCTCACGAATAATGGCCGCCGCCTCATGAATTTCGTGCAAGGCCATATCCGGGCCACCAGTGACATTCAGGAGGACGCCGCGGGCCCCGTCAATGGAGGATTCTTCCAGCAAGGGACTGGAAATCGCCTGATGGGCGGCCTCGATGGCACGATTATCACCATGCGCCACGCCGGTCCCCATGACGGCCATGCCCATACCCGTCATGATCGTCTGCGACGTCGGCAAAGTCCAGATTGATTAACCCGGGCGTCGTGATCAAGTCGGAGATGCCCTGGACCGCCTGCCGTAAGACGGCATCAGCGACCGGAAAGCATCGCGTAAGGAAGTGCCCCGCTCCACCACCTGCAGCAGGCGCTGGTTGGGGATGGTGATGAGCGTATCGACGTTGGCACGCAACAAGCGCAACCCTTCCTCGGCCTGCATCTTGCGTTTCTTGCCTTCAAAATCGAACGGTTTCGTGACCACCGCGACGGTCAGACACCCGACTTCTTTGGCGATCCCAGCAATGACTAGGCGCCGCGCCTGTGCCTGTGCCGCCACCCATGCCGGCAGTGATGAAGACCATGTCGACTCCTGACAACAGACTGCGCAGGTGTTCCTGGTCTTCTTCGGCAGCACGACGGCCAATGTCAGGGTTGGCACCAGCCCCGAGCTCCTTTGGTGAGCTGCGACCCCAGTTGCAGCTTCGTCGGCGCCAGCGTGGCATTGAGGGCTTGCAAGTCTGTATTGGCCGTGATGAACTCCACACCATTATTGTGGGCCAGGATCATGTTGTTCACCGCATTACCACCCGCCCCGCCTATCCCAATGACTTTAATGCGGGCTTCACTGAGAGGCGCTTCTTCGCCCACAAAATAAATCCGATTCTCTTCCATGCTCGTCCCTCCTTTCACGCCAGGAACTCGCCAAACCAATCACGCATACGATGATAAATCTTGCCAAAGAGATGATCGTCCGTGAACTTTTGGAAACGTCCATAGTGATGCTGTTTCAGAGGCAAACTGTAACAGGCCGACTCCAGTAGCAGTACATCGGACTATTGACCATCTCGACTAAACCACCAATACCGGTTGGGACACCACAGCGCGCCGGCAGACGAAACACGTCCTCGGCGAGTTCGACAATGCCGAGGAGTAACGCGGTGCCACCCGTGAGGACCACCCCAGCTTTGGCACTATCGGCATAGCCACTCTGCTTGATCTCCTGGAAAACCATCTGGAGGATCTCCTCTACGCGCGGTTCAATGATGTCGCAGAGATCCATACGCGTGAGCCGCTGCGGTTCACGCTCGCCCAGGCTGCGCACCTCGATGATTTCGTGCATCCCCGCCATGGGACTATAGGCACATCCATAGGTCTTTTTGAGGCGTTCGGCCTCTGGAAGCGTGGTGTTCAGGCCATAGGCCAGATCATTGGTGATATGCTGCCCACCGACCCCAGGACCGCCGTATGCTTGACGCCATGGCCTGAAATCAGAGCAATATTCGTACTGCCCCCACCGATATCGATGAGGATGACCCCCAGCTCACGCTCATCCGGGGACAGCATAGTTTCAGCCGAGGCCAGTTGCTCCAGGACGATATCCTCCACTTCCAGGTCAGCCTTATTCACGCACTTGACGATGTTATGGGCCGACGTCACCGCCGCTGTCACGATATGGACGCGCGCCTCCATCCGTACCCCAGACATGCCCAGAGGGATCTAAAATACCGTCGTGATCATCCACGATAAATTCTTGCGGCAGCACGTGAATGACCTCACGATCCATGGGCAGGGCTACGACGCGTGCGGCATCGATCACCTTGTCGATTTCCCGCGTCGGTGATTTCCTGGTTTTCACGGCAATGATGCCGGTACTGTTGAGGCCGGTGATATGCCCACCGGCAATGCCCACATAGACGGACCCCACCTCGATCCCAGCCATCGATCTGGGCATCATCAACGGCCTGGCGAATGGACTCGACGGTGCTGTCGATATTGACCACCACGCCCTTCTTGAGGCCACGGGACGGATGGGTACCGACCCCAAGCACGTCGACGATCCCATCACTTTTGACATCGCCAATGATGGCACAGATCTTCGTGGTCCCGATGTCGAGACCAACTACAATATGGTGTCCCCTGCGGCCCATAGCGCGCCCTCCTCACGCATTAGCTGTGTCGGTATGATGATGATTCTCTTGCGGTACGAGAGATCCACGGCTCGTACTGCGAGATGCTGTTGGGTGATATACCGCAAGGCCAGCGGTAGACGCCCAAGTTGCAGAGCGCAATGCCCTCTTCGCCCAGACGGACGTCAAAGGGATATTGCTCAAATCGCCATACGGAGATACCGGAGGGCTGCACGGTGAGCGAGGCCAGACGCAGCGTCTCGGCCAGGGAGACGCTGATAGGTCTGGATGAGCTCAAACGCCCGTTGGACCTCCTGCTGACGTAAACGCATGCCGGGCTCCAGCGCGTGTGGCTGCGGCAGGAGTGACGTGCGGCACCTTGGGATCCTGCTCTGGGACAAAGGCCCGCAGCACCACGCCTTCATCGTCCACAAGCATGCGCTGATCGTGGGAACTGACCACCAAATACGGAGTACGCTCCTGCACCGTGACGCCGCAGGGTGTTGGGGAATTCCCGACGCAGGACGACGGACTTGATATAGGGATGATGGGTCAGACGTGCGCCCATACGTGGGAGGTCGAGCTGCCACAGGGTCGTCTCTTCGGTAAGGCCCAGCAAATACAACAACTTCCTCGCGCGTCAGCGTCGTGAGCCCCGTGATCTCTACCGTCTGCACGCGGAAATACTCGGCTTTGAGCACCAGGGAATAGACGATCGTGCTACCCCACGCCAACCCCATACAGCAAGGCGACAGCCAGGACACATTTCCCCAGGAACCAGGCCCGTGCGAGCAGACGCTTCCCGCGCAGACGTTTGCGTTGCGCGATATAGAGCGTGCTGCTCGTGGCTGCTAGAGCCATCTCCTAGCCCTCCTCTCCAACAATATGGACTTCCGGTTCGAGGACAACGTTATAGGCTGCCCGCACGCGCTCGCGGACGTGCGCCATCAGGGCCTCGACATCGGCAGCTGTGGCATGACCGACATTCACAATAAAATTGGCATGGACCGGGAGATCATGGCTCCCCGATGCGCGTACCCTTTAACCCCAGTTCCTCAATCAAGACGCCCCGCGGCCATGCCTGGAGGATTTTTAAAGATAGAGCCGGCGTTGGGTTGCGACAGCGGTTGGGTGCGCTGACGCCGCGCATATGACTCGTGCATCAGTGCTTCGATCTGCTCCCGCTCGCCCTGCTGGAGACGCAGCGTGGCACCTAACAGCACCGCGCCCGGCGGATAGGACGAGCCCCGATACCGCAGGCCCAGGGCACTGGCTGGCAGCTCCTGCACCTGCCCATCACTGCGCAGCAGCACGGGCCGTGCACCAAGAACCCGACTCATATCGCCCAGGTGCGTGCCAGCATTCATCACCATAGCGCCCCCAGCGTGCCCGGAATGCCATAGGCGAATTCGAGACCACTCCATCCCTGCCGGGCCAGTTGCGAGTGCCAGGCGTGACAGCGGATAGCCAACCCCAACTGCACATGCGCCACGGGCCGGCTCTGCGACCTGGTACGACACGGTTCCACACCAGTAGGCGCGAAAAGCCCCGCGCAGCAACACGACAATGCCGCGGATGCCACCATCCCGAATGAGCAGGTTCGAACCACCACCAAGGATGAAGAGGGGAATCGCGTGCTCCCGCGCTACTGCCTGCAAGCATCGCAGGGCAGAGACTGTTTCTATGCGCACCAGTGCGTCCGCCGGTCCGCCAATACGGATGGAGGTCAAGGGCGCCAGTGGCCGCGCCAAAATCGCTTGCGCCCTGGCACGTCGCGCAGCACAGGTGGAGAGATCCCATGGTGGTAGAGCGTGCGTGGCGCCATATCAGGCTTCCCCTGTGGCATGTAAAAACGCCTCACCAATCTGCCAGACGTCCCCGGCACCAAGGGTCAGCAGGATGTCGTGTGGCACGTAGATAGTGCCGCAAGGAAGGAGACCACCTCAGCACGCTCCCGCAGATAGTACACCTCGCGCTGGCCATGGCCGATGCAGGCCCTCGTAGAGTAGCGTGGTCGTTACCCCAGGTAATGACGTTTCACCTGCCGCATAGATATCGAGTAATACCAGCGCATCCGCGTCGTGCGAAGGCCGTACAGAACTCCTGCTGCAACAGAGTGCGTGCGGGTATAGCGATGCGGTTGAAACACCACGATCAGGCGTGCCTCGGGCCAGACCGCTTTGGCGGCCCGCAGCGTCTGACGAATCTCCTCGGGATGGTGGCCATAATCGTCCACGACTGTAATGCCGTCACGTATGCCCACGCCTGTCAAAGCGCCGCTGCACACCGCTAAACTCCTCCAGGGCTTGTGGCGATCATCGGTAATGGCATGTCCAGTTCCATACCTACCGCAATGGCGGCCAGGGCGTTGCAGACGTTGTGCGTGCCGGGCAGATTTAACGAGAACTGTCCGAGCCGCTGGCCAGTCCGGAAGACCTCAAAGTGCGAACGTAGACCGACAAAACGCAGGTCACGTGCCACGTAATCAGCCTGGCTCGTCAGACCCGTAGAGTAATGCAAGCGTCAGATGAGATCTGCGGCACCAGGCTCTGAATATGCGGCTGATCCAGGCAGATGACGCTGCAACCATAGAACGGTACTTTGATTGATGAACTGGCTGAATGCTCTCTGCACCGCTTCCAGGTCGCCATAGAAGTCGAGATGTTCCGCGTCCACGGTCGTCACCACACTAATCGTGGGCGACAACAGCAGGAACGATCCATCACTTTCGTCGGCTTCAGCGACCAGATACTCCCCCTGGCCTAGTTTGGCATTGCTCCCCAGGCTGTGCAGACGCCCTCCAATGATCACCGTTGGGTCCAGACCACCGTAGGTCAGGACCGTCGCCACGAGGGCAGTCGTGGTGGTCTTGCCATGTGTGCCAGCGACGGCGACCCGTATTTCCTGCGCATCAACTCGGCGAGCATTTCAGCGCGTGGAATCACTGGAATGTGCCGGGTGCGGGCGGTCGAGCACTTCGACATTGTCCGGCTGCACAGCCGCAGAGAGCACCACGACCTCAGCCTCCCTGCACGTGCGCCGCAGCGTGCCTGGTATACCGTGGCACCCTGTTGTTGCAACCGCTTGGTGACATCGGAGAGCACCAGATCTGAGCCAGTCACTGTATATCCCAGATGGAGCAGGACTTCAGCGATGCCACTCATGCCGATGCCACCAATACCTACGAAGTGGATACGTTGAGTGTTACGTAACATCCCTACTCCTCAGTCGGCTTGTGCAGCGGTTGCGGGCAGGTCGTGACGATGGCGTCAGCCGCCTGGGGCCGACCCGGAGCACGGCTGTGCGCGGCTTGCTCCAACAGCAGCTCGGGCTTACTCAGGAGTGGCTCCAGCACCTCATAGAGCCGTGCGCCGGTGAGTTCGGCATCGAGGACGACCTGCGCCGCACCCTGCCGCTGCATGGCCATGGCGTTGTGACGCTGATGATCATTGGTCAGCATACGGGTATGGTACCAGAATCGCCGACTTGCCACAGGTGGTGAGCTCCGCCAGCGTACTGGCTCCAGACCGGCAAAGGACTAAATCGGCCCAACGATAGCGGTCAGCCATATCGTGCAAAAATGAGCAGGACCTCCGCCTGCAGGCCCGCTTGAGCGTAGGCCTGAGTCACCTCTGCACATCGGCCTCGCCGGTCTGGTGTACGAGACTGAAGCGCGGCTGCCAGGCTGCCAGCGAGGGGCGCTGCCTGGATCATCGCCTGATTAATGCGATGCGCCCCTGACTGCCGCCGAACACCAGGAGATGCAGGCACCCGTCAGCCCGTGTGGACGTGATTGCACCAAGCTGGCAAATCTCCTCACGCACTGGCGTGCCGGTATACTCTACTGGCCGGCCAGGCAGATACGCTGCACTCTCTGGAAATGAGGTAAACACGCGCTGAGCATAGCGCGCCAGAGCTCCAGCACCGTCAGCCCTGGGATCGAGGTTCTGCTCCATGAGCACACGGGGCACGCGTAACAGGGTAGCGGCCAGCACCACTGGCCCCATGACATAGCCTCCCGCTCCGATCACCAAATGTGGACGCACACGCCTGAGGAGACGCAGCGCCTGGAGGGTGCCCAGGCCCAAAGCGCCAAGCGCCTGGGCCTGGGCCAACCACGATTGCCCTTTGCAACGCCCGCACGGTCACAGTCGATACGTGAAAACCTTCGTGTGCTAAGAGGCGCTCTTCCAGACCACCTGCGTGGCCCACAAAGAGCACGTCTGTGCCGGGAGTAGCGTGCCACAAGGCGCTTGGCCACGAGCCATGCCCAGGATAAGAGATGTCCACCGGTACCACCAGCCTAATGACAATGCGCAAAGCTGCAGGCTGGGTCACGTCCTGCCTCCTTCCGCAATGTTGAGCATCGTGCCAATCGCCATCAGCGACACCAACAGATTCGACCCGCCGAGGCTAATGAAGGGAAGCGGGTAGTCCCTTGGTGGGCATGAGACCAATGACCACACACAGATTCATGACGATCTGCAAGGGACAAAATAATGAAAATGCCCAATCCCAAATAAGCTCCAAACGGATCGTTACACGCCACCGCAATACGCAGAGTACGCCACAACAACAGTAAAAGAGGCTGATGAGCGTTATCGCGCCCAGCAATCCCAATTCCTCACCAATGACCGCAAAAATGAAATCCGTATGCGCTTCGGGAAGATAGAAGAGCTTTGCTGGCTCTTCCCAAGCCAATACCCAGTAGTCCACCATGCCCCAGCGCGATTAATGCCTGCACCGCTTGATAGCCACCACCCTGGCGATCTCTCCCAGGGGTTGAGAAAGACCGTGAGTCGTCCCATGCGAAAGCGCACATGCGTTAAGGCCCAGTAGAGCCCCGGGAGACCAGCCAGGGCAGTACAGCTCAGATAGCGCCACGGCACACCGGCAAGCAGCAGTTGCAGGCTCGCAGTAGAAGCCAAGACCACCGCGGTGCCGAGGTCTGGCTGCTTAGCAAGACCAACAGTGTCGTCACCGCGAGGATACACATGTTAGGCAAGTACGTATGGACAAAACTGGTAAGGCGTGCCTGATTCATCGCCAGACTACGGGCCACATATAACAGGAGCGTATGCTACTTGGCAAACTCCGAGGGCTGTATGGACAGTGGGCCGATCGTCAGCCAACGGCGTGCGCCTCCGACCTCCTTGCCAAAAATGGGGAGGAGCACCAGGATCAGGTCACGAGCGTGACCAGGAGCGCTGGTCCTGCCAGACGCCGCTGGGCGCTATAGGGGTATGAGAACGCATGATCCACAGGCCGAGCAGACCGAGCCCGGCCCACAGCCAACTGACGCTTCGAGAAATACAGTGAGTCGTGATAGCGCATCTGTGCCAGCACGCGCGCTGGTGCTGTAGAGCATCGCCAGACCAATCGTCAGCAGTAAGAGCGTTAACCCCAATAAAGCAAAATCCGTGCGCCGTGCCATGCCGTCACCGCAATTTCAGCGTGCTTAAACCTGAACAACGCCAGGGTGATGGCAATGATCCAAAAGCGCACGATTACTTTCAGGTTCTTGCCAGCCCTTGGCCTCGAAATGGTGATGCAGGGGCGCCATGCGAAACACCCGCTTACCCGTCAGCTTAAACGAGGCCACTTGAATGATGACAGACAGGGTTTCGATGACGAAAGAGTCCGCCAATCACCAGCAGGAGCAATTCATGTTTCGCCAACACCGCGACGGTCCCCAGGGGCGCCTCCCAGCGCCAGCGAGCCTACGTCACCCATAAAGATTTGGGCAGGGTAAGCATTAAACCACAGGAACCCCAGGCTGGCCCCGAGCAGCGCCCACAGAATACCGCCAGTTCACCCGCCCCCGTATATGCATGAGGTTCAGATAGTCAGCAAAGTTGGCGTTGCCGACAACATAGGCGATACCGGCATAGACGAAGGTGGCAATGATAAATGGCCCGGTCGCGCAGTCCATCAGGCCATCGGTCAGATTCACCGCATTGCTGCGTGCCGACGATGACCCACGGCCCCAAAGGGGATATACCAGGCACCCGAGATCAGGCCGCATCTGTTTCAAAAATGGCATGTTGAGACGCGTCACATTGCTGCCGGGTTCGGCGGTCATATACAGCAGTCCAACTGCTACGGCTGGCGATGCCAATCTCCAGGAGCAATTTATAGGTGGCACGCATCCCGGCAGAACTTTTGCGGACTTTTTCAGATAATCATCCCAGAAGCCCACGGCCCCAGAACTGCCAGGTGGTGAGCAACGCCAACCAGACATACGGCATGGTGAGATTCGCCCAGAGCAGAGGTAGCCAGCGCCATCGTCGCTGATGATGAGCAGTCCACCCATGGTTGGTGTGCCGCCTTACTGTAGTGGGATTTGGGACCGTCTTGGCGAATCACCTGTCCCGCTTGCAAACGTTGCAGCATGCTGATGACGTATGGTCCAATCAGTGATACTCACGAGCAGAGCAGTCAGCGCGGCGTAGGCAGTACGGAACGTCAGATAGCGGAAGACGTTGAAGACCGAAAGGTCTGATGCAAGGGAAGAGCACGTGATAAAACATCACCCGTCCCCTTCAGGCTCTGCCAGGGCCTGCACCAGGCGTTCCACTGGCCATGCCCCGCGATCCTTTCAGTAGCATCACGTCCGCCGCACGCCGCGGTGATCAGACAGTGCGGCGGCATCCTCAGCTTGCTTGTCGTCGTATGGATAGAGGCGGTGCTCATGCCGGCCCCTGGGCCCTGAGCGATGTAGCTGCGCTAAAGGGCCAAGGTAATCAGCTCTTGCACCCCGTCTGGGCGACCAGCACTCCCACCTCCTCGTGCGAGCGCCGGACCACGGTCGCCCAACTCCAACATGTCCCCCAGGACATGCCAACCGCCGGCCAGCTACGCGTGTATGGCCCAAACATTGCAGAGCCGCCCGCATCGACTGCGGACTCGCATTGTAGGTCATCGTCGATCAAGGGTCACGCCGCCACGCCACGTCTGACCATCATGCGTCCATACATGCCAGTGATAGCTCCTGCAAGCCGGCGACGAATGTCTGCTGCCGGGACGATGCATCGGCCACCCCGACGGCTGCCGCAGCCAGCGCATTCAGCACCTGATGCGCCCCAGCACTGGCAGAGCCACCTCATAAGCCGTGTCGTCGAGCACGATGATATTCACAGCACACCTTCAGGCCGCGGTCGGCCCGCACCCATCCGCGGATGTCAGCCTCCTGGCCCCTGGCCAAAAGGTGAGCAGCCGTCCGAGTGCTTCACCGCCTCAGGGCGAGGGGCGCGCAGGGTCATCGGCATTCACAATCGCCACTGAGGCGGCATCGAGGGCTGCAATAGAGCTCGCCCTTGGCCTGCTGAATACCGCTCGATCGAGCCGACATATCCAACGTGCGCTAAACCGATATTGGTGATGACGCCGATGTGCGGCAGCCAGCTCACTGAAGCGGCGGATTTCGCCAAGATGGTTCATGCCGAGTTCGAGCACCGCCACCTGGTGCGTGGCCTCCAACATAGCTGGGGGCCAGCGGCACGCCAATGTGGTTATTGAGATTCCCCAGAGCTTTGCAGGTGAGCATAGCGTTGTTGTCGCAGCTTTGCTGCGCGTCATCTCCTTCACCGTCGTCTTGCCATTGCTCCCAGCAATGGCCTGACCGTGCCCGGAAACTGCCGACGCTGGGCGAGGGCCAGAGCTTGCAGGCTTCCTGGGTCGTCAGCGACGCGTAGACGGCACCGGCTGAGGTGGCGGCACTGGCCTGACAGTCCGCCACGCAGCGCGCGTCCGAGCAGGACGGCTGCGGCACCGCGTTGCAGGGCCGTGGCGGCAGACTGATGCCCATCGAAATGCTCCCACGCGGGCGCGACAAAAGCGCTCCGGCTGGCACAGTCCGCAGAATCCGTGCTCACCCCCTGGACCTGCCGTTGCGGATCACCCCAGGCGGGCGTACCCATGGGTCCGTTGGACAATTTCTGCGACACTCCACGTTGGCATAGGCTCTCACCGTCGACGTTCGAGGGCAGCCTGGGCGACTTCACGGTCGTCAAAATGCCGGCGCGTCTGTCCCAGAGATTTGATAGTCTTCGTGTCCCTTGCCGGCAATGACGATGGTGTCCCAGGGTTGGGCCATGGCGATGGCGTGTTCAATAGCCTCCTGGCGATCGGGCAGGGGCGCACATAGTCCGCAGCGCTTTCCACTCCAGTGATGATCTCGTCAATAATGCGCTGCGGGTCCTCCGTGCGCGGATTGTCTGACGTGATGATGGTGTAATCACTCAACCTGGTGGCCACCTGCCCCATCAGCGGACGCTTCCCCGGATCGCGGTCTCCACCGCAACCAAACACCGTGATCAGACGGCCAGTGGTTTCCGCCCGCACGAGTTGCAGGACTTTCGCTCAAGGGCATCCGGGGTATGCGCGTAATCCACGAACACAGCAAAGTCCTGGCAGCAATACGTAACTG
>ERZ1370068.248-contig-10223_pt1 | contig 38024 bp, 54 predicted proteins | sample MGYA00561227_ERZ1370068 | MGnify/ENA primary metagenome ERZ1370068 (study PRJEB38410, sample SAMEA6850437) | metagenome | study: Metagenomic assessment of the ecological functions of the soil: analysis of the soil microbiota associated with the...
TCAGTTACGTATTGCTATGCGATAAGGGAATTGATTGTCGACGTTGATACGGTAAAACTGCGCCGTCGGCATGTTTGATTGGGTGCTCCAGCTTTTGCCGCCGTTGAAGGTGATCGCCGAGCCGCCGTCGTTCGAGATGATGAAGTTGTTGGGGTTGTCGGGATTGATCCAGAGATCATGAAAATCGCCGTGCGTCCCTGAGAGCGATCTCCCAGGTCCGGCCGCCGTCCGTCGAACGCAGGGCCGGCGCGCTCATCACATAAATCGTATTCGTCGTTCTTCGGGTCGATGAAGAGTTCGATGTAGTACCACGCCCTTTGCACCAGGCGGTGATCGTTGGTGATCCGGCTCCACTTCTTGCCGGCAGTCGTTCGAAACGAACAAGCCGCCCGCTTCTTTGTCGGAATCGCTTTCGATTAGCGCGTAAACTTTTTCCGGATTGGAACGGCTGACCGCGATCGCCATCTTGCCCATTTCTTCGGGCAGCCCTTCTTTCATCTTTTCCCAGGTCTCGCCCTGATCGGTTGATTTATACAGACCGCTGCCGGGCCGCCGCTGATGACTTTCCATGGCAGGCGGCCGTGCTCCCACATCGCGGCGTACAAGATTCGCGGATTCGTTCATGTCCATCGACAATTCCGCCGACCCGGTCTTGTCATTCACGAACAAAACATTCTTCCAGGTCGTTCCGCCGTCGGTCGATTTATAAATGCCGCGTTCTTTTGACGGAGCGTAGAGCGCTCCCTGCGCGGCGACGAGCACGATGTTGGGATTCTTCGGATCGATCACGATGCGCGAAATGTGTTGGGTTAAGTCCAGTCCGATCTTTTTCCAGGTCTTGGCGGCGTCAGTCGACTTGTACACGCCGTCGCCGGGATGAGTCATCACTCCGCGAACGGCATGTTCGCCCATGCCGACATAGACCGACGTTCGGATCGCTTTCAGCCACCGCCACTGCGCCGACGGAACCGGTCTTGAAAAACCATCCGAAACATTTCGCCAACTGATGCCCATGTCGTCGGTTTTCCACAGTCCGCCGCCGGTCGTGCCCATGTAATAGGTCTTCGCGTCGCCGACGACTCCGGTACCGCAATTCGAACGGCCGCCGCGAAAAGGGCCGATCGATCGCCACTTGAGTGCTTTGAAAATTGTGTTGTAGTCATCCGCGGCCGGCGTTTGTTTGACCTGCGCGGACAGATTGATCAAACAGAAGCAAACGACGATCAGGGGACTAGGCGTTTTGTCATCGAGCGATCCTCAAGCCAGCAGATTTTTGCGCGCGATGATACACCAATTGCAGGGAGAGTGATTGCATGAAGTAGCGGGGGCTGGTAGTGGTGCAGTATCGCGAGGCGGCGCGGGCGTCCCGTGATCACGCGCAAGATGCGCGTGCTATTTCAAATGCATCACTTCCCGAGGCCTGGGCGGCGAATAAGAATTAGACAGGATTTACAGGATGGAAGATATGCAACCAGTTGCCTATCCCGGTAGTGGCCTGATTTCATTGTGGAGTTTTCTGTAGCCCAGGCGTTTACGCCTGGGTGAGAAACCGAGACGCTCTTAAAGCCCCATTAATGGGGCTTTAGAAACTAATCCGCTTTCATCCCCAGGCGTAAACGCCTGGGCCACGGAAAACTCAGTCAAATTAGGCCACTACCTCTATCCCTCTGTTTTGTAAATCCTGTCAATCATGTAAATCCTGTCTATTTTCGGCAGTGCACGCATATTGCTCACTAACTCATAGGCCCAGAGGCTGAGTCCGACTACTTCGATAAAGCCGGGAAATGCCCATGATCGGAAATGCGTGGGGCGTAAAGTCGGTGGCGATCTGAAAGGTCACGCGCATCGCGTTTCCCAGATTCAGCAAAATGAACGTGGGCCAGAGCGATGCCGCCCGGCGCAGGCGTCAACGCCCGACAGAGTTGGGACAATTTTGCTCGACACACCGACGATCATCATCATGATGAAGCCGACGGTAATCGCGTGACGGTATGCGCCAAAGAATGCGTGCGAAAACGGAACGTGCGATCCGGTTAGCGGCATGTAGATTCCGAAATTGTAAACCGGTACGAACACCAGCATTGCTGTGGCTGCGATGAACCAGACATAAGCCGCGCGAATGAATTTCAATCCGCGATCGTTTTACTTTCCGGTACCGGCCCGAACAGGCGTGAACTGGCGCGGTCCCTCCCAGAGCGATTGCGAGCAGAGCACCGTCGCACAGCCATTGCAGCGCGAGCAGCCAATGATCGTGACCGGTCATGCCGGCGATAAAACTGGTCGCGCCGACAACTAACGCGCCGTTGACTCCCCAGAAAGAAAACTGCGCCACGCCGCGTGACGGCTCCCGCAGTCCATAGGCGTGCGGCAGAAAGCGCAGGCTGACGCCGAGAATCATCACCACCGCGATTCCCAACAGCTGCACATCACGGTAAGCGAATATTGAAAGTTGCCAGGTTGAACAGAAGTTGTTCGCGGCTGCCGGGCAGTTCGAACAATTTGAAGATGATCGGATTTGCGATCGCCGCGACGACAAACCAGCCGAGGGCTGCATAGACGAAGCGGATCGTAAACCTCCGGCTTGTTTGCCTCGCCGGAAGGTTTGGACGATTGCCAACCCGAAGATGAGATTACCGGAGGCGAGCTGCAGCGTGGCGGCGAAGAGTTCCAGGCGGCAGAGCTGCGTTCGAAGGCACGATCAAATGAGCGACGGTTTGCACGGGCGATGCCCGGAAACCATCAGCGGCAGCGAGGCGACGGGCAAGTCCTCGGTCGCCAAAGGTTCGTCTGCTTGAATCGGGGAAACACCTGATAGGCAAAGCCCATGATGAAAAGCCGACGAAGCCAAAGACCATCGCGTGACCGTGCGCCAGAATCCATGAGTAACTGATCGTATTGAAATTCTGATTAAGGCCGATCGCCAGCAGATTAATCGCGCCCCAAACACAACCGAGCGAGAGCACGGTCGCCAGGTCCGCCAAAAAGAATGGACGATGAATTGTGCCGGCAATTGAAGGTTTTGAAACCGACCTCGTCTCTACGCCACACCCTTCTTCTCGACAATTTCCACGGGCAGGACCTTCCCGCCAGTCTTTCCATCATTACTTCATAAATTTTTCAATAAAGCAGTTAGTATTACGTTCCAAAGTCGTGGGCAACGCGACTGGACGACCCTCAAGGTAAAAGCCGCCGCACGTATAAGAAGCCAGCCGAGAATTGCCAAGGCCAACAGACCAATCACGAGAAAATGGCCCTTACGATAAGGTTCACGTCAGCAGACCAGGTCGTGGGCAGGTACCGAATAGGCGACAGCCATAAGGCTTGCCACCCCGCCGACGATATGGACGCCTGAATCCGTCAAACTTCAAAAGACCCACAGTCGTGAAGACGGTGCCAATCAGCAACAGCGGAAACCAGTCAGCGTGTGTAAGGAATGATCATAACGCCTCCTCTATTACGAAAGTCTGCTAACTCAACTCGCCGTTTGAGCGCCGGTAGCGCCACCCGTGCTTCCGGGGCCTCTGCTTTAGTTCAATCGACCGGGTTGGTCATTGGGATTTCGACCTTTGAGAGTTAGCAGCCGACTTCAAACCCTCCGGCCGAAATCGGCAACGGCACTGGTTTTCGCGTGTCCCGTCGCAGCATCATGTCGAGGGCAAAGTAGACGAACGCGATTGCGCCCACGGCGAACACCGTGTCGCCGATCATCCTCAACCAGCGTGAGCGTCTGCATCAGGTCCGTCTGCAGAAATTCAGGACTGCGCGCCGACCAATACCCTACTGAGACCGATTGATAGGTTTGCAGCAAGCCGACCGGCAACAGACTCAAAACGATTTCCAGCATCATGCCAATGTTGATGGCCCAGAAGGCCAGCCAGATCGGCCGCTGTTTCCAGATCAGTTCGGGCTTCATGGCGCGCAAACAAAACAGCATTAGCCCTAAACCCAGTGTGCCATACACGCCGTAGAGCGCGCCGTGCGCGTGGACGGCCGTGGTGTTCAAGCCCTGCATGTAATACAGAGCGATGGGCGGATTGATCATGAAGCCGAAGATGCCGGCGCCTACCAGATTCCAGAAAGCCACCGCGACGAAGAAGTAGACGATCCACTTGTATTGGCTCAACCACGGCCGAGCCTTGGAACGCCGAATGTTGGCAACCGCCTCGTAAGCCAACCAACAACAAGCGGCACGATCTCGAGCGCGCTAAAGGTAGAACCGAAAGCGATGGCCGACCGTCGGCGTGCCCGCGAAGTAAAGATGATGCAGCGTGCCGATGATGCCGCCGGTCAGATAGATCGCGCCGGAAAGCAGCGAAGCCTGGGCGGCGCTCTCAGCGTGAATAACTCCCAGCCTGGCAAAGAGATAAGCGATTACGACCGTGGCAAATACTTCGAAGTAGCCTTCAACCCAAAGATGGACGACCCACCAGCGCCAGTACTCAACCACCGAGAGGTGCGAACGCATGCCCCAGAAGAGTCCGGGACTGTAGAAGAGGGCAATGCCCGTGGTCGAGAGGAAGTAGAGAAGGATCAGAGATTTGAAGTGCCCTTTAGCTTGAGCGCGGAATCGCCGTGCGCGCGATCAGGAACAGCCACAAGAGCAAGCCCACAAACAGCGCGGCCTGCCACACTCTCCCAAGGTCGACGTATTCGTAACCCTGGTGGCCGAACCAAAACCAGAGACTGCCCGGGAGTTTGTGCATGACCGACAGCCATTGTCCGGCCATTGAGCCGAGCACCACGATCAACAAAGCGCCGAACAAGACGTCCACGCCTAGCTTCTGACGCTTCGGCTCATAGCCACAGATGAAGGGCGCGATGAATAACCCCGCGGCCAGCCACGCGGTCGCGATCCAGAAAATGCCGAGTTGGGTGTGCCAGGTTCGCGTGACTACGTAAGGCAGGTAATCGGCCAGTGGAATCCCGTAAAAGCCCTGGCCTTCGACTCCGTAGTGGGCAGTCAGCATTCCCATCAAGATTTGCAAAAGGAATAGCAGGTTCACCACGATGAAATACTTGACGGTGGCTTTCTGTGAAGGAAACAAAACGGCGCCGATGAGCGGATCGCGATCGGGAACTTCATGCGAAACAACTTCGCCTTCGCCCCGGTGGGCGTAGTACCAAACCATCCAGCCGATTCCGGCGAGCAGCATGATCACGCTGACACCGGTCCAAACAATCGCGCTGCTGGTGGGGACGTTTCCGACCAATGGTTCCGAGGGGAAATTACTGGTGTAAGAAATCGTGCTGGCCGGGCCGGTTCGTCGCTGAGGCCCAGGCAGTCCAGAAAAAGAATGAACTCAATTGACGGAGCTTGACGGGATCAGATTGCGCGTTGCGCTGGATGGCGTATTCACTGCTTCCTTCAGTAAAGAGCTTCGCATAGCGTCTTGAGATTCGTCTCGAAGGCCTGAGCGCGAACCGGTTCAATCGTCAAACGGCCGCTGGCGGCGTCGTAGTTGTTCTTGCGCACCACGTCCTGAAGCCGCTGGCGCAGCATGCGCCTTCTGTTCGGAAGTCGCGTTGTCATAAGGTTTCGCAAACTCCTTCTGCGACCAATCGTCCAGGATGAAGACGGATTCGCTGTGCAAATACTCAGCCGTCCAGTCAGGCGCGACGTAAGATCCATGGCCCCAGATCGAGCCCATCTCCATGCCGCCCATCGCCTGCCAGACGTTTTGGCCGTTTTGAATATCGTTACCTGAGAGCAGGACTGTTCCGTCCGAGGTCACCACCTCGCGGGGGATCGGCGGCGCCTGGCGAAATATCTCCGTGCCAACCCACCCGAGTATGGCGAACGAAAATATGAAGATTGCGATAAAGATAAACCAAAGTTTTTCATGACAATCAAGACTCCTCAAAACATTTACGCTTTCTAAATCTGCAAGCACGCCGCTGTGGGCTCTCGCTGGCAGCACCCCGGAGGAGTGCGTACCGAAGCGGGGCGCCGGCCGGGTTAACTCGCGCACACCTTCTTCCAGCGCGACCGCCTTCGGAAACAGAATGTTGTTCTCCAGATGAATGTGCTGATGCAGATCCTGCTCAAAAGCTTCCAGCGCCTGATACAGAGTTTGATAACTGATGCACCCATCGGCGGGAACGGTGAAATCAGACGTCAGCTTGCGCAGCTCGCGCAGGATTTCGCCGGCGGTGTCGTGCTCCATCATCATCATGCGAATCGGATTGTTGACGGTGCCGAACGGAGCAGAACGGCGGGCGACGATCCTGGAGACGCGACTGCTCCAGATTCGACGACGAAAGGAAACAGAATCTGTTCCTCTTTGAACATGTGCTGCGTCAGGTCGCTCGCAAAGTTGCCGCAGCAGTGTTTTGACGGCAAGCAACTCTGAATGATTCTCGCCGTGGGCCGAGACGACTTTCGTGGTCAGCGCCTCCAGGCGGGCCATCTCGGTTTTCGTAAAGACGTGATGAGTCTCGAGAATATACCCAATCAGCTCGGCCGGCGAGAGTTTCTGGAAGTCGAGTCTGCTGTCGTTAACTAATGTGCCTGTCTCCTCGAGCATTTGTTCGAGTGCTTCCAATTTGACGCCGGCGGTGTCACAAGCTTCTCCCTAATTCTCGATCACCGCCACAGCAGTAATCGATCTTCAGTTTTTCGAAAACTCTGGTGGCGTGGGGCGAATTGATCGCCACGTCTCTTACTTTCATTGATGAACTGATCATTATGATTTCTCCTGATAAGAATTGGTTCGGTTATGGCACCCTCCCTCACGGTCGGGTTTCTGCAGTGCTCGAGGCCGGTCACCGGGCCGTTGCTGGTTTCAGCAAAGCGCTGACGTCGGGCCTGCTTCACAAAAACGAAATGATTTATGGTAGGCAGAGGAGCGAAAAATTGCGAGAAAGACAAAGCCGAGTGCGTAACCACCGGTGGCGTCACGAATCACGCCCAGCGCGAGCGGGGAAAGAAACCACCGAGGCCGCCGAAAGCCCCGACCAGGCCGGTGACGGTTCCGGTTTCTTTCGGGAAGTGCTCCGGCACCAGTTTGAAGACCGCGCCATTGCCAAGTCCCAGCGCGCGCGGCCGGTGCTCCAGCGCGCCGATGGTAAAGGTCGGCATCCAGGGACATCCCCATCAAGACGCCGAGGATCGCGCACCGCAAGAAACACACCGATCAGTACTCTGGCGCCGCCGAAACGATCTCCTCGAGCATTCCGCCGACCGGTCGCAGCAAAGTAGCCAGCAGCACGAATCCCGCAGTTCGCGCGCGCCGGCGTCAGCCGGGGTGAGTCTGAATAAATCTTTGAGGAGCGTCGGCAGGTAGATCGAGAAAGCGACAAAACCGCCGAAGGTCACGAAATAGAAAATGAGAGGACCCAGCGCGAGCGGCGAAGACCTGAGCACAGAAATATTCTCACGCTGAGCGTGTTTCGGCTTCGTGCCGTCGAGGCGGCGTTGCGGGCGAAGAGGTAGAAAACGATTCCCCACGCCACGGCCACGAGCGCGAAGATAAAGAAGACAGGGCCGCCACGAGCCGAAAGCCAATGCCAGCACTGGCGCGCCAAAGACGGCGACTGACTGGCCGATGTTCCCCATGCCGTAAACGCCCAGGGCTGTGCCTTGCTGATCAGCCGTGAACCACTTTGAAGTGAAGCTGACGCTTATCGCGAACGAAGTACCGGCCATCCCCACGAACACGCCAAGCCAAAGCAATTGAGCATAGCTCTGCGAGAATCCGATGCCGGCCGCGGAATCGCGGACAGCAGCAGCAGAGCGGCAAACACTTTTCGCCCGCCAAAACGATCGGCGAGCATGCTCCGCCGGCAGTCTTCCCAGCGAACCCAGGAGCACTGGAATCGCGATCATCAAACTTCTTCTGTTTGGCTGAAAGGTTATAGAGCTGTGTGAAGGTTGGCGCCAGGGCGGCGACCAGCCCCCAAACTGCGAATGAAACGGCAAAGGCGGTGGTTGATAGGAAGAGGGCGCGGATCGCGCCGGGTTTGAAATTGCTTGTCACTCTCTTAGTTCCCTGTCGCTAAGAAAATCAAAATCCCCATTGGCTGCGTCCGCTGCTGGGAGTACTGGCACAGCAATGACTATGCCGACTGTGCCCACTCGCAGAGAGTGCGAAAACTCGCGGTTTGGTGAGTTTGGGGTGGGGAATTTTGATAAGGTGAGCGGAATTTTTCGCAGAGGCGCGAAGGCCGATCAGTCCGGGGGAGCGCGGGCGCCCTCGCCCGCAATGAGCGCGAAGCGCGAAAAGAATTGAGGCGTCCTCAACATGAGGATGCGGGCGAGGGCGCCCGCGCTCCCAGTGTGGTGGTGCTTCCGATCGCCGGCACTAATGATTGCTTAAGAATTAAGTTCGTTGATCTATTTTTGTGTAGGAGACACTCTTGGTCTACTATGAGATCAAAGTCGCCGCGGAGTAACCGAGAATCATGTCCAGGAAACGCTGAGGCGGCGATCTTGGGTCTTCTCACTACGCTGCTCGTCGCGGGCTTGATCGTCGTGGGTTCGCGCAACCTCGCTCATTTCGATGCGGCGTTGGTCGGCTACACTTTGCGGTGTTGTTTGCGACCTTCGCGATCACCTATCGCTATTCGATGTGGCTGCAAAGGCCGCCCACGGCCCTCCACTGGAAGCGTGGGTGGCAAGATCTTCTCGACCAAAATATCCTGGCCGGTAACATTGTCCACTGGTTTGCGCGCGTCCCGGCAGAGTTTGGCGCAAATCTTTTATTCTGCGACGAGATCGATTTCGCTGGGCGCGCACATGCTGATTATGTGGGCCGCATTGCCGCGGTGGGCATCACCTTTCCTCTGGTTTTTGGCTGGGTGCATTTCGAAACGTTGCCCGACGATTTGAACTGGTATCGAGCTTATCTTTTGGCTTTCCGACGTTTGCCTTTCCCATTCATTCGTTGTTCGGGTTTCTGATTTTTCATGGTTTGTGTGGGCATCGATCCTGGTCACGGCCGGAGTGATGCTGGCGATGCGACGACGCATGCGCGACCACGGCGCCGCGGTACTCCAGCAGTTTGGCGAAGATTTTCTGCCGTTGATTCTGCTCTTCGCGATTAGCGTGACCGGGATTGATGCTGACCGCCAGTTACTCGTGGATGAAAGGGCTACGGGTATGACTTTCTGGCGATCCTGCACGCGATCACCGTGATCTTTACGCTGCTCTGGCTGCCCTTTCGGAAAGTTCTTCCATATCTTTCAACGGCCGGCGCAGCTGGGCGTGAGTTTCTATAAAGATGTGGGCCAGCGCGAAGCCGCCGCCGAATGCCGGCGCTGCGGCGCACCTTTACGTCGCAGTTGCACGTCGAGGATTTGATCAAAGTTGAAAGCGCAGCTCGGCTATGACTATGAGATCAGAAATTCGCCGATCGAGCATTATCAGTGGATCTGTCCGCCGTGCCGTCGCGCGTTGGTGGCGCTGGCCCAAGGTCGGCTTTGGCAGGGGTCGGCTGCTGAGAGATTTGATTTCGCAATGCCCACACCGATGGTCGGCAATCCGGGTCTGAACCAAGGGACCGTTGGGTGAGGAAGACCGGAGAAATTTTCACCCGTGAGTTTGAGCGGCTGTTGCCGCCTGATGTGCGGAAAGGCTTTGCCTTTCCGGGACAAGGCAAAAATTGAGGAGGCTATGCCTCCGAATGCTGAGGCGTAGCCTCAAAAGTACTTGTAGGTATAGTCGGAAAGGCTGAGCCTTTCCGCACATCAGACGGCGAAGCCGTAAAGCAAAGAAGAACTCGATGGCACTTTTACCAGAAAATCTTTCAGCCATGGCCGAACAATTCGGTCCGCATCCGGCTTATGCGGAAGGCGAGCGTCTGCAAACCGGCGTCGCGCCCGACAAGCTGGTCAAGACCCACTGCTGCTTCTGTGGCCAGCAGTGCGGAATTCAATTGAAGGTCAAAGACAACTCACGTGATCGGCTTTGAACCCTGGGAAGACTTTCCGTTCAACCGCGGCATGCTCTGTCCCAAGGGCGTCAAACGTTACCTGCAGGGCTCGCATCCGGATCGCCTGCTGCACGCATATGAACGTGATGTGAATTCGGCGGGTGGTTTCCGCGCCGATCGATTACGATCGCGCGATTGCGCTGAGTGGGCGCTGAGATTCAGAGGCTGCAAGCGGCGCATGGCAAAGATAGTTTCGGCGTGCTCACCGGCGCCAGCCTGACGACTGAAAAGACTTACCTGCATGGGCAAGTTCGCGCGCGTTTGTCTACGGACGCCGAACATCGACTACAACGGCCGGCTGTGCATGGTGAGCGCGGCCGCCGGCAACAAGAAGGCGTTCGGCATCGATCGCGCCGCCAACCCCTGGTCGCGACATCCTCGGAGCCGAGGTCGTCTGGATCAGCGGCGCGAACGTCGCCGAGTGCGCGCCGATCACGACCAACTACGTCTGGCAGGCGCGCGAGCACGGGCGCGAAGGTCATCGTCGTCGATCCGCGCATCACGCCGATCGCGCGCACCTGCGATCTGTTCCTGCCGGTCAAGCCGGGCCGCGACGTGGCGCTGTTCAACGGCATCCTGCATCTGATGATCGAGAACGACTGGCTCGATCACGAGTTCATCGACGAGCCACACGCGTCGGGTTCGACGGCCGTGGCCGAGCATGTTCGCGAGTGGACGCCGCGCCGCACGGCGCGAGGTGACCGGCATCGCCGAGCGCGCCATCCGCCAGGCCGCCGAATGGTGGGGCGACGGCGAGACGAGCTTCCTGATGCACGCGCGCGGCATCGAGCACCACAGCCACGGCGTCCAGAACGTGCTCGGCGCGATCAACATCGTGCTGGCCTCGGGACGCATCGGCCGCCGAAGGCTGCGGCTACGCCACGATCACCGGACAGGGCAACGGTCAGGGCGGACGCGAGCACGGCCAGAAGTGCGACCAGCTTCCCGGCGCGCGCGACATCGAGCAACCCCGAGCATCGCGCGCTACATCGCCAGCGTCTGGGGCGTCAGCGCCGACGAGACTTCCCGCCGCCGGCGTCGACTGCCTACGAGATCTTCCGCAAGATCGATCGCGGCGAGATCAGCGGCCTGCTCTGCGATCTGCTTCAATCCACAGGTCTCGCTGCCCGACAACACATTCGTCACGCGCGTGCCTCGAAAGCTCGAGTTCTACGTCGCCATCGACTTCTTCCTGAACGAGACGGCCCAGCACGCCGACGTCGTCCTGCCCGGGCTCGCCTGCACGAGGAGGACGAAGGCACGTCGTCACGCAGATCGAAGGGCGCGTCATCAAGATCAACCAGGCGGTCGATCCGCCCGGCGATGCCCGCGCAGGACTGGCGCATCATCCAGGACATCGCGCAGCGCGCTCGGCCGCGAGCGCGGCTTCACCTTCACGGGCCGCGCGAGATCTTCGACGAGCTGCGGATCGCTTCGAAGGGCGGCATCGCCGACTACTCGGGCATCACCTACGAGAAGATCGAGAGACAGGGCGGCGTCTTCTGGCCCTGCACCAGCGAAGACGCCATCCCGGCACGCCCACGGCTGTTCGAGCCCGGCTCGTGGAACCCGATCGCCGAGGGGCGCCGGGCCGTTCTACTTTCCTGACGGCAAGGCGCGCTTCAACGTCGCGCCGTACGCCGCCGGCTGAGGACGTCGACGACGAGTATCCGCTCATGCTGACCACCGGACGCGTGGTCAGCCAGTTCCTCTCGGGCACGCAGACGCGGCGCATCGGGCCGCTGGTGCGATCAGTATCCCGAGCCGCGGATCGAGATGCACCCGCAGCTGGCGGAACGACTCGGGATCGCCGACGGCGACTGGGCGACGGCTGGAGACCAGGCGCGGCGCGTGCACGCTGCGGGCCATGGTGGTGACGACCATCCGGCCCGACACGATCTTCATTCCCTACCACTGGGCGGGACGAAAGAGCGCGAACCAGCTGACGATCGCGGCCCAGGATCCGATCTCGAAGATTCCGGAGTACAAGGTGTGCGCAGCTGCGCGTACGAAAGGCGAGTCGACTGGACGCTCCGGGTGCCGCCCGACGGCACGCCAGGGCGTGCAGTCACCGTAATAGCTCATGCCGGTTCCCGATCAACACGAGTTCTTCATCGATCCAGAGCCGCTGCATCGGCTGCCAGGCGTGCGTGCAGGCCTGCACGCGAGTGCGATACGCATCGCGGGCATTCGATGATCCATCTCGACTACGTCGATCGCGCGTCGTCGCGTGCAGACGGTGCCGGTCGTCTGCATGCACTGCGACTCGCCCACCTGCGCCGAAGTGTGCCCGGCCGACGCGATCAAGCAGCACGGCTGACGGCGTCGTGCAGACCGCGCGCAAGCCGCGCTGCATCGCCTGCAACAACTGCGTGCTCGCTTGCCCGTTCGGCGTGCCCAAGATGAAGACGGAGATCGAACCTGATGATGAAGTGCGACATGTGCTACGACCGCACCTCGGTCGGCAAGAAGCCGATGTGCGCGCACGGTCTGTCCCAGCCAGGCGCTCTTCTTCGGCACCCGCGAGGAGATCGAGTCGTTGCGTCCGCGCTCGACGGCCGACAAATCGTTTCCAGTTTGGCGCGCAGACGATCACCACCAAGGTCAACATGATGATGCCGCGCAGCGGTCGATCGGAATACATCGATGTGACGGGCCGCTATGAGCGAGCGTTCCAGCGGCAAACAGATTTCGCTGAACGTGCTGATGGAAGGAATGTATCAAGAGGACGACAATGCCGATTAACCAGGAGAGAGTTTCCCTGCCCGACGGCGGTGCGATGGAAGACCAGCCACGCTGGCGCCAGGATTTTCCAATTGACTGGGCCGCAGGACCATTATGTTTCGCGCCGGGACTTTACGAAGTCTGCATGGTGCTCACCAGTCTCGCTTTCACCGTGGGCCAGTTCTGGATCCTCGCGGTTAATTTTCTGCGCCGGCGAAATGGCGAATCGCCTTTGCGGCAAATCGCCACCATCGATCAGCTGCCCGTCGGTGGCGCCAAAGCTTTTGCCTACCCCGCCGAGCATGATTCGTGTGTTCTGGTCCGCACCGGCGAAAAAACCTTTGTCGCTTTCAGCCAGAAATGCACGCACCTGTCCTGTGCGGTGGTCCCACAGCCTGAACGCAATTGTTTTCGTTGTCCCTGTCACGAGGGCTTCTTCGATCTCACCACCGGGAACCGATCGCCGGACCGCCCCGACGCCCTTTGCCGAAAATCAATCTGGAAATCAAAGGCGGCGTGATCTACGCCAGTGGCGTGGAGGAGCAGGTTTTATGAAAAAGCCGTTCACCCACGAACAACGAATGACGATCGTTTACGGGATTCTTTGTCATCCGTCCTCATTATCGTGATGCTGCAACTGTGGTTGTTGATGGCTACGATGAATGCCTACCTGGGCGGCGATCAGTCAGTGATCCCTGCCCGCCGGGCTGGCCAGCCTGGCCTGCCTCGGCCTGAATGCGGGCCTGCTTTGGTACCTCTACAAAATCGAGCGGAGTCGCCCGTAATAACCCGGGATTTTCGATCCGGTAAGTGGCACAGACTCAGTCTGTGATTTTCTTGCGACGGATCACAGACTGAAGTCTGTGCCACTGGTTAAAAAATAACGAGGTAGTTGTCATACAAACCCCGGCCGGAAGCGACCAATGTTCCGGGACTCTGTGTGTCTGGTCTGGGAAAGTCCCAATGGATCCCAATGGAAGCCGCCAAAATCTCACTGAAAGGGCGAGAAACACGGAATGTTTGCCAAGAGTTCAGACAAAGAGAACTACCATCTTTTGCAGCCTGATGAGGAGCGCACGCTCTGTGGGTGCGAGGTCGCGCCCAATCATTATTGACCGTCAGGTAAACGCTCTCAGCGCTTCATCTCACCAAGATTCGGCCGCTTGGTTATGAGCTGTGCGAAGCCTGCGCCAGCGCCGCGAGTGAGCAACAGCAGCCTGCTCTGGCTGAATTTTGAGTGCGGCGACTCGTCGCCGCTTTGCGTGAGCACTGAAGCAAGTATTGAAATTGGCAGCAAATCTAACGTTCGGCCAAAGCGGCGACGAGTCGCCGCACTCCAAATCAATTCACGGGCCGGTAGGAGTCCAGCACTTTCATGTAATTCGCGCGCTCGAACGCGGCGGGTTCCGCGCAATGTTGCTGGCTCATGCTGCCAATCATCTGCGCGACTGAGGCGTATTCGTGCTCGTCCATCCAGATTTCCACCTCGCTCAGCACTTCCTTGATGCGACGCAGGCCGTTCTGCAAAAGCTCTGAAGCCATCATCGTCACTTTCGCCCCGGCCATCAGGCCCTTCAAAACATCTTCGGAAGTATGCACGCCGGTGGTAATCGCGAGATCCGCGAGAATTCGTCCATACAGAATCGCCACCCAGCGTAGCGGGCAAACGCAACTCGTGTGAGTTGCTCAGCACCAATCTGGGGGCGACCTCGAGTGCTTCCAAATCGAAATCAGGTTGATAGAAACGATTGAAGAAGACGAGTCCGTTGGCGCCGCGCTCCACCAGTCGTTGAGCCATGTTCGACACCGAACTGAAGAATGGGCTTAGTTTGATCGCGACCGGAATCGTGACCGTCTGTTTCACCTGGCGCAGCATGTCGATGTAGATGTCTTCGACCTCGCGGCCGGTGATCTCGAGGCTGGTCGGCACGTAATAGATGTTCAGCTCGAGCGCGTCGGCGCCGGCGTCTTCAATCAGGCCCGCATAATTGGTCCAACCACCGATCGAAACCCCATTCAGGCTGCCGATGATCGGAATGTCCACCGATTCTTTGGCGCGCCGGATCAGGTTCAGATATTCATCGGGCCAGACGTTGTACTGAATCCATCTCAGGAAAGTAACTGAGCGACTCGGCGAAGCTGTTCGTGTTGTTGCGCAGATAGTGATCCACATAGAGACTGTCGAAGGTGATCTGCTCTTCAAACAGCGAATACATGACGACGGCAGCTGGCGCCGGCGTCTTCCAGGCGCTGAATGCTGTCAATGGTGTGCGACAGCGGAGATGAAGATGCGACGATCGGGTTCTTTAAAACCAGGCCCAGATAATTAGTTGATAGACTCATGATACGACCTCAGAGTTTGTTTGCTTCAGCGGCTTTGCCTCAGAACTTTCGAGCCAACGTTCCCAGCCGCGCAGTGCGCATATTCGTCGTCGCGCATAAATGGGCTGAAACACTAAGGATCCTTCGTACTACAATAGCCGTGCCTAACGGCACTTGAAGACTCACCTTCGCTTGAATCTGCTTCCACCTCTTCGCTCGCCGACTTTGAGGCCAGCTCGCTAAACGCTATTCGCGGCCAACTGCTTGTACTGCTTCCAGCGCTGTGTCACAGCCTCCTGCGCGTGCTGCAATAAAATCTTTGCCGCTTCCGGATCGCTGCGCTGCAACATGCGATAACGGCCTTCGGTGTAGATGTAATCCCGGAGCGGAATCTTCGGATCGCGTGAATCGAGCTGGAATGGGTTCTTGCCTTCGCTCCGCAGTTTCGGATCGAAGCGATAGAGCGGCCAGTGACCGGACTCGACGGCCAGCTTCTGCTGGGTCATTCCTTTGGCCATGTCGATGCCATGCGCGATGCACTGGCTGTAGGCGATGATCAGCGATGGGCCGGGGTGCGCTTCGGCTTCGAGAAAGGCTTTGACCGTTTGCGTGTCGTTCGCGCCCATGGCGATTTGCGCAATGTAGACGTTGCCGTAACGCATCGCGGTCATGCCCAGATCTTTTTGATTGTCGGTTTGCCGCCGGCAGCGAACTTGGCCACGGCTCCGAGCGGGGTCGCTTTCGATGCCTGGCCGCCGGTGTTTGAATAGACTTCAGTGTCGAGTACGAGGACGTTGACATCCTGGCCGCTGGCCAAAACGTGGTCCAATCCGCCGTAACCGATGTCGTAGGCCCAGCCGTCCCCGCCGACGATCCAGACGCTCTTCTTCACCAAAGCGTCCGCGACGCTCAACAGGTCGCGGGCTTCGCTTCGGTACGCACGCCTCCGGCGTGCAGCTTGTCGGAAGCGTCGCTGATCTCGGGCTGCACTCCAGAGGAGTGCGTACCGAGCTTCGTCTTCAATTCAGCAACGAGTTCGCGTTTCGCGTTGATGCCTTCCTGCGTGCTGTTGTCTCCGTTGAGCGAGACCGTCGGCGAGGGTCGTCGCCGATAACTTCCCTAAAGCGTTCGACCAAATGCCTTGCGTAATTGTGCTGATGATCGAGCGAGAGGCGCATGCCCAATCCAAACTCGGCATTGTCTTCAAACAGCGAGTTGCTCCAGGCGGGTCCGCGGCCTTCACGATTTATGGTGTAAGGCGTCGTCGGCAGGTTTCCGCCGTAAATGCTCGAGCAGCCCGTGGCGTTGGCGATCACCGTGCGATCGCCGAAAAGCTGCGTCATCAGCTTGATGTAAGGCGTCTCTCCACAGCCCGAGCACGCGCCTGAGAATTCAAACAACGGCTGGAGCAGCTGAATGTCTTTGATGGTCCGGAAAGTCAGGATTGCCGTTGCGCGGAATTTCCGGCAGCGTCAGGAAGTAATCCCAGTTGACGCGTTCGCTGTCGCGCAGCGGCAACTGCGGTTTCATGTTCAGCGCTTTGCGCGAAACATTGCTCTTGTCCTTGGCGGGACAAACTTCGACGCAAAGCTGACAACCGGTGCAATCTTCAACCGCCACCTGAATTGTGTAGCGATGATCGGGGAGCTCGCGCCACTTTGCGGGCATCGTCTTAAAGCCGGCCGGCGCGTTCGCAAGATCTTCCTCTTTACAAACCTTCGCGCGAATGGTCGCGTGCGGGCAGACGAGCATGCACTTGCCGCACTCGATGCAGAGGTCCGGTCTCCCAGACGGGAACCTCCTGGGCGATGTTGCGCTTCTCCCATTGCGCGGTGCCGACTGGATAGGTGCCGTCGACGGGAAAGGCGCTGACCGGAAGACTGATCGCCGCGACCGCGCGATGATTTCTGCGGTGACCTGTTGGACGAATTCAGGCGCGGTCGGCTGAGACCGCGGGCGGCAATTCAAACGTGCTGGTGGCCTGCTGCGGGAATTTGAATTTCATGCAGGTGTTCCAGCGCCGCATCAACCGCCGCGAAGTTCTGTCGCACGACGGGTTCGCCGCGTTTGCCGTAGGTCTTCTTGATCGATTCCTTGATTTTGACGATCGCTTCGTCGCGCGGCAGTACACCGCTGATGGCGAAGAAGCAGGTCTGCATGATGGTGTTGGTGCGATTGCCGAGCTGATTCTCTTTGGCGACCGCATAAGCGTTGATCGAATGAACTCTAATCTTCTTCGCGATGATGGTTTCCTGAACTGTGCGGGGCAGACGCTCCCAAACTTCATCCGCTTCGTAAGGGCTGTTCAAGAGCAGGGTGGCGCCCTCTTCGGCAGCGTCGAGAATCTGGTAACGCTCGAGAAAGTTGAACTGATGGACAGCGATAAAGTTTGCGCGTTGAATCAGGTAGGTGCTTTTGATCGGCTGCGAACCAAAGCGCAGGTGCGAAACGGTCATGGCGCCGGACTTCTTCGAGTCGTAAACAAAATAGCCCTGTGCGTAGTTTGGCGTTTCTTCACCGATGATCTTGATCGAGTTCTTGTTCGCGCTGACCGTGCCGTCAGCTCCCAGGCCCCAGAACAGCGCGCGTACCTGGCCGGCTGATTCGGTGGTGAAATTCGGATCAAAGGACAGGCTGTTGAAGGTCACATCATCTTCAATACCGACGCTGAAATGGTTCTTCGGTTGGTCCTTCAACATTTCATCGAAGACGCCTTTGACCATGGCCGGAGTGAATTCTTTCGAGCCCAAACCGTAGCGTCCGCCGATGATCCGCGGCATCGTGGCACGCGCATCTTGCGCGTGATCTCACGGGCGGGACGCCCGTGCCACGCTTCACTGATGGCAGTTACCACATCCTGATAAAGCGGTTCGCCGGCGCCGCCCGGTTCCTTGGTGCGATCCAAAACGGCGATGGTCTTAACGGTCGCCGGCAGGCTGGCGACAAAGTGTTCGACTGAAAACGGGCGGTACAGACGGACTTTCAGCAGGCCGACTTTTTCATCAGCCAGGGCCGCCACCGCTTCCTCGGCGGCTTCGCATCCCGATCCCATCATGACGATTATCCGTTCGGCGTCGGGAGCGCCGACATATTCGAATAGTTGATATTGCCGTCCGGTGGTTTCGGCGAATTTCTTCATCGTCCGTTCGACGATTGCCGGCGTTTGCGTGTAGAAGGAATTTGCGCGTTCCCGCGATTGGAAGAAGACATCGGGATTCTGCGCCGTACCGCGCATCACCGGACGATCCGGCGTCAGGGCGCGACTGCGATGGGCCCGGACCAGTTGTTCATCAATCATGGCCCGAATCTGTTCGTCCGACAGTTCTTCAATCTTCATCACTTCATGCGAAGTGCGAAATCCGTCGAAGACATGAAGGAAGGGAACGCGCGATTCCAAAGTCGCGGCCTGGGCAATCAGCGCGAAGTCCATCACTTCCTGAATCGAATTCGAAAAGAGCATGCCCCAGCCGGTCGAACGCGTCGCCATGACGTCGCTGTGATCGCCAAAGATCGAGAGCGCATGTGTCGCCACCGAGCGCGCGGCGATATGAAATACGGTGCTGGTTTGCTCGCCGGCGATCTTGAACATGTTGGGAATCATCAGCAGCAGGCCCTGGCTGGCGGTGAAGGTCGTGGTCAGCGCGCCGGTTTGCAAACTGCCGTGAACCGTCCCGGCGGCGCCGCCTTCGGATTGCAGCTCGCGCACGATCGGCGTCATGCCCCAGATGTTCTTCTGATTCTTCGACGGCCCACTCGTCTGATGATTCACCCATCGCCGATGAAGGCGTAATCGGGTAAATCGCGATCACTTCGTTGGTTTTGTAAGCGACGTACGCGGCGGCTTCGTTGCCATCGATTGTTACCGTGCGGTTAGGCATTGTTATGAGCTCCTCGATTAGTCGTTCATCTCTCTCTTGGAGTCTGCGTGTCAGAAGCCCGACTGGGCACGAGTTGCCCTTGCTTACGCGCGAGCTTCTGACACAACCTCCGCTTACAACTTCGCCGCAGGCAGCCCTCCCACTGAACCGCCTGCGGCGTACACAAGGAAGTCGTTTGCTGACACCTGGTGGATTATCAGTTGACCTTCACGTTGATCTGCTTTGGTCTGGCTTCCTCGTTTTTCGGCAGCGTTATGGTAAGCACGCCGTCTTTGAACTCGGCGTTAATCCTGGCAGCGTCAACGTACAGGGGAACGCTAAAGCTGCGCATGAATTCACCATAATGCCGCTCGACTGCAATGATAGTTCTCACGGGTCCGTCGTCTCTTCAACCATTTGCCTCAGGTTCAACGCGCCCACTCGCGCGCCTTTTCAGTCTACGTTCTGCCAAAAGTCTTCGTGGCTTTTTGGCTTCGATCTGGCTGATCTTCCCATGCAGCCAGGATTTGACTGCGCTCTCCAATCCGGCGTTCGTTGCCTTCCGTCTCCAGCTCTTCAATTGTGCTCCCGGCTTCATTCAGGGGGATGAAATGACAGGGAACAGCGTTGCGAGCGGCCTTCCGGCTTAACGAAGTCGAGCAGGCGGCACTCGGCGCACGGGTGGGCGCGATAGGGATATCCATAATTCAAGACAACTCAGGGAGTCCTGGAAGATGGACTTTGGCAACCAGGGCGTTCGGACCGAACGGCCATATCCGCCCTCCTCAATGAATGACAGCTCGCTTTTGAGTAGTTCAAGAAGGTCTCGGTCGTCTTTAGCCATGATACTCATCCTCCAGTTCTCCCTGAGTTTTGTCTCGAGCAGCAAGCCGCTGCTCTTTGCTCGAGCTTTGGGGTTCACCCCATGCCACTCCCGAGAGCAACCAATATGCCGACGGAAAGTCAGAAGCTTTGATTGATCCTGTCAAAATTGACAGGTTGCGGACTTGCGGAACAGTTCCGCAAAGTGTGAGCGAAAATGCCCATGTTCTTTCTGTCTAGGTGCAGCAGAATCATGAGAGTAAAGCTGGAGCCATGGGGCACATCCCTTGCTCAAGGTCTTCTGCGATTCTTATCCGGTGTCTTCAAGACACCGACAATTTCATGCTTCGCACTTACAGAATCATGGAGAACCACTCCAAATGAGCATTGCGACGCAGAACCTTCGCCGGCGACGTGTCCAGCGCCGCTCCGTCCATGCGAGTGTTGCCCTTCAACTCGCCCCTACGCGCGATTCCGGGAATTGATCGAGTCAGTCGCAGCCGCATTTATTCCGCGCGGCGCTGTCGTGTTCCATGAAGGCCATTCGGCCCGGGGCGTCTATGTGCTCTCGTCCGGACGCGCCAAAGTTTCGATCTCGTCTGCAGACGGTAAGAAAGTGATCATCCGAATCGCGACCGGGCGGTGAAGTGCTCGGACTTTATGCCGGGCTTAACCGGCCGGCCGTTTCGAGGCGACGGCCGAGATGGTTGAGGGTGGCCGCGTTGATTTCATTTCCCGGCAGGATCTGCTGGGCCTGCTTGGGAAGCCAGCAATCATTCGGCCTGGATTTGGTTGAGATGTTCAGCCGGCAGTTCAGTGACTTTGTCGATCACATCGCGGATGCTGGCGCTGTCTGAAACAGCTTTGGAAAAATTGGCCCGGTTGATCCTCAGATGGGGCCGGGATTTTGGCGAGCGCACCAGCGATGGAGTGCAGGTGCGGGTGGCGTTGACGCAGGAGGAGATCGCCCAGATTATAGGCGCATCCCGAGAGACGGTGACGCGTCTCTTTCAGCGTGCTCAAGCGAGACCAGATCATTCGCGTCAAACGTGATGCTCTGTGGATTCGCGACAGCGACGCGCTCGCCTCCTTAGCGCAGGCATCCTGAATTTCAGGTTGCTCATGATGGGTAGTGTCCTAATCTGAAATCCTGGAATTGGGTTTCTGGCATGGCACTTGTCTCGCTTATGTGTGTTACCGCACGGACTCTCTCGTTTCGCGTTTGATATAAGCCGCATAAGAATCTTGTCTGTTAAGCAGACTTAAGAGCGGGAAGAATTTCAGATTACGACACTACCCTCGTGATGTGCGTCACAGCAATCAAATCTCGAATCAGGTATCACGTGTTAACTGCTCGCCCCAGTTCTTTATTAATTAGTTGCCGGGCAAATTCGTAAGGCCCTTTACTCTGAGAAGGAGGCTCCAGGTGAGAGTCACCAGGATTATCAAACCACTGCTCGTTGCCGGATCGGCGTTGGCCGTAATCATGTGGCTGATTGCGCCGGGCGGTTCCGCAGGCGGTTGGTCGATCCGGCAAGGCCGGCAAGGACGACAAACCCGCGCCCACGGATTACGTCGGCAGTGAAACCTGCCAGGCCTGTCACGAGGATCAGTTCAAAGCCTACTCGCATACAGCGCACGCGGCACTGACGACCCTGAGCAGCTGGAAAAGCAAGATCACCGGTTGCGAATCGTGTCATGGTCCCGGCAAGGCGCACGTCGACGGCGGCGGAGACGTAGCGAAGATCATCTCGTTTAAGAACAAATCTCCGAAAGCGACGTCAGAGACATGCCTTGAGCTGCCACGCCGGCAAGGAAGAGCGAAATAACTTCCGTCGCGGCGAACACTGGCGCAATGACGTTGGCTGCACCGATTGTCACTCAGCCGCACTCAAATACAGTCGGCAGAAATCTGGCCAGCTCGAATACTTTGATCACGACGCCGAACGCTGAAAAGCCGGGCTTTTCTACGATCAGAATGCTCAAAGACAATGACCCGCAGCTTTGCATCGCTTGTCACGCCGAGGTGAAGCCGCAATTCACGATGCCTCTTCCATCACAAGGTGCTGGAAGGAACGATGCGGTGCAGCGATTGTCACAACCCGCACGGTGGCTTCGAAAACAAGACAGACGCGTCTAGCTACCGGAGCCGATGCGGCCTGCATTAAGTGCCACGTGGATAAGCAGGGACCATTCACGTACGAGCACGCGCCGGTGAAGACTGAAGGCTGCACCGCATGTCATACGCCGCACGGTTCAGCGAATCCGCGGCTGTTGAGGTACAGCGCCATCAATCAGCTTTGCCTGACCTGTCACAGCGTGGCTCACGACGTCGGCGCAATTGAGCCGGCGGGACCGCAGCATAACCAGAATGCGCAGTACGCTAACTGCACGGCGTGTCACGTCAAGATTCATGGTTCGCGGACCGAGTCCCGTTTTCTTCCGTTGACGAGTTGCGGTAATCAAATTTCGGTGCGGAGTTCCGCCTTTCCGAGGCTCGTCTTAAAGGCGGAACTCCAAATTGCAAAGGATAAATGTGATGAGAAGCAACACGAGAAACCTGTTGCACATGGTTCCGGAAGCATTGTTAGGACTTTTGTTGGCCGGCGGTATGGCCGCGGCGCAGACCAGCGACCCTGCGAAGAAGACTCAAGCCAAAGCCGGCTGATAAGGTCCCCACTTCGGCGACCACTGGCGACAGACGCCGGCGATTACACGATTAACTCTTCGATCGAGTTTGGCTATCGAGGTATTCGCGTCGATGGCGATGAGCAGAAGTATCGCAGCGACCTTAACTACAAAGCCGGGCCGCGAATCTTTGACAGCAGCTTTCTGATGCAGTCGAAAGACGGCAAAGGCGGCCTGTTTGATACGCTTTTGGTGACCGCGAGTGGCTGCGGCGCAGATCCCACCGGCAGCCTGCGGATCAGCGTCGAAAAGCCCAAGTGGTATCGCTTCGAAGGGCATTTATCGCAAGGCCAAGTACTACCGGTACCTCAATAACGTTGCTAATCCCAATTGGCTGTTTTCCGGCTTTCCGGTTCCGCCGAATCCGGTGACCGGACTGCATGGCTACAATACTCGAACCGAGTTTGGCGATTTCGACCTGACGCTCCTGCCAAAGAACGAATTGGTCCGTTTGACCTTCGGTTATTCGCCTGAGCGTTACAGCGGTCCCTACTACACCAACTACCACCTCGGCGGAAACGAATTTCAACCGCTGGTCAACGCCCGCACCAGGGCCAACGACATTCGTTTCGGCGCCGACGGCAAACTGGGAAAGGTTGATTGGACTTTCATGCAGGGCTTTCGCCGTTTCCGCGACGACAGCACCGTTGACACGATCCCGGCGTTCATAAATCCGAATCCAACCAACACTAGCGCGCTTTACCGCCTTTTCGCGGACTGAGCCGACGCGCGGCCGCGTGGACTATACCCGCGCCAGCCTGCACACGCTTTTAGGCGAGAGGCTTCGATATCACCGGAAGGATCATTTACAGCAAATCCATAGCCAACTCGACCTTCCTGGAAAGCATGCAGGCCGACGAACTTCAATACGCGCATCTCGGGTCAGCCGGGACCTCCCAACACCTTACTCCTGGGCGCCTACAACATTCCGTCGAGTGCCTCCCGCCCGAACACCCAGGGAGATGTCGGCCTGACCTGGTTGGCCACTGATAAGCTGAGAATATCGAACACGTTTCGGGTCGAAGATTTCACGATTGATGGCGTGGCGACCTTCAACGATCTCTTCTCGGTCAGGACCACCACGGTCACCGACACCCGCAGCTTCAATTATCTGCAAGCGTTCAGAACCACCAAGTATCGCAAATACCAGGACACGATCGAAGGTGATTACCAGTTCACTAAGAACTATTCAGTGCATTTCGGCTACCGCTATGGCAATCGTCATGAGGAACAGTTCCGCTCGGGCTATGGCCTGGGCTCGAATGCGCCTGCGCTCGAACCGACCGCCGTCGGAATCTTTGACCAATCACACGAATGCGTTCTTCGGCGGTTTCCGGGCCAAGCCGTCAAAAACTGGACCATTTACTTCGACGCCGAGCGCGGCACAGCCGACAACGTATTCACGCGCATTGGTAATTACGACTATACGAACATCCGCGCCAAGACCAGATGGGTGCCCAACCGGAAAGTGAATTTCAATATGTCGGTAATCATTCGCGACAATTCCAATCCTTCCGAGATCGCCGGCGTTTCCTTGTCGGATTTTGGCGTGGACCTGAAGACGCGCATTTTTCAATCGTCAGTGGATTGGCTCGTTAACCAGGACCTGTCGATCAGCGTCGGATACAACTATAACTGGGTGAACAGCGACGCGATCATCGATTACTTTTATCAGGTGCCGCCGGCGGCCAGCGTCGAGCATCCCATGGGCCACTCGCCTCTATTTTCAACGAAATAACTTCTTCTTCACTGATCTCGTGTGGCGTCTGAGTCATCGGATTTCACTGTTCTCGTCATACCGATAAACAAAGACGGTGGCCAGGGAAGTCGCTTGTCTGATCCCGCAGGTAATCCAGGCACGCTCATCACTTCTTATCCCGATGAGTTTTCAATCGCCTGAGGGACGTCTGGCCATTCAGGCTCAACCGCCACTTTGATTGGAACCTTGGTTACCAGTACTACAACTACAACGAGGATGGATTTTGAGAACATTCCCGGCAGCCCCAGGGCCCAAAACTATCACGCGCATCTGCCATACATGTCTTTGCGTTTGTACTTCGGGCGGAAGGAATAAACAGGCGCAATGATGTGTGTAGACGACAAACTCCAGCCTGGATCAGCAGCCGGGCTGGAGTTTGATCATGTCAGAACCGACGATCGCGGTTATGCTGACCGGATCATGGCTATACATCGAAAGCGTTTGTTGTTCACGGACTCCAACTGCGTTGGTCCGTAGTCGCTACCAGCTCGCGTGTTCTGACACCAGTCGACGCAGATCTTAAGCATCGAACGGTTTCAAGGTTAGCAGTTGAAAACGCCACGAGCGCCGTTGATTTCGCGTCGCTGACGCGGCTTTACGTCGAAGTGAAACCAGCAGGGGCGCAAATATAGCTCTGTCACGCGGGCGATAATTAGCCTGGCGGCGATATCGCTCTTACTTTGTCGTCGCGGACGGAAGTGTGACCGGCGCGTTGGGACCGCAAAGGCGACCTCGGCAGCGGCGCTCGCAGAAAACGCAGGGCTCCACCCAAACCAAAAATCGATTACACGAAGTTTTCGCATACAACTCATGCGGTAACGCAGAAGCTCGCCTGCAACTCATGTCATAAGGTTCCCTCGAAAAACTGGAAGGATGTGCGCAAAGGTGACGCGGCCTTCGCCGACGTCGCGGATTTTCCTGAGCACTCGACTTGTTTGAGTTGTCATCGCGCACAGTTTTTGCCCGCGAACGGCCGGCGCCTTCAATCTGCTCGAATTGTCACGTCGCGGTAACGCCGCGCGATACGGCGCGCTGGCTGTTCCCCAGTCTCGGTGACCTTGCCGATCCACAACTGAAGCGCAGAGATTTTGTCTCCGAATTTGGCGTCGCCTTTCCGCACGACAAACATAATGACGTAGTCGGATTGAATTCAAACCGCCGCCCGGCATTTATAGACGCATCGTTTCAGGAAAAGAAACCCACGCCGCCCAAGAGCTGCCCGGTCTGTCATGAGACCTATCAGCCACAGGGCAAATCCAGCGAGGAATATGTCATCAAGCCGCCCAAAACCTTGGGCGACGCTTTTTGGCTGAAGAAGGGCACGTTCAAGACGGTTCCGAACAGTCACACGATCTGCTTTACCTGTCACAACGCCGATTCGGGAATTCCGCCTGAGCCGAAGAATTGCGAGATGTGCCACAAGCTGGTAGCGCCATTGGCGCTGAAAGTCGATTTCGATCCCAAACTGGCGTCACAAATGGGTGCAGACAAGACAATGCTCGATCGCTGGCGGCGCCGCATTTCCGCGGGCGCATTCCGGCACGAAGGTGGCGCGCATCCTGACCTGAGTTGTTTGGATTGTCACAATGCGGCGAGTTCAGCATTCAATACCGTCGATGCGAAGACCCTGAAGGTGCCGGTGAAATCGTGTGGCGGCGCCGACGGTTGTCACATCACCCAGACGCTCGATGACGGCGGCCCACTGAATTACGAAATCGACAGTCGCAAGAAAGATCCGAATTTCGTTTGCACCAAGTGTCACATAACTTTCGGCAAAGAGCCGGTGCCTGAGAATCATGCCAGGGCGATTCCAACGCCAAAGCCGAAAGCGAATTGACTGAGTTCGGTGGGCGGCGGAATCGAGAAGATATGGTAAGGCTGAAGTCGCATTCACGCAAAAGCTCCGTAGGAGCAGAATGTTTATAGAAGAGAAGAACCAAAAAATCTTCCAGGCTCCAGAGGAGCGAAATGGTTTCGTTGGCCGGAGGGCTGAAGAACATGGCGCTCCGTGCGGAGCTTGCGGATGCATGTTAGCGCCGGGTTCTATAAATACGTCGTCCCTACGGGACTCGTTCCGCTAACCATCGTCGTCATCATTTTCACGATTGCTCTCGTCAATTCACGCGTTCACGGCTCGATCACTGATTGCACTTAACGAACCATTGTTGCCTCAAGGACAAATGCAAATGCCTGAAGGCCTCGACTATTCGAAGTTTCAGCACAGCAACGCAAATCATGCGCGACTGCCGTGCCTGCTGTGTCATCGCCGGGATATCGAACGAACCAATGCCCAAACGTCCGGGCGCTGACAAGCATTTGCCCTGCGCCGGATGTCATGCGCAGCAGTTTTCGAATGCCGACAGTCCGCTCTGCACGGATTTGTCACACCGACGCAAAGTCAGGGGCGATGAAACCCTTTCCGCGCCTCAGAAGTTTCAATATGAAGTTCGATCACGCGCGCCACATGGGCAGCGTGAGTTGCGCAAGTTGTCATCGTCCGCGCGCGGCGGCGTAGCGCTTTCAATTCCTTCAGGCTTCAACGCGCACACAAACTGTTTCCGATGTCACACTGATCGCGCGCAATCCGGCGGTCGCGACATCTCGTCATGCGGTACCTGCCATCAGCTCGGCGGTTATTCCCGGACGTCGCAATTCGCCCGGGCGTTTCGGGTCGGCTTCAGTCATGGAGAGCATAACCAGGTAACTTGCAACGGGTGTCATCAGGTTCGTGCCGGTATGCCGCAACGGCGACAAGTGACCCAGCCACAAGCGCTGAATCATCACGCCACGGGACGCGGCCAGAGTTGCCTGACTTGTCATGATGGGAAACGCGCGTTTGGGGGCGATGACTTTAGCTGTCTGCACGCGCTGTCACACGGGAGCGACGTGGCGATTCTGAATTTGCAGCGGCCGAGATCAGACCTGTAACTTTTGTCAGGTTCGACATACGAAGCAAGCGCCCGTATTCTATAACATTCGGGTTTTAGTCGTTGATGAGATAGAATCAGCGCCAACTCACAAGGAGATAAAATGCTGATTAACAACAGGTTGCGACCCGAAACCTGCTTTAGAGTTTCCGTCCTCTTAACTTTGATTGCGCTCGCACTGCGGGTGGTCTGGCAGGAAACCAGCTTCGCAAACGAAAGTGCCCGAGACCATCATACTGGCGAAAGAGTCCAAGCTGGGGCAGGTAACTTTCAATCATCTCAAGCACGCGACTGAAAATCGCAGCGCAGATCTTTCCAAACCAAGCGCCTGTGTTGATTGTCATCACACAGCTCAACCGGCCAGTGAAGCTGCCAAGCGTCCGCCACACAAGACTGTCTGGCCGGCGGACCGCACCACGACGCTGACGATGGATCTGTTGGAGAAGGATGCCAATGCGGTTGGGGCGATTTGCACGGATTGTCACGCGCGGCGGATGCGAAGCCGAAACTATTGCCGGCGATCCCCACGGTGAAGTTTGAAGGGGCCGCGGAGCCGACGGTAATGACGAATCAGCAGGCATTTCATCGTACCTGCGGTGGTTGTCACGATGCGGTGATAAAGGTCAAGCCGGATTCAACCGGTCCGACTTCGAAGAAGTGCACGACCTGTCACAAGAAGACGGCTTAGCGGTACGCACGCCTCCGGCGTGCATACTGCAGCGCGTGCCGAGTCTTTGGCGGTAGAATTTTCCGCGCCCGCTGAGAGAAACTACGCAATGCTCTTTCGCGGCAGCGCGTTTTTGTGCGTTATGCGTTCGGAATGATCATTGCTCAATGACTTTCTTCTGGAAGAAAATTGGTCTAGAGCAGAGTTTGATTCAGGAGGGTGGATGAAATGATGAAAAAGATTGCAGGAATCTCAATCGGTATTCTGCTGGTGGCCACGGTCTTAATGATTTCCGCGCCGGTACGCAGCGCCAGTGCTGACGACCCGGCGGCAACCTATAACGGCAAATGTAAGATGTGTCACGGCGCTACGGCCGAAAAGAAAATGGACAAGACGAAAGCCGATGAGGATCTGGTCCAAACAGTGCTTAAAGGCAAAAGGCTGAGAAGCCACCCAACATGCCGGGATACGAAGAGAAGGGCATGACCGCGGATCAAGCTCAAAGCCCTGGTCGGCTACATGAAGTCGCTGAAGTAACTCGTCGCCCAGGGAAACATTTTCGGTCGGACCTGTACGCGGTAGACTTTGCGTTCATCGATGGAGCAACGCGATCCCAAGCCGCCGAGTCTTTTTCGCAACTACATCAGCATGGTTGGCGGCGCGATCGTCATCGCCAGCCTGGTCAGTATCTGCCTGCTGTTCCTGATCGAGATTACTTCGAAAGCCAGAGAATCCTTACCTGGGTATTCTCACCTACATCATCCTGCCGTCCATCTTGATCTTTGGATTTGTCGTGGTGCTCGTCGGCAGGATCCTCGAGCGCCGGCGGCGTCATCGCGCCGCGCCCGGACGATCTGCGGCTTATCCAAGCTTGGACTTGAACGATCCGCGCTCGCGGAAGGCCTTCTTTATCTTCCTACTCAATCACGTTTCTGTTCGTTTCGGCCAGCGCGTTCGGAAGTTATCGCGGCTACGAATACACCGAGTCGGTCAACTTTCTGCGGCGAGACCTGTCACACGCGTAATGAAGCCGGAGTTCACCGCCTACAAAGCCGGCGCGCACGCTGCGGTTGAGTGCGTCGCCTGCCACGTGGGCCACGGGCCCGGTTGGTACGTCAAGTCGAAAATCTACGGCGCTCGTCAGTTATACTCGCTGGCTTTCAACAAGTACTCGCGGCCGATTCCTTCGCCAGTCCACAACCTGCGCCCGGCGCAAGATACCTGCGAGCATTGTCACTGGTCTGAAAAGTTTTACGGCGACGAGATGAAAGTGTCTCGAATCGCTACGCGCTATGACGAGCAGAACACGTTGCGACAGCGACGCATGTTGATTCACGTCGGCGGCGGCAGTCCAGCCACCGGTATGGTAGCCGGCATCCACTGGCACATGAACATCGCGAACGAAATAACTTACGTCTCTACCGACGATCGCCGGCAGGTCATTCCCTGGGTAGCGATAAAGGACAAGCGAGGGCAACGTCACCGAGTATTATCGATCGCAGCTCGCCCGGCTACGCCGGAGCAGATCGCCGACAGGCAACAGACGCGCACATGGATTGCATCGATTGCCACAACCGGCCGGCGCATGTTTATCTGCCGCCGGACGTGGCCGTCGACCAGGGCTTCGTCGCCGGCCGATTGGATCCGTCGCTGCCTTATTTGAAGAAGCAATCGGTCGAAGTTCTGAGCAAAGACGTACACAACCACGCCGGAAGCGGTGAGTGCGATCGCGCCAGTCCTGAACGATTTCTATCGCACGAATTACGCTGAGCGTTTACGCCAGCAAGCGTTCGCTCGATCGACGGCGCGGTCGCCGAGGTGCAGCGCATCTTCCAAACCTATTTCTTCCCGGAGATGAAGACCGATTGGCAGACGCATCCAAACAACATCGGCCATCTTTACTTCTCCGGCTGCTTCCGTTGCCATGACGGCGAGCATGTGAGCAAGCACCGGCAAAGTGATCACCAACAACTGCAACGTTTGTCACACGATGATCTATGACTCTGCCGGGCCGCCGGAAAAGAACGTTAAGACCGGACCCTTTCAACATCCGGTCGATCTGGGCGCGCTGGCCGAACGCAAATGCGAGTCGTGTCACAAGCCCAACAAACCATTCGTGCATCCAATCAATCTCGGCGATATCTCAATGTTCCAATGCGCCGAGTGCCATCCAAAAAGACGCGCGAGTGCCGGCCGCCGGGTCAAACCAGGTCGCAAGGAGTAAGGACAGCGATGCGCATTTGCTGAGGCTCAGGTCGCAGCCTCGCCCTGACGATTAACTCTGGCAGCTGTCCGCGGCTGGCTTTGCCGCCGCAACGATTTGAGTCGCTCGACGACCTTATTAGGCGAAATGAGCGTGCTTTCGCTTTCGGGTTGGAAGACAGCCGGCTTGCTGAGATGCTCACGGAAAATCCGCGCCGCGCCGGCCAGAAAAGTCGTACGAAGTCAGGATCCCCACTAACTGGCCGTCATCGACTACCGGCAAGCAGCCAATCCGATTTGCTTTGCATGATCTCGAGCGCTTCGAGCGTCGGCGTGGAAGAAGACACAAACAGCGGATCGGTTTTCATCAGGTCCCGAACGGTCAGCGGCTTTTCAGCCCGGCGACGGCAACCGCCTTGCTGAGCAAATGCAGCAGCGCCCGATGCGTGATCAGACCGACCAGGCGACCTTGTTCGTCTTCGACCGGTACGTGCCGCACGTGTCGCCAATCCATGACGCTGGCGGCGAGATCCAGCAGATCATCAGCCCGCACGGTGAAAAGATCTGTGGACATGAACTGCCCCACTGTTTGGTAACTCTGAAGCTCCAGTCGGCGTCTTCGCGCGGTGACATGATTTCCCATTCGTGCACGGGCCTGCCCCTCCTTTGCTCCTGCAGCATGCGCGCGGCGAGTCTCGCGATGACGCAAATCTTTCGGTTCCAGATTTTCCAGCGAGGCCAGCGACTTCAAGGTCCAGCGCGAGCCGGTCTGGCGCGTGCTTCACGCGTTCGTCGATTATTCCCAGGTATTTGTTTACATCGGTCGCGTCGACGTTGGCCGATCATCAATCCCTGCCGCGCCAGCGGCAGCAGATGATCGCGCAACCAGCGAAGCTGCCGGATGAAGACTTGCCATCAAGCCAGGTCAACTGCGCATGAAGATCGTAACGGGCCGCGGCGAAAAGTTTGCCTTGGCGTCGTCAAAGTTCAGGCGTTCGAGTGATGTCGCCGTACTCCTGCGGCAAGGCCAGCATCAGGCCGGTGAAGAACGCCGCGTTCGCAACTTCATCGATCGACGGTTGGACCGGCAGGCAAGGCGCGATTCTCGATACGCAGGTGAGCGACGCCGTTCGTCACGCCATAACAGGCGCGGTTCCAGGGCCAAACCGTGCCGTTGTGCAGGAACAAGCGCGGATAAGTGCCGGCACTTCGCCGCGCGCCAGCATTTGCAGCGAGCTTCTCGTCCGGCAGCGAGATCACGATCGGCCGAAAGCGCGTGAGTTGATCCTGCAGCAGTTCCAGGACTGAGTGCTTCACCCAATGCTTCGCCAAGCCCGACGCGGGTCGGCATGGCTGCGCGCCAGTTGCATGAGCGCGAACGTGCATCGGCTGAATGCTGGAACAAGCGCCAGCCTGCGTTTCGTGCCAAAGCCGCTTGCCGAAGAGAATCGGCGAATTGACGGCCGCGGCCAGCACCGGCGCGGTGATCGCCTGCGCGATATTGTAGGCTCGTGGCGAATTCTCCGGGACCAACCTGAAAGTGGATTTGAAAACTGGTGTTGCACGACTCCATCATCATGTTGTCGTGCTCGATCTGCAGCTCGTCGACGCCTTTGATGTGAATCGAGAATGGTCCACCGCGCGCAACTGCGTCACGGCGCGATTCAGTTCCTGATAGCGCGGGATTGGGCGAGAGATTCTCCAGCGTCAGATCAGATTGACGAAGGGTTGGCAGGATTCCCGCCAGCAAAACGTCGGCGCTTGCAGCTCGGCCGCTCGATCGCGAGTCCTGGCCATCAACGCGTTCAGCTCCTGCTCCATGCAGCGCAAAGCAATTGCCGGAGATCAGGCTGCGGCGTCAGATTGGCTTCGAGATTGAAGCGCGCAATCTCCGTGGTCAGTCGTCGGTCGTCAAGACCGTGCCAGAAGCTCCACGTCGCGATGGGCGCGGGCCGCAGGTGCTGATCAACCAGAAACATCTCCTGCTCAGCGCCCATGCGACGCACGCCTGTCTCGATCGCACTCATGATCGATCATGTAATCGAGCGCGCGCAGATCGTCGAGCACCGCACTCATGAACGCCTGAAGTTTTCGTTCGTCGAACCCCTGCTCGACGTGTTTTTCGCCCATGATTATTTCCAGAAACCGAAAAATCGAACCGCGGCGACCTGTCAGTGATTCAAGTCACAGAGCAAGTATCGTACCTGCTCTTCCAGCGGATTGAGCTTAGCAATCACAAATCAAATCGAAGTTAACTTGTGGAAAACCGCGTGTCGTTGAGTGAATTTTCGCAGGCTGTCGGAAGTCGTCAACTCGCTTTAGGGCCTTGTGCGGGTAATTACTGGTCGAGGCAATGAACTTTGCTGCCAGATACCAGACAAAGTAGCACGCTCTCGGGCGAATCAACCTTAGATGTGGAGGGACGAGCGATGGCCAAAGACGAGCGCGACATTCTCGAGTTACTGAAGACCGAACTCGACTTTATTGAAAAGGGCGGCTACGGCCGTTCGGTGCGGAACTCCGTGGAAGCCAACCTCGTCGTTTCGTGACTCATTGACGTGTGAATTACGCGCTTGCCGGAGAAGACTCACCCCTTGCACGGAATGTCATCTCATCGACTTCGTGCCGCAGCGGAAATGAAAGTGATGAAGTGCCATGTCACTTCATCCCCTTGAACGCCGCGGGCGACACAGTTGAGAGCCTGGAAGGTAACCAGGAGAAATTAGAGGAAGCGCTGAAAGAGTGGATGCGTCGAAGGATCGCTGAGATCGAGGCCGAGCGGAATTTAGAGCGTTCGGTTTAGATGGCGGGCATTGTCCGCTGAGTAGAACCGTACGCCATTGTAAATCGGGCAAGTCCACAATCTAAACCAAGACGCTCCGGAAAGGGAGGTCGACCATCATGACGTGTTGTTTATTTGATCATTGCTGCGTTGATCGTGGCCGCGATCTATTTTGGCATAAGGTATTTCGATGCGTGCCTCGCAACTGTTTTCAGGTGAACGGGTAATCATCTGTCCTGAATCCGGCAGACAGGCGATGGTCGAAATCGACACCAAACATGCAGCGATCACCTCGCTTTTCGGGCAGACGGACCTGCGCCTGGAGAATTGCGCTCGCTGGCCAATCAAACAGGACTGCGGACAGGAGTGCCTGCTGCAATTTGATGTCGCGCCGGCCGAGTGCCTGGTGCGCAGCGTGCTGGAGAAATGGTATCGCGATAAGAGTTGCGCTTTTTGCGAAAGGCCTTTCGCAGAGATTTCGCTGGTCGATCACAAACCGGCCCTGCTTAACGCGGGAAGGCGTGACGGTTGAATGGCAACAGATTCCACTGTCAGCGGTGACCGAAGCGATGGCGACATATCTGCCGGTCTGTTGGAACTGTCACGTCGCCCAGAGCTTTCGCCGCGAACATCCTGAGCTGGTGGTGGATCGAACTCCGATCGTGTCGCAGCTCCCGCCGCAGTCAAATCAGAGACCGCTGACATAGAGTTGAACCCAGCACAGTGTCTGCGCGGCTTTGCCGCAGCACATGGCGGTAAGCCTCCGGCTTACCGTTGCGTGCTATCTATTAACCTGCGGCTACGCCGCCGACTTGCAGGCGTAGCCTCGAGACTTAATTTAGTGCCTTGCCGGAAAGGCAGAGCCTTTCCGCCGTGTGCTGCGGCATAGCCGCGAACTTGATTGCTCTGACCTCAGATGAATTTGTTCTCCGCTTTGTCTTATCGCGCGTCTCCGCGCAAATCCGCGGCCAAATTTCCACGGCAAAGAATCCGCTTGCACCATCCTTGACACGATCAGACACCCGCTTGTATCACTATCCCGCTTCTTCAAACTTTTCATCATCGCACTCCGGAGGTATTTGAATGTTTTCCAGGACCAGGCTCATCGCGCTCGCCGTCATCGCGGCGTCATTCTGTTTGCCGCTCACCGTTAGATCACAGACAAAGGTTCCGCTCACTCACGAAGCGATGTGGATGATGAAGCGCGTCGGCGCGCCCAACCCCAGCCCTGACGGCAAGTGGGTTGTCTTTTCGCTGGTCGAGCCCGCTTATGACGAGAAGGACCAGGTTTCCGACCTGTGGATTGTGGCCACCGACGGATCAGCCAAACCAAGGCGGTCTGACTTTTTCCAAAGGCGGCGAGGCGGCGTCGCCTGGAGTCCTGACAGCCGGCAGATTGCCTTCTCCGCCAGGCGCGAGGGCGACGAGGTAAACCAAATCTATGTGCTTGATGTCGCCGATGGCGGCGAGGCCGGTGCGCGTGACCTCGCTTTCGACCGGAGCCCGGGCGCCGCAATGGCGGCCCGACGGCAAGGCTTTGCTTTTCATCAGCTCAGTCTTTCCCGGCGCGGCTGATGATGAAGCGAACAAGAAAATTGCGGCTGAACGCAAGGCGCAAAAATATCGCGCGCGCGTTTACGAAAAGTTTCCGGTACGTAACTGGGACAAGTGGGTCGATGACACGCAGTCACATCTCTTTGTTCAGGAAGTCTCAACCTGGCGCGAAAGCGAAAGACTTGCTCGCCGGTTCGAAGCTGGTTAACGAACGCGGATTTGCCGGCCGCGTGACCGACTCTGGTGACGAGCTCGATCGCGTTTGGACGCCTGATGGGCGACGCAATCGTTTTCGTTGCCACGACTAATCGAGACGCCGCTGCTTATGCAAACACAAACACGTCGCTCTTCAAAGTATCCGCAAACGGCGGCGAGCCGGTACGGCTCACCAGCGGCGGCGACAGTTTCAGCCGCCCAGCGTTTCGGCCTGACGGAAAAGCGCTGTACGCGATTTTCGAAAGTCAAACCGACAAAAAGGTCTATCACCTGGAACGGCTGGCGAAGATCTCATGGCCACAACCGGACGTCAGTACCGGGAGCGATAGCGACTGATCATTACAGCAACTGGGATCGCTCCGTCGGCAGCGTCGCTTTCTCGCCCGACAGCAAATCGATCTACCTGACAGCGGAAGAAGCCGGCAACGAAAAACTTTTCACCATGCCTGCGGATGGCGGCGAAGTGACGCTCGCTATGGACATGACTCGCGGTGTTTACACGAACCTGAAAATTCCGGCGAAGGTGGCACGGGCGTCCCGCCCGTGATTCGCCAATTGGGAAAGCGCGACCAACCCGCCCGAACTCGTCCGCCTCGATCTGAAAACGAAAACGCAGCAGCCGCTCACTTCATTTAATGCCGAAGCAGTCGCGAAGATCGATTGGCAGCCGCTCCGACACTTCTGGTTTACCAGCAAAGCCGGCAAGCGCATTCACAACATGATCGCGCTGCCGCCAAATTTTGACGAGCAAGAAGAAGTATCCGCTGTTCGTGGTGATGCACGGCGGGCCGCACAGTATGTGGCGCGACAACTGGGGACTGCGCTGGAACTATTTCATGCTCTCGCGCCCGGGTTACATTGGTGCTGCTGACAAACTATTCCGGGCTCGACCGGATTTGGTGAAGCGTTCGCGCAGAGCATTCAGGGCGATCCTCTCAGCAGGTCCCGGCAACGAGATCAACGAAGCCGCCGACGAAGCGATTCGCCTTTACGCGTTCGTCGACGGATCGCGCCAGGCGGCGGCCGGCGCCAGCTACGGCGGTCACCTGGCCAACTGGATGCAGGCCTCGACCACGCGTTACAAAGCGCTCGTCAGTCACGCCGGCTCTGATCAATCTCGAGTCGCAATGGGGCACCAGCGACACGATCTATTCGCGCGAGGTCAATAACGGCGGGCCGGTCTGGGAGCAAGGCTGCGACGTGGCGTGAGCAGAACCCAATCAGGCTTCGCCGCTAATTTCCAAACACCGATCATGCTTTCAGTTGGCGAAAACGATTTCCGCGTGCCGCTGAATCAAACTCTGGAAAACTGGAGCGTGCTGCAACGCCTGCAGATTCCCAGCAAGCTGATCGTCTGGCCCGACGAAAACCACTGGATCCTGAAGGGCGAGAATGGCCGCTTCTGGTATCAGGAGTTGTATGTGGGTGGCTGGGAAATATTTGGGCTGAGGGTGCGATCCACAGATTACGCAGATTGAATTCGCGCAGCTGATTCATCAACTCTGAATCTGCGTAATCCGTGGTTTTCAATATTCTTTGTCTCATTTTCCGGTCCCGATTTGCTGCAATACCCAGCAAGTTACCGTAAAGGTCTTCAGTTACGATTTCTTTTCCGCCATTGGGCATCGCGTACGTTTCAGAACGAAAGCTCACTCCGGTCTTTTCAAATTCTCGACCATCGCGCATCGTAGTCATTCGTGCGCAGGATCCAAAACGCTTCTTTACCGACCCGGTCCAGCGGCGAGGCTTTTTGGGCGACGGGCATGTATCCGTCACCGGGTTTGAGGAGGAAGATCTGGGTCTGTAGGATCATCTTTCGAGAGCCACTGCGCAACGCTTCCCGGGTCTCATGCTAATGAACTTTTGAGGCAAAGCCGGTCCGCTATTTCTCAGATGGGACTCACCGACCCCACGTAGCGCCGATCTCCTGGGGGCCGGCTCGCGTGCTTTGATAAAGGGGTTACGGTTTTCAGTTCAAACATCATCTGTTTGATCGCTGCGTCCAATTGCGGCTCGATGCCTGTCACTAACTTTGTTGGATCGTCAATCACTTCGATATCAGGATCGACTCCGTGGCGCTGGCAACCATCCACGTGCCGTCGTCCTCGGAAAAGCGTGAGTCATCGTCGGAATATTGGAGAATAACCTCCGGTCAATCAAGCCCGGATTGCCAGACGAGGACCGATAAACCCGCACCCCAGGTTCTGGTGCCCGATAATTTTTCCAAGCCCCACCTTGCGAAACGTGTACGCGACATTCTCTCCTGCTGACTACGGACGTGCCGCTCACCAGCATCGCACTTGGGTCCACGATGGGTGAGGCTCTCGGCGTGGGGCGGTACTCTACCGAAGCGCCCTGCCGAGGTAGTTGAAGACGCGTGGCTCCATCAACTTAATAGAGGATAGTCCGGGGAGGAAGCCTCCCGAACTCCAGCGCAAATCGATTATCAGCGCCTCTTTGTTGATCTGTCCGTAGTGGGTGACGAATGCGCCCTAATCCACCAATTGAGAAATTTGGGAGGTGAAGGTAGCCGACCTCGATGCCCGCCCCAGGTCACGCTTTTGGCGACATATGGGCGATTGGCTTCGATCCAGGCCGGTGGCGAAACCCCAATGTCCGGCGCTGGCAGAGCTTTACGACAATTCTCTCCTCGAACTCGGAATCGATTACCGGCTTTTTCGCTTGCGGTAACTCGGTGTCCCCGACCGGGTCAGTCGACGAAGGCAGCCTACGGATCGCGCCCTGTTTCAATCGGCTTGCCGTTGACGGCGAGCAAACAATCACCGGCCTTCACTTTGATGCTCTGCTGGCTCTGGCGGACCGCGACTGTTGGTGTCCCACGCCAGACCCTTCGTAAATTCTGGTGATGCGGTAAGCGCCGTTTGCGCAGCCTCGAAATCAGCACCGAGAGAGCATGCCAGTGGGAACTCTGGGAGGCTGTCTCGACATCGCCACCATTGCTGGCGTAAGCATAGACCCACCGCCAGCTCGCCGGCCATCTCGCTCGACCACAAAGTTGACGTCTTCACGCGTCATGCACGCGTCCAGCCGATTTCGAATATCGCTTGACGCCGTCGAGGCCAATCGATCTGATGCATCTTCTCGTCGTAAAGAAGTCCCGAAACAACCGCCAGTGGTCGCTGGCGGCTCCTGTGTTGCCACTTTCGGCGCGTCGATCAAGCTGCTCGACGTTCATTCCGGCGAAAGAAACTTGCTTCAGCGCAGGCTTTGCCCGGTGAAGTGTCGGCGATGCTCAACGACCCGGCGCTGGAGACCAGAACCTTCTTTGCCATCACTCGAGAGTTCGGTGAAGCTGCTTATCCCTTCAGCGACGCTTCTGTTCGCTTTTTAGTTTTTCAAATCGAGAGATCTTCCAGTGTGCGGGTGGCTCCCAACTTCAAGTGGAGCGTAAATGGGATGTCCTTCGCTGGTAACTGCAAAGACCTTCGATGCTCCGCCCACCGCCCGACTGGTAATCGAACTGAGCGCGCTTCGAATCCGTCGACGTCGATCGTGAACCCCGCCGGCTGGTTCGGGATCCTCCGAGAGTGGTGGAAGGAATAGCAATACGTAAC
>ERZ1370068.8299-contig-7165_pt1 | contig 38015 bp, 61 predicted proteins | sample MGYA00561227_ERZ1370068 | MGnify/ENA primary metagenome ERZ1370068 (study PRJEB38410, sample SAMEA6850437) | metagenome | study: Metagenomic assessment of the ecological functions of the soil: analysis of the soil microbiota associated with the...
GATGCTTCGTTCAGTTACACATTATTGCTAGCTCGATCATTTCGCCGGCGCCTGATCAGCAGCAGGCGCTGGTCGGCAAGCGATGGGAAAATGCGCTCGGCGAGCTTCACCGCGGCCGCCGCCATCGAAATGGATGCGCTGCCGATGTCGGTCTGCGTGCGCACGTCCTTGGCCACCGCGAACGTGCGCTGGAACAGCCGATTCAACACGAGGCCGAGCGATCCCCGCCGCCTCGGCCGAGCGCACCGCCTGCTTCATCTGGCCCAGGATCTTGCGGCTCGCCCAGGACGATCGGAATCAAGCCGCTCGCCACCCGGAAAGCATGCGTGACCGCCTGGTCGCGCGGCAGCGTGTACATGTACGGCGCGAGCGCATCGCGCGACAGGTTCTGGACGCCCTCGAGCCAGTGCGCGACCGCTTGCGGGTCGTCGCCGTGGAAATACACCTCGGTGCGATGGCACGTCGAGAGGATCGCCGCTTCCTTCACCCGCCGCGCGCCGATCAGGTCGCGCAGCGCGTCCGACAGCGTGTCCGGGCGCGAACGCCACCCGCTCCCGCACGTCGAGCGGGGCCGTGGTGTGGTTGAGTCCGAGCGTGTAGAGCGACATGGTTGCGAGCGATTACGGTCGAAGGCCGCGCCCGGATGCACGGAGCGGACGCCGAGCAGCGTTCGATTCGCGTCATTCTACCCGCAGCCTCGCGCCGGCGGTCGGCGGCAACACCTTGATTTCGGTCAATAAAGGCGCGGCGATAACGAGCCCATCACGCCTTGATGAACTCCTGCCGGCCGCCCGAGCCAGCGCTCGAGATGCGCCGCCGCCGCCGCCAGGATCCTTGCGCGAGCAGCTCGTCGGCGGCGTCGCGCGCCTGCTCGATCAGCGCGACGTCGCGCTCGAGGTCGGCGAAGCGCAACAGCGGCACGCCCGACTGGCGCGCGCCCAGAAATTCGCCCGGCCCGCGGATCAGCGAGGTCCTGGCGCGCGATCTCGAAGCCGTCGCTGTTCTCGTAAGATCACCTTGAGGCCGCTGCTTCGCGATATCGGTCAGCGGCTCCTCGAACAGCAGCACGCAGGTGCTCTCCGCGGCGCCGCGCCCGACGCGGCCGCGCAGCTGATGCAGTTGCGCGAGCCCGAACCGCTCGGCGTGCTCGATCACCATGATCGACGCATTGGCGACGTCGACGCCGACCTCGATCACCGTCGTCGCGACCAGCACGTCGATCTCGCCGCGCGACGAACGCCGCCATCGTCGTCGCCTTCTCGTCGGGCTTCATCCGGCCGTGGCATCAGCCCGACGCGCAACCGCTTCGGCAACGCCGCGGTCGAGCTCGGCGTGCAGCGCGACCGCCGTCTGCAGCTCGAGCTTTTCGGACTCCTCGATCAGCGGACACACCCAGTACGCCTGCCGCCCTGCCGGCGCAGCATTTGCCGACCCACTCGACGATCTCGGCGCGTCGCTTCTGGTTGACGAGCCGCGTCGCGACCGGCGTGCGTCCCGGCGGCATCTCGTCGAGCACCGACACGTCGAGGTCGGCGTAGAACGTCATCGCGAGCGTGCGCGGAATCGGCGTCGCGCTCATCATCAGCTGATGCGCCTCGGCTAGGCCCTTGCCGCGCAACGCGAGCCGCTGCGCGACGCCGAAGCGATGCTGCTCGTCGACGATCGCGAAGCCCGAGATGCGGCATCTCGACGCCTTCCTGAAACAGCGCATGCGTGCCGACGGCGAATGGCGCGACGCCGCTCGCCAGCCGTCCGCTGCGCGTTCGACGCGCCTTGCGCCGGTAACGAGCCCGACAGCCACGCGATGTCGGCACGCCGAGTCCGTCGAGCCACGACGGCGAGCTTGCGGTAGTGCTGCTCGGCCAGGATTTCGGTCGGCGCCATGAACGCGACCTGCTTGCCGCTTTCGATCGCCTGCAGCGCGGCCAGCGCCGCGACGATCGTCTTGCCGGAGCCGACGTCGCCCTGCAGCAGCCGCTGCATCGGCGTCGCGCGCTTGAGGTCGTGGCTGATCTCGCGCCACACGTGTTGCTGCGCCCGCGTCAGCTTGAACGTACGCGCGACCGATCAGCTGCACGGTCAGCTTGCCGGAGCCGGTCAGCACCGGCGCGCGACGCAGCGCGCGCGCCTTGCGATGCGCCTTCAACGACAACTGCTGCGCGAGCAATTCGTCGAACTTGAGCCGCGCCCACGCCGGATGCGTGCGCGCGTCGAGGGCCTTTTGCGTGAGCGGCGAAAGCCGCGGCGGCGGCGTGTGCAGGAAGTGCACGGCGTCGCCGAATTTCCAGAGCTTCCGTCGTCGCGTGAACTCTTCCGGAATCACTTCGGACGTTCGCGCCGGGTCCACGGCGAGCGCGCGCGCGATGACCTTGCGCAGCGTCTCCTGCGACAGTCCCGCCGTCGTCGGATAGACCGGCGTCAACCGATCGGGCAGCGGCGTGTCGGGCGCGATGACCTTGAATTGCGGGTGCACGATCTCGAGGCCGAAATGCCCGTCGCGGACGTCGCCGAACACGCGCACGCGATGGCCGGTCGCCAGCGCCTTTTGCATGCTCGGATAGAACGAAAAAAGCGCAGCACGAGCTGCGCCCGTCGCGCCGCCGTCTCGTCGGCCGATCAGACAGACGAGCTGGCGTCGCGGACGATATTGGATGTCCGTGTTGACGACGACGCCCTCGGTCTGCACCGTCTCGCCCGACCGAAGCGCGGCGAGCGGCGTCACGCGCGTGTGGTCCTCGTAGCGAAGCGGCAAGTGCAGGACGAGGTCTTCGTCCCGCGAGCAGCGCCGAGCCGCGCCAGCTTCTCGGTGACGCCTTCCGCGGGTTTTGGGCGCGGCGCCGCCGGTGACGTCTTGCTCATGGTCGGTGCCCGCGCACCGCCGGGCGAAGCGCGCTGTTGGCGTCGCTACTGTCCCTTCGTCTGGTCGAACGTTTCGCGCCATCCGGTTTGCGGCGACACGTTCGTCGCAGGAGAGAGCACCAAAACACCTTCGACCTCGATCCGCGCGCCGCGCGGAAGCCCGCGACCTGATACGTCGCGCGCGCCGGATACGGCGTCTTGAAATACGACGCCATGATCTCGTTCACCTTCGCGAAATCGGCGAGGATCGAGCAGAAGGACCGACAGCTTTCACCATATCGTCCAGTCGATCCGCCCGGAAGCAGTGGCGACCGCGCGCAGGTTCTTGAAAACCTGATGCGCCTGCAGCGTCGATGCCCTCGACGAGCGTCGCCGGTTTTCGGATCGAGCCCGATCTGACCGGACAGGTAAACGGTATTGCCGGCGCGAATCGCCTGCGAATACGGGCCGATCGCGGCAGGCGCGTCGGGACTTTGAATGGTTTGGCGTGTCATTGCACGGTCGCGTGGATGCGGTGGGACCGTCAATCTAGCATAGCCGCGGTAGCGTTTACCCCGGCCATGGACCGCCGTATAATTACGGGTTGTGGGGACGTAGCTCAGCTGGGAGAGCGTCGCGTTCGCAATGCGAAGGTCGAGGGTTCGATCCCCTTCGTCTCCACCAACCAATTTAAGGCCGACGTTGCTCCGTCCGGCCTTGTCGTTGCGGAATGGCCTTTTCCGCTACGGGCGCTGGCCCCTGGCGATCATCGGGGCCGCCATGCTGTAGCGCCGCGCTTCGCGCTGAAGGCCCGCCTTGGTGCGCTGGGGCACCTTGCGGCTGAATTTGCGCTTGCGGATGCGCGAGCCCCTGCGGACGTATCCGCGCTTGCGGTGAACCCTGCGGATGCGTTTCCAATGGTGCGCGATTGGGCGCCTGTGGACGGGGGCGCCGCATGGAACTGCGGAGCGCTCGCATTCACGGGAGCATTCCGACGCTCGAGGCGCTGCTCGTTATTGACATGCGGATTCGGGCCGATGGCGTTGTTGTTGCTCGGCGGTAACGCGCCAGGGTGGTGTACGGCAGCTTGTTGCGAGAAACTCCGTGCGGACGCCGGCCCGGCTTTGCGAAGCGCTCGGGTCGTGGTGTCGCCGCAAACCGCCGGATGACCGTTGTTCACCGGGCGAGCAGTGCACGATTGGAACTCGCGGCCAACTCGTGCCGCGCTTGAGCTGGGTAACAACGGTGTATGCGCCTCGCGGGCGGCAATTCGGTCCTGAGGCGTCGGTTGTGCGATCACACCGCCGGAACCGCCGTTGTAGCTGACGCGCCTCACCGACGAATTGTTGACGACGGTAGTGTTGTACGTATTGGTAACGTTCGTCACATTGACGTTGTTCACTGCACGGTTGTACCAGAAGGACCCGCGATCCCAGTGCCCGCCCTGATACCCGAAGCCGGCATGCCGAATCCGTAGTTGATACCGCCATAGAAGCCGCAATGACGGCCCCAATACCCGGGATGCCAGAAGTACGAAGCCGTTCACCCAGCCCCAATAACCCGGAGTCCACAGCGCGCCGACGAACGGAGCCAGCACCCATGTGCCAGGCACCCAGTAAAACCCGTCCGGACCCCAGGCCCAGTAGCCCGGCGGTCCAGATATACCCGGGACCGGGAACGAGTGGCTGCTCGTAAACCGGCAGCAACGGGGGTGCAATCGCGACGGAGACGTACACCGCGGCATTCGACACGGCGGACGAAGTGAGCGTAAGAATCGCAAACAGCAGCGCGCCAATGCGCAGTCAAAAATACGCGATATCGAGCGTTTCATCAGGGTCTTCGTTGCCGGATGACTTCACTCGATAACAGGAAGGGGCGCCATGTCGGTTGACGGTGCTGCAATGCGGGATCACATGACCGCGAACACCCCTTGCGAGGTGGGCTCCCGAGCCGCGCCTGGCGAATCGCAATCCCGAGCCCGCGAAGAGGTCATTTAAAGCCGTATCTTCTCGCGTTCTCGTAAAGCAATCTCCCGCACGAGCACTCTCCTCGATCCATCGGCAATAGCTTGTGCGCTAACGGTCGATAACTCAGATGGAGTGCGTCACAAGGATAGAACATTCAACCTTGTGACGGAAAAACGCGCAACTGCGGCGCCCATGTGCGGTCGAAGTTGTGCGAGCGCCGGGCGAATGGAGGTTACGCGATGCCCCAGACCGAATCCGAACCGATATTTTCATCTGTGATCATCGACGACGATGTCTCCGCGGGCCGCGTGCGGCCGGCGCAACCGCGCGCAATCGGTTTCAACCCGTGGTGGTTCGCAGTGATCGCGCTCGCGGTCGCCGTCACTGCCAGCGTCTATTGGTGGCGACTGCAACAAGCGCCCTCCCGCGCCGCTGCCTCCGGTAACCGAAGCTTCGCCCGCCAAAGGCGAAGCTCCGCCTGCAAAGCCGAGCCGGCCATTCGCCATCCGATCGACGACACGCGGTCACGCGCCGGCCTCATGGACTCCGGTGAGGATCGAAAGCGTCTGCCCCCGGTTAGCGAGAGCGACGCGATCGTGCGCGAGACGCTTTCCGGCGTGTCTGGCGGAAGCGCATTCGAGGCGCTACTTCTACCCGCAGGACATCGTGCGACGCTTCGTCGCGACCGTCGACAACCTGCCGCGGAAGTCGGTCGCCCCGAAAATAACAGTGGTCAAGCCGCTATCGGGCTCGTTTCTCGCTGCCGGCACCGAGGGCAACCTCTCGATCAGTGGGGACAACGCCGCGCGCTACACGCCCTACGTGCAATTCGCGCGGGCGGTCGACACGAAAGCGCTCGTCGCGCTGTACGTGCGTTTCTATCCGTGGTTCCAACAGGCGTATCAGGATCTGGGCTATCCCTCGGGCTACTTCAATGATCGGTTGATCGATGTAATCGACAATCTGCTCGCGGCCCCTGTAACGTCGACACCGGTCGCGCTCGTGCAGCCACATGTGCTCTTTGAGTTCGCCAATCCCGATCTCGAGGCGCTGTCGGCCGGTCAGAAGATCATGGTCCGCATGGGCGGCGAGAACGCCTCGCAGATCGGAATCAAGCTGCGCGAATTGCGGCGGATGCTGACGGGCGCAAACTCTCCGCCGTAACGCCCGTCCGAAGACGTTAGCGTTGGTTGTCACCAAACTTGGACCGCAAAATCAAGCGGTTGACTCGCTTCACTTTCTCAACATCGCGATGTCTGGACGTGAACGGGCCATTTCGTCCGCAGCCTGCCGACCACTTATGCAGGCGGTCTCCAAGCAATCTATGATTCGACGAAGCAGCACGATAAACGCAAGCATTGTCGATCTCGTGAAACCGGTCAGCTTCGACAATCGATTGCAGCCGGCGTCAGTTTTTCGCAAGGTCGATGTGGGACGATGATCGAATATGGTCGTTTCGCGAACCTCCATGAACACGCCATACGCCGCGATTGGGATAGCTGCCGACGGCCAGGATGAAGCGTCAATCCTGCCTGAACCGCAACAGACTCGTGTGGTTGATGACGGCGTTGCTTTCGCGTTGACGCCCATGGCGGTCGGCGTCACCCGCGGCGCCGGAGTCGCCGGTACCTTGAGAACCATCTTGCGACCCGCACTCCCTGGCATTCGAACGGGGCCTCGCCACCCGCGGCTCGCTGCGGCGGGGTTTCGAGCCCTGCTGCCGATCTTCGAGCGATATTACGCCGCAAGGCAAATATTCCGATCGACGAGCCGATTCGCGTTGAGCGGCTCCGTATGGTCCGCGCCGCACTTGAGCGCGGAGAAACGGTCTACCTCGCGGGGATCGGCGCCGCCGGCCTCCACAATTCCGGTGTCGCGCTGATCGAGGTGTCACGCGCCCACGGACCGCGCATCATTTGCAATAACGAAGAAGAAGCGCTTCTCCGGCAAGACACACCTCCGAATTTCCACGCCAGCGCGTTGCAGGCCCTCGAGACCACGATGAAACGCATCGGTATCGGGCCGGAGCGCGTTGCGGCTTGGCTCGCCACCTGGGACTACGCGGCATTCGCCGCGACCATAGAGCGCACCATTCTCGAAGAATTCCCGGCGAGCCTGAACCTACTTCGCCCGCGCGAGACTCCAGTCCTGAACATGGCGCAGCTGGACCCGGCAACGCGGGGCCCGCGTCATCTCGGGCGCGCACTGGGGCTCCCCGGCCCGGTGCCGATTTATCGGGATGCCACATCACGACAATCACGCTTGGTTTTCATTCTGCGCCTCGCCGTTCGCCCGTAGCGAGTCACCCGTGATGATCTCCGTCATCGACGGGACCGGCGATCTTGGTTCAACTTCCCCTCTACGTCGCTCGAGAAGGATCGATGCGCCGCATTCGCTGCAATCACAGCGTCTTCGACTCGCTCGGCGCCTACTACGGCATCATCAGCTCGACGCAGGGGGCTGGAGCTTGCTCAGCAGCGAGGGCCGCTACATGGGTGCGGCATCATACGGGGACTGCGACCGGCAAACGAACGCGATCTATCCCGAGCTCAAGAACATTTTCAGCCTGGCGCCCGAAGGACAGGTGCATCTCAATCGCGCGCTCGCGAATTGGCAATGCGATCCCTTCGATCATCCGTACACGCCCGAGCTGACACGCATCCTCGGCGCGCCGATTGCTGCAAAGGACATGTGGAACCCCGACGCGGTTCTGCGCGTGGAAGACATCCACCATAAGGCGAATACGCAAGAGCGGCTGGATAAGGCCGCGGCGACGCAGATGGTCTTCGAAGACGCGCTCATCCACATTATCGATTTTTTCATTCGACACTCCGGCAGTGATCGTCTGATCATGACCGGCGGTACAGCGCTGAATGCAGTCGCCAACATGCGCCTGCTCGAGCATTTCGACGACGCGTATTTCGACCGCGCATTGGGCAAGCGCACCCGTCTGCACATCTGGGTGCCACCGGTGCCCAACGATGCCGGCGTGACGATGGGCGCTGCGTATTTGTTCGCGCACCAGGCGGGCGCCGGCACTGGCCCGCCGTTGGATCACTGCCTTCTATTGCGGCCCGGCCCCGACCGAACACGAAATCCGCGCGGCGCTCGACAATGCACATGACATCACCTGGATGTATCTCGGCGACTATTCCTCGCCCGATGGACACGCGGCGATCGCCGACCTGATGGCGTTCGTCACTGCGCGGGATGGTGTCATTGCAATCTTTCAGGGCCCTGCCGAGACCGGGCCCCGCGCGCTTGGGCACCGCTCTATCGTTGCCAATCCCTGCAACCCGCGCACTCGCGAGATGCTCAATCATCGCGTGAAGTACCGCGAAGCGATCCGACCACTCGCGCCGATGCTGACACTCGAGGCGGCCAAACACTGGTTCCATCTCTCGGACGGCGCTTCTGACGATAACTACAATGCCTACAACTACATGGTGCTCACGGCGCGCGCCAGACCCGGTGCACGGGAGCGCATTCCCGCCGTAATCCATGCGGATGGCACGGGACGATTGCAGATCGTCCGTCAGCACTCGGATCCCTCATCCATGCTTATCTCAAGGCGCTCGGGCGCCGGATCGGCGTCGAGGTCGCAGTCAACACCTCCATTCAACGTCGGCGGGCCGATCGCGCAGACTGCCTCGCAGGCGGTCGAAACGCTGCGGCGCTCGAAAGGAATGGATGCCGTTCTGATGTTCGCGGAAGAGGGCCCGGTATTCGTCGCCTCGCATGGTGTTGCGCGCGACGCGGGACACTTTGGCAAATGGCTAAGCGAATGGCGAGCCGAGTCGGCGCTAGCTTTCCCGCACCTCAATCGTGAGTTGTCCCAACACCTCACATGGACCGCGCCGGTTGATCGGATGGCGTTCCTCGCGTGCCCTCATTCGTCGAGAGCCGCAACCGATACGTACGCCCGTCTGGAAGGGAGCGCGTCTTAAGGGCTCACCTGCACCACCCTTTGTCGCTCAGTGCCGCGTGCCGCCTTTGCCGGGGACTTTCGCCTTGGCCGTCACCGCTTCGACCAACAGCGTGAACGTGCGCTGCTCGTTCGGGTTCATCGCACCCACGCCGATGAGTTTGCGGGCGATTTCTACGCCCCGATCGTTGCGAATCGACACGGCGACCGTGTATTCCCAAGGTTCGCCGTCGGCGGGATGCCGGATGCTGCCTTCGATGCGCAGCGGCGTGAGCGCGGGCACCGCGGGCGTATCGGCACCGGGATCGAAGCGCAGATAATGCCGGCAGGCCGGACACACGGCTGCGCTTTCGAGGATGGTCTCCCGACAGTGCGGACATTCGCGGGTCGCCCCGGGGCTGCCCGGGCGCACACTGCTCATAGGCCGGTGCCGCTCCCCGAGCCATAGCCGTTGCCGTGCTTGCCGGCTTTCGAATCTTTGCCGTCGTCCCAGCCGAACTCGACCTTACCGCGCATGCGGGCGCCGGCCACGACCGTCAGCGAACCGGCCTTCACGTCGCCGATCATCACGCCGGTCTGCAGCAAATCGACGCGTGAGGCTTCCTCGACGTTACCTTCCAGTTCGCCGGCGACCATGACCTTGTCGGCGCGCACGGCTGCCGGTCAGCTTGGCGCCGGCCTCGATGGTGAGATCGCCCTGGACGCTGACGTCGCCGCTTGAACTTGCCGGCGATGCGTACGCTGCCGCCGCCTTCGATCTTGCCTTCGACGGTGATGTCGGAGGCGATGATCGATTCCTTGCGGGGCAAGCCGGTGTCGGAGCGTGCAACCGGAGCGGCAGGACTGGTGGCGAGCTCGGGTTTCGACGGAGCATCGAACCGGGCGGGTTCACTCGCTTCGGAAGCAGTCGCGGGGGTCTGGCGGGTGGCCGTATTGTCTTTCCAGAGGGACATGGCGGGGACCTATTGGGGAGGGGTGAACCTTTGAGGCTAGCGGCTAAAAGGGGGCGAAAGGCAATTCACCCCGGGATGGTCCAGCCTTGATTCTAATATATTAGATATACTAGAGACGGGTACGCGTCCTTCGCGCAGTGGGCGGCAACGGCGGGGCCCGACGCCGGGGGACGGAAGTTCGAATCGACCGCACACGAAAAGATATGCCTCAACGTCGATCTGATCTCGAGTCCGAGGATCGCGCGGTGCCATCGACTGCTCCGCGTTCGCCGCCGCACTTCCTCGACGGCGGGGTTCGCCACACCGAGACGGCTTCAGCCGCGGTCTACCGGGCGCTTCGGCGGGAAATTGTCTGGCTGGAGCGCAAACCGGGGCGAGCCAATCGTCGAAAGGACATCGCGCTTGCGCAGGGCGTGAGTCGCACGCCGGTGCGCGAAGCTTTGCTGCGGCTCGTGGGCGAAGGCTTGGTCGACACGATTCCGGAAGTCCGGGACGATGGTTGCGCGGATCCCTTGACGAAATTGCCCGAAGCCATCGTCGTGCGCAAGGCGCTTGAACAGGTTACGGCGGGCGCCGCAGCGACGCGAGCAACGCCACAGCGACGTGACCAGTCTGCGAGCGATTCTCGAGCGGCAACGCGAGGCGGACGCCGCAGGCGATCGCAGAATTCCATCGGGCGGACGAGGCGTTTCACGCTGCGGTCGCGGCGATCGGCGGCTACCCGGAATCTGGGCGTTGATCCAATCGGTGAAGACGCAGGTCGACCGCTATCGTCTGCTCACGCTTCCCGCAGCCAGGGCGAATCGCGCGAGTCATCGAAGAGCACGCGGCGGTCGTGACCGCGATCGCTCAGCACGACGCCCAACGCGCGGCAGCCGCCATGGGCGGTCACCTTGACGGACTTCGATCAGCATGAAGGACATCCGGCGCATGAATCCTGATTTCTTTACGAGGACATCCATAGCAAAGAAGACTTGCTGGCATGAACGCACCGATAACGATTGCTGCGTCGGGCGAACTCGACACCAGCCTGTTCATGGCCGGCATCGTGCCCGGACTGCTTCCTCGGCGCGGCGCTGATCGCGCTCGTCGTCTACATCGGGTATCGCGACGGCCATCCACGCGGGGAATCTGTGCCGATCGGCGCGGCGCGTCAAGATCACCGTCGACGCGTTCTGTGGGGATTGATCACGATCCTGATCATCATCGGCGGCATCCTCGGTCGGCGATTTTCACCGCGATCGAGGCCGGTGCGGTCGCGTGCCTGTGGGCGTTCTTCGTCACGATGTTCATCTATCGCGACTATCGCTGGCGCGACCTGCCGACGCTTGTCCACCGGACGCTGCAAGACCGTCGCCATGGTGATGACGCTTGATCGCCTGCGCGTCGGCGTTCGGCTATGTGATGGCACTCATGCAGCTGCCGGCCAAGATCACCGCGTTCTTCCTGACGCTTTCGCACAATCAGGGAAGTGATCCTGATGCTGATCAACATCATGCTGCTGGTGCTGGGGTGCCTGATGGATCTGGCGCCGCTGCTCTTGATCTGCACGCCGATCCTGCTGCCGGTGGTCAGCACCTTCGGCGTGGATCCGGTCCACTTCGGGATGATCATGCTGCTGAACCTCGGCATCGGCCTGCTGCACGCCGCCCGTCGGTGCGACGTTATTTGTCGGCTGCGCCGTCGGCAAGGTCACGATGCAAGAGGTGATGCGCGGGATTTGGCCGTTCTACGGCGTCATGTTTGCCGTGCTGATGCTGGTGACCTACATTCCGCGCGATCTCGCTCTGGCTGCCGCGGATGTTAGGGCTGTGAGAACCAAAGACCGCCGCACCCGCAGAGGTCCAGTTGACAAGCATCGTCGAGACGCGCAGATTGGAAGCTCAATCCTTCCTGAGAGGAGATGGCCATGAAAAAAGCACTGGCGGTAGCCGCATTGGCCGCATTCGGCCTTTCTCCGGTGGTGGGCATGGCGTGCGAATACAACGACGCTTCGTCGGCATCAGCGGCTCCGGCCGTCCAGGTGGGCTTGGCGCAGGCTCCGGCGGCAACCATGGTGCCCACTCCAACGGTCGCAAAGGCGGTTGCGCCAAATGCCGCGCAAAACAGGTGTCAGGCAAAGTGAAGGCGCCCGTGCCCGATCAGAAAGTCGCCGTGGGCGCCACCAACTAGGCCCCACCGACACACTCAAGAAAGCCTGCCTAGCGCAGGCTTTTTTGTAGTGTGGCTTCGAAGCACTGGCGCTCTCGGGGATGCACTGCTAACTGCCCGCCGGCCGGCCGAACCACGCAGACGTCGAGAATTCGATCAAAAAAGGGCAGCACCCGGACATGGTTGCACCGAGGCGTACACGCGCTGATTGCCCGGCTGGGGCTTCGCAAGTGACCAAGCGCGGCAGTGTCGTCTCCCCAATCCCGACACCGTATGTGCAGTCCGCGCGCCTGTTACGTCTGGCACGGCTTATGCAATGTCGGTTGTAGTTTACCGAGCATCGACCTCCGTCAAGCGCATCCGTGCGCGGAATGCGCTTGTGTTTCACGCCGAGGCCGACCGCAAAGTGCACGCCCTTTCTGTGCACGGCGAACGCGCAAGAGTGCTTTTGCACTTCCCAAAAAAATAGCAAGCATGTCAGCCGCGGTGTCGACCGGCGCGTTATGGCTCTCGACGTATTGCGGCATTTCGCTGAACTGACTTTGGGATACCGACGATGACGACGCTGCTCGACGAGTTTCGATCGAATTATTCGGCCACGGCTGGAACGAGGAATTGGATCTCGAGCGATTATCTCGACCTGTGCAAGCGCGATCCGGGCGCTTACGCGACAGCGGCGGAGCGCATGCTCGCCGGAATCGGCGAACCGGAGCTCGTCGACACTCGCAACGACCCGCGTCTCGCGCGGATCTTCGGCAACCGCGTCATCCGCCGCTATCCCGGCGTTCCGCGAGTTCTACGGGATGGAAGAGGCGATCGATCAGATCGTCGCGTTCTTCAAGCACGCGGCGCAGGGACTCGAGGAGAAGAAGCAGATCCTCTACCTGCTGGGTCCGGTCGGCGGCGGCAAGTCGTCGATCGCCGAGCGGCTGAAGGCCGTGATGGAGGCGCGACCCATCTACGCGATCAAGGGCTCGCCCGTCAACGAATCGCCGCTCGGCTTGTTCCCGCCCGAGCGCTTCGGCGCGGTGCTCGAGGCGGACTACGGCATTCCGCGACGCTACCTCAGCGGCATCATGTCGCCGTGGGCGGTCAAGCGCCTGCAGGAATTCGGCGGCGACCTGTCGAAGTTCCGCGTCGTGCGGATCAACCCGTCGGTGCTGCGCCAGGTGGCGATCACCAAGACCGAGCCGGGCGACGAGAACAACCAGGACATCTCGTCGCTGGTCGGCAAGGTCGACATCCGCAAGCTCGAGCACCTGTCGCAGAACGATCCGGACGCCTACAGCTACTCCGGCGGCCTGTGCCTCGCCAACCAGGGCCTGCTCGAGTTCGTCGAGATGTTCAAGGCGCCGATCAAGATGCTGCATCCGCTCCTGACGGCGACGCAGGAAGGCAACTTCAAGGGCACCGAAGGCTTCTCGGCGATTCCGTTCAACGGCCTCATCGTCGCGCACTCGAACGAGTCCGAATGGCACAGCTTCCGCAACAACAAGAACAACGAGGCGTTCCTCGACCGCATCTACATCGTCAAGGTGCCGTACTGCGTGCGCGTGTCGCGAGGAAGTGCAAGATCTACCGGAAGCTGCTTGACCAATTCGTCGCTCGCCGGCGCGCCCTGCGCGCCGGGCACGCTCGAGATGATGGCGCAGTTCTCGGTCCTCACGCGCCTCGAAGGAGCCGGAGAACTCGAGCATCTACTCCAAGATGCGCGTCTACGACGGCGAGACGCTGAAGGACGTCGATCCGAAGGCCAAGACGCTGCAGGAATACCGCGACTACGCCGGCACGGACGAAGGCATGACCGGGCATGTCGACGCGCTTCGCCTACAAGATCCTGTCCGCGGTGTTCAACCACGACCAGACCGAGATCGCCGCCAACCCGGTGCATCTCATGTACGTCCTCGAGCAGCGGCTCGCGCGCGAGGACCTGCCGGACGAGACAGCGCCGCCGCTGCGTCGAGCACGTCAAGGGTATCTCGCGCCGCGCTACGCCGAGTTCATCGGCAAGGAGATCCAGACCGCCTATCTCGAGTCGTATGCCGAGTACGGCCAGAACATCTTCGACCGCTACGTGACGTTCGCGGACTGCTGGATCCAGGAAGAGGACTACCGCGATCCCGAAACCGGCGAGAGCTTCGACCGCGGCGTCGCTCAACACCGAGCTCGAGAAGATCGAAAAGCCCGCGGGCATCGCCAATCCCAAGGATTTCCGCAACGAGATCGTCAACTTCGTGCTCCGCGCGCGCGCGCACAACAACGGCCGCAATCCGACGTGGAGCAGCTACGAGAAGCTGCGCGAGGTGATCGAGAAGAAGATGTTCTCGAACACCGAGGACCTGCTGCCGGTGATCTCGTTCAACGCCAAGGCGTCGGCCGACGAGAAGCAGAAGCACCAGAATTTCGTCGCGCGCATGGTCGCCAAGGGCTACACCGAGAAGCAGGTGCGCCTGCTCGCCGAGTGGTATCTGCGCGTGCACAAGTCGTCGTGACCGGCGCGACTGATCGGCCAGAACGCCGATGCTCCACCTCATCGATCGCCGCCCGAACGGCCGCGGCAAGAGCGCGGTCAACCGCGAGCGCTTCCTGCGCCGCTACAAGACGCAGATCGGACGCGCGGTGAAGAAGATGATCGGCGAGCGGCGTCTTGCCGACATGGAGCAGCGGCGGCGAGGTCCGCGTGCCGAGAAAGGACATCTCGGAGCCGTCGTTCGGCTTCGGCCGCGGCGGCGACCGCGAATTCGTGCTGCCGGGCAACCGCGAATACGTCGCCGGCGATCGCATTCCCCGGCCGCGAGGCGCGGGCGCGGCGGCGGCAACGGCAACGCGGCGGCGAGGGCGACAGCGAGGACGACGTTCGTGTTCTCGCTGTCGCGCGAAGAGTTCATGCAGATCTTCTTCGACGACCTCGAGCTGCCCAACCTCGCGCGCACCGAGATCGGCCGCACCGAGCGGCGAGCGGAGCGTCCGGGCCGGCTTCACGAAGTCGGGCGTGCCTGCCAATCTCAGCTGTCATCCGCACGCTGAGACAGTCACTCGCGCGCCGGATCGCGCTGGGCGGCGGTACCGCGCGCGAGGCCGTGGCGCGTCGAGGCGGCGTTCACGGTCGCGGTCGCAGTCGGGCAAGCCGACCAGGCCGCGGCGCTGCACGGCGAGCTGGAACGGCTCGAGCGCCGCCGCCGCAGGCTGCCGTTCATCGACGAGCCTGACCTCCGCTACCGCAATCGCGTCCTGCGGCCCGGAGCCGATCGCGCGGGCGGCGATGTTCTGCCTGATGGACGTCTCCGCTTCGATGGACGAGGACAAAAAGGACCTCGCCAAGCGCTTTTTCACGCTGCTCTATCTCTTCCTCACTCGCAAGTACGGCGAGGTGGACCTGATCTTCATTCGCCACACCGACGACGCCGAGGAGGTCGACGAGGAGCGCGTTCTTCCACGACACCCGATCCGGCGGCGACCGTCGTCTACTCGGCGCTGGAGCTCGCCGAGAAGATACGGGTCGAGCGCTATGCGACACGGCTGGAATGTCTACGCCGCGCAAGCCTCCGACGGCGACGCATTCGGCGCCGATCCGGCCCGCAGCGCGCGATTTCTCCGCGAGCGTCTGCGCTGCCGGCGGCGCGCTATTACACCTATCTCGAGCTCGCGGCGACGGACGCGTCGGAGACGCATCATCGACGTTGTGGGCCGAATACGAGCGGGTCGCCGAAGCCCACGGCAACTTCGCGATGCGCCGGGCGTCGGAGCGCGAGCGAGATCTATCCGGTGTTCCGCGAGCTCTTCCGCAAGGATGCGGGGTCGTCCAATGAGCGACGCCGGGCCGTCCTAAGGCGCGAAGTGCTCCCCCTCGGGGGGCAGCGCAGCGGCGGCAGCCGCAAGCGTGAGGGCCGTCCAATGAGTCCTATCTCCCGCGGCGCCGACTGGGATTTCGACCTGCTCGAGCGATACGACACCGCAATCGCCAACGTCGCGGGCGAATTCGGGCTCGACACCTACGCCAACCAGATCGAGATCATCACATCGGAGCAGATGCTCGACGCGTATGCGACGAGCGGGCTTCCTGTCGGCTATCCGCACTGGTCGTACGGCAAGGAATTCATTCGCAACGAGCAGGCGTACCGGCGCGGCATGCAGGGCCTGGCGTACGAGATCGTCATCAACTCCGACCCATGCATCGCGTACCTGATGGAAGAGAACACGATGGCGACGCAGGCGCTGGTGATCGCGCATGCGTGCTACGGGCACAACTCGTTCTTCAAGGGCAATCATCTGTTTCGGCAGTGGACCTCTGCCGATGCGATTCTCGACTACCTGGTCTTCGCGCGCCGCTTTGTGATGGAATGCGAGGAGCGACATGGCGCGGTGGCCGTCGAGGAAGTGCTCGATGCCTGTCATGCGCTGATGCAGCACGGTGTCGACCGCTACCGGCGCCCCGCGGCGCTGACGCTCAAGGCCGAAACGGCGCGGCTCGCCGAACGCGAGGCCCACCGCGCGCGGCAATTCAACGACCTGTGGCGGACCCTGCCGGAGAACTCGCCCGAAGCGGCGCCGGACGCAACCGAGTCGTTCCCGGCGGAGCCGCAGGAGAACATTCTCTATTTCGTCGAAAAGTACTCGCCGAAACTCGAGCCGTGGCAGCGCGAGCTGGTGCGCATCGTGCGCAAGCTGGCCCAATATTTCTATCCGCAGGCTCAGACCAAGGTGATGAACGAAGGCTGGGCGACGTTCTGGCACTACACGATCCTGAATCGGTTGCACGAGCAGGGATTGGTCGACGATGGCTTCATGCTCGAATTCCTGAAGAGTCACACCAATGTCATCGCGCAGCCGGCGTTCGATTCGAAGCCTACGGCGGGCTCAATCCTTACGCACTGGGGTTCGCGATGTTCGCCGACCTGCGGCGCATCTGCGAGACGCCCGACGCGGAAGACCGCGAATGGTTCCCCGAGCTCGCCGGCAGCGACTGGCGCGCAACCCTCGACTTCGCGATGCGCAATTTCAAGGACGAATCGTTCATTTCCCAGTATCTGTCGCCGCGCTTGATGCGCGAGTTCCGCCTGTTCGCCGTAGCCGACTACGTCGCCGACGAAGAAGCGCTGCGTGTCGACAGCATCCACGACGAGCGTGGCTACCGGCGGCTGCGCAAGCTCCTCGCGCAGCAGCACGCGCAGGAAATACGGGTGCCGGACGTGCAGGTCGTTCGTTTCGACCGGGACGGCGACCGTTCGCTGACATTGCGTCATCTCCGCCGTCGCGGCCGGCCTCTGACCGGAAGCGACTGCCGAGGTCGTCGCTGCATCTGCGACGCTTGTGGGGCTTCACCGTCAAGCTGGAAACGTGGGAGAACGACGCGCGCGTCGGCGACGTCGATGGAGTGCCCGGCTTAAGCGGCGTCCCGAAGTTCCATTCGTGCATGCGTTGCAACACCGATAGGTGGGTCCGCAACGCGCGAAGTCCCGCAGATATTGCGAAGTCTTTGACTGCGTCGTAGTCGCTTTGCCGTCCTCATGACGAGCCGGCGTTAGGACCGTTACGCCGCCCAGTCGAGGATGACCTTGCCGCTCTGGCCCGATTGCATCGTCGCAAACGCGTCCTCGAATTGCTCCGCGGCGAAGCGGTGAGTAATGATCGGCGTCAGGTCGAGACCGCTCTGCAGCATCGCCGACCATCTTGTACCAGGTCTCGAACATTTCGCGCCCGTAGATCCCTTTGATTTCGAGGCCCTTGAAGATGACCTGATTCCAGTCGATCGCCATGTTCGCCGGCGGAATGCCGAGCAAGCGCAATCTTGCCGCCGTGATTCATGTGCGCGAGCATGCTGGAGAAGGCCACCGGAACGCCCGACATTTCCAGTCCGACGTCGAAGCCCTCGATCATGCCGAGGTTCTTCCATCACGGCACGCAGATTCTCGCGGCCGACGTTCACCGCGCGGGTCGCACCGATCTGCGTCGCGCCAGAGCGAGCCGATAGTCGTTGATGTCGGTGATGACGACGTGGCGCGCGCCGACATGCCGCGCGATCGCCGCCGCCATGATCCCGATCGGACCCGCGCCGGTGATCAAGCACGTCCTCGCCCACCAGGTTGAACGACAACGCCGTATGAGTCGCATTGCCGAACGGATCGAAGATCGACGCGCAGCTCGTCGGAAATGTCGTCGGGAATCCGGAACGCGTTGAAGGCCGGAATCACCAGATACTCGGCAAACGCGCCCTCGCGATTGACGCCGACGCCGATCGTGTTGCGGCACAAATGGCGGCGGCCGGCGCGGCAATTGCGGCAGAAGCCGCACGTGATGTGCCCTTCGCCCGACACGCGGTCGCCGATCTTGAAACCGCGAACTTCCTGACCGATCTCGACGATCTCGCCGACGTATTCGTGGCCGACGTGCATCGGCACCGGGATCGTCTTCTGCGCCCACTCGTCCCAGTTCCAGATGTGCATGTCCGTGCCGCAGATCGCGGTCTTGCGGATCCGGATCAGCACGTCGTTGTGACCCACTTCGGGCTTTTTTCACGCGAGTCAGCGTGAGGCCCGGACCGCGCTCGAGTTTTGCCAGTGCCTTCATTCGTGTCATCCGGTCTGATTGAATCCGTCAGCGAATCGCGCCCAGCGCCCGGCCAACTTTCCCGAACGCCGCGACCGCCTTGCCGATCTGTGCCTCGGTGTGCGCTGCGCTCATCTGCGTGCGGATGCGCGCCTTGCCCTTGGGCACCACCGGATACGAGAAGCCGATCACGTAAATGCCTTCTTCCAGCAGTGCGTTGGCGACGCGCGTGGCGAGCGTCGCATCGCCCAGCATCACCGGAATGATCGGGTGCTGACCCGGCCACAAGATCGAAACCGAGCTTTGCCATTTCGCGACGGAATCGCTCGCCATTCTCGCGCACGCGGCGGCGGAGCTCCCGGCCTTCTTCTCCACCCAGGAGATCGAGCACGCGAAGCGAGGCGGCCGCGATGCTGGGCGCCAGCGTATTGGAAAAGAGGTACGGACGCGATCGCTGCCGCAGGATCTCGATGATTTCTCTTCGCCCGGCAGTATAGCCGCCCATCGCGCCGCCCAGCGCCTTGCCCAGCGTTCCGGTCATGATATCCACCCTTCCTTCAACGCCGCAAACTTCGGGCGTGCCTCGGCCACCCTCACCGAGAAACCCTACGGCGTGCGAGAGTCGTCGACCATCACCAGCGCACCATGCTGGTCCGCAAGGTCGCAGATCGATCGCAGATCAGCGACGATGCCATCCATTGAGAAGACGCCGTCTGTCGCGATCAGCTTGAAGCGCGCTCCGGCGGCGTCGGCTTCCGCGAGCTTCGCCGCGAGGTCGGCCATATCGTTGTTGCGATAGCGGAAGCGCGACGCCTTGCAGAGGCGGATGCCGTCGACAATGCTGGCATGATTCAACTCGTCGCTGATCACCGCGTCCTGTTCCGCCCAGCAACGTTTCGAACAATCCGCCGTTGGCGTCGAAACAGCTCGAATAGCAGGAGGGCGTCGTCCATTTTCAAGAAGGCGCTCAGCGCGTTCTCGAGCTCCTTGTGGACGCCTTGCGTGCCGCAGATGAAGCGCACGGACGCCATGCCGTAGCCCCATCGCTCGAGACCGTCCTTCGCGGCCTGCACGAGCCGTGGGTCGTCGGCCAAGCCCAGGTAATTGTTGGCGCAGAAGTTGAGAACTTCATCTCCGTTGGCGAGACGGATCTGCGGCGACTGCGGGCTCCGGATCACCCGCTCGACCTTGTAGAAACCCTCCGCGCGAATGCCCTCGAGCGTTTGCCGAAGATGGGACAGGTAAGCGTCGTGCATCAAACCAATCCTCCTCCAATTGCACTACATTCGCGCATTACCTTCGGATTGTATCCAGGAACGTCAGCGGGTGCCGGCCGCATGCTTTCCAGTTGACTATCATTGCGGACGAAATATTTTGTGTCGGCGGAGCTGTTGACGCTATGGCCATGACTATCCCGGTAGCTGCCAAGCTGAACTTGGCGTTGTGCTCGGCGGTCGCATTGGGGCTGATCGCGTCCGGCGGCGCTGCCGCCGACGCGCCGATCTACAAATGCACGCAAGCCGGCGTGGTGCTGTATACGGATTTTCCGCGCAACGGCGGTGCGATCGTCGACATTCATCCAGGCGTCGCCGACCCCGCCGCCAACGGACGTTTGCAACGCGCGCAGGCAGAAGAGCTCGACAGGGGCGCCGCAAGACATCGGGCCGAAGAGGAGCTCGCGGCGCAGCCGCAGAGGTGGAACGACTCGCGCTATGACCCTGCCGTCTCCACGCAGCGCGCCCGAACCCGACATGAGCTACCCCGATGTGGCCTACGACCTGGTGGTTGGGAGGCTATGGGCGAGCTCCGCATCGTCGGCCCGGTCCGCCGCACCCGCCAAAACGCATCGAGCATCGGGGCTTTCCATCTAATCCTTCGTTGGGCGCCCGGCGAGATCCTGGCCGCACCATGGTGCAACGGCAACCGCCTGAACGGCGGCGGTTGATTGGTCGATCGGATCGCGTCACGCACGTCGGTCCGCGGCGAATTCAGCGAAACAAGCGCAAAAAATGGCCCAGAGACGAGCGCTCCGGGCCTTGGCGTCTGACGCGAGGAGGGGCGCGCCAGTCGCGATCCTCGTGATATCTATTGTAGCCGCGTCGCCCGACGCGGGACACGATACCGGGCGGGAAATCGAGTCAGCTCGAATGCTGATCCTATTGAGTTGAATACACAATGACGCCACCATTCAGCACGTTGTCGCACCCCGTGCAGCCGGCGGGCGCCGCCGCGGACGCAGCCGGCAGGAATACTTGCCCCTGTCCCGGGATCGACGGCGACCGAGTGCGCGTTGTTTCCGGTGGCGATCGATTTGACCAGCGTGCGGCTTCCCGCGTCGATGATTTTGAGCGCCGGTGTACACGGCGACGCCGCCGTGCATGCGGCGCCGGACGAGAGTCCGCTGGCCGTCCAGCGGCTGGCAGCAAGATAGTACCGATTGACGCGGAGTCGTAGGCAATCTGATCGCCGCCGCCCGCGTTCAAGTTGGCGAGCACGGCGCCTGTTCGTGCGGTTCATGATGATCACGCTGAGCTTCACGCCCGCGGTGCCCTCCCGGCACGAGACCACCATGTCCGTCCCCGGTCCGAGGTCGAGGCCGGTCGGATCGCAGTTGCCGAGCGGGAATATTTCGAATCCGTTCGCCGCGGTAGGAACGGGCAGCGTCAGTGTCACCGGCGCCGCAGGCGTACCGGCGAGGACGAACGACGCCGGGGATCACATCGACCTCCCCGTGCGGATTGTCGGTCGAGCCGTCGTTGTTGATCAGGAAGCTTGCCATTGCGCTATCGTAGACGCAGGCTTCGAGTCCCGCCGACGCATTTCCTTCGGCGTCGATGAATAGTACCGTTGCGATGATCTTCTGCGTGACCGTGTCGATGACGGTGGCGAACGGCGGGTTTCTTCGGGGCTCGCGATCAGCGAAGAGCTTGTGGTCCGGATCGTAACAGCTCTTCGTCGGCACGCAACCCCGAGCTGCCACCGATCGCGATCGTGTTTACCACGGTGTCCGATGTCGTGTCGATGATCTTCACCGAGCTGACGTCGCCGACGTACAATGAAGTTCGTGCCTGGGATGATGTTGAGGCCATCCGGACCGGATTTGCTGCTGTCCGCCCCGACGCACGTCGGGCCGGTATTGCAGCCGTGAAAGCCGCCGGTGATCTGTTTGATGAACGAATTGGTCTTGGTATCGATGACGTCGACCGATTTGTTGTTGCGGTCGGTGAAGCGCATCCGTCCCTTGGCGCTGTCCACCCCGCTGATGTCGAACGAGAAATTGGTGCCATTGCCGATGTTCGGCACCTCGATGATCGCCTTGATGTCGTGATTGGTGTTACCGCTATTGCCACCGCCGCAGCCCACCAGCGTTAACGTCGCTGCGAAAGCCATGCACGAAACTACGGTCTTCCCGAGATCTGGGTCTTTTTCATTGCGGAACCTCCGGTCAGAGATGAGGTATTGCGCTCGACCGAGCGCCTGCGCAGAACCGCCGTCGACCATATTTCGGAGACTCCCCTGCGGGCGTCGATGCGCCTTCGATGCACGATCGTTTCTGCCACCGAACTCTGACATTCGCTGCTGCCACCGCCTACGCGTTTTCGCACTCGCAGGTGCGCGTGCTCCACGGTCTTGCACATGCGCCCAATCCTGACAAAATGCTGACAATCGCGGAGATCGCGGAATGGGCGGAATACGCCGTCGCGCAAGGCGTGTCAAGAACATCGGCATGGCGGCTCTCGTGCATGACGGCCAAATCGCGGCACCGCTTGCTGGTTCGATCGCGCCCGGGACGCACGCGGCGCCGAGGCCCTCTCGGCTCGGCAACGTAAAATACGCGTTTTGCCCGAGACTCGCCTCCCATGTCCGCTCACCCCGTCAATCCGCTGTTGCAAACCTGGGACACGCCGCGCTGGCTTGCCGCCGTTCGATCGCGTGTCCGCCGAACATTCTCACACCCGCGTTCGACGTGGCGCTTTCCGGCCACGACGTCGAGATCGACGCGATCGCGAATCAACGTCGCGCCGCCGTCGTTCGACAACACGATCGCAGCGTTCTCGATCGAGGCGGACGCTGATCCGTCATTGCGCTTCTGGTTTCAAAATCTTGCGGCGTCGGAGACATCGCCCGCGCTGCAGGCGGTGGAACGCGAGATGTCGCCGCGGATGGCCGCGCATCACAGCGCCATTTGACTTGAATGCTCGACTGTTCGGGCGAGTCGACGCGCTCCATCGCGGCGCAACCGGCTTGGCGCTCGACTCCGAGCAGCTCCGCTTGCTCGATCCGCGTTCACCTCGGACTTCGTTCTGGCCGGCGCGCGCTTATCCGCCGCCGCGAAGACGCGCATGGCGGAGATCGTCGAGCGGCTGGCGAAACTGACGACACATTCACGCAGAACGTTCTCGCCGAGCGAATCGCCGACGAGCTCGTGCTCGAGGAGAGCGACCTCGCGGGGCTACCCGATTTCGTCCGCGCGGCAGCGCGCGAAGCGGCACGCGAGCGGGGCAAGCCGAACGCGTGGGCGATCACGCTGTCGCGGTCGCGGGTCATGCCGTTCCTGACGTTCTCGGATCGCCGCGGATTTGCGCGAACGCGCGTTCAAGGCACTGGACGCCGCCGCGGCGACAACGACGGCGAACACGACAACCGGCCGATCGCGCGCGAGATCCTCGATGCTGCGCAACGAGCTCGCGCGCCTGCACGGCTATCGCAACTACGCGGACTACGCGCTGGTCGACCGGATGGCAGGCACGCCGGCGGCCGTCGCGCAGGCTGCTGGCGCAGGTATGGGAGCCGGCGAAGGCGCAGGCGGCGATGGAACGCGATGCGCTGCGGGCGACTGGCGCTGCGCGCAGGCGCGACACACCCAGATCGAGCCCTGGGACTGGCGCTATTACGCCGAAAAGGTGCGCAAGAGCGCTAGCCACGACTTCGACGACGCTGCGCTGAAGCCGTATTTCGCGCCTCGACCGGATGCTGGCGCGCCGCATTCGACTGCGCGCATCGGCTGTTCGGCATCCGCTTCGTCGACGCGCCCGGACCTTCATGCCTACCACCCGACGTCCGGGTATTCGAAGTCCGCAGCGACGCAGCGACGCGGATGATCGGCGTGTTCCTGTCCGACAACTTCGCGCGCGCCGACCAAGCGCGGCGGCGCGTGGATGAGCGACCTACCGCAGTTCAGTCGCGCGCCGACGGCGAGACGCTGCCGATCGTCGTCAACAACAACAACTTCGCCAAGGGTCGCCCGCGGCGAGCCGACGCTGCTCTCGGCCGACGACGTGCGCACGCTGTTCCACGAATTCGGCCACGGGCTGCACGGACTTGCTGTCGCAGGTCACCTACGAGCGGCTTGTCGGGCACGCAGCGTGCTGCAGCGATTTCGTCGAGCTGCCGTCGCAGATCTTCGAGCACTGGGCGTTCGAGCCCGAGGTGCTGAAGCGCCACGCGCTGCATCACGTGACCGGCGCAGCCGCATTCCCGACGAGCTGATCGACCGGCTGCAACGAGGCGCGGCGCTTCAACCAGGGCTTCGAGACCGTCGAATACACGGCGTGCGCGCTGGTCGACATGGCGCTGCACGCGCAGACCGACGCCGACGGCGTCGACATCACGCGCGTTCGAGGCGCACCGAGCTCTGCGCGCATCGGGATGCCGCGCGAGATCGTGATGCGCCACCGGCTGCCGCATTTCGGCCATCTGTTCGCGGGTGCCAGCTACGCGGCCGGCTACTACGTCTACATGTGGGCCGAGGTGCTCGACTGCCGACGGCTTCGATGCGTTCGTCGAGGCCGGCAATCCGTTCGATCCGGCGATCGCCGAGCGGCTGCGCCGCTACGTCGTATTCGTCGGGCGGCACGCTGGACCCGGCCGCGGCGTATCGCGCGTTCCGCGGCCGCGATCCCGTGAGTCGGAGGCCGATGCTCGCCAAGCCGCGGCCTGATCGACGAACGGCAACCGGCGTGAGCGCCGCCGGAAAGGGTTAATTCCTCGCCGCTATAACCCAGAAAACCTCTGGTTCGTTACCGCCGCGCACGAAGCCCCGGTAACGTAGTCCCGTCGGACTGACCCGAGGGGAAATCATGCAACGCGTCGAAGCCCGCTGGAGCGAGGACTGGCTGGCTGTCTGGATCGGGTTGCTCGTTTTCGTGCTCGCGCTCGGCCTGCTCGCCGGCGCCGATATTCTGGGCTGGGTCGTCACCACGGCGGTCTGGACCGACGTGGCAAAGCGCTCGCGCCTGCATCGAAGGCCTATTGCGGGGCTGGGCGGCGTCGGCGCACTTGATCGCGACGTTCGTGGCGCTCACGGTCGTGATGACGGCCGGCGCGGCGGCGCTCGGAGCTCGACGTCAAGCGCTTCGCGCTCGGATTCGCCGCCGTGTTCGCGATCAGCTATCTCTGCTGGATCGTCGGCAGCCAGGCCAATCTGGCCGTCACTACGCCGGCCGACCTGCAGAAATTCGGCATCAGCTGGTCGCTGAAGCTCACCAACGAGGGCGGTTATCATCGTCGCGCTGCTCGCGGGCCTCGTCGATCGGGAACTTCCTGCCGGGCGTCGCGACGTGGATGAAAGAGGCGATCCGGCCCGAGCTGGTACATCAAGACGGCGATCGTCATTCTCGGCGGTTTCCTCGGCATCACGGCGGCCGAGAAGCTGAGTCTCGCGACGTCGCTGATGTTTCGCGGTCTCGCCGCGATCATCGAGGCGTACCTGATCTACTGGGCGGTCGTCTATTACATCGCGCGCAAGTGGTTCAAGTTCAGCCGCGAATGGGCGGCGCCGCTCGCGTCGGGCATTTCGATCTGCGGCGTGTCGGCCGCGATCGCCACCGGCGGCGCAATCCGCGCACGGCCCGTGGTGCCGATCATGGTCGCGTCGCTGGTCGTGATTTTCGCAGTGGTCGAGCTCGCTGATCCTGCCGTTCGCGGCGCAGGCGTTTCTCTCGCCACGAGCCGATGGTGGCGGGCGCGTGGATGGGACTCGCGGTGAAGACCGACGGCGCGGCGCGTTGCGAGCGGCGGCATCACCGAGGCGCTGATTCTCGCCAACGCCTCCGCGCGAGGGCATCAATTATCAGAAAGGCTGGATCCTCGGCACGACGGCCACCATCAAGATCTTCATCGACATCTTCATCGGCATCTGGGCGTTCATCCTGGCGTACATCTGGACCAGCTACATCAACGTGCGCGAAGGCGACGAGGCGCGGGTCGGTGAGATCTGGGCAGCGCTTTCCGAAATTCATTCTCGGCTACGTCGCTGACGTTCGTCGTGATTCTGCGCGCTGGCGCTCAACGCCACGCCCGAGCTGACGGCGAAGATCCGGTCGGCGATGGGCGAAGCGAACACGTTTCGCGGCATCTTTTTCGTCATGACGTTCTTCACGATCGGCGTGATGTCCAACTTCCGCAAGCTGTGGGAGGAAGGTATCGGGCGGCTGGCGGCGGTGTACGTGCTGTCGCTGTTCGGTTTCGTCATCTGGGTAGGCTCTGGCCATCTCCTTCCTCTTCTTTGCCGGCGTCAAACCACCGCTTGGCGGGATGATGGCGAAAGGAAGAACCCATGGAGACAATCGCGGCAAATTCGCGACGAATTGAAAAGCATGCCGTACGAGCCGCTCTGCCGATCGAAAAGAAGCTGATCGGCTGGAGTCTGGGATTGGGCGTCGTGCTACTGTTTGTGCTGATTTTCGTCAGCCGGACCTATTTCCGGCGTGACCCTCTCCTGCCCGTCGCGCATTCGTGCAAGCGGGCGGCATTGCTCGTACGAGGTTCTGGTTGCGGCGCGGCGCATGCGCAACAAACGATGTGGCCATTCTGGAGAGCCGTTTAGGCCAACAGATGGTCGATCTGGTGGCGAAGCACGGCGGCGTGGCGCTCACGCACCGGCGCTGGCCGAAGTACCGGATGTGGATCCTGAATTCGTCGCGCGGCTCGTGCGCGACATTGCCGCGCGCGACCCGTGCAACTCGCCATTTTCCAGACCGGCGTCGGCACTCGCGCACTGTTCGCCACGACCGACACGCTCGGCCTGACCGACACGTTACAGCAGTTGCTGGCGTCGACCGTCGTCGTCGTTCGCGGACAAAGCCGACCGCCGCGCTTCGCTCGCTCGCAACGTGCGCATCGACCTGAGTGCCGCCGATCCCTTCACCACCCACGAAGTCCTCACCGCGGTTGCAACGACGCAGCTCGAAGGTGCGCGCGTGCTCGTGCAGCGTTATGGCATCACCAACGTCGAGGCTCGAGGAAGCGTTGAAGGCGCGCGGCGCCGAGGTGCTCGAGATTCCAACCTACCGCTGGGCGCTGCCGAGCGACACCGGGCCACTGGTCGAGTTGATGGACGCGCTTGCCAGCCGCACGCGTCGACGCAGTGGCGATCACCAACGCGGCGCAGGTCCACAACCTATTCGCCACTCGCCGGAGGGCTCGGCCGCACGGACGCATTGCGGGCCGACCTCAATCGCACGCTGATCGCCTCCATCGGCCCGGTGGCGTCGAGCTCGCTGCGGCAATTCGGCGTCAACGTCGGTCTGGAATCGCGCCCACCCAAGCTCGGACCACTGATCGCGGCGCTGGACGCGGCGTTGTCGACCCTAACGCGTCACCACTTACCCGTGGTAGTCACGGATATCGACACCGTGCTCGCTATCCGGGCACCGGGATCATCATGTTTGCTCCGGCGTGCGTCACCATGAGGACGACGATGACCATGACCGCCGCGCAAGCGGGCACGCCGAGCACGATCCACCATCGCATCAAGCGATGAAACTCGGTTGGCAAAGCAACATAGGTTTTTGCGGAGCTCGCGAGATTTCGGAGGCGGTACTGGATCACTATCACCGGAAGCCAGCATAAGCCGGTCAGCACGTAGAGAGCCGCGACTGCCGCGAACCATGCCGAATCCGTGGCATTCCCAGCGCTCGCATCAGCAGCGCGCCTGTAATCGGCTGCGCGATCACCGCGGGAGCCGTGAAGAGCCAATCGGCAATGACGACGTGGCGGGTCGTGACGCGGATCGCGTCCAGATCGCGGGTGCGATAGGCCATCAACAGGAAGAACGCGGTCCCAATTCCCGTCCCGAAAATCAGGACAGTGCCGAGGATGTGCAGGATCTTAAGCGTCTCGTGCGCCGTCACCTAGTCATCCCAAGCTCCGCAGTTCCCGCAGCGCGACGCTCATCATCGCCGGATCGAGCACGGGCGCCCGCGCGAAGCTCGGACAGCAAGTGGCCCAAGCGTTCGATCGAACGCTGATTGCGGTCCTGCCACGCTCCAATAAGTCCCGACGCGCTCGTTATGTCGCCGCCACCGACGAGCACTTCGCTGCTGACGCTTCGCTGGAGTCCGGAAAGATCGTCGAGCATCGCGCCTTGGCGAGCCTTCGCCAATGCTGGTCCTCGGGGAGTGCCGCGATCTTCTCGCGCAGCCACGGCACGCCGAGCCGTGTCGACACGTTGAAATAGATTTCAGCGACCAACTCGACGCGGGCGCTTGGTTGCGTCGCCGACTTCGACGATGTCGAGCGTCGAGTAGAGCGTGTCCAGCGCGACGACGCGGGCTGCGAGCGGCTGCGGCACGCCGCTCGCAACGTACGACCCACTGCCGTCTCGACGCGCGCGCGATCAGCGGCGTCGGTCAGCTCGGGCAGCCGTTTGGCCAGGAGCTTCGACCCGGGGCGCGAACTGCGCGATCGTCGCCGCCATGTCGTCCGAGAGCCGGCGCGAGCGCAGGAACCACGTCGTCCCGCGCTCAATGAGCCGGCTCGTGTCGATCAGCATTTCGCGCCTGGACGGCGTCGTCGACCTTGTTGTCGAGCGCTTCGATCTCCTGCCACAGCGGCACGAAGCCGAAGACTCTCGCGGCAGCAGATAGGCGCGCACGATTTCGCTCGGCGTGCGCGCCGGTCGTCTCCATCAGCCGATGCACGAACGTGCTGCCGACGCGGTTGAGCATGCTGTTGGTGACGTGCGTCGCGATGATCTCGCGCTTCAGCGGATGGCGCGACATGTAGGCGGCATAGCGCTCGCGCAGCGCGCTTCGGGAAATAGCGCGACAAGCGCGGTTTCGACCCACGCGGTCGTCGGGAAGCCGCGAGGCCAGCGAGCTCGTCGTACAGCCAGATCTTGCTGTACGCGAGCAGATGGCGCCCTCGGGCGTCCGTCAGGCCGATGCCCTTGGTGCCGCCGCTCGGCGATTTCCTCGTCGGTCGGCAGGTATTCGAGCGCGCGATTGAGCCGCCGCATTTCTTCCAGGTAGTGGATGAAACGCTGCTGCGCGTCCAACAGCTGCGGCGCGATGCGGTTCATCGCCGACAGCGCCTGGGTCTGGAAATAGTTGTCGCGCAGCACCAGCGCGGCGACGTCGTCGGTCATCTCCGCCAGCAACGTGTTGCGTTGCTTCTCGGTCAGCTCGCCGTCGATGATCGGCAGGCCGAGCAGGATCTTGATGTTGACCTCGTGGTCGGACGGTGTCGACGCCGGCCGGAGTTGTCGATCGCGTCGGTGTAGATGCGTCCGCCGGCGAGCGCGTATTCGATGCGGCCCAACTGCGTGCAGCCGAGGTTGCCGCCTTCGGCGACGACCTTGCAGCGAAGCTCGCGGCCGTTGACGCGCAGCGCGTCGTTGGCGCGATCGCCGACCTGCGCGTGCGTCTCGCTCGCTGGCCTTCACGTACGTGCCGATGCCGCCGTTGTAGAGCAGATCGACCGGCGCTTTGAGGATCGCGTTGACGAGCTCGGTCGGCGTCATCGCATCGGCCTTGATAGCCAGCGCCTTGGCGACTTCCGGCGTGATCGCAATCGACTTCGCGCTGCGCGCGATGGATGCCGCCGCCCGCCGAAATCAGCGCGACGTCGTAATCGGCCCACGACGAGCGCGGCAGCTTGAACAGGCGCTCGCGCTCGACGAAGCGTCGTCGCCAGGATCGGGATTCGGATCGAGGAAAGATGTGGCGATGGTCGAACGCGGCGACGAGCCGGATGTGCCGCGACAGCAGCATGCCGTTGCCGAACACGTCGCCCGACATGTCGCCGATGCCGGCGACGGTGAAATCGGTCGTCTGCGTGTCGACGCCCATTTCGCGGAAGTGGCGCTTGACCGACTTCCCACGCGCCGCGCGCGGTGATGCCCATCGCCTTGTGGTCGTAGCCGGCCGAGCCGCCCGACGCGAAAGCGTCGCCGAGCCAGAAGCCGTACTCCGCTGCTGATGCCGTTGGCGTAGTCGGAGAACGTCGCCGTGCCCTTGTCGGCGGCGACGACGAGGTAGGGATCGTCCGGATCGTGCCGCTTCACGCGCGGCGGCGGGACGATCTTGTCGCCGACGCGGTTGTCGGTGAGATCGAGCAGGCCGCGCAGGTAATCCTGGTAGCAGGCGACGCCTTCCTTCATGTACGGCGTCGCGATCGGCCGCGCGGCGGCGCGCTTCAGCACGAAGCCGCCCTTCGAGCCCACCGGCACGATCACCGTGTTCTTGACCATCTGCGCCTTGACGAGGCCCAGCACCTCGGTGCGGAAGTCCTCCGGCCGATCCGACCAGCGCAAGCCGCCGCGCGCGACCTTGCCGCCGCGCAGATGCACGCCTTCGAAGCGCGTCGAGTAGACGAAGATCTCGAACATCGGCTTCGGCTCGGGCAGACCCGGCACCTTGGCCGGATCGAACTTGAACGAGAGGAAGCGCTGCGGCTTGCCGCGCGTCGCGGCGCCAGAAGTTGGTGCGCGTGCGTCGCCATGGATCAGCGCCAGGTATTGCCGCAGCACGCGGTCTTCGGACAGGTTGTCGACTTCTTCCAGCGCGTGCCTCGATCGCGCGTACCTGCTCGGCGGCGCTTCGCGCCCGCGCCGACGCCGCTCGTCCGGGATCGAAGCGCAGCTTGAACAGCTCGACCAGCATGCGCGGCGATGTCCGCGTGCGCGGCGAGCGTGGCCTCGATGAACGACTGCGACAGCGCAAAGCCGATCTGCCGCAGATACTTGGCGTAGGCGCGCAGCACGACGACCTCGTCGGCGGGCATGCGCGCCGCGACGACGCAGCCGGTTGAAGTCGTCGTTCTCGACCTCGCCGCGGAAGACGCGGCCGAACGCGTCCTCGAATACCTCGTGCAGCGCGTCGATCTCCACTTCGGTGTCGGGCATGCGCCGACATGCATGCCGAGGTCGTGCATCCAGATCGGCGCGCGTCCGTCGCGGCGTGACGCGGTGCGGACGCTCGTCCAGCACCTTGCATCCCCATGTCGCTCGAGCATCGGCAGGCTGTCGGACAGCGTCACCGGCGCGCCGCAGATGGAACAGCTTGAAGCGCAGCGGCGCTGGGCGCGGCCTCGAGCGGCCGGTACAGCGATCATCGCCGAGCGGCTCGGCGTCGGTCAGTCGCGTCCATCATCTCGATGTCGGGCACCGCGGCGCGCGCCGGAAAGTCCTCGCGATAGCCGGCCGGGAACGCGCCGCCGAATTGCCGGAACAGCGTCGTTGCCGCGCGCTTCGCCCAGCGCGTCGACCAGCGCCTCCTTCAGATCGTCGTCCAGCGCCGCGCTGCAGCGGCGAGCCGCGCCTCGAGCGCGCGCACGTCGTACGTCGGGAATGTGCCCGGCGTCGTGCGCACCGTGATCATGATGCGCGCGAGCGCCGATTCCGACAGATGGACGTTGAATTCGGAGCTCGTGCCGTTGAACGCCTGCATCAGGATCGCCTGCCACTTCTGCCGCACTTCGGTCGTGTAGTTCTCGCGCGGCGCGTAGATGAGGCACGTGACAGGAAGCGCTCGAACGGATCGCGCCGGACGAACAGGCGGAAGCGCTGCCGGTCGCCCAGATGCAGGATGCCGCATCGCCGTGCGCAGCAGCTCGTCCTCGCGCGGTCTGGAACAGCTCGTCGCGCGGATAGTTGTCGAGGATGTTGATCAGCGCCTTGCTCGGCGTGGCCGCCGGGCGGCGAGCTGCGCGCGCGTATCGACGTTCGCGGTCTTGCGCCGCAGCAGCGGGATGTCGGCCGGATTGGCGCTGTAGCGCCGTCGACGTGAAGAGCCCGAGGAAGCGATGCTCGCCGCATCACCTCGCCCTCGGCGTCGAAGCGCTTGACCGCGATGTAGTCGAGGTAGCCCGGCCGATGCACGGTCGAGCGCGACGTCGACTTGGTGATGATCGAGAAGCTCGGGCCGCGCGCGCATACGCGCTGACTTCCGGCGGCAGCGCCGCGAAGCTCGTCGCGACGTCCTTGCTCTTCGCGTCTCGCGCAGGATGCCGAGGCTCGAGCCGGGAACGATCTGCAGCGCGTCCTGCGCCATCGATCGTCGACCAGGTCGTGGCAGCGATAGCCGAGAAGCGTGAAGTGGTTGTCGGCGAGCCAGTTCAGGAACGCGATGCCTTCGGTCGAGCTCGTCGGCCGGCAGCGGTGGCGGCGCTGCTCGAGCATCGGCGACGATCGCGCGCGCCTTGTCCTGCATCGGCTTCCAGTCGTCGACGGCGGCGCGCACGTCGTCCGAGCACGCGGTCGATGTCGGCGGCCAGCGCGTCGAGCGCGCGTGCGTCGGTCGATGCGGTCGACCTCGACGTGGATGAACGATTCGCAGCTGGCGCGTCTGTCGATCGTCGGCGCGAGGCCGGTCAGCGTGCCGTCGGCGCGCGCGCTCGACGGCGATCAGATCGGATGAATGATCAGGTGCAGCGTGAGGCCGTGGCGGTTGACCTCCATCGTCACCGAATCGACGAGGAACGGCATGTCGTCGTTGACGATCTCGATGATCGTGTGCGTCGACTGCCAGCCGTGCTCCTCGACCGTCGGGTTGAACACGCGCACGCCGCGCGCGGCCGCGTATCGCGCTTCGCGCGAAGTTCCAGATGCGACAAGCGCCGCGCCGTAGAGGTCGGCCGGCTGCCCGCTCCTGCAGGTCCTCGGGGTCGACCTGCGCTGTAATAGCGCGCGCACGAACGCCTGCAACGTTGCGCAGGAGCTCGGGCGCGATCTTGGCGGCGACGAGCTGAATCTCGTCCTTGAGCTGCGTCCGGACATTTTCGACGATGTCGTTCATTTGTTCCCTCAGAGACCCCTCACCCGCCTAGCGGCTTCGCGCGAGCGGCCGCCCTCCCTTGCAGGGCGCGCCGTCGCCGGGATGCGACGGCCGCTCGCCCGGCGCCGAGCATACTCGGCGGAACTCGGTCTCCGCCCCGCGACGGGGAGAGGGATGGGGTGAGGGGGCCAGGTCGGCTTGCGATTCGTATTGTCGGCATTTGATTTTACGCTCCTCAAGACGATCACCCGCCCGCGGCCGCTCGGCGTCGGCGGCGCTCGTGCGTCACCAGAAGAGTCGGCAGCCCGCGCTCCGCCGCGTGGTCGAACTACGAACGGCGGAAATCGCGGCGCAACGGGGTGTCGAGCTTGTTGAACGGCTCGTCCAGCAAGCACACGCGCGGCGCGGCGAGCAGGGTTCGCATCATCGCGATGCGCGCGCTGGCCGCCGGAGAGTGTCGCCGGGTACGCGTCCGCGAAGCCGGTCAGCTCGGCTTCGGCGAGCGCTCGCGACCGCGCCGTCGCGACGCCTGTCGCGCGACCACGGTCAGTGCAAACGCAAGGTTGTCGCCGACCGGACAAATGCGGAAATAAGAGGTCGTCCTGGAACAAAATGCCGGACACGGCGTACCGCTCGGCGCCGTGATCGGTGACATCGACGCCGTCAGTCGCAACGCGGCCGGACGCCGCGAACGCGGGATCGATCGTGCCGGCAATGAACGCGAGCAGCGTCGATTTGCCGCTTCCGCTCGGTCCCATCACCGTCGTTCACTCGCCGGGCGCGATCGAAGGTCGAACGGCGAGGATCAACGCGTGCGCGCTCGATCGCGATCGTGACGCCGGTCAGCTGGAGTGGCCGCTAGCGCCATCGCTGCACGCCGGACGGCGGATGAAGCGCCACGCGGGCATCGACACTGCCAGGCGTAGACGAGCATCGGCAGCAGCGCCTGGCAATACGCGTACGCGCCGATGCACTCGGCGATCCGCGCCGGCGGACAGCGTCACCGCGTCGGTGCGTGGTGGCGTCGCCACGCGGCCGTTGCCGGCGAACAGCGTCGGCAGAGATATTGCGCGCACGCTGACCGCGAACGCGACGGCGCAGGCGATCAGCACCGGTCGGAGCAACAGCGGCAGCTTCAGCCGCAAGAACACCCGCACGGATGCGGCGCCAAGACTTGCCGCCGTAGCAGCGTAACGCGCGGATCGAGCGCACGCCATGGGTCCGCGAGCGACAGGAACAGATAGCGGCAGCACGAAGATCAGATGCGCCCACACGACGCGCCGCGAGCGTGCCGTCGAAGCCGGCCTGAACGAGCAGCACCTCGCGCGCCGAAGAGGACGCGACTTGCGGAACCAGGAAGCGGCACGTAAAGACATCCACAGCGAGCGGATACCGCGCGATGGTGCGTTCTCGCCTCGTTTTCGAGACAATCGAGGACGAGGACTAGAGCGCGATCAGCCGTAGCGCGCGACGCGAGCGCGAGCGTCGTCGCGATCGGGTGGGCGAGGCCGGCGATTCCCGCGTCCAGTTCGCCATCGTCCAAACTTCCGGCAGCGCCGAGGGGAAACGCCACTGCGCGGCGAACGACCAGACGGCCATGCCGATGATCGCCATCGCGCCTCGCGGCGCACGCACGACGACGCGCAAGCGTGACACGCGATCCGCGCGAGCGTCGAGACGACATCCGGCACGCGTCCCGCGCGCGATCCATCGGCGACCGGCGACGGACCGCGATCCGCTCGGCGACCGACCAGATCGCGATCGCCGCGACGACGATCAGCAGTTGCAGCGATGCCGCCGGCCGCGGCGGAAAATAGAACCGGATGTCGGCGTCGGCGAACCAGCGGACCGCGAGCACCGACGAGCGGCGGCGGATTGCGTACGGACCGACGATCAACGCGACGTCGACGACCGGACAGCGAAAACGCGAGCACCGCGTAAGATCGGGAGCCGGATCTGCGGATAGACCTGCGGAAGACACGACGCTTGAGCCACGCTTCCGCTCGTGCCGTAGCCCAGCGTCGCGCGATCGGTCAAATGCTGCGCCGACGGCACCTGGTTGCAATGCGCCGACGATCATCAACACGAGATACGGCACTTCCTTCGCGACCAGGCAAGCACGAGCGGCCAATGCGATCCGACGGATGACCGACGGTCGAGACGTCCGGCGGCAGCGTCCATCCGGTGAGCCACGGTGATAACGCGCGCGCGATCCAACCCGAGGCGCCCAATCAGGAAATGCGACACCGATCGCGATCGCCGCGTGCGGCGTCGACAGGGATCGGCGCGGCAGGCCGCCGATCCAGTTGCGCCCATGCCCGGCCATGCGCGTACGGCGCAGCAAGCCACGGCGAGCGCAATCGACAACAGCGTGGCGGCGAGTCCCGTGACCAGCGTGCGCGCGTCAGACTTGTGCGCAAAGCCCGGGGTACGCGAAGAGTCGCCGCCATCGGATCGAAATTGAATGCGTCGCTGCCGATCGCGGGCAGATAGCTGAAGCGCCGGGCAGCAGCCGTGCCGATCAATCGGCGCGCGCCGATCGGCAGCAGAGAACGCCGCACCGTCAGCGCGGCGCAAAGCGCGCGAGCGCGCTGCTCGCGCGCGACGCGCGGTCACTTCGTGTATCGCCGCTCCCATTCCGTTCGGCGATACGCGTCATCCACGAGGGATGCGGCTCCGAGCAACGTCGCCCCGCAGCTCGGCGTTGGCGGGCAGCGCCGGGATGTCGCGGTAATTCGTCGAAGCGCACGGCGATTCTGGCCGGCGTGAGCCTGCCAAGGTCGAGCACGGTGAAATTGCCCATCTGCCGGTAGTCCGCGCACGCGCCTGCGTCGCCGGCTCGGGCAGAAAATTCGCGACGACCATCGCGCCTTCCTTGCTCGCCGCGTTGTACGGTAATCGCGACGAAGCTGGTATTGCCGATCGTGCCTCTTGTCGAATACGACGGTGCGCACCGATTCCGGCAGCTGGCCGGCGGATTGACCGACGACCGCCGCTTCAGCCGGATTGAACCGACACCAACATAGTCGATCTCGCCGTCGTTCAGCAGCTGCCGCTGCGCGGACCGTTCTCCGGAAATTGCTCGCCATGGCGCCGACAGACAGCGGGCCGCAACGCGTCGTACCACGCCCACAGCGGCGCGGTCACGGCGGTGAAGTTGGCGTCGGTCGCGGGTCGTTGCAGCACCGCCGGCGTCGGGCGCCAGCTCGTGAGCGCCTGCTTCAAGAAGGTCGCGCCCGAGGAGATTGCGGACCGCCGGATGCGTCGTGCGGCCGGATGCCGCTTCGCCCAGTCGAGCAATTGCGGCACCGACATGTGGCGCGCCGACACGCGCTTGCCGCCTGTAGACGAACACGATCTGCGCGCCGCCACGGCGATGCGACACCGTCGACAGGCACCGTAAAATCGACGACATTCGAGCGCACGTTCGTCGTGTCGACGAGGGCGCGAAGCTCGGGAGCGCCGTGGTGAGCGGGCCGTACAGCAGCAGCTGCTCCTTGAGCGTCGAGAAGATTCGGTCCCGTTGATCCAGATCAGGTCGACCGACCCTCCGCGGTCGGCGGCCAGCCGACTTCGGCGACGACGCGCGTCACCAGCCTCAGCCGTGTCCTTGAGCTTGACGTGATATGATCACGACGCCGTAGCGCCGCGCGACTTTCGCGCCGACCCACGCGATGAACGCGTTGGTCTTTTCGTCGCCGGCCCAGGCGCGAAGTTGACAGTTTGCCCGCGAGCTCGCGCGACGATGCCATCCCAGCCTGGGCGCCTCCGCGTGCACGTTGAGAGCGAGCAGCGTGACGGCGAGCGCAACTATGGGGCCTGCGACATCCATCGCAGGCGCGAGGCATACCGCACGTGGCGCGAAATTCGCAGAGCACCGCTCTGCGCCCGCGACCGGCCGTGACGAGCCGGCCCTCGCGATCATCGTAGGCGTGGAGACCTCCCGCCGGGCCGCTTAAGAGCATACGAAGAGTGGCGAGGAATTCGCAGGCACCGCTCTGCGCCCGCGACTACAGGCCGCGACAAGCCGGCCCTCCGCGAACCCGTGAGCGTGGGGGGGTCGTCTCTGGTCGGCGGCGGGAACAAGCGGAACCGTGTTGCGTAAGGTCCGGGCGTGGCGGGCAAACCTCACTGCGGCGCGGCGGCGCGCCTGCGTGCCTCGTCAGCACCGTTACGAAGACCTGTTCGTGAAACCGATCAGCCGATGCCTGGTTCTGACCAGTACGTTTCCCCGACGGCGTCGTCGTGCGCGAAGGCTGCGATGAACTTTCGCTTCGCTCCAGCCATGAGCGAGACCCATGTCGTTCCGGATGGCAAGCCTCGTGATCGCACTCGTAAGCTGGAACGCCGGCCAGCGAATCCGAGGCTCTGTCGATCAGATTTTTCTTCCAAGTTGCCGATCGGAAGCTTCGTCATGATGCAGCAGGATACACGCTGCCATCGGGTCGACAAAACCTCCGATCCGTTATTTACAGATGGCGGAGAAGTTGAGACCGCCTGACCATGGCGGTTGCAGAAATTGTCGGCGAGGTGTCGCCGTCGACAACTCGTTTTGCCCGCTTCCGGCGCGCAGCACAACCTGATCGCGATGTCGGGCGTCGCGCCGAAAAACTGAACAGCGGGCCCGCCTCCTCGTGCCAATTGCGCGTCGTCGCGGAAAGCGGACGGGCGCATACCATCTCTCAGGCGCGCGTTGGCGTGTCGATAAACCGCTTCGGTCAGCTTCCGAGGCCGACGTGGAAGTCGTCGACGCCGGCGACCGAAGGTCATCCACACACGCCGCGCTCAGCAGATCGTCGACGATCGCGTCAGTCACGGGCGCCGGTCGTCTGCACGACGATTTTGACGCCGCCTTGCGCCGCATAGCGATCGCGCAGGCGCTCGATCACACGGTAAATGCTCGCGCACCGGATCGAAAACAGGCATTCGCCGCGGACAGGATAAACCGATGCTTTTCCTGCCCAGTGTCCCGTCCGGCCTGCGGGTCGTCGAGATCGGTATAAGTGAGGCGCGACGGGAAATGGTCGATGATTCGCGGAAAGGCGCGCTCGGCCTCGACGCCTTCGAGCGCCACGCACGTAGGGTCAGCGTTGCTCGTAACAATGCTTGCACTTGCGGTGACAAACCCACGCCATGACGTAATACAGGGATTCCATAGTGAAGGGCGGAGCAGCGCGCTGACGCAGTTATTTTGTCACGATCGTATCGAAGCGACGCTGATCCGTAGGCGGCCGATGATCAAGATGCAACGCCGCGATTGCCGCCGGCGTTTCCGCCCGACACCGCCGCGAAAGACCTTGAGCCGCGCGCGGCGCAGCGCGCGATCGGATCGCGCGCTGCAGCAGCTGAGGTGGCACGCGGTTGCCGGAGGCGACCGCGTAACCCGTCGAGGTGCAGGATTCTCCGCCGCATTGATCGTGACCGCGTCGAAACATGCACGCGCATCGCAGCAGCGGGGCTCTCGTCATCTGCGCGACGATGCAAGCCCATCGCGGCCATACTTCGAGCATCGGCCTGCGAATACCGGGGATCCATCACGCAGATCGATGCCCGAACGCAACGTTGACGCCGGCCAGCAGCTCCGGCACGCGCGTCATCTGCCACGCCACTCCGGATAAATTGAGCAATGCGCCCAGCA
>ERZ1370068.2324-contig-148_pt1 | contig 38002 bp, 57 predicted proteins | sample MGYA00561227_ERZ1370068 | MGnify/ENA primary metagenome ERZ1370068 (study PRJEB38410, sample SAMEA6850437) | metagenome | study: Metagenomic assessment of the ecological functions of the soil: analysis of the soil microbiota associated with the...
TCTTTGTTGCCATCACACGGGACGCTTCCACGTCGGATGCCCCTGGCTATCCACCGAGATGTTCACGCTCACGAAACTGCCTGACGCTGCCGGAAGGTCACGCGGAGCCTCGATCGAGTGTCGTCTGGCTCTGCGTTTCCGGAATCGGTTGAGTGTCGCCCGTGGTGTTGTCGAAGCGAAGCCACGAGGCGTGGTAGGTTGCCGGGCCGCTCGCGACACCAGCGTCGAGCTGCGGCGTTCTCGAACGTCAACCGGCCGCTCGCGTCGAGACGCGGGACGACGATCGGGTTCACGGCCGTCAGGTAGATGCTGGCGATCTTGTCCCGGCGCTTGATCAGCACGTCGCCGAGGTACTTCTCCGCCTTCGGATCGCTGTATTCGCCGGTGTGCACCGCCGCCCGGATCAGGTCGTCCGTGAATGCCGCGACCCGCCGCGCGGCCCAGAACGCGTCGTCGTCGCGCAGCTCCATGTAGGCCGTCGTCGGCGTCTGCGGCCGCCACTTTCTCGGATCGAAACGTCGCCCTCGAACTTGCCGATCGACGGAGTACTCCGACGTAGTCGACCGTCTGCCACGGGCTCAGCGCGAATCCGAACGAGAACAGGCGCTTCCTCGATGGTATCTCCCTGGTAGAAGTGTTCCCAGCTGAGGTCCCACTCGTGCTGGTCGTTGCACATGCCGAACGTCGAGCCCGACGTCCTGCAGGTAGTGCTTGACGATGCGAGCGGCCGTTCTCGGTGACGAGCGTGTCGAGCGTGTTCGCCGCCTTGAGGTCGGTGAGGTTCGTCCACGCGCCGAAGACGCGCAGCGCGCGCAGCTCGCGGCGGTGCTCGTGCGGGACGACGTCGTTGGGATCGTCGGGACGGGTGCCCGGCATACTGGAAGCCGCCCAGGATCTTGCCGGGAAGCTAGCCGGCCGGCGACGACGCGATAGGTCCCGTCCGCGTTTTCGCGCGACGCGCTTCGAGGATCGCGTTGATGTCGTCCTGCGTGAACCTGCGTCCTCGCGCCGTTCGGACGCCGGATCGTGGCCTTCGGATCGATCTCGACGCGCTTCGGGATCGAACGTCGTCAGGAACGATTCCACCTGGTTGTAGCCGAAGCGCCCAGAAGATCTTCGTCGCGACCTCGACGGCTCCCGTCGCCCCTTCCGGAAGTACGGAGGATCGAACTCGAGGAACCAGGTCTCGCCCTGCGCATCCGTCGCCGTGAAGCCCAGGATGCGCGCCCGACGTCTTCTCCCTGGATGAGCACCCAGTGCGAGGGGTCGGGCGGCGCGCCGCGGATCGGGCCGCGCGCGATCTCTTCAGCCGTGAGCTTGGTTCAGCACCGATGCGATTCGTGAACCAGCTCGAGTCCGGCACTTCGTCGATCGTGTTGAGGTTCTTCGCCCGCAGAGCCCGACGGCTTGTAGCCAGAGGTGACGAGCAGGTTGTACGCCAGCTCGTAGATGTCCACCCGATCTTGTAAGGCTGCGCCTTCGACGCGTCCTGCGACTCCGGGCACGCGCGCGATCGGATCGTCAGGATAGAAGTGAGGCCCTTCGTGTCGAGACGCATGCTGGCGAAGATGCCGAGAGCAGCGACCAGACAAACGGCGAGGCCGGCGCGGACGTGCATGCGAGCGCAAAGATGCTATTGACATGGAATCGATTCTCAAGCTCGCGCGAGGCGAAAATGAAAGACAGACCCTTCAGGGCTCCTGGCGACCTCGACGCGCAATGGCGTCGCGAAGGGGCGTGTGAAAGCGCACGCCGAAACCGTAGTCGTTCTTCAGTCCGTTGAAGTCGAGATCCGACGTGCGCGACGGTGACCTTCCCGGCGTCGTAGAAGACACGCGGTGTCGAGTAAGCGGTTCACCATGATGCGCCACTCCGCCTGGACGACCAGTGCTGTTCTTGTCGCGGAAGCGCCAGCTGCTGTAACCCCGCAGCGTCGATCCGCCACCGACCGACGGCAGCATGAAGAACGGGATCTCCTGCCCGTCCTTGTTGAAGGCCGTCTGGACCACGCCGTGCAGCGAGATGAACCCAGGCTTCGCGCAGGATCGGCAGATGCTGGATGGCCTCGTAGCTCATCTGTTGGAAACCAAACTCGCCGTCCCTGTCGTTGTAGTCGTGCAGCGTGACGCCGTGAAGCCGCCACGTCTCGTGTAGTCTGCCGCGGTGCGCCAGTCGAGGCCCCACGGTGCGCTTGGGAGTGCAACTGCATACGTCGTTTCCGTGCCGAGGCCCGGCAGTGTCTGCAGGCGTGTAGACGGTGTCGACTGACGGAACCGATCCCTCCGCCGGGCCAACAGCGACCACCGGTATACGTTCCAGACCGCCCCTCAACATCAGCAGACGGCGAGCAGGCCAGAACTCGAGCGTCGCCGACCATGCGGCTGCCGGAACCGGTAGTTCGGACGATCGTCGATCGACGTGTTCAATCCCGATTCCGTAGAAGCCGACGCTGGGTCGCGTCCACGCCAGCCGCCGAGGAGGCTCAACTTGCCCCGACGCGTCGAAACAGGCGAGGCGCGATGAACTCAGCTTCGATTCGCTTGTAGTCTTTGATCGAATAGCTGCCGCGCACGTCGATCAGGTTATCCAGACGCAGACGCGGTGCGCGGTTAGCCGAGACCGGCTCGAAACCGCCGCCCGAATACGCGTTGTAGAAAAACGGGTGCCATTTCGGAGCCCCGTTGGTCGCGATCTCTCGAGTCTGTCTGCTCGACTTTTTGACGTTTTGCTCGGTATACGGATGCGAGGTTGCTTGCGCCTTCTCCGCCTGCTCCTGCTCGATAGCCCGCCTCACGCGTCGCGGCTCCGGCTGTTGCGCGACGGCATTCGTCGCGATCCCAGCTGTCAGCGCAACGACGGTGAGCAGCCTCCACATTCCTACAGTTCCCATTGACCCCCTAACCTTCCGACGCAGCGCTGCTCCCGGGACCGACCGCGGCCGACGTGGGCAGTATGAATGCTAAAGTTTGCGTCTCCGCGACAGTCCCTCAAGCTCGGACCGTCTTCCAGAGTCACTTCGCGGCCCGCAGTCGGCCCAAGACCGCCTCGCAGGGCGTCGGAGCAGCGTCCGTCGTCTTCGGACAGGCTCCCAGAACATCGCGCCCTCGAGACCCTGCGCCGCGACATATTGTCCCTTCAGCCAGCATGGACTCCGGATCCTCGTACATCCATTCGTTCTTTCCGCGTCGTACGCTGCAGGGGACCTTGGCGACGTCATCCCAATACCGGACATATCCTCGGCTTTCAGGAAGGTGTCGGCGATTACGCGGTAGCCACCGACTTGCAGCGATCCTGTCCCCGTGTTCCACGCCTGCGATGATTCGACGCCGCGCCAGCCGCCGCCCGTGGAGCGGCACGCCGGCGACAGCCTTAGTCCGCGAGGATGCCCTTCGTGACGATCGCCTTGCACGGCGTGCGCAGGTTCAGGCGAGCGTTCGAGGGATCGTCGTGGTTGTAGAAGCGCGAGTTGAACCCGGCGCGCGGTCCCGCCGCTGTGGAAGTCAGTGGGTCATCACGTTGATCCAGTCGAGGATCCCGGCCATGTCAGCGTATTCGATCGGATCGATGCCTCGCAGGGCTGGCGCTCGCACGCGATGGTCAGGCTTTCGGTCCAATCGATTTGCGAAGCGCATCGAGCAACAGGACGTAGTTCCGCGCATCGCCGGACTTCCGGGCTGCAGGCCTCGGAAACCGGATGCTCCAGTCGATGTCGATCCCGTCGAACTGCGGGTAGGCCTTCAGAAATCGGCGCACGACTCGCGCGAATATCTGCCGGGTGGACTCGAGGCGGCCATCCCGTAGAACGGGGTGCCTGAATCGGTCCACCCACCCACCGACATGAGGAACTTGACGTGGGGATGCTTTTGCCTCCAGCAGCCTGATCTGATTGAACAATCCGTTGCGGAGCGCGAGCCGGCCTCAGCGCGAGTCATCGGATCACATGCTCGACGGCTGCGCTGGCGTTCCACCGGACCGGTTGTCCGAACACAATCTTGCCGAAGGCGTAGTTGACGTGCGTGAGCTTCTCCGCGGGGATCTCCGCGAGCGGATATCTCGCGGCGGTCCAGTCGGCGTAGTAGCCGACAACTCTCAGCGCTTTCGACGTCTCCTGCCCGGCGCCGATGCAAGAGAGAGGCTTGCGATCAGACCTAACAATGATTGGGCGCGTCGACATGGCGTCAACACTGAGCGTACTCGAAAAAGGCGCTGAGCGTCGGTTTCCCGGGGAGACCATTCGATTGGGCGGCGTCCAAGTGAACTGTCCCCAGGAGGCGCGTCGCGAGGCGCTGTCGCGCCTGCTCGGGGCATCGAAATTGTCGTCGATGAAGGCGCCGGGACTGAGATCTCCTCGTCGTCTCCCATCCCGATCGCGTGGCCGATCTCGTGGGTGGGCAGCCTGCGGAAAACGTCCGGCGAGATGAGACGGCGCCTGGATTGTTGCTTTTCGATCGGTTCGCGTCGTTGCTTTCCGGGGCGTTGGGGACTGGTTCGACGACAGGCACGCGGGCACGGACGGCGTCGATCACCTGCTCGGCGGCCGCGCCGGCGTCGAGGGCCGCAAAGTCAGAGTGGCAGCTCAACGACCGCACGCGCGTTGGCGAGCCGCTGGAATTCCTCCGCGCACCCAATCCCGGTTGCCGCCCGAAGTTCCGCGCCCATCACGACCAGGATCGGACGTGTGGCCTTCAACAGAATCAACGCGTCCGGCAGGTTTCCAGCGGTGAGCGTTCCGTGGCCAGGCTTCCTTCAGCGAGCTCGCGAAGATACGCCAGCACATCAGGGGACGTGTCGCAGAGAATGCTCGAGGTCCACGAAGGACGGATCCTGCCGCCTTCCGGGCCGGTGCGCTTCAAGCGATGGCCTCAGCCTCGGTTTCATCACGGTTCGAACACCGCCTGCAGGCGCGTGATCCGAATACCTCGGCAATCTTGGGCGACACCGCACAGAGCGACAGAGCGCCGTGCGCGTTTCGAGCGCGCGTGAAATGCCGCACGAGAACCCCGAGCCCTCCGCTGTCTATGAACTCCACGCCGGCGAGGTGCAGGACGATGATTGGGGTTCATCGGCGTGGAGATTGTCCAGGTACCCTGGAAGGCAGCTGTCTCTTCTCCGGCGACCAGCCGACCCATACGTGACGACCGATCACCTCCCTACAGGACGGCTTTGCAACGAGAGAGACACGCGATTCCTCCTTGAGCCTGACGCGACCCCGAGTCGATATAGTTGCCGTCGGGCCACTCTAGCCGACAACAGGGCAAAGAAAAGCCGGAGGAAGAATGCCCCGGCCATCGACCAGTGGTAGAGTGTCGCGACGCGTGGAGTGGTTTCCTGCTCTCACACGTTCAGACGTTCGTGGTCGCGACCCCAGCCTTCGGAACATTTCCACCGCTGGCGACACCGTCCATCCTGCAGCTCGCGGGCGCGATCGCATGTCTTGCGCTGCTCTACCTCGTCGCAGCGCGGCTGACGGGTGCCGGAATCGTAGACGACTCCTACATCTTCCTGAGTGCGGCCGCAACATCTGGTCCGGCGCCGGCGCCGGTGTTGTCAATCCCGGGGTACGTCGAAGGCTACATACCCTCCCCGCTGTGGCTCGCCTGCGCGACGTTGATCCAGGGGGATTGGCCTGCGCCGCCCCAGGTTCTCGCGCTCGCGAGCGCGACAACGGGCATTCTGACGATCGCCCTCGTCGGTCTCGCAAATCCTGTGAGTAGTTGGGCGGCGGGGCTGCTCGCCGCGGCGTTCGTCGCGAGCTCGACCGGTCTTCGCGCAGCTGGTCGCAGACGGGGATGGAGCACACCGCTGTTTCGCCCTGCTGCTGATCGCTTCGGTCCTCTCGTTCGAGAAACAGTTGCGCTCCGGCGGCTCGTTGCTGGTGCCTGGCGCGCTTCTGGCGCTCACAGCGCTGTGCCCGACTGGAGGCCGTCACGATCCTCAGGGTCATGGAGCTTCGTGCTCTGGCGAAGTGACCGTCGGCCGCTCTCGAGAGCCGCGGTCGAGGATCGCCGCTGCCCAGCTGCGTGCTCCTCGGCGCGCACGAGCTGGTGGAGGCATGCGTACTACGGGCAGTGGCTGCCGCAATACATTCACCGCGAAGGTCGGGATTCCACGATCCGTCCTCCTCGGCGCGGGCGTACACCTACGTTACAGCCGCCGCGAAATCGGCCGCTCCGGCGCTCGTCGCTCTGGCGATTGCCGCATCCGGCGCGCTTCGAGGCAGTGGCGTTCTTTCGCTCCAGACGCCCGCCCTGATCATCGGATGGATCTGACCTCTTTGATCGTCCTGACCGGCGGAGACCACTTCGGTCTCTTCCGATTACTTCGTTCCGTGTCGTCGCCCTGACGGCGCTCCTGCGTTGGCCGGGTTGCCGACACGCTGGTCGCATCGAGCGCGCGTCCCCTGCAGAGCGCATCGGCATCAGGCATGGCGCTCATCGTCGCACGGTGAACGGCGTAAAGCTCGCCGTCATCCCCGGAGGTTGCACGGGCCGATTCGAAGTCGTCTGCGCAAGAGGATGGGCCAACACCGGACCGGCGGTGCGCCGCCAGCCTTCCCACCTGGATCGCTGGCCGCCACGGTCGTCGGCGCCATTCACGGCAGCGCTTTGCGATCGCCCCACCGTCGATCTCCTCGGCCTGACGCGACGCGTATCATCGCCCGCCATGGTGAGGTCTTCGTTCAGGGGCGCGCCAGGCCATCAGAAGTTCGCGACCGACTACGTGCTCAGTCACGTCAGCCCGACCTTCATCTTCTTCCCATCGTCGGGCGTGCTGCCGACGCCGCTCTTCAGCACCATCGAGAGCCGTCACAATCTCGCGGGCGAAGCACCCATGCCCTCGTGGACCTGACGACCCGTCCGGTGATCGAGCAGGACTACGTTTACCAGGCTACACCTCTCGACGATGGAACGTGGATCGAGCTGTTGCGACCGTCGAAAGTGAGGGAGACGTGGATGGCGTTCAGGTCTGCGGTTGATCGCACGCGGGCGTTGGTTTAGCATCGGCCTCCGCATCAGCGTCCGGACGTAAAGTCGTCGGCGTCGCTCTGATCGGTGAACGATCCCCATAGGCAGCGACACCACAACTGAGACGCATCGTTTCATGGCCGACTGCAAAACCTCTCGGCGCTCATTCCTGAAGACTTCAACCGCACTCGCAGGGATTCTTCCGATGACTCATCTCCTGGAACAGGCCGGACCGGCGGAGGCTGCCGGCGCCTCTTGTGCGGCTATGTCGGGACCTTCAGCTCCCCGCTTCGCGACACGCTCCCGACACAGGTCGATCTGCCGTCCGGGAATGGCCGCGGCATTCATCTCTTTCGGATCGATCCGCACCACCGGATCAATGACGCCCTTCGGCGCGCAGTCGAGATCGGCACGCAGCCCGAGTTGCCTCGCCCTCAGCGGCGACGGAACCCGCCTCTATTCCGCGAGACGAGACTGATCGGGTCGGCGGCGACAAGCAAGGCAGCATCACCGCGTTCGCCGTCAATCGGGCCGACGGAAAGCTGGAGTTGCTCAACACCGGTGCGTTCGGGGGCGCCGGGCCGACCTATGTCAGCGTGCACCCGGGCGGACGCCACCTGCTCGTGGCCAACTACTTCGGCGGTTCCGTGGCGGTGCTCCCGATCCATGGCCGACGGCCGGTTGGGCGATGCTTCGGACGTCAAGGTCGCTGCCGGGCACGATCGGTCCGACGAAGGCGACGCACGCCCCGCCCGGCAGCTTCGCCGTCAGCGGCCACGATCGGACGCACGCCCACATGATCCAGGCCGATCCTTCAGGGCGCTTCGTGCTTCACGCCGACCTGGGCCTGGACAGGATCTTCATCTGGAAGTTCGACGACGGAGCGTGGATTGCTGACTCCGAACGATCCGGCCTTCGTCTCCCTTCCGCCGGGAGACGGACCACGGCACTTCCGTTTCCACCCCAATGGCCGCTGGTTCTACTCGATCCAGGAGGAAGGCTCCACCGTCGTGCTGTTCGACTACGATGCCACGTCGGGAGGCTTGACCGCGCGACAGACGATATCGACCTTGCCCCCCGGCTTTGCCGGCAGCAATTTCTGCTCCGAGATCCTGGTGTCCGGCGACGGCCGGCACGTCTATGCCGGCAACCGCCTGCACGACAGCATCGCGATCTTCTCCGTCGGGGTCCGACGGCCGCCTGACGTTCGTTGCCGAGGAATGGACGCGCGGCAGCTATCCTCGCAGCTTCGCCTTCGATCCGGCCGGGCCGGTTCCTGCTACTGCTGCAACCAGCGCGGCGATGCGATCACCGTCTTCCGCGTGGACAGTGGGACCGGCGGCCTCTCTTTCACGGGCCACTTCGCCGCAGTCGGCAACCCCTCGATGATCGTTTTCCTGGGCCTCGCGTAGAGAGCATCCTGACAGTGCAACGGTCGCGCCGATGCTCACTTGGTCGCGAGCGCTTTCGCGCGGCGGCTTGCTGGAAGTCGCGGCGGACCTCGCTGGCGTCGCTGTTCGGGAAATTCGAGCGCTGCACCATCAGGACGTAGGCGACGTCCCTTCACGGGATCGATCCACGCCTGCGTGCCCCAGGCGCCGCCGTGCCCGTAGGTGCCGGGCGAGAGCATCGCAGCCACGCCGTCGTGCGGCGTGCGCAGGATGCACGTGGCGATGCCCCAGCCGTAGTTCGCGCCGCGGTTGCCGTAGGCGTCGGTCTGGAAGAAGCCGGTCAGGCAGGTCGCCGGTCTGCGGACGTGGTCAGGAGCTTCATCGCGGCGGTCGCTGAGGTAGCGGCGGCCGTCGAGCGTGCCGCCGTTGAGGAGCATCTGGCAGAACCGCGCGTAGTCGGGCGCGGTCGAGTAGAGTCCGCCGTTGCCCTGCGGCGGCCGGTCGCGCGGGCCGAAATCAGCGCCGCGGCGGCACCGGCTCGAGCGCGCCGGTGTCCTTGTTCTTCGCGTAGGCGGTTGCGAGCCGGGCGCGCTGCGCTTCGGTCGGGTAGAACGTCGTGTTCTTCATCCCCAGCGGATCGAAGATCCGCTTCTGGACGAAACGCATCGAACGTCATGCCGCTCACGACCTCGACGATGCGCGCGGCGGCGTTGATGCCGCTCTGCGTGTATTTCCATTTCTCGCCGGGCTCGTATTGCATCGGCGCGGCGAGCCAGAGCGGAACCAGGTCGGCGAGCGTCTTGGCCTCCTGCGCAGCCGGGCCGCTCGCCTCGCCGAGTCCGGACGTGTGCGTGAGGATCTGCGTGAGCGTGAGATTCGCGGGCTTGCCCGAAGGCGTTTTCAGATTGGCGAACTCGGGCAGATACTTCGCGACGGGATCGCCGACCGTCGAGCTTGCCCTCGTCCTGCAGCATCAGAATCGCGACGCCGGTGACCGGCTTGGTCATCGAGGCGATCCAGAACAGCGTGTCGGCCGCCATCGGACGCTTCGCCGCGACATCCGCGAAACCGTTGGCTTCCGAGGTGCAGGACTCTGCTCTTCGTGACGACGACAGTGACCGCACCCGCGACTTCCTGCTTCGCGATCATCCCCTGCATCGCTGCGCCGATACCCGGGACTTTCGGGTCCTCAGCGGAGGCAGTCAGCGTGGCCGAACGAGTCCAAGGATAACTGAGAGACGGAGAGTGCTCATGGCGAAGAGATGTACCGGTCTGGTGCCTGGTCGTCAAGCGCACCTCGAACACCGACGTCTGCCACGATGGAGGTTCACTCCCGGGGCTGCGGACGTGTCAGAATCTGAGTCGCAGGAGCCTTCACAGAGCAGAAACCTTTACACGAGGAAGGGAGGAAGGAGGATCTCTTTGGGTTTTCGAAAACAAACGATCCTCCTTCCTCCCGTCCTGCTAAGGGTTTTGCGAGGTGCCGAGGGGATCGCACTGATCGGACATGACGCGCCGTGACTTTGGCAGAGCGGGCTCTCACCGGCGTCTCATCGTGGGCGGTGTGTTTCCGCCGTGAACGGCTCCGGTCTGGCCCTCAACGCTCAAGCGGCGCCCACCGATCGTTCCGGCAACCGTTCGCTCATCGGCGGTGTTCAGTTCGGTCTGCAGCCATTCTGCTATCACGACCTCGCCATGACGCCCGACAACCGCGGCACGCTGATCAAGCGGCTCGTGCAGAACGGATTCGGCATGGTCGAGCTGCACGCGACCTGGGTCGAGCCCCGCTTCGACGGACCTGGGACGGCGGCGGAGGCGCGCGAGCAGCTGCGCGGGGCTGGCGACTCAGTCGTCGCTTTGGATCACTATCGCAATGTCAAAAGGAATTCGACGACGCGGGGATTGCGATTTACAGCTACTACGTCAATATCAACGAGAGCCATACCGACGCCGAGATCGACGCGATGTTCGACGGCGCGAAGCTTCTGGGCGCGAGCGGTTGTGTCGGCTCGCAGGGGCTCGAGGTCTCGAGGCGAGCTCGCCTCGATTTCCGGGCAAGCACGGCATGTTCCTCGGTATCCACAATCACGCCAATCTGTCCGACCCCGACGCGTTCAGCACAGAGGAGAGCTTCGTCAGGGGGCTGGCGTTTTCGCCGGACGTGAAGGCAACGCTCGACACGCGGCATTTCACCGCCGCCAACGGCGACTGCCTCGCGTTCCTGCAACGGCATCACGAGCGCATGTCCAGCGTGCACCTCGGCGACCGGCGCAAGAACAACGGCCGGAGCACGCCGTTTGGCGAAGGGGACGCGCCGATCATCGAGGTGCTCCGGATGATTCGCGACAACCGGTGGCCGATCGCCGCGCTGCTCGAGTTCGAACACGGCACGCTTCGGCCCCAGGTCGAGGAAGTCCAGCTGATGTTCGACTACTGCAAGCGGGCCGTCCTGTCGTAGTCGACACCTGCGGGAGAATGCCGATGTCACTTCGCGTCGGACTTTGCGTGCTGGTGTGCGCTGTGACGCTGGCCGCTGGCTCACCGGCCGGCCAGTCTCCTTCGGCGCCTTCCCGACGCTACGGCTACGACGTCGAGTGCATCGGAGCGCCGCTGCCGGATCCAGTCATGCAGCAGGCGAAGGAAACCTATGTGGTCTTCGGTTGCGCGTGCTGTCATGGCGTGACGCTGACGCGCTCGAGGCGAGGCAGCGGATCTCATGCATTCAGTGCTGGTCGGCGCCGACACGCAACGGTGACCGATCGCCGCGCTCCTTCGAGCCGGGATACCGCGTGCGGCCAAGCTGTCGCCGATGCCGCAGTTCTCGGACCTGAGCGATCGTCAGCTGCACGACATTGCCCGCTAGCATCCACTACGCTCGGCAGCAGGGACGATACAGGAGGGTCGTCGAGGCGAAGACCGCGCCCGGCGACCCGCGCGGCCGGCGGATCATGCTTCGCTCAGAACTGTTCCTCGTGCCACGCCGCCGATCTGAACGGCATCGGCAAGAAATACGATGCGGCCACAATACGCGACCGGCTGCTGAGACCCGCGAGCCTCGAGGCAGCCCAGGCCTTTACGCTCGATGCGCTGAACGACACCAGGAAGACCACTGCCCGCCAGCGGCACAACTTCCCTGCTGGAGAACTTCACGCCGGCGGAGGTCGCCAACCTGATCGCCTACCTTCAGAGCAGGTAGTCTGTGCGCGCCGAACGGTCACGCGTGATATCGAAGAGGGCTCACACCGGATGAAGCTGCCCTCATTTTCTGGATTCCGCTGCTTCGTCATACTTTCGTTAGAGGTGAGCTCACAACCAAACAGCCATCAGCTGACAGCTGTGAGCTGAAGCTGACAGCTACTTGCTCTTACCGCTTTGCCCCAGCTGACTCTCGAGAAAGTCGACCACACGTTCGAACGGATCGAAGCCGAACGCAGCGGCAACCGACGGGCGCAGGTTCGAATTGGCGTTGATGTCGTAGAACACGCGCCGCCCGTCGAGCGGTGTCGAGGTACTCGATGCCGCCGACGTCGAGTCCTCGCAGCGCGCGACGATTCGCCGTGCCGTGTCGACGGCGTCGTTCGGCACCTCGGAAACGGATAGAACTCGACAGGCGGCGCAGGCATCGGCGCCTCGGTCCGGCAGCTCGCACGCGCCGGCGCTGTCGTCGTCCGGATTGCACACCGGCGACGGGCACAGATTGAACCGCCCGTGCGTGACGACTCGCATCGCGTAGAGCAGCTCGCCGCCGAGAAACTCGAGGCGGATGATGCCACGCTCGGGATCGTGCGGGAGATATTCCTGGAGCAGGAACAGGTTGTCGGGCAGCCACACGTCCGGATCGCGCGCGAAAGATCGCTTCGACCTGCTCGCAGACGAGTCAACCACCTGAATGCGCGCGCCGCTGCCTCCCTGGTCCGGCTTCAGCAGCGCGGGCCAGCGGATCTCCGCGCGTAGCGCCGCAGCGCGCGCAGCGTCGTTGAACGTGATCGACCGCGGGCAGTCGATGCCGAGCGTCCGCAGGAGCGTGGCCTGCGCGCTCTTGCTCAACTCGAGCGCGAAGACGTTGGCGCCATTGAGCACGCGCGCGCCGAGCAGCTCCAGCGAGCGCATGTAGGCCAGCGCCAGCGGCACCGCGCGCGCGTGTGCCGCGGAGATAGGCGCTCGGGCTCGCCTGGTTGAAGTAGAGCGGTGCGCGCGGCGCTCGACGTTGCTGAACGCGGCCCTGGTCGACGATCGAACGGCTCGAACGAGACGCCGCGGCGCTCGCAGCGCCGCGAAGAGCGGCTTCTGCCACTCAGGGATGCTCGTGAAGGACGATGAGATCTGGGTTGGACGGCATCAGCTCTCCTCGGGTGCGCTCCCAGACAGTGTAACGGCTCCACAGGGTCTGCAGTGTGCCGCCGAAGACCCGGGCGGCCGCCAGTCGAGGGTCGGGTGCGGGAACGACGCGTCACGTTTTCGGTCGCTCCAGACCGGCACCTGGAGCCTGCCGTTCGATCGACATCGGAAACAAGTGCCACGGCCCACATCTTCGCCGTGCAAGACTCGATCTTCCCGAGCTACGATCCATCCTCGGCCACGATCGGACGACTTGCGGCCGCGGACCAAGAGCAGGTCGCCTCTCTTCTTTACGACGACACTATGACGGCATCCATACGGGGGCATTCCAATGTCGCGACAGTCTGAGAAAGTCATCATTTCGTGTGCCCTGACGGGTGGCATACACGCCCCGACGATGTCCCGCCTGCCCTGCCTGTATCGCCTGACATGATCGCGGAGCAGGGCATCGCGGCAGCTCGCGCGGGAGCCGCCATTCTTCATGTGCATGCGCGCGATCCGCGCGACGGGCGCCCGACTCCGGATCCCGAGGCCTTCATGGCGTTCCTGCCCAGGCTCAAGGAAGGCAGCGGCGCAGTCATCAACATCACCACTGGCGGCGGCCTCAACATGACCGTGGACGATCGCTTGAAGGCTCCTGCCCTCCTCCGCCCGGAGATGTGCTCGCTCAACATGGGCAGCATGAATTTCGGGCTCTTCCCGCTCGCCGACCGGTACCAGTCCTGGAAATACGACTGGGAAGAGCCATGCGCTCCGCGCGACGGAGGACTTCGTGTTCAAGAACACGTTCCGCGACATCGCGAAGATACTCTCCGTGCTCGGAAAGGAGCACGGATGCCGCTTCGAGCACGAGTGCTACGACGTCGGCCACCTGCTACAACCTTGGCGCACATCGTCGATCGGAAGCTGATCACTCCCCCTTTCTTCATTCAGATGATCTTCGGGTGCTCCCGGAGGCATCAGGTCCGGACATTGCCAATCTGATGTTCATGAAGCAGACCGCGGATCGTCTGCTTCGGCGCCGACTATCTCTGGTCGGTCCTCGCGGCCGGACGGTTCCAGATGCCCTTCGCGGCGCAGTCCGTGCTCCTTGGCGGATCGGTCCGGGTCGGCCTGGAAGACTCGTTGTTCATAGGGCATCGCAAGCTGGCGAGATCGAACGAAGAGACAGGTCGTCGAAAGTGCGCACGATCGTCGAGAGTCTGGGACACGAGATCGCCACGCCGGCCGAGGTGCGCGGATGGCTGGGGCTGAAGGGGCCCGATGCGGTCGCGTTTTGACGGGACGCGGGTCTCGCGAGTGTGGGGGCGGGCCAGTCGGGCCTACTCTGGAAGGCGAGGTCTGACCACCTTCGCCAAGGCTACGATGGTCCGCCGTGTAGCTTCAGCGAAGGCGGAAGACCCGGCCCTGCATCTACTCTCGAACGAACGCGAGCTCCGAAGTGCCCAGGTCAGGGACTCCCCTGAAAGTAGTTCGCGTACCCAGTCGACGGTTCTGCGCAGCCCTTCGTTCAATCCAATACGCGGTTTCCACCCGAGAAGCCTCGCCGCCTTCTCGGACGACAGGTGCTCGCAATTGGAACACTCCTCTGCCACTCGCCGCCTGACCGCGGCGTCAGTTCCGGCAGTTGCGTGTGCAGCGCGCAGCTCGGCGACACCGGCTCAGGAACACGTCCGTCCACTCGTTCCAGCGCGGCGTCTTCTGGGTCTGCTGCGCCGCCGTGCCGGAGCCGTTCGAGTTGCTTCTGATCGACCATCTGAAAACGAGCCGCCGCGAAGATCGCCTTGACCGCGGCGCGATCCAGCTTCTCGAGCCGTCCAACGAGCAGCTCCTGCGCCTCCTGCAGCACCGTGCTCTCACCCTTGAGCGGATACTTCAGCTCACACCGATCGGCATTGGCGAAGACGCTCTGGGTTTGCCAGGCTCGGAAGTCGCCTCGCGGGTTCGTCCCAAGAGAACCAGGCTTGCCGAAAGACGACCCGAGGTCCTGCACGAGGATCTATCGGCCGCTGACACACCTTTGGATCGTATGCTCCCGACTTTCCATTCGGCGCAGTACCAGCCGGTTCACTGCGAGTCGAGCGGATTGTGATAGGTGAGCAGCCCGAGCGCAGAGCCGGTAGGCGTCGAATCCAACCTTCTGCTCTCGCGTCCAGCCGCTGGCGTAGAGCGCCGCAGCGTCCGCCAGGACCATGTTTCGTCGTGCTGAGGATCGATCGAATCCATTGGCAACAGTCGCTCGACCGCCACCACTCGGAACACGACCGGCTCGTCTCTCAGCGACGCGCGGTGTTGAGTACCCTGGTTGTCCCTGAACGGATCGACGCTGCAACCGATGCACCTGACCGCCAGCGCGGAGTATGCGATCGGCTGGAAAGCCGAGGGCCCAAAGAAACCGGGCCGCCGCCACCCTCCGCTGAACACTTCGTTGTCGCGGCGGTCGTGGATTCGGAAACGGTGGTGTGAAGTGCATGATCTTGAACAGGTCTGCCTTGATTTCGTGGGCGTTGGCCGCATCGCTTTCGCGCGTAGAGCGCGCCGCGCCCGCCCTGCCTGCGACCACCTTCGCGTCGTCCAATTCGATTGTCTGTCCAGCCAGGTCGAAGAAATTCCGCTGCTGTCGAGTTGCCAGCAAAGGAACTTCGGATGCAGACCCTTGTCCGGAAGGAACGCGAAGAAGGGCCTGAAATAGCAGCTGATCGTGTCCTCCGGCGTGAAATATGCGAATCGCGATTTCGCAGGATCAGCCGCGTCGAAATCCGGTCCTTTCGTGAGGTTGTTCGATCGTCAGGGATGGCTGTTCAGAGCAGCACCAGTGCTCGCGCTCGACGCACGGGAGCTTCTCTCATGGTGGTCATGCCGCTGGGGACGTCACAGGTGCCGCCGGCCACTGCGCGAACGGGTGATACGAGGTAGGATGATTGCCGCGAGCACAGCCTTCGAGACCATCTGAATCTCCTTCTCAGTTCTGCCTGCGCGGCAGGACGAGAACCGATTCGTTCAAACGCTCGCGACCGCCTGGACGAACGGGAACCAGAGGCGTCCTGTGGTGGATCAGCTCGAAGTACCTCGATACCGCTGACGTGGGTCCGATGCGTTCGTGTTGCGGGCGTGGCGGATCGCTTCGCGCACGGCGATCGGACGGTCGGACCGTCCGATGCGGAAGGAGACGTCAGTCGTGGCGCAGCGGTTGGAGACGTGGGATACACTCGCCGCCGATTCCGCAGATACGGCAGGATCTGTAATCTGCTGGCGCTCGACAGACTGTCGCGACACACCGACAACCGGCCACGATGATGCGGATGTTCTCTTCCGCGGAAGCCCCGCCCCGACGCCCCGATCGGATCGCGCTTTCTCGACATCAAGGAGGACTCCAATGCCCAAATGCGGCTCACGCTCTTCGTCGTCGCATGCTGTCCGCTCTCGCTCAGCGCCTGCGGTCCATCGTCAGACAACCGTGCGCGGTTCAAGAGAGGATCCCCAGACCGAAAATAGGGCCTCCTCATGGACACGCTGGCGAGAAGAGGAACGATGGCAGCGTGACCGGGACCTCTTTCGTGGAACGCGCGCCAAGCAGCTGCGGCGCCGATGTTCTCGTGTCGAGGCCGCGGAACGGATGACGCGAAGCAGCTGCAGCAGGCGGAATCGCTGCTCGCGCAGCGGCGTGCAGGTGCTGTGTGGTTGTTCCGCACGGCGCCGAGGCCGCAGGCCGAGATCGTCGCGGCCGCCAAGAAGCGCTCCGTTCCGGTGATCAGTTACGACCGGCTGATCCTGAACGCCGACGTAGATCTGTACCTCTCCTACGACAATCGGGACATCGGCGCGCAGCAGGCCCAGTTCCTGCGCAACCGGGCGCCCAAGGGGAACTACATCCTCATTGGCGGCGCGCCTACCGACCATAACGCCAAGCTCATTCGCGAGGGACAGATGGCCGCGCTCGAGGACGCCGTCAGCAGCGCCACGAAATCAAGATCGTGGCCGACCCGTTCGACCCCCGACTGGCAGGCCGACGCCGCGATGGCAGCTGACCGAAGCGGCACTGAAAAAGGCCGGCAATCAGGTCGTCGCCGTGGTGGCGTCCAACGACGTCACAGCCGGCGGCGCGATCAAGGCGCTCGAGAAGCAGGGCCTGGCGGGCAAAGTCCTCGTCTCGGGTCAGGATGCGAACCTGGACGCGGTGCGCCGAATCGTCATCTGGAACGCAGACCATGACAGTCTACAAGCCGCTCCGAACCCTTGCGCGGGAGGCTGCCGCCTCGGCGGTGCAGATGGCCAAGGGCGAGAAGGTCGAAGGCACGTCAACGGTCGACAACGGCATGAAGCAGGTGCAGGCGGTCCTGTTGAATCCAACCACGATCCATAAGGACCTGCTCCCCGATCCTGATCAGCGACAACTTCTTTACGAAGGAGCAGGTGTTCGGGACTGCCGGGCGGAAATAGGTCAAAGGCGCGGTGCGGTCTCCAGTCGGCGATTGTCCTGCGCGGCGATCGCGACGAGAATGTCGCCACGATGGAACCGCACGCCGACTACGGCTACGACGCGCCCTATGCCCTCATTGCCGTTTGCAATGCTGGGCGCCATCAGCCTCGTCGTGGCGATCGTCTCGTGGTCGAACGGCATCGCGCGCCAGTCGGCGGAGTCATGGCGCTGTATGCCGGGTTTCTTCCTGGGAAACGCCTCCAGTTTTCTCTACACCACCCGGCGCGGCAAGTTCCAGGTCTGGCAGGAAGTCCTCGATGGGCTGCACCTGCGCGCCAGACAGAACGCGTGCTCTCGCACATGGGCTGCGGGCGCGGCGCCGCATTCGTCGCCGTCGCGCGAAGGCTGACCAGCGGCCGGGTCACGGGCATCGACTTGTGGAGCACGCACGATCAGTCCGGCAATGCCCGGAGACGTTACGATGCGGAATGCCGCGCTCGAGGGATGCAGGATCGGAGTCGAGATAGAAACGGGCGACATGCGGGCTCTCCCGTTCCCCGACCACACTTTCGACGCTCGTCGTCTCGAGTCTCGCGATCCACAACATCAGCTCGAATGCCGAGCGTGCGAAAGCGGTGGCGGAGGCCTGGCGGGTGCTCATGCCGGGGGACGGCTGGCGATTGCGGACATCCGCGCGACCGCGCGCTACGCTGCCACGCTCCGCGCGCTGGGCGCAGCCGGCGTGAACCGCCGCGGGCTCGGATGGCGCTTCTGGTGCGGCAATCCGTTCGCGGGCACGACTCCTGGTCGTCGCGGCGAAGCCGGCTCAATCAGTCGACCGTTCAAATGACGGGAGGCGCACATGACCGACCGCGTCATCGTTCTGCTCTCGCTCCTGAGCGCCGCCTGCGCGGCTGACGCGCGGGTGGAGGCTCGACGCTATCAACTCACCGGGCGTCGTCGTCAGCCGTGATGGTGCTTCATCTCGGATGGTGATCGCGCACGAGGCGATCGAGGGCCTCATGCCTGCGATGAGCATGGCGTTCGACATCGAGGGCGCATCGCTGAGACAACGGCGATCGTATCCGTCGCGACCCTCGCCCTGAGCGACAGCAGGAGCTGGCTCGAGAACGTGAGGGTGAGGGCCGCGATGGCGCGCCGCAAAGCGCGGACGCGGCGGGTCGCGGGCCGGGCCACGGCGGAGCAGTCGCGCCCGATCTGCGGCTGGTCAGATCAGGACGGGACGCGCCGATGACGCTGCGCGACCGGCGCCGGCCGGGTCCTCGTCGTCACCTTCATCTACACCCGCTGCCCGATGCCGGATATGTGTCCGCTGATGGTTCAGGCACCTCGAGGCCGTGCGCCGGCGCGCGAACGACGCAGGCCTGGGCAGCCGGCTGGCGCTGCTCGGCGTGACCCTGGATCCGGCGTTCGATACACCCGGCCGTGCTGCGCGCGTACGGTGAATCGGTGCTGAAGAGCGCCGGACCGTTTCGATCAGTGGACGCTGGCGACGGGAACCGCGGCGCAGGTCGAAGACGTCGCCCGGTTCTTCGGCGTCGGATACCGCGCTGAAGGCGGCGTTCGTCACGCACACGTTGACGACCGCCGTCATCGGCGCGGACGGACGCGTCATCCGGATGTTCGCGATCGAATTCCTGGCGACCCGACGACTCTCTTCGACGTCGTCGCGGAGTGCGATCAAGCGCGCGGCGACGCACTGACCGGCTCGCGAGTCGCATCACAGAAGGAGACGGCGATGGGAGAGTGGAATCGGCGCCGGTTCATCAGCACCGCGGCAGCCGGCGGCCGGCAGGCGGGCTCGCCGGATGGCACGCGCTGGGGCTCGCGTGGCCTGCTGCGCGCAGGCACCGCTGGCCGGCGTGCCGGACGAGATCCTCAATCCCGGTGGAGGTCAGCGGCGCCGAGGCCGTAGCCGATCATCGGCAGGCTGCCGGGCCAGAAGCGCATGTATGTGCTGCCCGCCGAACGCCGGCGAGTATCACCGCGTGGGCGGTCAGGTCATGAAGCGCGATCGCGCGGCCGGCCGACACCGGCGACGTGCACGAGCTCGCGACGTTCACCGGCAACACCGGGGCGGCCATGCCGCGGCATGCGCATCTCAGCAGCCATGCCGCCGTGCTCGTCATGCGCGGCGAGATCGAGTTCGAGCTCGCGGGCGATCGCTGGACGATGATGCGCGGCGATTTCGCCAACCTGCCGCCGGGACGCCGCACGCGCTGGACGATGCGATCCGACGGCGCGAGCTCGCGCTGTTCTCGATGAACCATCGCGTCGGCGCCGCCTTCACGGCGATGGGTGAACGGCAGGAGGGCGCGCAGCCGCCCGACCGAGCGTGCCGCCTGAGACTTCCGGGCCGGCGCCTGGCGCGCCGCGGCCGCGGGCGATTTCCAGCTCGCGCCCGGCCGCGCGCCGGCGGCGGCGCCCGTCCGCGTCACGAACAAGCAGCTGCCGCTGACGCCCGGCGCCGCACGTGCTCGCGGACGGCGGCGGCGAGCGGTTCGGCGGCAACACGTTCCTCGCGCGGAACGCGAACACGACCGGTCAGTTCCTGTTCATCATCACGGAGGGCGGGCCCGGCGGCGGCGTGGGCGCGCACTTTCACGCGCGCCACTTCGAGAACTTCTTCGGGCTGGACGGCGAGACGCTCGGCTGGGCGTACGGCAAGGCCGTGCCGCTGCACACGGGCGACTATTTCCAGGCCCCGCCGCGCAACCTGCACGGGTTCCGGCTGAATCAGGCCTACAACCGGTTTGCCGCATTCCTCACGCCGGGCATCTTCGAGAACTTCTTCATCACGATGGGCGGCGGCGGCCGCGGCGCGGTCGCGGCGACGGGCGTGGCGACGCGGGCCGCGGGTGCAGCGGCGACGGTGACGCCCGCGGACGCGGCGCATTCGCCGGCGGCGCGCCCGACATGTTCAGAGCGCTCCAGATGAGCGGCCGCGGCCCGGACGGCTATCCGCTTGACGTGCACGGCGCCGAAGCTGCCGCTGCCGCCGCAGGATCCCGTCTGGATCAAGGCGACGGCGGCGGCGCTCGCCGGATCGCGCCGCGCTGCTCGGCGCACGCGCAGGCGCTCTGCGGGATCCCGATCAGCCGCGAGATCACGCCGGAGCTGCGGCGCGCGCTGCGCGCTCAAACCGCGGCCGGAGGACTTCATTTGAGCGTCGGGCCGCGGCTCGACGCGTGCGTGCTCCGTCGCTGGCTCGCGGGTCGCGGCGGTCGAGCGGCCGTGCAGCGGGCGCACGCCGCCGACGATGCGCACGCTGACCTACGCGTCGCGCGACGGCACCGATCTCCTGCTCGACTCTGTATCTGCCTGCCGAGCCGATTCGGCCGCCCGACGCCGGTGATCGTGTTTCTGCACGGCGGCGGATGGTCCGGCGGCACGCGGACGACGGGTCCTGACTTCAAGCGCTACTTCGCGCGGGACGGGTTCGCGATGGCGTCGATCGACTATCGGCTCACGCCCGTCGATCACCTTTCCCGCCAACGTGGAAGACGTCCGGACGGCCGTCCGGTGGCTGAAGGCCAACGCCGCCGCGCACGGGCTCGATCCCGATCGCATCTGCCTGTGGGGCACGTCGGCCGGCGGCCATCTGGCCGCGGTCGCCGGCGCTGGCGCCGCGCGGGATGTTCGAGGGCACGCGACAACCTCGAACTACACGAGCACCGTGCGCTGCGTCCTGGACGCCTACGGCCCGACCCGCTTCGACGTGATGGACGTCGCAGACCGAGAGGAGCGGGCGACGCTGCAGCCCGCGGTGGTCAGCATCAACGTGGGTGCGGGGACGCGGAGCGCTGCCGGCGCTGCGCCGGTGACGGAGCCGCGCGGGCGCAGGACCGGCGCGGGCGGGCGGGCGCCGTGCCACACGACGCCGGCATCGCCCGAATCGCGGCTGGTGGGCGGCGCCGTGTCCAGAGCGTCCCTGACCGCGTGCGCGCCGCCAGTCCGATCACCTACGTCGGGAAGGACGCGCCGCCATTCCTGATCATGCACGGCCTCGCGGACAGCTCGGTGCCCGCACGGCCAGAGCGTCATGCTCTACGACGCGCTTGAAGGGCGCGGGGCACGAGGTGACGCTTCGGCTGGTCGACGGGCTGCCCCACACGTTCTTCAATCGCACCGATCTCGACGAGACGGCGGGGCCGTTTCAGATGCAGGTGCGCGAACACCCGGGCGGCGGACCCGAGGTGCGCGCGGACCGAACGGGCGGGAGTATTCGACGTGGCGCGCGAGTTCTTCCGCCGGCATTTGCGCGTAGACCCAACTCGAATCGGAAGGCTGCACGTCGTCGCCGGAAAGGCGAGTGACCGAGCAAGGTTCAGTGGCTCGGATTGATGGTCCCGTCGCAACGCACCGGAGGACACACCCAAGTCACCTGATTGAGAATGCGGTGGATAGGACGCAGTAAGCTGGTGGCACCTGCGAATCGACCCGCACCGCCGTGGTAATGGCGGCAGTTTCCCTCAATACCGGCGATATTGGGCCGGCTCGTGGTGGAGTCCTCTTTGTCCTGTGAACGCGTGGCGTCCAGATGGTCCCCGCATTGGCCGCGACGGAAGCTGCAGATCCCACCGCTTGCCGAACCTGCTCGCGCAGGTTGACGGTCGTCGCGGAACGTAGCGGTGAAGCGACCGGAGATGAGTTGCCGTTCCGGTTCCCGTCCCACTCATGCCAGCAGGGCTGGGGCGCGACAACGTCTGTCTCAACGGCCTGTAAGGAGCCCTGAAACGGCAATTGCTGGGCCGCCCTCTTCGCTTCGGTTTGAGCAGATCCAACGGCTGCGGTTGTCGGCGACGCGTTGGTGAACCCGGCATTTCGCGAGCGCACGCCGCCGGCGAGGACGCACACGGCGAAAACGAGATATCGCATAGTTTTCAACCTTGTCGAGAAAAGGAAACAGCCGATGCCCATCGGACGTCACGATCAGCATCCGGGCATGGGGCAGCAGCGAGCCCCGGAACGCCCGAATTTAGCAGCCTGACAAGTCCGCTCGCAGTGCTGAATTGAACACAATCGCCAGGCACCAGTCACTGCTCGCTACGTCGCATCGCGTGCTTCTTCTTCAACGCTGGATTGACTACACCGCTACGAGGCGTGTGGGCGAACGCGCGCGGTCAGTCAACGTCGCAGCCGATAGGCCTAGCGAGGCTGCGCCTCAGACCGGCATTGTCTGACAAAAGCGGCTCCGCCTCGCTAGACGACAAGCTTGATAACGCCGCGCTGACGCGCGGACGGTCTTGACCCGAGAAAAACTTGACTCAGATGGTGCAAGTTCATGCTGGTCAAGACCTCTAGTGGGCCAGATTCATCAACACGATGTCGGCGTGATTTCGCAGTCGATCGAACACGATCCGCTTGCCGTCGGGCGAGATGTCGAAGTTCTGAATCACCGAGCCGCTCTTCAGGTCGAAGCTGGTGAGCTGACGTTGCTCGCCGGTCTCGAGATCCAGGCGGAAAAAGTTCTGATTAGGAGCCGTGCCCTGAAGAGTGATGAGCGTCTTTCCGCCCGGCATGAAGCGATACGGCGTCCCAAACGCCACGGGAAAACGCGAACCCAACGACGCCACCGCGGGCACAACAACTGGCGCGCCATCAGGCGTCATCGTCTTGACGTCGAAGCTCCCGCTTGCCGCTGCTCGGAATAGACGATGAACCGGTCATCGGGAGACCAGACGGGATTGAACGACAGCGTATCCCGCAACCGGACAGGCGGACCGCCGTCGAGCGGAATCTTGAACACGCGCGTCCCTTCGCCCTGATTCGCGGCCACCGCCACCCATTTGCCATCCGGTGACCAGGACGCGGCGCTTTGCACCTCAATGGACTTCGCCAAGGTCGTGAGACCCGTGCCGTTGGCGTTGATCACGTAGAGCTCGGCACGTCCCTGCTTGCGGTACGAGAAGCAGATTCGATGTCCATCGGGTGAGATCGCCGGAGCCGCGACAACGCCGCCGTCGCCGCCCTTCCAGAGCTCCACCGCCGTGCCGCTGTTGTCGAGCCTCCAGAGCCCGTCAGCGCCGCCCTTGGATGAAAGGAACGCGAGATAGTCGCCGGCATACCGCGGACTCAACGCGCGCGTGTTGGCTGCCTGAATCGGCGTGACGGCGCTTTCGGGCTGGACGTCGTTCGCGATCGGCACGGTCCACAAGCCGGCTGTGGGATTGGCGACGGTTGCGACCAGATGGTGCGGCCGGACCTGGTCGACCGCGACAGAAAGATACTGCTCCGCAATGCCCGAGCTCACGCGGTGAGGGATGCGATGTTCGACGTCAATCGCGTAGAGCCACCGCCCCGATCCGTCGTCGGCCGTGGCCGAGTAAATCAAGGTCCGGGCATCGAGCCACGCCGGGTAGCCCACCCACGCATGATGAAACGTGATCTGCTCCGCGTCACCACCCCGGGCGGGGATTCGCCAGATATCCATGTCGGTCGTCGGCGTTCCCTTCACGAAATAGATAAAGCGGCCGTCGCGCGACCAGATCAGAAAGTGACAATGCACGCCCGGTTCTTGCGACGAAGATTTTCTGGGGATTGCTCGCGTTCCTGTCGGCGATGAAGATCGGATCGCCGGGATCCGGGCGCGTAGTAGGCGAGCGTCTTCCCGTCCGGCGACCAGGTTGGATTCGACGCATGATCGATGAAGAGCTTCGGAGTGCCTCCCATCGTGGGTCCCATCAGCGTCGAACGGTCCGTCGATCCCGCCTGTGGGCCTTGCGATGAACCAGACCTGTTCTCCGTCTCCAGAGAACCCGGTTTGGCGGACCATCGCCCACGTCGGCGGCCGAAAGTCTCCTTTCGTCAGGTTGGTGAACGCCCCGCTGCCGATCTGACTGACGAAGACATCGAGCGGTCCATCGCGGTTCGAGAGAAAGACCGTGAACTTGCCGTCCGGCGAGATCGCGGCGTCGACCTCCTCGCCCTCGAAGTCGGTCAGACGCACGGGCCGCGCGTCAGCGAGCGGATTCTGCCAGAAGTAGTCGTTGACCCACAGGCGCCAGGTGATGCCCACCGCGGACGCGAGAACAATCGCGGCGATCCAACCGATCGGAGCCCAGCGGCGTGAACGGCCCCGCGACCGCCGATCGGCACGCTCGGCGTGCGTGTCTGTCGGCGCCGTCGGCGCGGCGATCGCATCGTCGATCTCGATTCGCGCATCGGCGATGTCACGCAGGCGCCGCCGGACATCTTTGCGAAGACAGCGTTCGAGCAGGCGGCGAACGACGTCGGGAGTGGTCTCCGGCACCGCGCGCCAGTCGGGCTCGCGCTCGATCACGTGCGCGAGCGTGTCGGTCAGCGAGTCGCCCGCGAACGCCCGACGGCCGGTCAGCATCTCATAGAGCACGCAGCCGAACGCCCAGATGTCCGTGCGCTTGTCGACCGGCTGGCCCCGCGCCTGCTCCGGACTCATGTAGGTCGCGGTCCCCAGAATGACGCCCTGGTTCGTGCCCTCGGACGTCCTGGTTGGCAGATGCGCCGCATTGACGAACTCGCCCGCGCTCGCTTTCGCCAATCCGAAGTCCAGCACTTTCACGACGCCATCGGGAGTCATCTTGATATTGGCCGGCTTCAGATCGCGATGCACGATCCCTTTCTCGTGCGCGGCCTCGAGCGCATCGCAGATCTGGCGCGCGATGGCCAGCGCGTGCGCGGGCCTGAGGCCTCGGGCCTGAATGATCGTGTCGAGTGTCTCGCCTGGCACCAGCTCCATCACCAGCGCCGCGATCCCTTCGGACTCTTCGAAGCCGTACACCTGGGCGATATGGGGATGATTGAGCGACGCGAGCAGACGCGCTTCGCGCTCGAATCGCGCGCGGCGATCGGCGCTGCGGGTGAATTCGGGCGGCAGCACTTTGATCGCGACGTCGCGCCCGAGCTTGGTGTCCCGCGCGCGATAGACCTCGCCCATGCCGCCGGCGCCGATCCGCGCCTCGATCTGGTAGACGCCCAGACGGCGTCCCTGGAGATCCACGATCGATTCGGGGCGGTTCGTCACCAGGCGCGCGACCTCCTCGACGGCAGGCCGCTCCAGAAACTGGTCGCCGGCGTCCTCATAGCGCAGCAGCGATTCGACCTCCTGCCGGAGTGCCTCGTCACCCGCGCATGCCTCACGAAGGAACGCCGCGCGATCCGATGCGTTGCGCTCGAGCGCTGCATGGCAGAGCTCCGTGATCTGGCGCTGCCGGTCGGCCGACATCTGGGTTCGCGCCTCGCCTTCTGACGCCATTCTACGCCGAGGCTCCTCGGTGAGATGTGCCTTTTCCGTTCGCGTTCACGCCTCCTTTGACGAGCCCGGGTCACTGAGTGCCACGGCACGCAACGTCAAATCGCGCCGCGGGCGATGAGTCTGCGGCGCCAGAGGAGGCTTCTATGCGAGGACGTGACAATGCGAAGAAAGAATGCACTCTGGGTCCTGGCCGTTTGTGGGTTCTTCAGTGTGTCGGCGCCGGCGCGTGCGGACGTCGTGACCGATTGGAACGAGCTGGCGTTTCGCGTGTCCCTGATAGGCGGCGCTTCGGCGCAGAACGCCGGCCGCGTTGCCGCGATCGTGCACGCGGCGGTGTTCGATGCGCTGAACGGGATCGATCGGCGCTATACGCCCATTCATGTCGCTCCGCCCGACAGCTGCCTCGGCGCGTCGCGGCCCACGGCGGCGGTTCAAGCCGCGTACGAGATTCTTTCGAAGGTCTATGGGGCGAGCGCGACGGCGGCGAACCAGCAACCGACACTGGACGGCCGCTACGCGGCGTCGTTGGCCGACATCAGATCGCGCGAACGCGCCGCGTCGGTCGACAAGGGCATCGCGTGCCGGACATGAGGTCGCCACGGGAATTTGGAACTGGCGATCGGCCGACGGCTTCAACACGCCGCTTCCGCCATTTGTCGGCGTCCCCGCCCCGGGACAATGGCGCAGCACGCCAACCGATCCCTATCCAGGCGTGCCACAGCCGATGGCCGGCTTGCAGTGCGCGACGATGACGACGTGGGTCATGCCCGAACCATGCGTTTTACCAGATGCTTTCCGGACCGCCGGCACTCGGGAGCGCACAGTACCTCCGCGATCTCGCCGAAACGCAGACGATGGGCAGCAGGACGAGCGCGGCGCGCACGCCGGATCAGACGAATGGCGCCTGGTTGTGGGCGTCCGGCTCGGGCGGCATAGCTGTGGAATGCCGTCGCGCTGCAGCTCATCGAGGCTCGCGCTCACGATCGCGATCACGATTCGGATCGCGACGACCGCTTTCGCGGCGAGCGAGCGCCGCGAGAGGCGACCGCGATCGGCTGCTGGAGAACGCGCGAATCCTCGCGGCGCTGAATGTCGCCATGGCCGACGCGGCGATTGGGTGCTGGGATCAGAAGGTCAAATGCACGCTTCTGGCGGCCGATCACGGCGATCCGCGAGAGCGGCGATCCAACGTGGACGCCGCTCTTCGCGACGCCGGCGCACCAGGATTACCCATCAGGCCACTCGTGCGTCAGCGGCGCGGCGACCGCGATCCTCGCCGACGAATTCGGCGAGAGAACGCGCTTTCACGCTGAGATCCGACGTTCTCGTTGGTGTTTCACGCGAACATTCCGCCGCTTTTCGGAGGCGCTGGAGGACGTGAAGAATGCCCGCGTCTTCGCCGGCATTCACTTCCGCACGGCGTGCGACGACGGTACCGTGCTCGGTAAAGCTGTCGCGCAATACGTGCTCGACAACGCGTTCCAGAGTCAGCGATAGGCGCGAACGCCGATCGAGCGGCCCGTCGAGAGGGCCGCGACCCGCGGGCCCTTCCTGCGTACGAGCCGGCGTCACTTGCGCAAATGCCGCAGAAGCCACATCTTCGCGAACGTCCAGTCGCGTTTGACGGTCTCACGCGAGACGTTCAAGACCTCGGCCGTCTCCTCGACGCTCAGCCCACCGAAGAAGCGGAGCTCGACGACCCGGCTCTTGCGCTCATCGACATCAGCCAACGCCTCGAGCGCATCGTTGAGCGCCACCACGTCTGTCGGCTGGCCCTCGGCGACTTCCAACGCCTCAGTGAACGAGACCTGCTTCGCGCCGCCGCCGCGTTTCTGGTAGCCGCGCGATCGCGCGAAGTCCACGAGAATGCGCCGCATCAGTCGGGCGGCCATCGCAAAAAAATGGGCGCGGTTCTGCCATTGCATCTGTTTGAGATTGACCAGCCGCAGGTAGGCTTCGTTGACGAGCGCTGTCGGCTGAAGCGTGTGGCCCGGCCGCTCCCCCGCCATCTGTCGCCGCGCCAACCTTCGCAGCTCCTCGTGGACGATCGGAACGAGCTGCTGCAGCGCGGCCTCGTCGCCGTCTTTCCATCTGGCGAGGAGACGCGTGACGTCATGGCTGGGCACATCGGCCACGGGGATCGGCCTCGAATTCGCGGGGCGAACGCATTCTATAACGGACCCAGCCGATAGGCGTCCGCAACCGGCGAACCACTGCGACGCGCGAGAGCCCCGGCCCGGTTTTCAGAGACCGGCTGCGATCAGCAGATTGTGAACGGTGCCTGTCACGCCGGAGGCCGCGGATTCGAGTCCCGTCGACCCCGCCAACATCTTCTGAATCAGCGCCACCCAGTGCTGAGGCAGCATTTCGAACGCCGGACACTATCGTTCGGGCTGGCGAATCGCGCTGCCGCAGAAGGCGGCGGCGAGCGCCAGCCCGCCGTCAAAGCATCACGAGACGGAGCGCGAAGACGAAACGCGTCGGTCGATGACGGCGCGGACCGCGCGCCGTTCCGTGCGGCGGGATCGACGGCGCGTGACGTCAGCGCCCGCCATCCGATGACAGCTCGCGATTCAGATCGCGTCCTGTTCGCGGCTGGGACAGCGCCATCGCCATCGAGCCGCACGTGCGCGCGGACGTCGAAGGTCCGCGCCAGCGCGACGCCGAACACGGCAATCGCCAGCAGGCCGGCCACGCGCGGCGACGGCGTTGTTGACGCCGGACGCGACGCCCGCGTGCCGCGGCATCGACCGCGCCCATCACCGTCGTCGTCAGCGGCGCGACGCGTGACCGCCATGCCGAAGTCCGAGCACGACCACCGCCGGAAAGAATGTCGTCCAGCATGAGCCGCCGATGCCCGGCCGCGCGTACAGCGCGACGCCGATGCGCCGCGATGGCCGGGCCGACCGTCAGCGGCAGCCGGCTGCCGATCGCGCGCGACCAGGCCGCCCGACCATCGGGACAGCGCGAACATGATCAGCGGAAACGGCAGCAGCGCGCGCCCCGGCCGCGGTCGCCGTGTAGCGCTGGACCTGGATGAGATTCATCGGCACGAGGAACAGGACGACGCCGAGCGCCGCATACAGCAGCAGCGTGAGGACATTGCGCGAGCGTGAAGGTTCGCGACCGAAAGAGCGTCGAGCGGCAGCATCGGGTTCCGGCGTGCGGCGCTCGACGACGCACGAGCAGCACACGAGCGACAGCGGTGCCGATCGTCAGCGCGCCGACGCACGAGCGGGATGGCCGGCACCGAGCGGCGGCCACTCGAGCAGTCCGAAGACGATGCCGCCCAGGCCGAGGACGGCGAGGCCGCGCCGCTCCAGTCGATCCGGGCCGTGCGTGACGGATCGCGGCTCTCGTCCATGAATCGGAACGACAGCGCGAGCACGATCGATCGCGAGCGGCACGTTCAGAAAGAACACGGCGCGCCAGCTGACGTGCTCGATCAGCCAGCCGCCGGTGACCGGGCCGATCGCCGCGGTGATCGCGCTGAATCCCGACCACGTGCCGATCGCCCGGCCGCGCTCGGCGTCGTCGAACGTGGCGCTGATGATCGCGAGGCTGCCCGGGACGAGGAACGCGGCGCCGACGCCCTGCAGCGCGCGGCCGACGATCAGCACCGACGCCGACGTGGCCGCGACGCCGCAGACGATCGACGCGGCGGTGAAGAAGACGACGCCGGACGAGGAACACGCGCTTGCGGCCGAACTGATCGCCCATCGACCCGCCGACCAGAATCAGCGCGCCCAGAAACAAGCGCGTAGGCCTCGATCACCCATTGCACGTCGGTGATCGTCGCGTGAAGGTCAGCCTGAAGCGCGGGCAGCGCGACGTTCACGACGGTGCGCGTCGATGAACGTCATGCTCGACGCGAGGATGGTCGCCGCCAGTGTCCATCGGCTTCGCGCGCGCTCACTATAGAGATGCGCTTCCGCAGCGCCTCTCGGGCTGGTCTGCCAGGTTGTCTTTCAGACCCTGCCGATGCAACCACGATGGGGCCGGCATCATCAAGCGGCGCGCCAGGCGCGCTGATGTACCGCTCGTACGAACGACGCAGTTTCAACAAATGGCCGTCGGCCTCCGGTCGACCGGGCGGGCCTCAGACCGGCGCCTCGAGCTGCGTCGCGGCTCGCCCAGCTCAGCGTCGGACAGCTGATCCGCGGCGGCTGTCGGCCGCCGCGCGGGCACCTGCGCCAGATCGACGGCCGCGTGTCTCGCGATCGCGAACGTGACAGTGCGCCTGCCCGAGCCGGGACGCCCTCGATGCCGACCTCGAGCGAGTGCCGACAGGATTGAGGATCGTGGCCAGCGCCGAGAACCCAGGACTGGCGCTGATGCTGCGACCGGAAGAATGCGACCGACGGATAGAGATGTGACTCTCGAGCAGTTCCGAGCACCAATGCGCAGTCTTTCAGGAACGTCTGAAGGGCGGCCATCTCGTTCCGCGCGGCGAGCGGCGCAGCGCCGCCCGGCTGCCGCCGGAGAGAACACCGGCCCAGGCATCGAGCAGCGTCAACCGGACTTCACGACGCGAGGAACGGTTGGTAAAGAGCTTACAGGGAAATGCGCGATCACGATGGCGAGAAACGCCGAATCCCGTTCCGGATTCGGCGACGGTCAGAATCACTGGCGACCCGACGCGACGGGATGGAGATCGCCCAATCCCAGTGTAAAGAAGTACGTCGTCCCGCTCGTATTACGGGTCGTCGAGGAACGGGACGTCGGTCCCCGCCTTGCGAAGAAGCGCGGACGCAAGTGGGGATCCGGCCGACCAGTGCACGCCGGCTGAACGCCGATCGATCAGAGGCCCACACGCCGGCGGGGCGCGGGCGACAGCGGACCGAGAGACGGCGAGAAGCCGTTCCGCGTCGCCCCCTCGGCGCGAAACCAGGGCGGCCGACCGACCCATCGCCAGCCACATGACGCGAAAGTAGGGTCGCGTCAGTCGCAGACCGCCGGCTCACCGCATCCGCGGCAGGACGACGGTCTCGAAGGCGTCCACCGCAGAACGATCGTGGTGAGCGACGACGCTCGACAGCAGAGCTAGCGCGCTTGCACCTGGCCCGATTCTCTCTCGCTTTGGCGTGTCCCACCCCATCCCAAGCAGGGTCTAGCGATCGCTGCGCCGCATCCACCGGGTCGGCGAGAGATGATGCACGATGGGAGCCTTACGTGGTGGTGATTAGCGCGCGCGTTGCTGACCGTCTTGGTTCTGCAGCAGGGGATCGCACCAGGGTTTCAGAGGCTGACTGGTCCGCGATCGCTTCCGGCGGTCTACTTCGCGCCGAACATCAAAGGGTGGTGCAGCCGTCCCGACGCGCCGGCGAGGACGCTGGATATTGGGCGCCGGATCCGAGACCATCAGCCGTCTTGAAGTGGTCTCGCGCCTGAGCTTCTCAGAGCGCTCGAACGAGAAATGTCAAGGATCCGTCTCGAGGGACGAGGCCGGCTTCACCGTGACCCAGGGGTGCGTGCAGCGCCGACTGTGAGCTAGAAGCCTGCTCGTCATGCCGATGCTAGACTCCGCGGCGTGCGCGGCCCTCAACGCTTACGCCGCGGAGCCATGAGCTTCCTGCGCAGCTCCGTCTGGGGTCGCTGGTCGTCCATCCTCACTGGGTATTCGAGAGCCTTGCCTACACCGCGGGCTTTTACCTCTATCGACGCCTCCGCCGGCAGCGCGGAGATGTGATCGATTCCCGTGCGCGCCGGTGGGTGATTACTGCGGCGATCATCGGTGGATTCGCCGGAAGCCGCCTCCTGTCGGCCTTCGAGGATCCCGTCTTCCCGGCGGACCACTGGATGCAGCCGCAGCTCCTCCTCGGCGGAAAGACGATCGTCGGCGGCCTGGTCGGCGGACTGATCGCCGTCGAGTCGGTCAAGCGTCTGCGGGGCATACGCGTCGCGACCGGCGACCTCCTCGCCCTGCCGCTCGTGCTCGGCATCGCGATCGGACGGATCGGCTGCTTTCTTTCGGGCTTCGAAGACCAGTCCTACGGGATTGCGACGACGGCTGCCGTGGGGCGTGGATTTCGGCGACGGTATCGCCCGGCATCCCACGCAGCTGTATGAAGTCGTCGTGCTCGCCGGTCTCGGCGCCATGCTGATTATCTCGCCCCGGCATGACCGCAACGCGTTGGCGATCGCTTCAAGCTCTTCATGGTCGTCTATCTCAGGCTTCCGGCTCCTGGTTGAATTCATCAAGCCAGTCGTGCGCCTCGGCGGCCTCTCCGCGATTCAGTGGGTGTGCCTGGCCGTCGTGGCATACTACGCTGCGCACGTGCCGCGGCTTGTGACGGAGGTGCGGCCGTGGCTGATCGCGTGCGGCCGTATCTCTTCTACGACGTCGCGGTCTCGATCTGCTCGACCTGCTATCGGAAGGTCGAGGGAAGATCGTGTTCGAGGACGGCTCGGTCTTCATGCTCAAGCGGTGCCCTGCGCACGGTTCGGAGCGGGTGCTGATGGCGGACGACGTCGAGTACTACCGGCGGTGCCGTGAGGTCTTCATCAAGCCGCCTGAGATGCCGCTGGCGTTCAACACGCCGGTCCGCTGGGGTTGCCCGCTACGACTGCGGGCTCTGCGCCGATCATCAGCAGCACTCGTGCCTGTCGCTCGTCGAGATTACGGATCGCTGCAACCTCGAGTGTCCCATCTGCTACGCCGGCAGCGGTCCGTCGCGGCACGAGTACCCGGACGCTCGATCATGTTCAGCGTCTGATCGACGCAGTGGTGCGCAACGAAGGGCGAGCCTGACGTCGTGCAAATCTCCGGCGGGGAGCCGACCGTGCATCCCGACTTCTTTGCGATCCTCGATCGCGCGAAGAGGCGCCGATTCGGCACCTGATGGTGAACACCAACGGGCTGCGCATCGCGCACGACGAGGAGTTTACGCAGAAGCGGCTCGCGGGCTACATGCCGGACTTCGAGATCTACCTGCAATTCGACTCGCTCGAGGCCGGGCCGCTGCTGGCGCTGCGTGGCGCGGATCTTCGCGACGTCCATGCCCGTGCCCTCGAGCGCCTCAATCGGCTTGGCATCTCGACGACGCTGGTGGTCACGCTCAAGAAGGGGCTGAACGACGGTGAGATCGGCCGGATCATCGACTTCGCGGTGACGCAGCCGTCGGTGCGCGGCGTCACGTTCCAGCCAATCCAGGCCGCCGGACGGCTCGAGTGCTTCGACCCCGCCACCGATCGTCTGACGCTCACCGAGGTCCGCCGACGGATCCTGGAGCAGACGACGCTGTTCAGGCCCGAGGATTTGCTTCCGGTGCCGTGCCATCCCGACAGCCTCGCGATGGCGTACGCGCTCAAGATCGACGGGAAGCTGATCCCGTTGACCGGCCTCATCGATCCGAAGGTGCTGATCGAGGGCGGACGCAACACCATCGTCTACGAGGAGACGACGCCGTTCGCGAAGCGGTGTTCAAGTTGTTTGCCACGAACCACTCGTCCGAGTCGAGCGCACAGAGCCTTGCGCGACCTCCTGTGCTGCCTCCCGCGGCTGGATGCACCCGGCAGACATCGGCTATCGCAATATTTTTCGCGTCCTCATCATGCAGTTCATCGATGCCTACTCCTTCGACGTGCGGTCGGTGAAGAAGACGTGCGTGCATATCGTCCACCCCGACGGTCGGCTGATTCCGTTCGACACCTACAATCTGTTCTACCGGGACGGGCTGGAGCAGTCACGGCTCGCGCCGCTCAGGCAGTGGGCGGAACGGTCGATGCTCGAGGAGATGTCATGAGACGCGTGCTCGCGGTTCTCCTCATCGCCACGCTCACCACGATGATGATCGGCATTGACCGGACCTCATGGGCGAGCCAGGACCGCGATCAGGACGAAGCGGGCGAAGCAGCGGGCCGCGGTCATGAAGGCCCTCGGCGAGATGACTCCGGGGCTCCACCGCGACAATCGAGCGGCAGGACGGGCGAGAAGATGGACGTGGTCATCAGAAGAGATCACTCCGGACGCAGTCACCGTTCATGCGCCAGCATCAGGACCAGGTGGTGACGGAGACGATCCCCATTGCTGACATCGCGACGATCAAGAAGGCCAGCGCGAAGAAGATGAGCAGGACGTCGAAGGTGTTGATTGGGGTCGCCGTGGCGCTGGGCGTGCTTTCGTGGTAGCCCGGGGCTGGCGGTCTGCGCATCTGGCGGCTTCGGCTCACAGCTGGGGTTCCGGCGCCGGCGGAGGCTGCCCACCCCGGCATGCCAGTAGCCCGGCATCACTCTGCGGCCATGCCGTCCCTTGTGAGATCCTGATTCGTCCCTCACTTGCGCCGTCGCCTGCATAATCGAGGCCGTCGGTTCCCGTTGCGATGTAGAGGCTCGCCGTCCGGCCCGAGAACCATCCGGCGTATCCGCCGCGTGGCCAATCCCCGATTCGCCGGTCTCCACGTCCGTCGCGCCGATCGCGCTCGAGAGACGAGCGCGCCGGCCGCACTGGTCGCGGCCGCCAGATTGCCGTTGGCGTCGAGGATCTACCGACGCGACCCGCGGCTTCTCTTCGCCTGCCAGCGCGAGTTCTGCCCACCGATCGTCGGCGCCAGCTTCCATCGCGACGAGAGTGAATGTCGTGCCCGCCGAGTAAGTCGCCGTTCGCAAGGACCGCAAGGCCGGACACCGGCGAGCCGTCATGCGTTGAGAGGGAGTTGATGCCGGGGCTCCGTGGCTCCCGTCGGCCGATGAGACGTCGCCACCTGCGGTGCCCGACCGGAACAGGTCGCCGTTCCGCCGTCCGGCAAAGCTCTCCGGGAAGACGTCTTCCGCACCTGGGGGCGTGTTCCGCCCATGTCTCGCCGTCGTCATCGGATCGGAAGACCGAGGTTCGTCGTTTGCCCGCCACGATCGCACTCCCGTCGAGGGCACAGTGAAGATCGTCCGGACATCCTCGTCGATATCCAGTTGCTGCCGGGTGTCGCCCCGATCGCGGGATCGGACGACGCGCCATAGCTCGATGCTCAAAGGGCAGATCCGCCCGCTCCGTGGCCGTCACGGAGCTGGCCCGGTCAGTGGGGCAGCAGCGGCGGACGCCAGCTGGCGCCACCCGATCCTGCGATCGGTATGCGCCCGCGTGGTCGAGTCCGAGATAGAGATCACCCACGGCGCCTGCAAACAGGAACGTGGAAACGATCGCCGGCAATCCGATGTGTTGCCAGGACGGCCGATTCTCCAGCCGGTGAGACGCCCACGTCCCCCGCCGCATAGACGATTCCCGATTCGTCGCGTCCTGAGGTCGTTGGATGTAATGGCCACTCAGCCCCTCGTTTCTGCGGGCAGCCCACGTCCTGCCGCGCGTCGCAATCAGAACCACGCATCACGGCCGTGCGCACGCGGTCCGACTCCCCCGCCATCGAGTGCCGCGTAGATCCACGCCGTCGCGGGCGTTAACGGCGGTCCTGGCCCAGCGTCCGCGGAGGCCGATCTGCGAGCACGAGAGACACACCGCGATCCGGTCGAGGCAGAAACCCGCTCCCGCTGTTGTCCCGACGACGAGAGTTCGAGCCAGAAGATGATGGCAGACCGTCCGTTCGACGCAGAAGGCAGTGGCTGCGCGGCGGGACCCATTCACGCTATGCCATGAGATTGCCCTTCGTCCGTGGTTCGAAGCCAGCCCCGCGATGTGGATGAGAGACCAGGCCTGCGTCCGGCGCGAGAACAAATCAGCGGACCCCGGGTCGACGTCCCCACGGTATGCGCACTTTGACGTCCACGTCGCGCAGCGATCCTGAGAGCGGAATAGCCCTGCCCTTGGCGGCCAATGAAAGCGCATGGCCTGCTGCGATTAATCGGCGTCGCCTCGAGCGGTCAAGTGGCACTGCGCCGCAGGACATCCACGAACGGCCGCGATTGGCCGTCACTGGAGATCCCACCCGAGTCCGCAACGAGCCAGGATCGCTCCCGAAGCGGCTCGATTCACCGCGACGTTTCTGAACCGTCCTGGCGACGAATTGCCACGATGCCCGCGGTCGGCAGACAACCACCACGCGGAGTCTGCCCGGACGAACAGCAGATCTTGATGTGACACCACCGCCTTCCCGCATGGCCGCCGAAATGGAGCCGTGACCGGCTCCCAGTCGACGCGTGGCGGGGGACGTGGCGTTGGCTGCGTGGCGGCGGAGTAGCAGTGCGGCGAGCGCCGCAAGCACGAGGAATCGACTGCATCGCAGTTGTCGCCTTTTCACCCGGCGGTCGGAGGGAGCGCTTGCATGCTCTCCGCGGTTCTGGCGGCGATTCCGCACTACACTACAGCCGCCGCCTGCAAATTGCCGAAGCAACTCGACGTCAGCCTCTCAGGATCGACAGATGTTGGTCTGATTGTCGCCGGATCATGTTCACCGGATTCGTTGTCGCCCTCGTGCTCGTCATCGGCCCGTTCGGAGGAGCTCAGGAACATGTGATCATGGGCACGGCACTGCTCGGATGGGCTCTCGGCTGGGCGTTGCTGGCGGCGCTGTCGATACTCTGGACCGATCAGCCCCAGCGGTGGGCAATATGCCGACGGCTGTCATGGCCTTGGCTGGCGGCGGCCTCCTGGTTCAGGCTGACGCCAACGCGTTCAATGTGCTCAGTTGGGTTGTGCACCGGCCTGATCGCGCTCGCCGTCTGGATGACTCTCCAAGCGTCGGAACCTACGCAGCCTCACCCGGCGGTCATGCTGTATCCGCTGTTTGTCGCGGTCGTCGCATTGCCGGGGTCGAGGCGGCGGCTACGAGACGATTCAGAACAGGTCGACCGCACCAGCACGATCGCGATGCCGGGCCACCCTGGTCGACGTCGGCGGGCGACGCCTGTATTTTATGCTGCACCGGCTCGGGCAGTCCCACGGTCGTGCTGATATCCGGCTGGCTGAAACCTCCACCTGTGGGAGGCTGGTTGCTTTCAGCCGTTGCCCGCACCACCACCGTCTGCGTTTACGACCGCGCGGGCCAGGGAGGAGCGACCCGCGCCGAAGTCCGCAGGGCGGTGTCGCCGTCGCGACCAGGCTCACGCGGCTGGATCGCGCACAAATCCCAGGTCCCACTATGTCCGCAAATTCGGCCCTCGACGGCCGGCGCTACGCAGGATCTTTGGCACGCTTCCCGGAGCCAGGTTGCCGGTGTGGTCCTGCTCGACTCGCATGGCAGGGCATACTGAACTGCCAGGCTTCCCATCCTTCTACAGCGCCATCCGCCGAGCGTCCGCACTCTTCCCATCACTGGCGCGGTTCCGGACTGTTTCGACTGGTCAATCAATTCATTCCGGATCCTCTGCCGGACCCAACACGTGCTGAAGAACGTGCCCTGATATCGACTTGACGTTTCGCGGATTCAGCGCGGCAGAATTAGCAGGTACCAATAACCCTCAAGGGCTGCTGCGCGCTCACGACCCTCGGCAATCGGCCGCTGATCGTTGTTACCGCTGCCAGAGGCTCCAGGCCGGGTGACCCACTACAGGACAAGATGACCGTCTTTCGACCAGCAACGCGCACCGGGTTCTGCCTGATATCGATCATCCAAATCTCATCCACGATAGGGACGGTGCTGCACATGCAAGCCGCGCGATCTTTGACGTCGTCGCGTCGGTCCGCAACGCGGCGCCGTTGACGAATCCTGAGGAAATGCCACGGGTTGTCACCTGCATCAGAATCAGGCCGCGAACCACGCGCGTTGCCGGTGTTGTTCCTCGTCGACGCCGACGCTGAGGCTCGCGAGCGCATTGCCACCGCGCTGACGCGGCGCTTCGGAGCCGATTACGACGGTTCGCGCCGCGGGCAGCTGAATCTGAGGGGCTCGCGATGCTCGAGCAGCTTGGGAACGACGGTGTGCGCGTCGCCCTGATCGCGGCGGACCTTGCCCTGACCGGCGACGAGGGCGGCATCGCGTTTCTCGAGCGCGCTCATGTGATCCATCCCGATGCGAGCCGTGTGCTGCTCGTGGCGATGGACCGGCACGGCACTCGCATCCCGTTCGACTCGCTCGCGGCCTTGCAGCGCGCCACCGCGCTCAACCGGATCGACTTCTGGGTCGTGAAGGAGGCTTCTCGCCCGAGGAATGGCTTTACCTTCGAGTCCAGGAGGCCCTCAGCACGTGGACCCGGCTCCATGGTCCCCATCACGAGGTGTTGCGCATCGTGGGCGATCAATGGTCGCCGCGCAGCCATGAGCTCCGCGAGACGATGTCTCGCAACACCATTCCCTATGGCTTCTATCCGTCGGACTCCGAGCGCGGACGCGAGCTGATCGCCGCACATCGCGTCGACGTGGCGCGATTGCCGGCGGTGATCCTTCACGACGGCTCCGTGGTCCACCAGCCCACCACCCGCGACATCGCGCAGGCGCTTGGCGTGAACACGCGACCTTCGTCGCAGGTCCACGACCTTGTCATCGTGGGAGCCGGGCCGGCGGGTTTGGCCGCCGCGTTGTACGGTGCGTCGGAGGGGCTTCGCACGATGGTGGTCGAGGATCGCGCCATCGGCGGGCAGGCCGGGACCAGCTCCGATGATCCGCAACTACCTGGGATTCCCGCGCGGCATCAGTGGGGGCGACCTCGTGTTCCGCGCGTGGGAGCAGGCGCTGCTGTTCGGCGCCGAGTTCGTCTTCACTCATCTCGCGATCGGACTCGCCTCACGGAATGGTCTGAACGCGGTCACC
>ERZ1370068.2009-contig-11975_pt1 | contig 37981 bp, 55 predicted proteins | sample MGYA00561227_ERZ1370068 | MGnify/ENA primary metagenome ERZ1370068 (study PRJEB38410, sample SAMEA6850437) | metagenome | study: Metagenomic assessment of the ecological functions of the soil: analysis of the soil microbiota associated with the...
ATCGGAAACGAAAAGGCCGGGCGCTCGACGATCGCCCCGGCGGATCTCCGGAAACTGACGCGTCGGCCCGCCAGCGTCAAGGGGCGAACGTTTCTCGACTCCGTGGCCGAACCGCGCCGTGGCCGCTCGTTCCGCCGGGATGCTAGTCTGCAGCATGCCCTCGCTCCCGCTCTTACCGAGGTCGACGCGGGTTCGCCCGCGACGTGTTCCAGGGCAACCCCCCGCCGCGGTCTGTCCGCTCGAGCGCTGGCTCGACGACGCCACGCTCCAGTCGATCTCGGCCGAGAACAACCTGTCCGGAGACCGCATTCTTCGTGCCCCGGGGCGAGGACTACGATCTCCCGCTGGTTCACGCCGACGATCGAGATGTCGCTCTGCGGCCACGCCACGCTGGCCTCGGCGTTCGTCGTGTTCCGCTCGCTGCGGCCCGGAGCCGACACGGTCACCTTCCCACACCCAGAGCGGACTGCGCTGATCGTGCGCCGGCGCGGCGACCAGCTGGCGATGGACTTTCCCGCGATCCCGTCCGAGCCCTGCGCGAGGCGCCGCCGCTCCTGCTCGAGGGGCTCGGCCGCGCGCCGCGCGCAGGTGCGTCGCGCGATGGACTACCTCGCGGTGTTCGATTGCGAGGACGACGTGCGCGCGATCCAGCCCAAGCTCGATGCGATCGCCTCGCTCGATCGTCGCGGCGCCATCGTCACCGCACCGGGTGATCGGGTCGACTTCGTCTCGCGTCTTCGCGCTGGGCGCCGGCGTGCCCGGAGGATCCGGTCACCGGCTCGGCGCACTGCCAGCTGATCCCGTACTGGTCCGGAGCGTCTCCGGCCGCACGCGCCTCGTCGCGCGCCAGATCTCCGCCCGCGGCGGCGAGCTGGAGTGCGAGCTGATCGGCAATCGGGGTGAGCATGGCCGGGAGCGCCGTGCTGTTCCTCCGAGGGCACGATCCGGGCTCTGACGACAGGCCGCCCGGGCCTTTGAGCCAGCGCGAGGGCCGGCCTGCACCGGCGCGTTCATTTCGGTCCGGCGCGACTGAACCGAGCGGAACAGGCGCGGACGGGAGCGCGCGCCCGCGCGATCCCACCCGATCGGCTAACCCCGCGAGTTCCGCCAGGCTGGTTCCGCCACGCCCTTCGCGGCATGGCCCCTGCTGTTCTTCGTCGCCGTCCCGACTTCCAACATCACGCCGCACTCGACCCGGAGGATTCCATGAAGCGCATCGTCCAAGTCACCTTGCTCGTCGTCTCGCTCGCGATGGCCGCAGCATCGCCTCCGCGCACGAAGCGACCGCCCGCGCCGACCGGCGTGAGGCCCGCCAGCAGGTGCGCATCGGCCGCGGCGTCGCCGGCGGGACGTTGACGCCGCGCGAGACCCGGCGGCTCGAGCGGGGCCAGATGCGCGTGCGTTGCATCGAGCGTCGCGCGAAGGCCGAGCGGCGACGTCACGCGTCGCGAGCGCGTCCGGCCTCGAGCGATTTCCAAGATCGTCAGAGCCACCGGATCCATCGGCTGAAGCACAACGGCCGGTCGGCCTGACGAAAACGCCGTAATAGCGGCGCCGCGCCGGCCCACCGAACGCCAGGAGCAAAGGAGGAGTCGGCGCGGCGACAAGCCCCCGGCGGAGCGATCCGCCGGGGCGATCCGTTGTGGGGTCGGGAAGCTACCGCGAGAACGTGCGCACGAGATCGAGCGCGCGCGAGTACGAGAAGCTCCAGCGCGACTCGCCGTCGGGACCGATGCCCTGCGCGAAGTTGAAGCGGAGGAGCATCGTGGGATCGGGGAAGCCCGGCTGGTAGATGAGCGACGCGCCGGCCTCGCTGCGCCAGCTCTGGCGCTCCGGCCAGTCGACGCCGGGGACCGTGGGGCCGCCGTAGGGATCCTGACCCCACGCGGCGCCGGTCGCGCCGAAGACGCCGAGCTGGAGCGGGAACATCACGGGATGCGGGATGTGCGCGGCGGCGAGGATGTCGAAGGTGCCGATCACGTCGAGCCGCGCCACCGCCATTCCGGTGCCGCCGAGCGCCGGCGGTCGGCAGGCTGCGCAGCGAGTGGTCGCCGCCGAGATAGAACGCTGCCTGCGGCACCACGGACTCGTTGAGGCGGCCGTACGCCGCCTGCGGCACCACGGAGGCGAGGCGGCCGAGTCCCCAGTCGCCGCTCAGCGCCACGCGCATGCGGCCGGTATTCGAGGTCGCTGCCGATCGCCTTCGCCCGCGGTGCGGTAATCGAGCTGCGCGGTGACCGGCAACCCCGGCAGCTGCGCGCCGGGCGGAGACGCCGAGCTCGTGCGCTCGGCCGAACGCGGCGGCCACGTTCTCGGCGACCGAGATCGGACGGTTGGTGAGGTTCCATGTCGTGGTGGTCGGCAGCGCCGACTGGAGCATATCGCGATAGCCGACCGCCACGCGCCAGGTCTCGGCCTCGCGCTCGAGACGCGGCCTCGAACCCGTCCTCGCGGAAGTAGTGCTGGCCGTCGCGACCGTCGATCAGCGCGCGCGCCGTCGCCAGCCCGACGTCGGGATGGTCGCCGTCCATCACCGACATGATCCGCCCGCCGAAGGCGCGCAGCGTCCAGTTGCCGTGCTCCCGATGGACGCGCTTCAGGTACTCGGCCCCGCCGAGCAGATCGTCCGAGCCGACCGCGTAGGCGAGCTTGCCGTTCAGCGAGCCGTAGAGGATCGGGCGGCCGAAGCCGAGGGATCCGCCGTACACCGGGCCCCCGGCGCGGTTGAACGCGAACGACAGCCCGTAGTGCAGCGGAACGCGCCGCCCTCGAGCGCGTTGGGATGGAGCAGGCCGTAGGCGAGCGCGCTGTCGTTGCCCGCGGTGTCAGGAGAAACCGCGGCCAGACCGAAGTAGTGGTCGGTGCTGTCCGAGAGACCCTCGAGATAGCCGCCGAGGCCCGAGTCGGGCTCGGCCTCCTCGGCGACGAACGAGGGCGCGCGCGCGATCGCGGGAGAGCGCCCGCGCGCCGCGGCCGCCGACCCCGCGAGCAGGACGAGGCCGAGCGCCAACCCGCACGAGACTCGGCGCGCTCAATCGTCGACCTCGGTCTTGTTCTTCACCGTGAACAGCGTGTCGCTCAAGCCGTGGTTGATCGCGTACTGCTCGAACAGCAGGCCTCATGTCGAAGGTGTTGCTCGATCTTGGGCAGCGAGATCGTCGTGCTGGCCCGCATCAGCACGCGGCCGAGCACCCAGTAACCGTCCGCCTTCTGACGCTCGATCACCATGCGATCGACGCCCTTGAGGAACAGCGGCACCGGCGAGCGGTCGAAGCTCACCTCCTGCCGCACGATCACGAAATCGTTGGTGTCCACCCACACGAGCCCGCTCGGTTCGGTCGGGTCGAGCGGCGAGCGCGGCTCGAAGGCGATGCGGTAGATGAGATGGTTGCCGACGATCTGGCGGCCGACGATGTGGTACTTGAAGCTCCGCCGCCCCTCGGGGCGGAAGGCGAAGTTGACGATCTCCTCGCTCATGTTCGGCCGGAAGCTGACCGTGATGCCCGCGTCGACCTTCTTCTTCTTGTTCTTCTCGGACTTCTGCGTCCACTGGCGTAGCAACACCCAGCGCACCTTGTCGGGCCGCTTCTTGAACACCCGGGTCACGCTCGGCGATGAGTGACGCGGGCTTCTCCTTCTGGGCGCCCGCACCACGCGCAGGGTGGCGGTGAAGCTTTGATCGGTCATCAGCGACCTCGCGGCGCGCCTCTCCCCGGGCGACACGGTCCAGGATCTCGTCCAGGGTGACCCGCGGAGCGGTCACGAGGACTTCCGGGACCTCGGTGTGCATCGTGTCTTCTCGGGCGAGCGTGGGACCGGGGGCGGCGGGGCTGGTCGCGGCGAGGGCGAGCCAGAGCGACGCGGCGAGGATCGTCATGAGCGGGTCCCTTTCGAGGCGGCGGACGCCAGCATGCGGTGCGGCGGACCCGCAACACTTCGCACGCGTGTGCCACGGGTCGTTCTGCGCTTTGGCGTGTGGAACCGGGCCTTCGCGCGGCCTGGGGACCAATCGTCAAGCAGAGCCCGTCCGGCACGGCCCGTGCTGAGCCGGGATGCGGGCCGACGCTCGGGTTCCCTCCGGAGGAGGTTTTCAACGATCCCGGCTCTACGAGCGTCTAAGATCACCGGGCCGCGACAATCTGACGTTCGATCAACCGGAGCTCGTTCCGGCCGAAGTCTCATGCAGGAGGATTCATGAACTCGTCACGCGATCGTGCCCGCCGTCCTCTTGGCACTCGCCTCTCCGGGGCTCGCGACCGCGACCCCGGGTTCCGCCCCTTCATCCGTCTCGGCGCTGGCACTCGCCGATCCCTGATCGCGAGCCACGCTGATGCCCTCCGTGACGACGCGCCGGCCTCGACCGCAATCACCGTGAGCACCGTGGATCGGTCAGGTCGCGGGCTATTACGGAACGACGAACCGCACGACCTTCGAGTCGGTCAGCTATCGCCCGCGGCGCCATCGCCATCGCTATCCCGAGGAGTACTCGGAGCCGAAGAGCAGCCACTGAGCGGTTACGCGCAGCTCCACGGCGGGTTCTTCGATCCCGAGGCCGAGCAAGCCTCCAACGCCACCGTGTTCGGCTTCCGCGCCGGCGGCAGCCTCGACCGAACTTCCAGATCGGTCTCGGCGTCGACTGGCACCATCGCTCGGCCGAACGCTCGACCGTGGTCCGCGAGGTCCCGGTTCCGGGCGGCACCGCCGAGCAGCGTCTCGAGCTGGGCCATCAGTCGTCGAACCTGTTCCCGACCATGGCTTTCCTTCAGATAAGCCCGGGCGGCGGCGCGCTGATCCCCTACTTCGGCATCGGCGGCGGGTACGAGGTGCTCTTTCCCTCTCCGCCGAGGACTCTCGAGACCGGCGCGCAGTTCGACGCCACCTACGGCGGCTGGGGCTGGCAGGCCTGGGCGGGCCTCGCGGATCCCGGTGGCGAGCCAGACGCGGCTCGCGGCCGAGGTCTACACCAACACCGCCGACGTCTCGCGCGACGTCGACGATCCGACCACCGGTCACACGGTGAAAGAGATCATCGGCGTCAACGGAGTCGGGCGCGCGGTTCGGATTGAGCTGGGGCTTCTAGGCCGAGACATCCAAAACGCCCGGACGAGCGATCGTCCGGGCGTTCTTGCTCACTAGGGGTTCCGTTTCTCGTGATGGCGACGCCCCGCCATCGACCTTGCCGCTCTGACTTCACCCCGGTAACTTCCGGGCATGCCTCGCAAGTCGCCCCGCTCGCGAAACAAGCCGGCCGCGGCCTCGCGGATCCCGCGCGCGGGCCGGACGCGCGCGCCAAGCCCGGCGAGCGGCGGCGCGACGCCTCCACGGCCCGTTCTCGAAGTACGACCGGCACGCGCCGCACCGCGAAGCGCATGGGCGGTCCGCGAGCGCACCGCGCTCCAGGGCGCACGCGAGCGCCGCGCGCTCTGCAACGGTCGCGCCGCGGTCTCGGTCGCGCGACGAACCGCGCGGGTCACGCGGCGACCGCGCGTCACGCCGCCCGATCCGGCGCGGGTCCAGGCGCTGATCGAGATCCTCGAGCGGCTCTATCCCGAAGCGACCACCGCGCTCGACTTCGCAACCCCGCTCCAGCTCCTGGTCGCGACCATTCTCTCCGCCCAGTGCACCGACAAGCGCGTGAACCTGGTGACGCCCGGGCTGTTCGCCCGCTACCCCGACGCCGCGGCGTTCGCCGGCGCCGAGACGGCGGAGCTGGAATCGATGATCCGCTCGACCGGGTTCTTCCGGAACAAGACCCGCGCGATCCAGCGAGTGCGCCGCCGACATCGTCGCGCGCCACGGCGGCGAGGTGCCGCGCACGCTCGAGGAGCTGACGCGGCTGCGCGGCGTCGGCCGCAAGACCGCGAACGTCGTGCTCGGGAACGCCTTCGGCATCCCCGGCGTCGTCGTCGACACGCACGTCGCGCGCTCTCGCACCGGCTCGGGCTCACGCGAGAGCGCGATCCGGTCAAGATCGAGCACAATCTCATGGCGATCCTGCCGACCGAGCGCTGGAGCGTGTTCTCGCACTGGCTCATCCTCCACGGGCGCTCGACCTGCATCGCGCGCAAGCCGCGCTGCTCGGTTTGCCCGCTGCTTCCTCACTGTCCACGCGTCGGGGTCACGACTTCGGCCTCGACGTGAGCATCGGCGTGGCCGCGTCGCGCGCCGCGCCGGCGCGCTGAGCGCTCCGGCCGCGAATCAGCGCAGTCCGACCGCGTCGCGCAGCTCTCGACCACACGCTCGCCGGATCGTGCGCGAGGTACTGGCGCGACAGCTCGAGCGCCTCGTCGTGACGCCCGACGTCCTCGAGCAGGATGGCGCGGTCGTAGAGCGCGGGCGCGTGCACGGGATCGCGCGGGCGCACCTCGGCGAAGTGGGCGATGGCCTGGAGCTCGAGGCTGCGCTTGAGCTCGGCGTTCTGCTCGGCATCGGCCCTCAGCGCGAGCGTCACGCCGAGCCTCGAGATGGGCCCCGCCGTAGCCCTCGGCGTGGTCGAGCGCGTCGCGGTACCGGTGCTCGGCGAGATCGAGCCGGCCGCGCACGAGGTCCAGGCTCGCGATCGACGACAGCACGCGGGGCCCGTTCGGCAGCCGGGTGCGCGCGCGCAGGAGATGTGCGGACGCCCGCCGCCCGGCGGCGTCGTCGGTCGGAGCCCGGCGGCGACGTCGCGCGCGTCGTAGCCGGTGATCGCCGAGGCGAACCGCAAGCCGGCCCGCCCAGACGCGCACGTGGCCCTCGGCCAGCCTCGTGGGCGGCGCGGACGTCCGGATCGTCGGGCAGGCCGGCGATCGTTCGTGGCGGGAACAGCACCGGCATCAGCCGCGAGGAAGACGAAGAACAGGAGGATGCCGAGGAACAGCAGCGCCGGGGCGCGCGCCATCGAATCCGGCGCTCGATCGCCGCGACCGGCGTGGGGGCTGGGGGTGCTGCCTGGGGAGGATCCGTCATTCCAGGTCTCCGGCGCGCATCCTATCACCGACCTCCGGCGCGATCGCGCGACTGCGGGCGCGCGACGGACCGCTCGAGCATTGCCGCGCGAGCGAAATGACCGCTATGGTGCGCGTGCCGCAGCACCTTGGTCCGAGGCTCGATCGTTCGGTCCGATCAGATCACCCGGGAGCCTCCCCGTGACGTCCATTTCGTTCCTCCAGGTCTCCGACCTTCATCTCGGCGCGCGCGCTTCGGATGGCTCGACCCCGAGCCGCGGGCCCAGCGACGCCGCGAGCAGACCGCCGCCCTCGAGCGCGTTGTGCGCGAGGCGATCGAGCGCCGGGTCGACGCGATCCTCGTCCCCGGCGACCTGTTCGATCGCGAGGGCGTCGACGCCGAGACCATCGCCTTCGCGCTCCACGCCTTCGCCGTTCCGGGCTGCCCGCCGGTGTTCATCGCGCCCGGCAATCACGATCCCGCCTCGGACCGCAGCCCCTGCTGGAACGCGCGCCTGCTGCGCGGCCGCGGCTTCGCGTGGCCCGAGCACGTGCACGTGTTCGCGATGCCGGAATGGACCTCGCGCCGCCTCGCGGATCTGCCGGTGCGGATCTGGGGGCGCTGCGTTCGCCGGCGGCATCTGAGTCGGTCGAGCGCCCGCTCGGCCCGGCCACCCGTCCGGACCCGGCGTCGTTCGATCCCGGGCTCATCCACGTCGCGATCTTCCACGGCTCGCGCGAAGGCGTTCTGCCCGATCGGGGCAGAAGGTCACCGCACTCTTTCACCGACGCCGAGGCGCTCGCGCTCGCCGTTCCACTACCTCGCGGTGGGCCACTATCACCTTCGCCCGAGCTGGTCGATGCCCGCGGCGTCCGGCTCGCCTACGCCGGCTCGACGGTGGCGCTCCAGCGCGGCGAGCTCGGCGCCCACGGCGCGCTCCACGTCCGGATCGAGCGCGACGAGGTAGACGCTCCGGATCGCGACCGAGCCGATCGAGATCGACCCGGCGCCGCGTCCACGCCGTCGACGTCGAGGTCTCCGGCGCCACCAGCCTCGATGCAGATCGATCGCCGCATCGCCGAGGCGCTGGACCGCGCCGAGGCGCAATCCCGAGGACTTCGTCACCGCCCGCCTGGTCGGCCGTCTCGTGCGCGGCGTGCGGGTGTGGTCGCCGGGCCCGAGCCGTCGCGCCGCGTGTTCCAGCTCACGATCGACGCGCGCGCGTGCGGCCCGACTACGACCTCGACGCCTACCGTCGCGCCGAGCCTGTGACCACCGAGGAGCGCTTCGCGCGCGTGTTGCTCGAGCGGCTCGACCGCGAGCCCGATCCCGACGAGCGCGACGCGGCTCGAGAGCGCGCTCTACTACGGCCTCGACGCCTTCCAGCTGCGCGACGTCGCCCCCGCCTACGAGGAGATCGGGGAGTGAAAATTCTCAGAATGCGCGCCGACGGCTTCGGTCCGCTCCGCGGCGAGTTCACCTTCTCCCCCGACCGCCTCACGCTGGTGGTCGACGAGAACGAGCGCGGCAAGTCGAGCCTGCTCGCCGCGGTCCACGCCGCGCTCTACGGTCTCGACGACGACCGGCGCGGCCACCGCGCTGATGACCGCGCGCGAGCGCTGGCGCCCCTGGAGCGGCGGCACCTACCGTCTCGAGCTCGAGCTCGAGTGCGCGGGGAGCGTTACGTCGTCGTGCGCGACTTCGAGCGCGACCAGACCGAGGTGTGGACCTCCGGCGGTCGCGAGGTCACCAACGACTTCCGCGAGGGCAAGGCCGAGTTCCCGATCGGCAGAAGCTCCTCGGTCTCGACGCCGGGAGTTCGAGAAGTGCGCGTTCGTGCGGCAGGGCGAGCTCGAGCAGGTCATCCCGATGGACGAGCAGCGCGCCGCCGCGACTCCACGCTGCGTGCCCGGCTCGAGCACGCCGCCGACGCGCGGCTCGGCGACACCAACGCCGATCGAGGCGATCGAGGCGCTGATCCGGGGCGGCGGCGAGCTACACGGACGGCGAGCTCGGCCGCACGATCATGGTCGAGAACGCGATCCGCGAGCTCGAGCTCTGGCGCGCCACGCTCGAGACCGAGCTCGGCGCGATCGACCACGACCTCGCGGGGCTCGCCGAGCCGATGGCAGGAGCTGGCGCGGCTCGCCGACGAGGAGGGCCGCGGTGCGCGACGGCATGAGCCGGCTCGAGCGCGCCTGGCGCGCGCGACGCGTCGAGGAGGGCGCGCGTCCGGCTCGAGCTCGATCGCGAGAACCGCGATCGATCTCGCCCGCCTCCTCGGCCGAGGCGGACAGCGCTGGCGCGGTCTCGATCCGGGCGACCCCGTCGTCGCGGGGACGCGGATCGCCCTGGCGTCGCGCGCGGGCGAGCTGGCGCGGCTCGAGCGCGAGATCGATCGGGTGAGCGTGGAGCTCGACGCCGCGTGCGCGGCGGTCGCGGCGCGCGGCTTCGATCCGGCGCGGGTCGAGGAGCTGGCCCGGCGCTTCGCGAGCCTGCCCTACGATCAGCAGGCGCTGCTAGCGCGACAGAGTCGCGCCACGCGCTCGAGATCAAGAGCGAGGCCGCCGACGCCGAGGCCGGGCGGCGCGGAGGGCGAAGCGACGCTCACGAGATCGATCAGCTGAGGACTCGCCGGCGCGTGCCGGGCTGGATCGCGCTCGCCGTGTCGCTCGCGGCGGTGATCGCGGCGGGCGTCGGCGGGACGCTCGACGAGCGCTGGCCGTGGCTCGCGCTTGCTCGCCGGCGGCGGCGCGATGGCCGTGATCGCGGTGACGCTGCTGATCGTGGGGTCGAAGGCGGCCGCGGACGAGCACGAAGCTGCGGACCAGGCGATCGAGGAAGCCGAGCAGCAACCGCACGCGCTGCGCGTGCGGGCAGATCGGGCTCGACGGACGCCTCGACGCCGCCTGGCGGAGGCGCTCGGCTTCGCCGACGTCGATCGCGCTGCGCGGCGAGTGGAGCGATCACCAGCGCGTCGCCGAGGAGAGCGGCCCGCTCCGCCAGGCGGAGCACCGGCTGGCCGCACTGAGGCGCCACGCGCGACGAGGCGATCGCCGAGAGCCGAGCGTTGCTCGACCGCCTGGGCGGTGGAACGCCCGATCCCGAGGGGCTCGAGCGCGCGGTCCTGGCACTGCGGCAGCGGCTCGCGGCGCGCGAGCGTCACGCGCGGCTGGTGAGCGACGTCATTCCCACGCTCGAGAAGTCGCGGCTCGACGAGCGCACGCGGCGCGACCTCCGAGCATCATCTCGCGAGCGCCGCGGCGGAGCCCGCCACGGAGAGCCGGGACGACGCCCCGGAGCTCGGCTCGCTCGCCGAGGTCGAAGCCGAGATCGCGGCGGCGCGACGGCGCGCCGACGAGCTGGCCACGCGGCGCGGCGACCGGCGCGCGCGCTTCGAGGAGCGCTCCCGCGAGCGGCTCGAGGCGCGGGCCGAGCGCGAGGCGCGCCTGGCCCGGATCGAGCGGGCGCTCGCCCGGGCGGCGCGTTTCCGGCTGGCGAGTCGACCTCGCGCGCGAGACCATCGAGGGCCTGGCGCGAGAGACCCACCGTCGCTGGGCGGAGTTCCTGAACGAGCGCGTGTCCGAGCTGCTGTCGGGACTCGGGACCGGCATCGAGAAGGTGCGCTTCGGCGAGGACCTCGACTTCTCGGTGCGCTCCCCACGGCAGCCACGACGACGCGCGGCCGCGCCGCAGCTCCAGCTCTCCTGCGGCGCACGCGACCAGCTCCACTCGCGGTGCGGATCGCGGTGAGCGAGTACCTGTCGCGCGGACGCGAGCCGATCCCGCTCCTGATCGACGACGCGTTCGCGACCAGCGACGACGAGCGGGCGCGCGCCGGCATGCGGCTCCTGATCGAGCGGCTCGCGCCGCGTCACCAGGTCGTGGTCGTCACCTGTCATCGCCGCCGTCAGCCGAAACCTTCGCCGCCCAGGACCCCGAGCTCTACGCGTCGCACGTGGCGTGGGGTCGAGCCGCGCATCGAGGAGGCACTGGACATGAGGCGCTCGTCGCGTTCCATCGTTTGCTTGGGCGCCGCGATCGCCGGGGCGCTGCTGGTGGGCGGTGCGAACGGCGCCGGGTCGCCGCACGCGATGACCGGGTTCCGCGCGGCCGACGCGGACGCCCAGCGCGCGCGCGAGGACCGCGCGGTCGCGACGATCCAGGTCGACAGCCTGCGCCGCCACCTGCGCATCCTCACCTCCATCCCACACGTCGCCGGCACGCCGGCGGATCGCGCCACCGCCGAGTACGTGCGCGACCGGCTCGCCGCATATGGCTGGGACGCCAAGATCGACGCGGTGCCGGTCTACCTCAACTACCCGCGCACCACCCGGCTCACGCTGGTGTCGCCGGTGCACGAGCCGCTCCGCATTCGCGAGCGCGGCATCGACGGCGACAAGGACGCCTTCGACGATCAGGTGTTCGACGCCTTCCACGGCTACTGGGCTCCGGGACGTGACTCGCGCCGGTGGTGTACGCCAACTACGGCGACGTCGATGACCTGAAGAAGCTCGCCGAGCTGGGAATCGACGTGCGCGACAAGATCGTGCTGGTGCGCTACGGGCGGATCTTCCGCGGGCTCAAGGTGCGGAACGCCGAGCGCGCCTGGCGCCGCGGCGGTGGTGATCTACAGCGATCCGGCCGACGACGGCTTCACGCGCGCCGAGGTCTACCCGCGCGGCCAGGGCCGGCCGTCCGACGCGATCCAGCGCGGCAGCGTCCAGTTCCTCTCCGAGGGGCCGGGCGATCCCACCACGCCGGGCTGGCCGTCGCGCGAGGGTGGCAAGCGGTTGAAGCCCGCCGAGGCGAAGGGCATTCCGCGCATCCCGTCGATCCCGATCGCCTGGTCCGAGGCCCAGGTCATCCTCGAGGCGCTCCGACGGTCCGCCGGTGCCGGCCTCGTGGCAGGGCGCCATCCCGCTCACCTACCACCTCGGCGAGGGTGCGGCCACGCTCCACCTCGAGGTCGAGCAGGACTACGCCGGTGCGCCCGATCTGGAACGTGATCGCGACTCCTCGCGGGTCGCGAGAGCGCCCGAGCAGCGGGTGATGTGCGGCAATCACCGCGACGCGTGGACCTTCGGCGCGGTCGACCCCAACAGCGGCACCGCCGCGCTGCTCGAGATGGGCCGCGCGGATCGGATCGCTCGCGCGCGCCGGCTGGCGTCCGCGCCGCACGCTGGTGCTGTGCTCGTGGGACGGCGAGGAGTACGGCCTGCTCGGCGCTCGACCGAGTGGGCGAGGGACAGGCGGCCGAGCTGTCGAAGCACGCGGTCGCCTACCTCAACGTCGACGTCGCGGTGGCGGGCAAGGACTTCCGCGTCAACGGCTGCCACGCGCTGCGCGACGTGCTGGTCGAGGCGATGCACGACGTCACCGTCGCGGGCGATCACGCCGACCTGTTCGAGACCTGGCGGAGCAAGGCGTGGACCGAGGGCAAGGCCGAGTGGTCGCGCCTCAATCGCGAGGCGCCGCTGGCGCGGCGAGCCGGAGCGTCCGTTCGAGATGAACGTCACGCCGCTCGGCAGCGGCTCGGATTACACCACGTTCGTCGACCACCTCGGCGTGCCGGCGCTCGATCTCCGGTTCCGAGGGCCTGCAGGGCACCTACCACTCGATGTACGACGACTTCAGCTTCGTCGACCGCGTCGTCGATCCGGGCTACGTCTACCACTCCGCGATGGCGGATCTCTGGAGCCGGGTCGCGCTCCGCCTCGCCGAGGCCGAGGTGCTGCCGCTGCGCTACTCGAACACCGCGCAGTTCGTGCTCGACGAGGTCCAGTCACTGAGGGAGCGCATCGACGACGCCAACGCCGGCGTCGCGAGCGGACAGCGCCAAGCTGGTCGTCGATCTCGCTCCGCTCGAGCGCGCCGCGCGCACGCTGCGCGATCAGGCGAGCGCGGTGGAGTCGCGCGGCGACCGGTCGCTCACCGGCGTGGCGCTTTCCGCCGGCGTCGAGGCGGGCTCAACGCGTCGCTGATCGCCACGGAACGCGCGCTCTGCGGCAGCGGCCTGCCGGGCCGGACCTGGTTCCGTCACGAGCTCTATGCGCCCGGCCTCAACACCGGCTACGCCGCGGTGCCGCTCCCGCGTCTCGGCCAGGCCGTGCTCGACAAGGACCACACCGCGCTGCGGGCGCGGCGCTCCCGATCACGCAGGCGCTCGAGCGGGCGAGCGCGGCGCTCCGGCCGGCGGCCCCGTAGCCTCGCACCACGATGACGCCGGACGTCGGGCGGCGCTTCGTGGATGCGATCGCGACCCGGAACTGGTCGGCGCTGCAGGCGCTGTTCGCTCCGGAAGCATGCTTCCGGGCGCTGGTGCCGAGCCGCCATCCGTTCCGCGAGCATCATGGTCCCGAAGCCGCGGTGCGTCAGATCGAGAAGTGGTTCCGGGACGGTGACGTCCACGAGTTGCTCGAGTCCGAGGTGGCGCAAGTGCAGGACCGCGTTCGCGTACGTTACTTGATCCGCAATCACGAACCCGCCGGTTGGCACCTGGTCGAACAGCAGGCGTATATCACCGTGGGCCCCGACGGCGTCACGGCCTGCGATCTCATTTGCTCGGGCTTCCGACCCACGGATCCGCCCCAGCAGGACTAGACGCGTCGCTCGACTGCCTGGAGTCGGAAGATCTCCTGCTTCGCACGCACGACTCCAGGTCGATGACCACGGCCCGGTTGAGCCGTTCGTGTGACAGTCACATGCGAATTACCTTGCACTGTGCCAGGCACAGGCACACACTGCGTTCAGTCCCGCTCGATGCACGGGGCAGCCTTGAGGCCCGCCCCTACACGCTCGCGAGCCACGAAACGCCCTGACCAACCGAACTTCAGGGTTGACCTGCGGACGATCCTCCGGACCGCGCACGGCGTTTCGACAGAAACCCATTGAAGTCATCCATCTCGCCCATCATGAGGGGATCGTGAAGCTCTTGCCGCGTCCCCCCACACCGATCTTCGGAGGAGTCCTTCATGCGTCATGCATACTTCATCTCCAGCGTCGCTCTGGTCGCAGCCACAGTCCTCTCGGGATGTCGCAGCGAGCAGGTCGCCCAGAATGGCACGAGCAACTCGTCCGGCCGGGCGTCCACCCCGCGGGTGGCCGATCTGACCCTTCCTTCCGGCACGTCGATCGACGTCACGCTCGCCACCCGTCTCTCGTCGGAGACCGCCGGTGTGGGCACGGCGTGGAACGGGTCGACCCGGAACGCGTTGGTCCTCGATGGCTTGAGCGCCATCCCTGCCGGCAGCTCGGTCGCGGGCACCGTCTCGGGGTCACGCCGGCTCACAAGGGCAACCGCGCCATGCTCGATCTCGCGCTGACTTCGATCAGGGTCGGTGACCACACCTATCGCGCTCGTGGCAGCATGGAATCCGTCATTGCGGGCTCGCCGCGGGCGCGGAATCTCGGCGCCATCGGCGCGGCCACCGTGGCCGGCGCGGTGATCGGCCATGCGATCGGCGGCTCGGACAAGGGAACGATCATTGGAGCGGTGGTCGGCGGCGGGGCCGCGACCGGCGTCGTGTCCCAGAGCAAGGGCTATCAGGTGGTGCTCAAGGAAGGAACCCCGCTCACCTTCACGACCAGCGAGGTCGTCGCCGTGCGCCGCCCCTAGCGCCGACGACCGCGAAATGGCGACCATCGCCCGGAAGTCGGACGGCCGGCGGATCTTCACCGACGAATTCAAGCGTGAGCAGATCGACCGCGTGTGGCGCGGCGAGCTGACCGTCGCGGAGCTCGGCCGGAAGCTGGGGATCGCGCGGAGCCTGCTACAGCGCTGGAAGCGACTCATGCCCCCGGGGGCGCGATCGTGAACGGGGCCAGGGGCAGGTACCACCGTCGCGCGAGCCGCGGGGGACCAGTACATCCGTCAGCTCCAGCTGCTGGTCGGTAAGCAGACGGTGGAGCTGGAGTTCTTGCGCGCGGAGCTGGATGCGCTCAAGAAGTCGCGGCGCTCCGCGGGAGCGTCCGAGCCGGTAGCTGGCGGTAACGCGATATCGTGCATTGCAGCTCACGATTCTCGAGGGTCACCAAGATGCTCCGAGCGCTCTTCATCGACGACGATGCCGAATTCCTCGAAGGTCTGACCGAGGTCGCCACTCAGGAGGGTTTGCCGTCACCGGCGCGGTCTCCCTGGAGGAGGCTCGCGAGCACCTCGCGAATGAGCCGGCCGACCTCGTCCTGGTCGATTTGATGTTGCCCGACGGTGACGGGATCGAATTGCTCAGGGAGCTCAAGGAAACGTCCAGCTCCGACGTGATCATCGTTTCGGGAATGGCCACGGTCGATTCCGCGATCGAGGCCCTGCGGCTCGGCGCCCTCGACTACCTCACCAAGCCTCTGGACAACCGGCGGTTGAAGGCGGTGCTCGCTCACGTCCTTCACCTGCGCTCGCTCAAGGAGCAGGTCGGCTCTCTGCGCGGCGAGCTCCGCAAGTTCGGCCGCTTCGGCCGGCTGATCGGCGTCTCGCCCGCGATGCAGCAGGCGTACGACCTGATGGCCAGGGTCGCACCGACGGACGCCACGGTGTTCATCACCGGTGAGAGCGGCACGGGGAAAGAGCTCGTGGCGCAAACGATCTACGAGCTCAGCAGCCGTCGGCGGAAGCCATTCCTCCCACTGGACTGTGGCTCGATTCCCCAGAACCTGATCGAGAGCGAGCTGTTCGGTCACGAACGGGGCAGTTTCACGGGTGCGGTTCAGCTCAGGCGCGGTTGCTTCGAGCGGGCGGCGGGGGCACGTTGTTCCTCGACGAGATCACGGAGATGCCGATCGAGCTCCAGGTCAAGCTCCTGCGCGTGCTCGAGTCCGGTTACTTGATTCGCGTCGGAGGTGACGAGCGCATTCCCGTGAACGTGCGCCTGATCGCGGCCAGCAACCGCGTGCCCGCCCAGGCGGTGCAGGACGGAAAACTGCGGGAGGACTTGTACTATCGGATCAACGTGTTCCCGATCGTCCTGCCGCCGCTTCGCGATCGCGAAGGAGACGTTCTCCTGCTGGCCGACCAGTTCCTGGAGTCGTTCAACACCTCGCAAGGGACTTCCAAGCGTCTGAGCGCCGCGGCCCGCGACCGCATACAGGCCCATCCCTGGCGCGGCAACGTGCGCGAGCTCAGAACGAGCTGCAGCGCGCCTTCATCATGCACGACAGGGTGATCGAGTTCCCGCACTTGATCGCCTGAACGGCCCGCGCCGCGCCCCCGAGGTGGGACATTCGCTCGAGAGTCCGAGCGCCAGCTCATCCTCGCCACCGTCGAGCAGTGCGGAGGCGACAAGAAGAAAGCCGCGCAGATTCTGGGCATCAGTCTCAAGACACTCTACAACCGGCTCACGTGTACGCCGGGACCTTTGCCTCTCGAGGAACCACCGTTGGCGCGACCCCTGCCGTTGATTGAAGATTCGTCTTCCCTCGTTGAAGTTCATGCCTCATGGGGAGCGTGGTGGCGCGCGCGACGCGGCTCCCCGAGGGCTTTCGTGTTGATCTCGACCGTTTCGCGCCGGTGGCCCCATTCGTGCGCCATCGCTGCCTGCGAGCAGAGTCCCACCGACCGCCCTCCCTCTCGGCAGCCCGAAGCAATCCGTTACGAGGAAAGGACCCGCCGTGTCTGATTGGTCATTCCAGCGCAAACTGATCACCGGTGTGATCGTGATCTGCATGCTTGCGATCCTGACCAGTGGCGCCTCCTGTTCGCATCGCGAGTCCTGATCGCGAACATGGAGAGAGTGTCGGCGGGCGAGGGCCAGGATCTCGCGGACGCCAGGGCGCTGCAGCTCATCGGGGTCAAGAACATCGCGGACGTGCAGGCATGCATCCTCACCGGCGGGAGGGAATTTGCTCCCGCGGCACGGGCGGAAGCACCCTGGTGCGTGACCTGGTCGCGCGCTTGCAGCTGCGAACCACGGACCCCGAGGGCCGTTCCCTCCTCGACCATGTGCTGGCTGCCGAACGTGCCCACCAGGACGCGTTCGCACGCGCGCTGATCCACTCCGGACCACCGGGTTCGCCCACGTCCTTCAACTCCAAACCGGTTGTGTCCCAGGGCGAGCAGTTCGATCAGGCGCTGGCCGCTTCGTGGCGCACGTCGAATCGGCCAGGATTCGCGACGGCACGCAGTCCGTGGCGGTCGTGAAACGCGCCGAGATTCTCCTGATCGTCATCACCATCGCGACGATCATGCTGCTGGTGCTGCTATGCCTGCTCCTCATCGCCGCCCTCAACCGGAGCTACCGGCTGCAGACGACCGCCCGAACCGCAGGCCGAGCACGGCCAGACCGAGGCGAGGGCGTCGCTGTCGGAAGTGGAAGCGGCCAGCCATCTGAAGGACGAATTCCTGGCCACCGTGTCGCACGAGCTCCGCAATCCCCTGGCGCCAATCCTCACCTGGACCCAGCTGCTTCGAAGCGGCACGCTCGACGAGGCAAAGACCCGGCGGGCGCTGGAAGTCATCGAGGGCAACGTCACGTCCCAGGCCCAGCTCATCGACGACCTGGTCGACGTCTCGCGGGTCGTGTCCGGAAAGTTCCGGCTCGATGTGCGACCGATCGATCTGATGCCGGTGATCAAGGCCGCGGCGGACTCCGCAGGTCCCGGCGAGCGACGCCAAGCAGATCCGGTTGCAGTTCGTGCTGGATGAACGGGCGGGTCTGATCTCCGGCGATTCGGAACGCCTCCAGCAAGTGATGTGGAATCTGATCTCCAACGCCATCAAGTTCACGCCCAAGGGCGGCCGGGTGCAGGTGGTGCTGCAGCGCGCGGAGTCGCACGTGGAGATTTCGGTCAGCGACAGCGGCATCGGCATCGATGCCGCGTTCTTGCCGCACGTCTTCGAGCCGTTCCGGCAGGGCACCGGCGGATCGACGCGCCGCCATGGCGGCCTCGGCCTGGGGCTTTCGATCGTTCGCCACATCGTCGAACTGCACGGTGGCGAGATCACCGCGTTCAGCGAAGGGCCCGGGCTCGGCTCGAAGTTCACCATCAAGTTTCCGCTGCTGGCGACGGCCCGAGAGCCGGCGAAACGGTGCGAAGGCACCCGATTGCCGGGACACGCTCGCAGACCTTCACCTCGAGCGGCTGGACGGAATCCGCGCTGCTGATCGTCGACGATGAACCGAGCCGCGAGCGAGGCTCTTCAAGCGTTGTTCAGCTCCTGCGGTGCCGACGCGAGGGTCGCGGGCTCGGTCACCGAGGCGCTCATCATGTTCGAGGCCTGGCGGCCGGACGCCCTGGTCTCCGACATCGCCATGCCCGACGAAGACGGCTACTCGCTGATCCGGAGGATTCGGCTTCGCCCCGGAACGAGGGGGTGCCGTTCCCGCGGTGGCGCTGACCGCATACGCCAAGGTCGAAGACCGCTTGACCATCCTGGGCGCCGGATTCCAGATGTACCTGTCGAAGCCCGCGGATCCGAACGAACTGGTCGCCGTGGTGAGCAGCCTCACGAAGCGCCAGGGGCTGGGAAAGCACCGAGCGGCTTCGTAGAGCCCCCCACCGGAGGGCCATGGCTCCGCGATCTGCAGCGTGAGCCAAGCGCCGGACGCCGATCCCTCGCCACTGAAGATCCCGCCTACCTTTGAAGTTCCTTCTCCGCGCCGTCGCCGCGCACGGCGCGGCCGGGACCGCGCGGAACGGTTGCAACCACGAGTGCCCCTGCGGACTAGGTCGGCCGGCGACGTTTCCGCCGGGTGGCACCATTCGTGCGCTCCAATGACGGTACGAATCGACATCAACCGCACTGGTGAAGCACCCGAGGGGCCGCAGTGGAGTTCTTCATGACGGATAGGAAGCGCCGCACGTTCCTGCAGCTGCCGACGACGTTCAACCCTGATTTCTGGACCCGCTCGCTCGGGCTCGCGATCGGGTTCTAGCGATGACGCGTCGAGAGCGGCGAGGGCGCAGAATCATCACCGGCAAGTCACGCTGGTGTCGGTCACCATGCTCGTTGCCGGGCTGTGGCTGCTGGACAGCCACGACGAGATGACCACGGCCGCGCTGGCCGGAACCGGCCCGTGGGGACGGTACCTCACGTCTTCGTCCCCGTCCAGTGCGGTCGGGCACTGAGGATCAAGGTGGCACTGGGCAGCGACCTCTCCTCCGAGACCGCTCGCGTCGGAGATGTCTGGCACGGAACGGTGACGGAGAACGTGAGGACTCAGAACCAGGGCGTGATCCCTCCCGGCAGCGAGGTGGAAGGGGTGATCACGGGAGTCGCGCGCACCCGGCGTGGCTCGCCCGCCATGCTCGAGCTCCGCGTCCAGAGCATTCAGGTGAACGGCCATGAAGAGTCGATCGCGGCGAGCGCCGAGCCGCTGATCGCCAGATCTCCGGACACTCATCGTCCTGGCGCCATCGCCGGCGGTACGAGCGCCGACGCTCCGATCGGAGAAGCCTCCGGTGACGGCAAGCACGCTGTCGCCGCGGGCATCCTCGACGGTGCCGCCTTCGCGAGTGTCGCAACCTCGAAGGGCCAGCCGGTCGTGCTCTCCGATGGCACCGTCATGGGTTTCACGGTCAATCGGACCGTGTACATGCGATGAGGAGTGAATCCGGCCCCGCAGTGGTATTGCGGGACATCGCACGGTGGAGGTCACCGCGTCCGTCGCCCGTCTTGGGCGCCGAGCGCGCGACCTGCCAATCGCACTGAAGGAGGCAGCAAATGTTGTGGACTCTAGCGGTCATTCTCATCGCTCTCTGGCTGCTCGGCCTGGTGACGTCCTACACGATGGGTGGATTCATCCACCTGTTGCTCGTCATCGCCATCATCGTCGTACTGCTCAGGGTCATTCAGGGCCGCAAGCTCGTCTGACCAAGATGACATCGGAAAGGAATCAGGTGAAATGAAGACCTTCGGGTTCGTACTCATCGTGCTCGGAATCCTCTCGCTCGTCTACGGAGGCATCAGCTACAGCCGCCAGAAGACAGTTTTCGAAGTGGGCTCGATCAAGGCCACCGCCACGGAACAGCACAACGTCCCGCTCTCGCCGATCGTGGGCGGGGTCGCCATCGTCAGCGGCCTGTTGCTCCTGCTCGTGCCACGACGGCGGACCGCGTAGCGGCGACGGACACCGCAGCGCTTGCGGCGCCGACGAACGACGTCGCCCTGCGTTCACCACGCGTGGAGGGATGAGATGAATCTGTTTCCGCGTCCGCTTCGCTGCTGGACGGCGGTCCTCGTGATCCTGTGCTTGAGCGCGCTCGACTTCGGGCCGGCGGCCGCCGGTCTCGCGCCTCTCGCGTCTCGAGTGCGACGAGCATCGCCTCGTCGCGCGATGCCGACATGGTGATGGCGCAGCGGCTGCTCGAGAACAAGGTCGTGGCGCAGAAGCTCCGCGACTACGGGGTGGCGTCCGCCGACGCACAGGCCCGCCTCGCCAAGATGTCCGACGCGGACCTGCACACGCTGGCCAGCGCCTCGAAGGGCCTGCCCAGCGGCGGGGACGCGGTCGGGGCCATCATCGGCATCCTCGTGGTGGTCATCCTGGTGATCGTCATCCTCAAGCTGACGCACCACGACGTGGTGGTTAAGTGACCCTGCCGGTCCGACAACGAAGCTCGCGGCCGATGCTTCGAGGAACGACGACATGAATCTCTTGCTTGCAGCGCTGCTACTACCCCTGCGCTTCACCGCCCCCGCGGATACGCTCGGGGCGGACGCGGCGGGGCAGGTGTGCGTGTCACCCGAGCCGGTCCACGCGTACCTGTTCCACCGCCTCGACGAGCACGGGACGCTAGTCGCGATCCCGGGGTACGCCGACTCGGGCGGTCGCGCGATTCTCACGCCGCACGCACCGGGAACGCGGGAAACGGTCTGGCTCTCACCCGGCGCGAGCGGGGGCCCGGTGACGATCTACGTCATGTCGCTCGATGCGAAAGGGAATCTGAGCGTCCCGAGCAACGGATGTGTTCTGGGTGGCCGCTCGGCACCGGCACCGTTGTCTGTGCGCCGTACGGCCTGGACCGCTCTCGATGTGCCGATCGTCGAACAGACGCAGGAGCGCTGTGGACAGGCGGCGCTCGCGATGGTCTTGCGCTACTACGGCGCCCCCGGCCGCTCTTCGCGAGGTGGACGGCGCCTACGATCCCGTGCTTCGCGGTTCGCTGATCACCGACCTCGCCGGCGCCGCGCGCCGGGCCGGCTACGAGGCGGCGGTCGCGACGCTCACGCCCGACTCGTTGATCGACCTCTTGAGCGACGGAGTGCCACCCATCCTGCTCTATCAGAACGGCTCCGGACCCGTCACGTTCAGACATTTCGGCGTGGTCACAGGCTGGGATGCCAGCCATGCTTCCTTCACCCTGCACGATGGCGGAGCGCGTCCACGTGTGACCGGTCGCGGCGACCTCGTGAAGCGGTGGGAGACCGCCGGCTCGCAGGCACTGATCGTCCGACAAGGGTGCCGTGATCCTGTTCGCGGCCCGATCCTGCCTGATCGCCGCCGCAACGGCGGCGGTCATCGCACTCGCAGGCTGCTCGCACATCGTGGTGCTACGCGACCCGCTGACGGCGAGCGAGCACAACGATCTCGGCGTGGCGTACGAATCCAGCGGGCAGACGAGCCTCGCGGCCAAGGAGTATCGGAAGTCCTGCGTCTCGATTCCCACCAGAACCGCGCCTGGGTCAATCTGGGCAACGTCGAGGCCGCCGAGGTGCGATGGCGCGACGCCGAAAAGTCCTATCGCCGCGCACTCCGCGAGTCTCCGACCGATCCCGACGCCATGAACAATCTCGCGATCGCGCTGCTCCGACAGGGCCGCAATCATGACGAAGCTCGCGCGTTGGCCGAGTTCGCCGTGGCCCTGGGAGGAGAGCGCGACTCGATCTACCGGACCACGCTCGCCGAGGTGAGTGGAAGCGTCCGTTGACCGGCCGAGCGGCCGGTGGGCGCGAATTCAAGGAGTCAGGACCGGGACCCCATCTCCTCCACCTTTGACTCGACGATCACCCGACACCATTCCTCGAACGACGGAGACCAGGACCATGAATGACACCGATCAGGACAAGACGGACATGCGCAGCTTCGCGCCGATCATTGGATTTGCGCTGGGTGCGCTGGTGGGGGCGGACTCGCGCTCCTGCTGGCACCGGCCAGCGGCCAGAGGACACGCGGGCGACTCGGGAAGGCCGCCCGGCGACTGCGCCGTGAGGCGCGCCACACCTTCGACGAGGCACGAGAGACCGTGAGCGAGGCCGCGAATGGTCTGGGAGTGAACGTGAGGTCTGCCGTCGATGCCGGCCGGGAAGCCTTCCGGCACGATCGCGAGCCGCGCCGAAGCCCGTCCGGTCTCGCGGATGACGGAGACGCTCAACCCGTGAAGAGCGTGGCGCCACACGCCACGCGAGATCATCCGGGCGCCTTCCTTGCCCGACCAGGAGCCTATTGATGAGACCCTGGTGCTGCTGCTGCTCTGGGGCTTGCTGGCCGTCTCGCTCGGGGTCTGGAGCGGGTGTTTCGGCCAGGGGACCCGCTCGGTCGCGGATGGGGCCTCACTCCGGCGCGAGTTCGTTTCGGATCATCGCGTCGAGCCTGGGCCGTCGTCGAAGGCGGCGCGGATCGCGCGGACGGGGGCCATCGACTGGCCCTCGCTCGATGAGACCCGCACCGTGAATCGGCCGGACCGGCATCGCCGAAATCCGGCCCTGACTCTCGAGTCACGAGGCAGTTCATGAGGAATCCCTTGTTTCGCACCGTGCGGGCAATCCGCGGCCCGATGCTCCTGCTCGCGACCGTTCTGGTCATGGGCGCCGTTCAATTCTCGGTGGTCCATGAGCGCGCGTTCTTGAACCTCTACTTCGTCCCCGTCGTGCTGGGCGCGTACCGGCTGGGCCGGCGCATGGGTGTCTACTCCGCCCTGCTCTCGATTCTCGTCGCCGTCGCCGGGACGGTGTTGTTCACGAACCCGCGACCGCACCTCGTTGCCCCGTCACTGAAGGCGTGGATGCACCTACTCGACTTCGCGACCTGGGGCGGGATCCTGGTGCTCACCGCGCACCTGGTCGGCTCGTCTCGGAGCAGAGACGGCAACGGCTCGCCGGGCTTCGCCGCTCTCACCGAGCCGTCCTCGAGGTCACGCACAAGCTCATCGACTCCGTGGACCACGACACCGAGACCCACTCCAGCCGCGTGGCGGACGACTCGGTCGAGCTCGCGCGCACGATGGGACTCCTCGAAGACGGACGTGGAGGATATCCGCGTCGGTGCTTGGCTCCACGACATCGGCAAGGTGGAGAGCAGCATGGAGGTGTTGCGCGAGGCCGCCGGTCCGCCCTTCAGGAGATCGACGAGATGGACCGATACGACGGTGCCGGGGACGCCGCTACGAATCTGCACGGCTTGAACGGAGCCACGCTTACCCAGGTGATCTCGATCGTCACTCATCATCACGAACGCTGGGACGGCACGGGCTCCCGCCGCCTCAAGGGCGACGAAATCCCGCTCGGCGCTCGAATCGTCGCGGTCGCCAACACCTTCGACACGATCGTGACGGATGGCCCTTATCGAGGGGCAAAGAGCCACGCGGAGGCGATCCAGGCGATTCGACTGGAGAGCGGTCAGGCGTTCGACCCGCAGGTGGTCGAAGCGTTCTTGAAACTTAGGACCGCCCCGACCGAGAGGATCCACTTGCTGCCCCGCACGCACGTCCGCGGCACGGCGGAGGTTCTTCCTGGAGCCACGATGAATGGCTCCGAAAGGCTCGCCACCCGGCCCGCTTGATGTGCGCATGGCTCGCCGCGCCCTCGACGTGAGCATCGCCGACGGCGAGTGATGCACGAGCGCGTCGCCGGGCGCTTCGTCGGTTCGGTTCAACGGAACAGCGCGTGCGCCACCATCACGGCGACGAAGCCCAACGCCGCGGTGACCGGAATGGTGAGGAGCCACGCACCCACCATCGTCCGCACGATGCCCCAGCGCACGGCGTTCATGCGACGGGCGGCGCCGACACCGAGGATGCTCGAGCTGATGACGTGGGTGGTGCTGAGCGGGAAGCCGAGCCGCGATGCGGTCTGGATCACCAGCGCCGCGGACGTTTCCGCCGCGAAGCCATGGATCGGCTCGAGGTGCGCGAACCGCGTGCCCATCGTGTGGATGATGCGCCGGCCGCCCGCGAACGTGCCGGCGGCCATCGCGACGGCGCTGAGCGCGATCACCCACGTCGGCAACGTGGAACGTGTGGATCACCCCGGCGCTCACCAGACCGAGCGTGATGACGCCCATCGTCTTCTGCGCGTCGTTGCCTCCGTGGCTGAACGCCATGAACGCCGCGGATACGATTTGCGTGCGCCGGAAGATCGGGCCCACTCGCGCCGGGGGCATGTTCGCGAAGATAGCGAACGAGCAGCCGCATCAGCCCGATCGCGATGATGAACCCGGCCGCCGGCGACAAGAACGAGCGGAAGGACGACCTTGTTCTGGAGCACGCTCCAATGCACGGCGCCGATTCCGAGGCTCGCGACTCCCGCACCCAGCAGGCTCCCGATGAGCGCATGGCTGGAGCTGCTCGGGATGCCGTAGTACCAGGTGATGAGGTTCCACGCGATCGCGCCCACCAGCGCCGCCGTGATGGCGAGCAGCGGCACCGACGCGCCCACGATGCCGCTGCCCACCGTCTTCGCGACCTCGGTCCCGCTCATCGCGCCGGCGAAGTTCAGAATCCCGGCCATCACGATCGCCGCCCACGGCTTCATCACGCGCGTGGAGATCACCGTCGCGACCGCGTTCGCGGTGTCGTGGAACCCGTTGATGAAATCGAAAGCGACCGCCAGCGCGATGAGGACCCGACAGCAGCGGCGTGACGTCCGGGCTAGGCATGCTTGATCACGAGCCCTCGCAGCACGTCGGCGATGTCCTCGCACTTGTCGGTCACCCGTTCCATCGTCTCGTAGATCCGGCTCCAGGCGATCACCTGGATGGGATCGTGAGAGCGGTGGAACAAGTCCATCACTCCTTCGCGGAGCAGTGTGATCGGCCTGGTTCTCGAGCCGGTGGAGCTCGATCACGCCACCGTTGATGTCACGCATGGTGCGCCGCTGGCGAAGCCTCGGGAGCTCCTTCGCCACGGCCTCCGTGCAGGCGACGATGATGGTCGCGAGCGAGGAGGCGACGGTGGTCGGCTCCTTGACGTTGTAGACGCACATCGCGTCGGCGGCCTCGTGAATGTGGTCGATCACGTCGTCGAGGGCGCTCGTGATGGCGATGATGTCTTCACGGTCGAGCGGCGGCATGAACACTTTGTTCAAGGACTGATAGATGGAGTGCGTGATCTCGTCGCCCTGGTGCTCGCGCTCGTGCAGCTGCGTCACCATGTTCTCGGCGTTCGAGAAGTCGTGGCAGAGCCGGTCGAGCAGCTTGGCCGCTTCGACGTTGTTCTGCGCCGCCTCTTCGAAGAGGCCGAAGAAGTCACCGTTCGGCTTCCGCGGCTTGGGTACTTTCACGAGTTCCTCCTTTGTCATCGGACTGGCGGCGCGCCGAAGCGTCACGGGCGTTTCGGCGGCTCGACGGGCGGATCGGTTCGGGCGGTGGGTTCTCACCGGGCGGGACCAGCGGTTCCGGTGTCGTCGTGGCTGCCTCGCCCTCTAAGGGCGGCTGTCCGAGAGCGGCCGCAGCGAGCACCGCGCCCGGCGTGGGCGCCGGAAGGGCCTCGACGGGGGCGCTTGCGGTTGCGGGCGGTGGCGGCTGCGGTGGCGGTCTCCGCCTCCGCCAGTGCTTCGGGCTTCTCGACACCCTCGCCCTCGACGCGCGCCTCCTCGGGTCGCTCGGCCACGAGCGCGCGGAGACGCTTCGCGAGCGCGCGCACAACCTCCTGCAGCAGCGTCAGGTCTCCGGCCGCCACGTCGTAGAACTCATCCCGGTGCAGCGCGAGCGTCAATCCGTCCTCGGTACATTCCGCGCGATGGCCCCGCGCGGAATCGTCCACCAGCGACCAGGTTCCGAAGGCCTCGCCCGGTCCCACTTCGGACGTCGTCCGCTCGCCGGTCGAGAGACGCACGCGACCCTCGACCACCATGTACAGCGCATCCGCCGGGTCCTCCTCCCTGGTAGATCGCGTCGCCCTTGAAGATCTCGACCTCGCGCGCCACGTTGGCCAGCCCGAGCAGGCGGCGGGGCCCGACATCGTTCAACAGGTCGGCGCCCTTGAGGATCAACACGCGCTCCACCAGGGTCAGCATGCACTGTCCTCCGGCGCGGTTCGCGCCGCGTGCCGCGGGGAGACGGCCCCGCGCTGGCCGGTGGCGGACGAGCGCCGCGAGCTCCGCGCTCACGATCGGGTCGTCGTTGCCGCCGGTGGCGAACAGGTTCGGATCGATGGAAGGCGCGTGGCGCGAGGCGCGCACGGCGCAGGCACGCAGCCATCCATCACCCCACCGCCACGCCGAACGGATCGACGCGGCGAGGTCGTCGCGATCCGCGGTGGCGCCCTCCCGCTCGTCGTCCACCGACTCTCTTCGAAGATCCTCGTGACCGGGCGGAAAATCGCACGAGGCAGCACGTGCCCGAGGTACTCAGCGCCGGCGCGGCCTCGTGGGATCCCGCGACCGGAGGCGGTCGAACGCGCCGGCGAGCGGTCTGGGCTCGTACCAGCACGCGAGCGCATGGAGCGCGCGCTCGAGCGCCATCTCGGCGGACTCGCGGAAGCTCGTCGCCAACAGCCGAACCTCCGGCTCGGCGCTGCTCTCGAGGCACAACGCCGGCCCCAGGTGCGCACGGTAGTCGGCCAGCTCGCGCAGGAAGAGCTTGTGCGCCGTCGAGCGCGGCAGCACGGGATTGCCGCTGTCGACGCGGACGCGTTTCATGCTCTGGAGCCCGTAGATAGCGCAGCCTCGTGTCGCTGGTCCGTACCAGCTTCAGGAGCGCCTCCATGGCGCGCGTGCTGCGATGCGCCCGAGTGTGCGCGCCGCGAGGTCCTGTGCGCGGAGGCCCTGGTGCCGCCGAGGAACTCCTCGAGCCTCGGGACGGCCGGGTCGCCGATCGCGGCGACTGCGTCGCGCGCTCCGAGGCTCAGGTCGGGCACGCAGGAACAGAGGCAGCAGCACGTCCATGAGTTCCGGTTCGGCCGCCGCGTCGCCGAGATCAGGGCCACACGCTGGACGTCGGCATCGGGACAGGTGAGCAGAATCCGCAGCGGTGCCACGGACGCGGAGCCGGCCATGGCGCCCGCCGCACGAGCGGCGAGGAGCAGATCCTCGCGCGAACCGGACTCGATGCGTGCGTCGATCCATTGCGGCGTGATCACGCCAGGGGCGTCGAAGGGTCGATCGAACAGCGCGTCGACCACGTACTGCCGGAGCGCCGCGTCCTCGCCGTCGAGAAGGCGCCGGGCGAAGGACGCGGTTCCGGACTCCGGGCGAGCAGGTAGCCGATCGCCGCGCGACGCAGGGCTTCGTGCGACTCTCCCAGGAGACTCGCGATCACGCCCTCCGGGTCGGACAGAGGCATCGCCTCCATCGATTCCACCGCCGCGGTGCGCACGGCGGGAGACGGATGCCGGAGACAGCCTCGCACCGCTTCGGCGATGTGCGAGTCTCGCGCGGTCCGGCTCAGCTTGAGAGCGAGCACGATGCGGCCCTCGTCGTCGGCGTGCAACGCCTGCACGAGTGCCTTCGTGCCGATGGCGTCCGGATGGCCTCGGGGTCGACTCGGGCTCGATCCACCGGCTGCTCAGCGTCTGCTCGAAGGCGCGGCCGTACTGCCGATTCAGGAAGAAGAGCACGATCAGCCACGCCAGCGCGAGGGTGATCGTCACCACGGCCACCACGCCGGTCCGCACGCCGCATGGTGTGCAGCACGACGATCAACAGCACTCCGACGGCGGCGTCCGACCAGCGCTCGACGAGCGTATCGATGGCGGGCTTGATGCGGCGCCGGGCGCGCGGGTGAATCGCCGTGTAGTAGATCTCGGCCGACGACTTTCCGAGCGTCTGGAAGACGACGCCCTGGAGCCATCGCATCGCGACGATCGCCCACCAGATCGGACTGACGATGATCCATGCCGTGAACAGCAGCGCCGTGGCCGGCTGCAGGGCGGTGGCCGGTCCGAGACCGAGGCGGCGCAGCAGCCACCCCGCCACGCTGAATTGGAACAGCAACGACAGCGCATTCAATCCGACGTAGAACTTCCCGGAAGAACTGGGTGAGGGCGTGCGGGTCCGGATAGACGTGCTGGATGAAGAGCTTGAATTGGAAGTCGACCAGCGTCGAGACGACCACCGACAGCGCAAGCGCCGCGGCGAGGACCTTGATGTACCGGGACCGCAGAACGATCTCCCAGCGCGAGGTGGTCGAGGATACCTCCAGCGGGCTCTGGCGACGCGCCCGATGCCGCTCGACGACGCGCGTCAGCGCGTACGCCAGGACGAGCAGGCCCGACAGCGTCCACATCAATCCGGCCTGCTTCAGGACCGGCGTCGACCACGCGGCGAAGGCGCCGCCGAGCAACCCGCCGATCAGGCCGCAACCGGCGAGCAGCGGGAACACGCTGCGGGCGCGGCGCGAGTCCCACACATCGAGAGCGAGCGCCCAGAAGTGCGGCAGGAGCATCATCGCCTGGCTGCCGGTCCAGAGGTAGAAGCCGACGATGGTCCAGTGGCGCGCGTACGGCAGCACGCCAGCGGCCACGAGGCTGAACGCGATCGCGGCGTACTGATTGAACCGGGTGGCGCCGACGCGCGTGAACCGTCGAGCCACCAGACTCTCCAGCCAGACGAACACCCCCGCGGCGACCGCGACGCCGATGTATGCGTAGGGAAGCGCCAGCGCGCCGAACTCCGAGAGGAACAGGGCGTCGCGCAGCACCTTCGCGATGGTGTAGGCACAGATCAGGGTCGCGACCAGCGCCCCATGAGGACGAGCAGCCGCCGTTCATGAGACTCGAGTCCGAGCCGGCGGGTGAAGCCCCTGAAGAGAGGCGCGACAGTCATGGGAACGGCCGGAGGGGTGGTGAAGCTCGGTCCCCGGCGTAACCGGGGAACACGGAACGCGGCAAAGGCTCCCTCGCTTTGTAACTTCTTCCCAAGCGCCGGCCGGCAGTTACTACAAGACGGCCGTCATCCTGCCAGACGAGCGCGCAGCTTTCGAACCGCGAGCCTCGCCTTCGGAATGCGTGGGTTCATCTGCTCCAGGGTGTCCGCGACGACCTGCGAGACGGCGAGATCTCGGTACCACTTTCGGTCGGCCGGGACGATGTGCCACGGCGCATGGCCGGTGCCGCACCGGGTCATGGTGTCCTCGTACGCTCGTTGATAGATCCCGCCAGTGGCCGCGCTCGACCAGATCGGCATCACTGAATTTCCAGCGTTTGAGCGGGTCATGGAGGCGCGCGAGCAGCCGCTCGCGCTGCTCGTCGCGACTGATGTGCAGGAAGAACTTGAGCACGCGGGTGCCGTGCTCGTGCAGGTTGCGCTCGAACTCGTTGATCGCGCGGTAGCGCAGCGACCAGACACGGCGCGGCACCAGATCGTGCACGCGAACCACGAGCACGTCTTCGTAGTGCGAGCGGTTGAAGACCGCGACTTCGCCGAGCGGCGGGGCGGCGCGTTGAATGCGCCAGAGAAAATCATGTGACGCTTCTTCGGGGGTCGGCACCTTGAAGGGCCAGACCTTGCAACCCTGCGGATTGAAGATCGTGAGGACATTGCGGATCAGACCGTCCTTCCCCGAAGAGTCCATGCCTTGCAGCACGATGAGCAGTGACTGCCGGGCTTCCGCGTGGAGGCGGTATTGCAGCTCGTCGATGCGCGCGAGATTTTTGGCCACCCGCTCGGCGGCTTCATCCTTGTCCTTGCATCCGGGCGTGCTGTCGGGCTTCCAATCGGCGAGGCGCGTGCGGCCGCGTCTGATCTGAAGTCTCTCGGCGAAGGTCTTCATGGGCCTCTCTGGTGTGGCGCGCGGGAACCGCTGTCGAGAGAGTCACGCCACGATCGTGCCAACGGCATCATGCCGCGGTTTCGTTCCTCAGCCTCAATTGAAGTTGCGACTTCCGATATTGAAGTTCCTGCTTCGAGGCTCTCGGGCCCCGGCCCCTTCGGGGCGCCCGGAGCGACGCCCCCACGCGCGGCCACCAACGACTTTGTGGCGAGTTCGACTGCTCTCTACCGGTGGCCCCCTTCGTGCGGCTCTCCAAGTCGTTTCGACCCTTCCGTGGTCCTACCCCGTGGTGAGGTGATCCCATTGATATCACGCGTCCGCACGTCAGCGAATGACGCGCCCCGAAGAGGGCTGGCTGCGCGACTTGCCGTGCTCGCTCTTCTCGCCGTGCGCGGTCGCCTGCGTCTGCGCGGCGAGGGGTGCGTACGCGGACGTCGCTTTGGCGACTCCGCCTGGGTCGCACCCAACATGCCGATCGACGGCGATTCCACGACCGACGGGCCGCGAGTCGCGCCTCCCGACCACGAGCGCCGGTGGGAGACCGGGGTGCGCGCGCCGTTCCGGGTGGTCTTCTTCCCGCTGAGGCTCTTCGCCAGCGGCCTCGAGGCGGGCGTTGGCCACTGGGGTCCCCGCTTTCTCGGGCCGAAGGCCAAGTCCCAGCCGAATCGGGCCCTGAGCTGGCGCCCGTGATCAGCCTCGGTGCCGTGAACGACATCAGCCTGGGGACCGCCCTCACCTGGCCCGGCTTCCCGACCGACGATGCCATACTCCGCCTCTGCCGGCTCCTGGTCCACCTTCGACGGCCGCCGCGCACGCTTCAGCGAGACGTTCGGCGACCGGCGGCCGGTGGGGTTCCGTCTGAGCGCCGAGCTACGACTACAACCCGAATCGGCGCTACTACGGGATCGGAAACAACACCCGAAGACGGACCTCTCCTACTTCCTGCTCGCCAGCACCAGCGCGCGACGCCACACTGCTCCTCGGCGCCTCACCGCGACGACAGGTGCGATTCGTCGGTGGCTACTCGAGCATGAGTCCGGGCGCCGGCTACCATGGGAGCCGCTGCTCGATGACGTGTTCACGCCGGCCACGCGCGCCCTCACGCGCACCTGACGACGCAGGAGTTCTGGTTCGGTCTCGCCTCGGATTCTCGCAGCGCTCGACGACGGCCGCGACCCCTCGCGCGGCGTCGCACGGTCGCGTCGACTTGCGACGCGCGGTGGGCGCGCGATCCAGCGATCCCGACTACTACCAGTGGCTGGCGGAGGTCGCGCGTACACGTCCCGGTATTCGCGAAGCGCCGGGTGATCGCTCCTGCGTGGCGTGTACAGCCGGCCTCGACCGCCGGCGGCACGACGACGACCCTGCCCGTTCTACCGCCTCCCGGAGAGCCGGGGCTCCTCCCGCTTCGCCGGCTACAGTTCCGAGCGCTACCGCGATCAGCAGCTCATGCTCGCCCGAGTCGAATACCGCTGGCAGCTGGTCCACGGGCTGAGCGTGCTCGGGCTGTATGAGCTGGGCGAGGTCGCGCCGAGCACCGGGGCGTTCACTCTCCGCGACGCACACGAGTCCTATGGCGGCGGCCTGCGCGTCGGACTGAGCGACGCGACCGCGCTTCGATTCGAGCTCGCGACGGGCGGCGAGGGGCTTCACGCATTCCTCGGTGTCGGGAGCGACTTCTGATGCGCCGCGAGATCCGTCGTCGCCTGGCGCGCGCGCTCGGTCTGCCCTGACGCTGCTTCTCTTCGCCCCCAGCGCTCGCTCTCTGCGCGGCCAGGCTGAGCGCGCGAGCGCGGGCGGACCGACGCGCGGCGCGAACGACACCATGATCGCCGACAGCACCTGGGTGGATCACGATCGGCAACCGATTCAGCGGCCGCCGGACTGGGAGCCCAGCTACTGGGGGCGACGGTTCCACCAGGGCATCGTCGAGCCGCTGACCCATGCGTTCGACATCCCCGACAAGCTGCTGTGGGTGGCCCGAGCCTTCGGTGCCGACACCGCGGCGCGAAGCGGTGAACGTGAATGCGTTCGACGAGGTGCCGAACTCGGCGTGGTTCACCAACCGCAACCACGTGCGCGCCGTGCCGGTGGCCGAGCTGCGGCAGGGGCCGGACTCGGTCTTCCTGCCCGCGAAGCCGTGGACGATCAAGCACGCGAAGCAAGGTGGATGGACGTCGGGCTTCCAGATCAAGGACGCCGACGGGAAGAAGTGGCTCGTGAAGCTGGACCCGCGCGGCTATCCACAGCTCAGCTCGGGCGCCGACATGGTCGCGCGCACGTTGCTCCACGCCGCCGGCTACAACGTGCCGCACAACGAGCCCGTCCGGTTCCGGCGCGGCGACGTCACGATCGACCCGGATCTGCTGCGCGGGGCGGAAGGCGAGCTGATTCACCGACGCCGACCTCGATTCGGTGCTCGCGCAAGGCGCGGTGTTCCCCGACGGCAGCTACTCGGCGTTCGCCAGCCTGTTCATCGCGGGCCACGCGCTGGGATCGCCCAGCATGAACCGGCTGCGGCCCGGCGATTCGAACGACTGGTACCCGCACATCAACCGCCGCGAGCTCCGGGGTCTGTTCGTCCTGTGCTCCTGGATCAACAACTGGGACACGGAGGATCACCAGTTTCTCGACATGTTCGTCGAGACCCGCGACAGCCTCGGGCACGTCGAGCACTACATCCTCGACGTCGGGCTCGTCGTTCGGCGCGTCCGCCGATCGGACCGAAGAGCCTGTGGGAGAGTCTACGAGAACATGCGTCGACCTCGGGTGGACCGGGCGGCGGTTCGTGACGCTGGGCTTCGTCCGAGGAGCCATGGCGGCGGGCGCGCCAGGAGACAGGCATCCCGTCGGTCGGAAACTACGAATCGGCGGTCTATCAGCCTCAGGACTTCAGGCAGCTGGTGCCGCAGCCGGCATTCCGCGAGATGACCGACCGCGATGGCTACTGGGGCGCCAAGATCGTGGCGTCGTTCTCCGACGCGCAGATCGCCGCGGCCGTGGAGGCGGCGCACTACGAGGATCCGCGGGCCCGCGACTACCTGGTGCGAAACCTCATCGTGCGGCGCGACAAGATCGCGCGCTACTGGTTCGATCGCGTGGCGCCCGCTGGACTTCTTCTCGGTGGAGGACGGCGCGTCTTGCGCTTTCACGACCTCGCGGTCGACATCGGGCTGGCGGGTGCCCGCGCCTACGACGTCGAGGTCGAGTCGACCGGACGGACGCTCGCCATGGAGACGACGCACGTCCATCTGAGCAGCGCGGAGTTGCCGCTCATCGACTCTCGGAAACGGCGCCTCTCACCTGTCGCTCGAGATCTCGGTCGCCGGGAACCGGGCGACGCCGGCGCACGTGGAACTGACGCGGAGGGACTCGCATGGATCGTGACTCGAGTGCGGCACGGATGACCACCGCTGGCAAGCTGCATCCCGGGCAGACCGGCTGGCCGCGGGGCGCGGTCCGCCTGCAGCCGCGACGGTGTGGCCGTGATCCTGCTCGCCGGCTGCGCCCACGTCGGGCGATCTGCAGGATGTGGGGCACACCGTCGTCCCCGGTGCTCGCCGACAGCACCGAGCAGGGCGATGAGCGAGACGGGCGGCAGCGATCGCACCGTGCTGCGCCCGCTGTTCGGGGACACGCTCATCGGGTTGGCGCCGGGCACCGCGGATTCCTCGCGCCCGCTACCTCGGGAAGGCTGCGCGACGGATACACGGCGGACACGCTGAACATCATCCTGTGCGGTGACAACCGCCCGGGATACCGGCTCTCGCGGCTCCAGCCGCAGCTCCTGACGATCCGGCAAGGCGTGTCGCTCAATCCGATCAAGATCGTGCGCGGCCTGATCAACATCCCCTGTGCGATCGTGAAGGGACTGTATCCCGACCTCGCGCTCATCCGCGAGATGCCCTGCCCTCGTCAAACACATGCCGAAGTGGGCGCGCGAGCATCAGGTGATGAGCGCGATGATGGCGAAGATCGATTCGCTGCACGCGCACGGGCAGAACGTCGCGGCGGTGATCAACACCGGCGATCTCGTGCAGCGACGGGCGATACCCGGCGCACTGGGAGCGATTCCTGCGCATCACCCAGCCGCTCACCTCTCGGGTGCCTTACTTCCCGTCGCCGGGAACCACGAGCGCACCGACACCGTAGAACGGCGTCGAGAACTGGCGGACCGCGACCGGCCTGCCGATCGGCGGCGACCGTCTCTATTACTGCTTCGACTCCGCCGACGGGTGGGTGCGGTTCATCGCGCTGGACTCGAACCCGATCGTCGACGCCGGCGGCCACTGGACGCGTGAGGTCCAGGTCAAGTACTCGGAGGAGGAATTCACCTGGCTGGTGGCGCGGGTCAAGGAGCACCGCGGGCCGGTGATGGTCGTGATGCACCACCCGCCGTTCTCGGCCAGCGACGCACCGCATGGAGTGGCAGAGCGACTCGGTGCTGACCGAACGACGCGAGACCGCATGGTGAGGGCGCTGCACGATGCCGGCATCTCGATCATCGCGAGCGGGCACGAGCACTCCTACCAGCGCGCCCTGCTCACCTGGCCGGATGCCGTGCTCATCGCCATCGTCTCGGGCGGAGCAGGAGCGCCGCTGCACCAGATCCCGCCGCCCGCCGAGAGCGCCGCAGCTGTTCAGCGAGTACAAGGTGGCCGGGTCGGTCGTGAAGCCCGAGAACGTCTTCACCGAGTCAGGTGTTCAACTTCACCCACCTACGTCTGTGGTTCGGCGGCGGCGACTTCTACACCTACGCGGTCGACGAGCAAGTCGAAGGCGACGCTGATCGACGAGGTGCAGATCGACCTCAACCGATACGGCATTCCCGACAGATCGATCAGCACAAGGTGCCCGTACCGCCGGCCACGGGGCCGTCGAAGCCATGAAGCCGTGCCGCGAGCATGCGGACCATGCCGCCGGCGACCGCAGTCGACTCGACCTCGGCGAGCAAGCGGATCCTCTCGAAACCGCCTCCGAGCGGCGACGAAGCGAGAGCTCGGACGCTGCGCCATCGACGTCCACTCGCAAAAGCGGCCTGGACAGCGTCGCTCGACGCTCAGAGAGCGCACCGACATGGAGGAATGACCATGCAGACGACCCTGCAACAAGGAGCGACGCCGGAACGCGAGCGAGCCCGGAAGGGCCTACTCGACCGCATCCTCGGCGTCTTCACGGAGGTGCGCGGCGGAGAGGGCGTCACCGCGATCCTCCTGATGCTGAACATCTTCTTCCTGCTCGCCGCCTACTCCATGTTGAAGACGATCCGCGAGCCCCTCATCCTGACCGTGCCCGGCGGCGCGGAGGTGAAGAGCTACGCGGCCGGCGGCGATCGCGGGCCTGTTCATCATCCTCGTACCGCTCTACAGCGCGCTGGCCTCGCGAGTGTCGCGCGTCAAGCTCATCAACGGCGTGACGCTGTTCTTCGCCGCCTGCCTGGTCGCGTTCTTCGTCCTCAGCCGGACCGGCGTGCCGATCGGCGTCGCGTTCTTCATCTGGGTCGGCATCTTCAACCTGATGGTCATCGCCCAGCTCTGGGCGTTCGCGAACGACGTGTACACGGTGGAACAGGGCAAGCGGCTTGTTCGCGATCGTGGGCTTCGGCGCGTCGCTCGGCGCGATCGCGGGCTCGTTCTCGACCGGCCAGCTCGTGAAGCTCTACGGCCCGTATCCGTTCATGCTCGGCGCGCGCGCGCTGCTCGGTCCTCTGCATGGTGCTGACCAACGTCGTCAACGTCCGCGAGAAGCGCGCTCGCGCGGAGCAGCCGCGCCCGCCGGACGAGCCGCGCAGCAGGTGCCGCGCACGCGCGTCCGCGGCCGCCGATCCGCCGATGATCCCGTGCGCGGGCGCAGCGGCTTCGCGCTGGTGTTCCGCGACCGCTACCTGCTTCTCATCGGCCTGCTGATGCTGCTCTACAACTTCGTGAACACCAACGGCGAGTACATCCTCGGCAAAGCTGGTGTTGGCGCGTACATCGCGGCGCACGGCGCCGCGGCGGTCGCCGGACTGGACGCGAAGAAGGTGATCGGCGAGTTCTACGGCAACTTCCAGACGATGGTCAACGTGCTCTCGGCGTTGATCCAGGCGTTCGTCGTCTCGCGCGTGCTCAAGTACTTCGGCGTGCGGGTCGCGCTGCTGGTCCTGCCGGTGGTCGCGCTCGATCGGCTACGCCTCGATGGCGTTCGTACCGCTGCTCTCGTTCATCCGCGGCGCCAAGCTGGCGGAGAACTCGCTCGACTACTCGCTGCAGAACACCACGCGCAACGCGCTCTACCTGCCCACCAGCCGCGAGGCGAAGTACAAGGCCAAGCAGGCCAACGATACCTTCTTCGTGCGCTTCGGCGACGTGCTCTCGGCGGGGCTCGTGTTCGCCGGCACGACGTGGCTGGGCTTCGCGCCGCGGCAGTTCGCGCTGGTGAACGTCGGCCTGATCGTGAGAGAAGTGCAGAAACACCACTGCCGTTCTCGCGGTGGCGATCCTGGCCGGATGTTCAAAGCGGCTGGCTGACCCCGATGCGCGCGCGAGCGGCGGCCCGCAAAACACTCGGCGAGGGGCGCGCGGATACGGCGCGCCAGGTGGGTCCCGCCGGTGGAAGTCATCCGGCGCATGCGAAACCACTGGCTCGATGCAGACTGTGGCGGATAGGGCGGGGGCGACGACGCTTCTAATCCAGACCAGCCAGAAGAAGCCGCGCCTTTGCGGCGGCACTCGCCTGATACGCGAATTTTCGCTCACCTGGCGCTCTCTTGGGTCGAAGATGACGGGTCGAGGCGGTCGAAGGCGGGGTCTCCGATCTCCCCGCGAAAGCGTTCGTCGCGAGGACCTCCGGGAACGCGTGGGTTGGGTTACGCGCGGCGCGCGACCAGCTCGGGGATGTCCGCGCCCCGCGGAACACCCGGATCTGACCGCCACAGTGGCGGCGCTCGGGCACGCTCGGCTCGCCGAAGAACCCCCGTCTGTCAGAGCACGAGAACAGCTCGAGCGGTTGGAGGCGCTGCACGAGGCTCCCGGCCGGATCGCGTCGAGCATCTGCGTCAGTGGACCACGCGGAGTTCGCATCGACCAGCACGGCCCGGCTGCGCCGGATCGGTAATTACGAGCTGGCCAGAGCGGCGGCTCGCATCCGCCAACGAGCAGCCTCCGGCGAAGTAGTCTCCGAGCGCGAGCGGCTCGAGGCCAGGCGACTGCAGGCCGGGCGGGGCCTGCAGGGAGGTGCTGCGCGGCCGCTTCGAGAGCGCGTTCGACAACGCGCCCATCACGGCATGGCGCTCATCGCCATGGATGATCGCTGGTTGCAGGTCAACGATGCGCTCTGTCGGATCACGGGCCACACCGAGGACGAACTGAGAGGCCACGACGCTCCGGGCGATGACGCATCCGGGCGACGTCGATCTCGATGCGCAGGACCTGCGAGCAACTCCTGGCGGGCACGATCACAGCATCAGGTCGAGAAGCGCTACCGCCACGCCTGGGGCCATCACGTCTACGGGCGCTGGTAATGACGCGTCCGATCGTCCGCGATGCGGATCGAAACCCCCTGTACGCATCGTCACGCAAGGTGCAAGGACATCTCCGAACGGAAGGAGCTCGGCCCGGCGCCTCGAGGAGTACTTGGCGAGATCACGATTTCCTGACCGGGTTGCTCAACCGCCGGCACTTCGAGCAGGGAGCTCGCCAAGGAGACAGACGAGCGGCACGCTATGGCGCTCCCGGGGCCGTGCTCTCTCATCGATCTCGACAACTTCAGGACGTCGAGCGACACCTTCGGCCACAAGGCAGGCGAGGCGACGTATTGAGGGAGTGGCGGGACTCCTGAGACAGCGCCTGCGCCAAACGGACGTCGTGGCACGGATCGGAGGAGGACGAGTTCGCGAGTGCCTGCTCCCGCAGACCGATGCCGACCAGTGCCCAGAGCGTGGCCGACGAGGCTGGTCAGGCCCTGGGCCGAGCAGCCGCCGTGCTCGCCGATCAGTCCGATCCGCATCACCGGCCAGCATCGGGGTGACGTGTTCGACGGGCTGACGGACATCGGAGTTCTCGCCTACGCCGACCTTGCGATGTACGAGGCCAAGGAGACGGGCGGAATCGCTTCGCGATGTACCGGCCGCTCAAGGGCGGCAAGGAGCGCCAGGTTCGGCCCGGCTCGCCAGAAGAGCCGGGCGGATCCGCCACGCGCTCAGCAATGCGTAACGG
>ERZ1370068.3686-contig-2788_pt1 | contig 37978 bp, 49 predicted proteins | sample MGYA00561227_ERZ1370068 | MGnify/ENA primary metagenome ERZ1370068 (study PRJEB38410, sample SAMEA6850437) | metagenome | study: Metagenomic assessment of the ecological functions of the soil: analysis of the soil microbiota associated with the...
CTACGTATTGCTGTCGCCTGCACCACGGCGCCGTAAAGCCGCTGGCGGCCCAGCACCACGATCAGCGGACGTTCAGCACCGTGACCGCGTATTCGATCGAACCCGAGCACCGCGGAGTCGATGACGTGGCCCGCCGTGCGCACCACGAACATGTCGCCCAGGCCCTGGTCGAAGATGATCTCGGCCGCCACCCGGCTGTCGGCGCAGCCGAACACCACCGCGGTGGGCTTCTGCGCCGTCGGCCAGGCTGGCCCGGTCCTCGATGCTCTGGCTGGGATGTTCGGGCTTGCCCGCAACGAAGCGCTCGTTACCCTCCTTGAGTGCTTTCCATGCGGTCACCGGATCTCGTGTTAGGCATGGCCGACATTGTGCCGGAGTATGCGGCCGTGATCGATTCACGTCAGTTATCACGGTGGTACGAGCACGCGCAGCGCGACCTGCCGTGGCGTCGAGCCGGGCGTGACGCCGTGGCAGATCCTGGTCAGCGAGTTCATGCTGCAGCAGACGCCGGTGGCGCGCGTCGAACCGATCTGGCTGACGTGGGTGGCCCGCTGGCCGACACCGTCCGCGACCGCCGCCGCCAGCGCCGCGGATGTGCTGCGGGCCTGGGGCAAAGCTCGGTTATCCACGACGGGCCAAGCGGCTGCACGAATGCGCGACGGTGATCGCCGAGCAGTACGACGACGTGGTGCCGTCGGACGTCGAAACGCTGCTGACACTGCCGGGAATCGGTGCCTACACCGCCCGCGCGGTCGCCTGTTTCGCGTACCGGCAGCGGGTGCCCGTCGTCGACACGAACGTCCGCCGCGTGGTCGCCAGGGCCGTGCACGGCCGCGCCGACGCGGCCGTCGTCTTCGCCACCGCGGATCTCGACGACGTCGACGCGTTGTTGCCCAATGATGCTGACGCGCCGAGGTTTTCGGTCGGCACTGATGGAGCTCGGCGCGACGCGTGTGCACAGCACGGCGCCGCGGTGCGGCTCTGTGCCCGTTGAGCGCGTGCGCGTGGCGGTCGCGCGGGTATCCGGCCGGCACCGCCGCGCGCGCCGCGGTTCAGAAGTATGCGGGCACCGACCGCCAGGTCCGCGGTCCGGCTGCTGGATGTGTTGCGCGGCAACGACTCTCCGGTCACGCGTGCGCAGCTCGACGTGGCCTGGCTGACCGACACCGCGCAGCGGGACCGGGCGCTGGACTCGCTTCTGGTCGACGGGCTGGTCGAGCTGACCGCGGACAGGCTGGCTCTGCGCTCTGCGGGCGAGGGCGCGACTGGCGCATTGCCCCGTGGTCGTGACCGCTTCGGGGGGCTCCGCGAACTCGCTACGCATCGCTGCGGCGACATGGACATCGCCTATCAGGTCTTCGGCGACGGCCCAGTCGGACGTCGTCGTCATGCCCGGGCCGTTCATCCCGATCGACTCGATCGATGCCGGAACCTGGCCATGTACCGCTTCCACCGACGGCTGTCGTCGTTCTGCCGGCTGATCCGGTTCGACCACCGCGGCATGAGGCTGTCCTCGCGGACCTCGGCTGGACGAGATCGACTCCGGCATGCTGGGCCGAGGACGTCGTCGCGGTGATGGACGCCGTCGGCTGCGAGCAGCGCGACGATCTTCGCGGCCGGTGTTCACGGCGATGAGCGCGCTCGTGCTGGCCGCCGACCGGCCCGAGCGGGTGGCCAGCCTGGTGATCGTGAACGGCGCCGCCAGGGCGCTGTGGGCGCCTGACTACCGAAGCCGGCTGCGACAGCCGAGCCGGGCCGATCCGTTCACGACGGTCGCGATCGAACCCGGACGCGGTCGAGCAGGGTTTCGACGTGCTGAGGCGTCCTCGCACCCATCGGTCGCCGCGACGATAGCGTTCCGTGCGTGGTGGGACGCGGCGGGCAATCGCGCGGCGTCGCCGAGCATGGCCCGCGCGGTCGAGCGAGGCCCTGGTCGACGATCGCGACGTGCGCGACAAGCTGCCGCACATCACCGCGCCGACGCTCGTGCTGCATCGCAGAAGCGACTTGCGTTCGTCCCCGTCGGACACGGCCGGTACCTCGCCGAGCACATCGCGGCGTCACGCTACGTCGAACTGCCCGGCGCGGACGCGCTGCACTGGGTCGGCGACAGCACGCCGATCGCTCGACGAGATCGAGGAGTTCATCACCGGCGCGCGCGGCGGCTCGGACGCCGAACGTGTGCTCACCACAATCGTCTTCACCGACATCGTCGGCTCGACCCGGCGCGCCGCCGCGCTCGGGCGACGACCGGTGGCATGCGCTCTGCTCGACAATCACGACAACGTCGTTCGCCACGAGCTCGAGCGCTTCCGCGGACGCGAGAGTCAACACGCGTCGGCGACGGATTCGTCGCGATCTTCACCAGCCCGAGTGTCGCGATCGACTGCGCGGACGCGATCGTCGACGCGGTCCGCCCGCTCGGCATCGAGGTGCGGAGTGGGCATTCACGCGGGCGAGGTCGAGGTGCGCGGCGACGACATCGCAGGCATGGCGGTGCACATCGGTGCGCGCGGTCGCGGCGCTCGCGGGGCCGGAGCGAGGTGCTGGTGTCGTCGACGGTGCGCGAGATCGTCACCGGTTCGCGCCGCGACGTTCGACCGAACGCGGCGAGCACGAGCTCAAGGGCGTGCCCGGTCGTTGGCGCGTGCACGCAGTGGTACGTGCAAGCGCTGCCGTAAAGCGCTGACCGCGGCGTAACCCCTGCCCTATTCATGACTGAACACGAAAGAGGAGTTCGCCATGAAGCAGTTCACCATCGCCACCACCGTCGTTTAGATCCTCGCGGCAGGCAGCCTGGCTGTGGCCCCTACTGCCGCGGCAGCGCCAACCGGCGGCTCCAACGCCGCCGACACCGTTAAGACCCTGCGCGACATGGGATATAACGCGCAACCTCAACGGACACTGGTGAGCGGTCCGCTGGCCCAGTGCATCGCGACCGGCGTGCACGGGCTGGCCAACGACGCGACCTGGACGGTGTTCACCACCGCCTACGTCGACATCTCCTGCCCGGTCGAGTGACGACTAGCGCTGCGCCAAGGTAGGCGTTGATCCCCTGACGACCGCGGCGGCGTATTTGGCCCGCCCTCTGGTGTGGTCATCGCGGCCGCCTCTTGCTGGTTCTTCATGTTGCCCAGCTCGATCAGAATCGACGGGTACTGCGCAAGATTCAGACCCGCGAGGTCGGCGCGGCCGTAGAGGCCGTTGGTGCCGCGATAGGTCGACGGCGTCAGATCCGGCGGCGCGAGTTGGCTCGCCATGACTTGCGGCCAACCGCACGGCGGCGCCGGACTGGGCGTCGTTGAGCGGCGGGTTCGAATAGTTGACGTGAAACCCGCGGCCATCCGGAGGGCCGCCGTCCGGCGTGAATGCTGACGATCGCGTCGGGGCGAAGCGCGTTGGCCATCGCGGCGCGTTGGTCGACGCAGGGACCAACGCGCATTGTCATTGCCGCGCGACATGGCCGTGCGCACGCCGAGCTGAGTCGAGTCTCTTCGCGGATGCGCAGCACCACATCCCAGTTGAAGCTGTGTTCGGGATAGCCCGCATCGGTGGTGGTTCCCGTCGTCTGGCATTCCTGGTGCCGCCGCGGCCAGTTGACCACCTGCCGGTTGATCGAGGCGTCGTTGGCGCCGTTGTGTCCGGGATCCAGGAACACGATCGCGCCGGCGACCCCAGATGCCGCACCGGCAATCGGTGCCGCTTAGCGACGCCGCCACTGACAGGCACGCCGAGGAAAACCGGCGCGGCCGCAGCGCATTTGAGCACATCGCGCCGAGACACGTTGCTTTGCACCGGCGCAACGTAGCCACCCAACCTCGGAGGTAACGCCCGCACACACCGGCGCGGTGTTGCAAATCAATAACGTCGCACTCAACGACTAGGCCGTTGCAGCGGCCTCCTGCACGGACCACCGCATGCGAACCGGCGCCGGTAATCCGACGGCGTCACGCCGATGATCCTGCGGAAGTGGTGGCGCAGCAGCGTGGCCGTGCCGAAACCCGATCGGTCGGCGATCCGGTCGATGTCGAGGTCGGTCTCCTCCAGCAGCCGTCGCGCGTAGCAGCACCCGCTGGTCGGTCACCCACTGCATGGGGTGCGTGCCGGTCTCCTCGACGAACCGGCGGGCGAAGGTGCGCGCCGACATGTGCGCCCGGCGGGCGAGCGTCGCGACAGTGTGCGGCTTGTCGAGGTTGGTCGAGGATCCAGTCCAGGTGCGGCGCAAAGCCGTTCCGAGCATCGCACCGGAATCGGTTGGTCGATGTACTGGCGCTGACCGCCGTCGCGCTGCGGCGGCACCACCATCCGGCGCGCGATCTTGTTGGTGACCTCGCTGCCCAGCTCGCGACGCACCAGGTGCAGGCAGGCGTCGATGCCCGCCGCGGTGCCTGCGCTGGTGATCAGGTTGCCGTCGTCGACGAACAGCACGTTGCGGTCGACCTTCGCCGTCGGATACAGCCGGGCCAGTTCGTCGGCGTGCATCCAGTGCGTGGTGCACGGCCGGCCGTCCAGCAGCCCCGCTGCGCCCGGCGACGAACGCGCCCGAGCACACCGTCAGGATGATCGAGCCCGGAGTCGGCGGCCTTCCGCACGGCGTCGAGGGCCTCCGGGCAGATAGTCCGTCGTACGCTGCTGATCGCCGGGATCGCGACCAGGTCGGCGCCGACCAGGCCGTCGAGGCCGTGGTCAGGGGTGATGGCTGGCGCCGACCGACGTCCGCAGCGGCTTGCCCGGCTCCGGGCCGCAGACCTTGAAGTCGAAGTTGGGGACACCGTCCGCGGAGCGGTCGATGCCGAAGACCTCGCAGATCACGCCGAACTCGAAAATCGCTAGACCGTCCAGCACCAGCGCCGATACGCTCTTTATTGCCATGGCAGCATTTTATCGCAAGGTGTCCTTCCTGCCACTGTTGGCGGGATATTTATTAGCGGAGTATTACTGCCATGACCACTGCACTGACCTTCCTCGTCCTGATCGCCCTGTTCGCGGTGGCAGCGGCGCTCAGCTGGGCCGCCCATCGGTCTGACTCGCTTCGCATCCGCTTCGACCAGTTCCGCTGGTCCGCCCCGATGATGGGCAGGCTGTTCGAAGACGACCGCGACGGCTTCCGCATCGCGCCACGACGTCGACGCGATCCGCACACGCTTTGAGCAGCAGCCGTTCTGGCCCGCTTCAGGCGCGCGGGGCGAGCGTCGCTAGGGAACGACTCGACCGCTTCCTGATAGATCTCGCGGCTGCGTCGTCGTGGATCAGATGACCGGCGCCGGGCACGTGTAAATACGTTGTCCGGTAGCCGGTTTCATCCATTTCGCGCATCTGCCCTGCAGGCGTGACGGAGTTGCCCGCCTCGAGGAGCAAGCGCGGGAACGCGCACCGCCTTCCACTGCTGTCCAGTAGTCGCGGGTGCCCCACTCGGCGGCGATCTCGATCCAGTGCGCTGGTGTGCCCGTGCAGCCGCCAGCCGGTCGCGGTCCGGTCGAACGCCTCAAGGAAATGTACTGGCCGGCCACCGGCCCGAACTCGTCGTCAACCTCGTTGGGCCGAATCGAATTCGGCCGGCGAGTGCGTGCAGCCACGGCTCCCACGGCCCGGTGGTGCGCCGCGGAAGTCCGGCGCCATGTCCTCGACCACCAGCGCGCTGACACAGGTCGGGCCGCTACGCGGCCGGAGCACCACGAGTGCAGCGCGCCCATCGAGTGGCCGACCAGGACGGCACGGCCGGCCCAGCGCGCCGACCGCGTCGCCGAGATCGGACACGAACCGCTCGGTGCTGATCGGATGCGGGTCGGCGACGTCGCGGCCGCGGTGCCACGGCGCGTCGTAGGTGTACACCCGCCGAGCCTGGTCAGCCACGGCAGCTGACGCGACCAGGTGCTGCCCCGCCCCATCAGCCCGTGCACCAGGACCAGCGGGATCGCCCCCTCGCCGCCGCTGGGGCGTCAGCAGCGTGCGGGGGCCATCCGTGCAGGGCGCACGGTAGCCTGAACGACATGCCCGTGGTGAAGATCAACGCAATCGAGGTCCCGCCCGACGCCGGTCCGGAACTGGAGAAGCGGTTCGCGCACCGTGCACACGCCGTCGACAACCAGCCCGGTTTCCTCGGCTTCCAGCTGCTGCGCCCGGTCAAGGGCGAAGACCGCTACTTCGTGGTGACGCAATGGGAGTCCGAAGAGGCATTCCAGGCGTGGGCGACGGGTCCGGCCGGTCGAGGCGCACGCACGGCCAGCGCGCCAATCCCGGTCGGCCACCGGGCGCGTCGCTGCTGGAGTTCGAGGTTGTGCTGGACGTTGCGGGGACCGGCGCCAAGGCGTAACGCGGGCCGGGCGCGACACTGGGCGGCCGCGATCACGGTCGCCGTCGCGATGGTCGTCGCCCTGGCTTGCGGCTGCGCCAACACCGGACCTGCGCCGCGTGCCGACGCCGCGCTACGGCGCGCACATCGACACCAACACACCGCAGGGTCTGCGGGCCAAGCAGACCATGGACATGCTCAACTCCGACTGGCCCATCGGGCCCGTCGGGGTGCGCACGCTGGCCGCTCCGGACATGGTCGACGACGTCGGCACCAAGATGGACAAGATCTGGTGGGACCGGCCGTTCACCGTGACCGGTGTGGACATCGGCGCCGGGCAGGCGACGCTGCACGTGCTGACGTCCTACGGCGTCGCGCAGGACATCGAGCTGCGCACCAACGACGCCGGCCTGGTCGACCGTTTCGACGTGTCGCTGCAACCGCCGGTGATCAAGTCGTGGGCACGACATCGACGCCGAGCTGACCAAGTCGGGCGCGCGGTACTCATATCAGGTGTCGCAAGGTGTCCCAGACGGACGGCGAAGTGCGCAACTGGTCGCGGGCACCAACACCGACCTGTCGCTCCCGCTGGCGTCGATCTTCAAACTGCTATGTGCTGCTTGCGGTTGCCGACGCGGTCAACGCGCGGGACGGTGCGCTGGACCGATCCAGCTCACGATCACCAAGGAAGCCAAGGCCGTCGGGTCGGCCGGCCTCGAGAAGCTCGCCGCCCGGCTCGCAGGTGTCGGTGCGCAACGGCCGCCCAGCAGATGATTTCGGCCAGCGACAACATGGCGACCGACCTGCTGATCGCGCGGCTGGGACCCGGCGCGGTCGAGCGTGCACTGGTCGCCGCCGGACACCACGATCCGGCGAGCATGACGCCGTTCCCGACGACGCACGAGCTGTTCTCGGTCGGCTGGGGCAAGCCGGATCTGCGTGAGCAGTGGAAGCAGGCCTCGCCGCAGGGCCGCGCGCAGCTGCTGAAGCAGACGAATTCCCGCCCATACCAACCGGATCCGAACGCGCACCCACACCCCCGCGTCCGGCTTACGGCGCCGAGTGGTACGGCAGCGCGGCCGACATCTGCCGGCGTGCACGCCGCGCTGCAGGCGGCCGCGGTCGGCGAGGCCGCGCCGGTCAAGAAGATCCTGTCGGCTATTCCCGGCATCGATCTCGATCAGGTCGAAGTGGTCGTATATCGGCGCCAAGGGCGGCAACCTGCCCGGCGACCTGACGTTCAGCTGGTACGCCGTGGACCACACCGGCCAGCCCTGGGTGGTCAGCTTCCAGCTGAACTGGCCGCAGCTATCGCAGTCCGACCGCGCGCGGGCTGGCTGCTGTCGATCGTGCACCAGACGTTCGACCTGGTGCCGATGGCGCTGATCACAGATCGTGGACCGCAGCGTCCAGGCGTGACCGCGGAAGTGCAGCACGGTTCGGCTCACCGGTGCAATGTCGATGCGCCAGAACGACTTCGGCGGCGCGTCGAGCGCCACCAAGATCGCTGCGCGGATCACCGCCGGATGGGTGACGGCGACCAGCCGGCTGCGACGGGTGGTCAGTGATCCATCCAGCCGCGCACCCGGTCGATCAGATCGACGACGGACTCGCCACCGTGCGGCGCCCGCGTCGGGTCGGTCAGCCAGATCGCCGAGGTCGGCGGGCCGCACGCCGCCGAGCACATCGCCGCGCCAGCGGCCGCAGTCCAGATCGGCCAGCCTGCTGGTCGATGCTGGCCTGCAGGCCGAGCAGTTCCGCCGTCTGCCTGGTCCGCTTCTCGGGTCCGCAGTAGGCGCGTTCGGTGACGCCCAGGTCGATCGAGGCGTCGACCTGACGATGGCCGACCGAGTTGAGCGGCTCGTCGGTGGGAAATCGTCCGGCCGCCATCGCATCGGTCATGGCGTGCGACACGAGGGTCAGCCGGACGACCTCACTCACGCCGGATACTCTCGTCCCGCCGCGGTCCTCGACCGAGCAGCCGCTGACGCCAGCGCCGCGAACAACCAACGCCGATGGTCGCCCACATGACCACCTGCGTGCCCAGCGAGTAAGAGCCGGAACTCGTAGAGATCGTCGGCGGGAAGCCCTCGTAGACGATGTTGCCCGCGTCATCGCGCAGCGGTCCGGGCGTCTCGTCGATCGTCGGCAGGATCAGCATCACGACGGCGACCGACGATGTACGCGCCGCCGCGGCCAGCGTCGCGTTCCACGCGCCCAGCCGCGCGAACAGAGCTGCCGACCGAGCCAGACCGCACCGACGAACAGCGCCGCCGGACAGCACCACCATCAGCAGGTACAGCAGCGTGCGCTGCCGGATCGTCTCGTCGAGGCTGACGGCCGGCGGGTTGGCCGGGTACTTCAGGTGCGGGAACGACGTAGAGGCTCAACAACATTCCGCCGGCCACAGTACAGACGACAACGAGGCGCGCCGAGACGTTGCCGACGCGTCCGTACGTCACCGCGAACACGACCGCGAACAACGCGCCCATCGCGACGCTGAACGCCAGCACGCCGAAACCCATGCCGATGTTGGCCTGCACGCCGCGGGTGAACACCTCGGCCCCGTGCTCATGGCCGCCGCCGCCATGGCCTCGTGGGCAGCGCCGACGCCGTCCTCGTAGCCGATCGCCCGATCGATGACGGGCTCGACGAAGATCCGCGCGAAGACGAATGCGAGCACTCCAGCAAGGGCGCCGGCCAGAAGGCCACGCCCGATGATCTGCTTTTCCATTGTGTTGGCTGCTCCCGCGCGTCAGTGGCAGGGAAGCCGAGGAGGTGGCGAGCGTCGTGCACGAACTCGTGCACATAGGTGTTGCTGCCGAACACCGACGTCGCACCCTGGTCCATGCCGACGAAGTAGAGCACCAACAGGGCGAGGAAAGCCGTGAGCGGACAGCCACACCGCCGCCTTGGCGGCCGAGAAGTCGACCGCGGGCGCAGCGGCTCTTGCGTGCCTCGGGAGAGGTCATGTCGATTTCCTTTCCGGGATTTCGCGTCCCAGTTCCAAGGTGACGACGGGCGTCGGGTCTGACTTTGCACAGTGGCGCGACCGTTCTGGATTCTCACCAGATTCCTTCGCCCGTCGATTACATCAGCATCCTAAACACACCGTCAGGCCAGGGTCCATGCCGTCGCGGCACTGGTTCCTGATCTGCGAAAAGCCCCGCGAATCTTGGTACGAATTCGGGGGCCACTCGCTGGTAACTGACAGTTACTCGGCAGTGGCCAGTGGCCGCACTCGGCGTGCCCGCCGGCTCCGGCCTGTGCTCCAGATCCGGCTCTTCGACCGGCTGGCCGGCTTCTTGGCCCCGGCGAACGTGAACACCGCGTCCTCGCCGGAGCCCTCGCCGTCCCAGTTGTCGACGTCGACCGTGACGAGCTGGCCGGGTCCGACCTCCTCGAAGAGGATCTTCTCCGCTCAGCGCGTCCTCGATCTCCCGCTGGATGGTGCGCCGCAGCGGCCGCGCGCCCAGCACCGGGTCGAACCCGCGCTTGGCCAGCAGCGACTTGGCCTTGTCGGTCAGCTCCATGGCCATGTCCTTGCCCTTGAGCTGCTTCTCCACCCGGCCGATCATCAGGTCGACCATCCGGATGATCTCGTCGCGAGTCAGCTGGTGGAAGACGATGATGTCGTCGATGCGGTTGAGGAACTCCGGGCGGAAGTGCTTCTTCAGCTCGTCGTTGACCTTCTGCTTCATCCGCTCGTAGTTGTTCTCGCCGCCACCCTGGGTGAAGCCCAGGCCGACCGCCTTGCAGATGTCGGACGTGCCGAGGTTCGACGTGAAGATCAGCACGGTGTTCTTGAAGTCGACCGTGCGGCCCTGACCGTCGGTCAGCCGGCCGTCCTCGAGGACCTGCAACAGGCTGTTGTAGATCTCCTGGTGCGCCTTCTCGATCTCGTCGAACAGCACCACGCGAGAACGGCTTGCGCCGCACCTTCTCGGTGAGCTGGCCGCCCTCCTCGTAGCCGACGTAGCCCGGAGGGGCGCCGAACAGCCGCGAGGCGGTGAAGCGGTCGTGGAACTCGCCCATGTCGATCTGGATGAGCGCGTCGTGGTCGCCGAACAGGAACTCCGCCAGCGCCTTGGACAGCTCGGTCTTACCGACACCGGACGGGCCGGCGAAGATGAACGAGCCCGACGGGCGCCGCGGATCCTTCAGCCCGGCGCGGGTGCGCCGGATCGCCTTGGAGACGGCCTTGACGGCGTCCTCCTGGCCGATGATCCGCTTGTGGATCTCGTCCTCCATGCGCAGCAGCCGGGTGGTCTCCTCCTCGGTCAGCTTGAACACCGGGATGCCGGTCCAGTTGCCGAGCACCTCGGCGATCTGCTCGTCGTCGACCTCGGCGACCACGTCGAGATCGCCTGAGCGCCACTGCTTCTCGCGCTCGGCGCGCTGCGCGACCAGCTGCTTCTCCCGGTCGCGCAGGCTGCGCCGCCTTCTCGAAGTCCTGCGCGTCGATCGCGGACTCCTTCTCCGCGGCGCGCCTCGGCGATCTTCTCGTCGAACTCACGCAGGTCTGGCGGCGCGGTCATCCGGCGGATCCGCATCCGGGCACCGGCCTCGTCGATCAGGTCGATCGCCTTGTCCGGCAGGAACCGGTCGTTGATGTAGCGGTCGGCCAGGGTGGCCGCGGCGACGATCGCGCCATCGGTGATCGACACCCGGTGGTGCGCCTCGTAGCGGTCGCGCAGACCCTTGAGGATCTCGATGGTGTGCTCGACCGTCGGCTCGCCGACCTGCACCGGCTGGAACCGGCGCTCCAGCGCGGCGTCCTTCTCGATGTACTTGCGGTACTCGTCGAGCGTGGTGGCGCCGATGGTCTGCAGCTCGCCGCGGGCCAGCTTCGGCTTGAGGATCGACGCGGCGTCGATCGCGCCCTCGGCGGCACCCGCACCGACCAGCGTGTGCAGCTCGTCGATGAACAGGATGATGTCGCCGCGGGTGTTGATCTCCTTGAGCACCTTCTTCAGGCGTTCCTCGAAGTCACCGCGGTAGCGGCTGCCCGCCACCAGCGAACCGAGGTCAAGCGTGTAGAGCTGCTTGTCCTTCAGCGTCTCGGGGACCTCGCCGTGGACGATGGCCTGCGCCAGGCCCTCGACGACGGCGGTCTTGCCGACGCCGGGCTCGCCGATCAGCACCGGGTTGTTCTTGGTGCGCCGAGCTCAGCACCTGCATCACCCGCTCGATTTCCTTCTCGCGGCCGATGACCGGGTCGAGCTTGCCCTCCATCGCGGCGGCGGTCAGGTTGCGGCCGAACTGGTCGAGCACCAGCGACGTCGACGGGTTGCCCGCCTCGCCGCCGCGGCCGCCGGTGCCGGCCTCCGCGGTCTCCTTGCCCTGGTAGCCGCGACAGCAGCTGGATGACCTGCTGGCGCACCCGGGTCAGCTCGGCGCCCAGCTTGACCAGCACCTGGGCGGCCACGCCCTCGCCCTCACGAATCAGGCCGAGCAGAATGTGCTCGGTGCCGATGTAGTTGTGGCCGAGCTGCAGCGCCTCGCGCAGGCTCAGCTCCAGCACCTTCTTGGCGCGCGGGGTGAACGGGATGTGCCCCGACGGCGCCTGCTGTCCCTGGCCGATGATCTCCTCGACCTGGCTGCGGACGCCTTCCAGCGAGATGCCCAGCGACTCCAGCGACTTGGCTGCTACGCCTTCGCCCTCGTGAATAAGTCCCAACAGGATGTGCTCGGTGCCGATGTAGTTGTGGTTGAGCATCCGGGCCTCTTCTTGAGCCAGGACGACGACCCTGCGGGCACGGTCGGTAAATCTCTCGAACATCGGTGGTTACCTGCTCTCCATCTAAAGTCGGTGCGCTGCGCGGCTACGCGCCGCCGGCGTACCTGCCGTCCACTCTAATGGGCGGCCGCCCCGGGTGCCCTGCTTGGCGGTCGCTCTAGCCGACAACGAGAGTCAGACGCGCCATTCGCCTGCACCCGGTCGCGTAGATCAGTAACGCCGGGGACGGACGAAACGTTTCCCGGGCGTCCCGCGGCTAGGTTCGCCGCTAGCGAAGCACGACCCGACGGTGATGCCGAGATCGTGTGCTGGCAACGACCCGATTACGTTGCCGCGTGGAAGGCGTCGATGACGTCGGCCGGAATGCGGCCGCGCGTGCGACACATTGTGACCATTGCGCCGGGCCCACTCGCGGATCGCCGCACTCTGCTCGCGATCGATTGCGCGCGCGCCCCTGCCCGAGCCGGCCGACCGTCCGCGTCGGCGACCGCCAACGCGCCGTCCGGCATCGACCCACTGCTTCAGATCGCCACGCGCAGTTTCGCGGCATTCTTGGAAGAAAGGTCGATCTCGTAGCTCACTCCGTCGAGCCCGAATTCGACGGTCTCATCGGCGGCACCCTCACCGTCGAAATCGTCGACCAACGGTGACGGTTACTTTCTTTGCCATTAGCTCACACTGACCCTTCTGCCTGGCACATAGGTGTCGAGTTTCTGTCTCGAAACCTTGCACCAATGTGCCATACCAGGGCGAGGCCATTCAACAAGACCCTTCTGGCGGGAGTTCAGTTACTCTGCCTGCGAACAATCGGGAACAAAACTGTCTCCCGAATTGACAGTCCGGTCATCGCCATCAACAACCGATCGATCCCCATTCCTGTGCCGGTAGACGGCGGCATCCCATACTCCAGTGCCGCCAGGAAATCCTCGTCCAGGACCATTGCCTCGTCGTCTCCGGCTGCCGCCGCGCGCCTGTGCGGCGAACCGTTCCCGCTGTATGACCGGATCGATGAGTTCGGAATATCCGGTGGCGAGTTCGATGCCGCGCATGTAGAGATCCCACTTTCTCGGTAACCCCGGGAATGCTGCGGTGGGCACGAGTAAGTGGCGTGGTCTCAATTGGAAAGTCGCGGACGAACGTCGGGGCCCACAGCTTGTCACCGACCGTGTGCTCCCAGAGTTCTTCGACCATTTTCCCGTGGCCATAGCCGCGGTCGCGCGGTATCTCGACACCTAGCAGGTCAGCCAACTGCAGCAGCCGGTCTACTGGCGTCTCCGGCGTGACTTCCTCTCCGAGCGCTGAGACAACGACGGATAGATTTGTATCGTCGCCCATTCGCCATCGAGATCGTAGATTGTGCCATCGGGCAATGGCACCCGTCTGGTTCCGATGGCCTCGTCCGCGACTTCCTGAATAATCTCACGGGTCATCGTCGCGGAATCGTCGTAGCGTGCCGTAGGCCTCGTATGTTTCGAGCATCGCAAATTCGGGCGAATGCGTGGAATCGGCGCCTTCGTTTCGGAACACCCGATTCAGTCTCGAAAACCTTCTCCAAACCGCCGACCAAGCAACGCTTTCAGGAAGAGTTCCGGTGCGATGCGGAAGGTACAGGTCGGCGTCGAGTGCATTGGAATGCGTTACGAACGGGCGCGCGGCCGCGCCGCCTGCCAACGTTTGCAACATCGGCGTCTCCACCTCGAGGAAGCCACGCCGCTCCAGCGCCGGAACGCGCACCGCGCGCGACCGACGGCGACGCGCTGTCGGGCGATGGTCCTGGCTTCCGGTCGCACGATCAAGTCGACGTAGCGTTGTCGGACCCGCGACTCCTCGCTCATCTCCTTATAAGCCACAGGAAGCGGCCGAAGCGCCTTGGAAATGATTTGCCAAAGAATCGGCAAGCACGAGACAGTTCGCCGCGTCGCGAACTGATCACCTCGCCGTGGACGAAGACGATGTCGCCCCAGGTCGACGTCCGATTTCCACCTGTCCAGGGAGTCCTGCCCTACCTGGGCCAGGCTGATCATCGCCTGCAGCTGGGTGCCGTCGCCTTCCTGGAGGGTGGCGAAGCAAAGCTTGCCCGAGTTGCGTGCGAACACCACCCGCCCGGCAACGCCGACCGCGCTCTCCGGTCTCTGTGTCGGCTCGGCAGGTCGGGGTAGGCAGTGCGGATCTCGGCGAGGCTGTGAGTGCGCGCCACCTCCACCGGGTACAGGTCGTGCCCCTCGGCGAGCAGCCGCTCGCGCTTGGCCTGACGGATCCGGAATTGCTCAGGGATGTCCTCTGAGTCTGAAGCCGCCGGCCCAGCGGCACCGGTCTCGGGCGGCGTCGAGCCGTCATCGTCAGGGGTCACGAGGTGCCAGCTTAAATGAACTGCATGACCCGGGGAATGGACGCCGTGAGGCTCGCCGCCTGGCGCGGGGAGCCGCTGGACTGGCGGTTCAGGGGCTGCCCGCCTCGTGGTGGGGGCGCACGCCCACGCATATCTGCGCCGCGGCTCCAAACCTTGTCGACGAGGGTGCCGTGGGACCGCTGTGCGTGCTGCGCGCCGAGGCGCTGACGCACAACCTCTCGCGACGATGGCCGGGTGGTGCCGTGATCGCGGGGTCGAGCTCGCACCGCACGGCAAGACGCATATGGCCCCGCAGCTGTTGGCCCGCCAGTTCGAGGCCGGAGCGTGTGCCGTCACCGTCGCGACCATCAGCCAGGTGCCGCACCTACCGGGCGTTCGGTGTGCGCGATTTCATATTGGCCAACGAGCTGGTGGATGCTGCCGCATTGCGCTGGGTCGCCGCCGAGTTGACGGCCGACCCCGACTTCACCCTGGTGTGCTGGGTCGATTCGGTCGCGGGAGTGCGGCAGATGGCGTCCCAGCTGGATGCGCGGCCGGGGCACGCCGACCCGTCGACGTCTGCGTCGAGGTCGGCATGGCCGAGGGCCGCACCGGCTGCCGCGACGCATCGACCGTCGACGAGGTAGCGCGCGCCGCCGCGGACTGTCCCGCACTGCGGCTGATCGGTGTGGCGGGCTACGAGGCGGCGCTCGGCCACGACGTGACCGCCCGGGGCGTTGGCCGCGCGTCACCGGATACCTCGTCGGAGTTACGTTCGGCAGTCGAGGCGGTTGGCCGACGTGTTCGAAACCGACAGCGTCGTCGTGACCGCCGGTGGCAGTACCTATTTCGACGCGGTGGCCGAGGTGCTGGCGACCGGGTGGGCGGCCGGAGGACCGTGCGCACCATCATTCGCAGCGGCTGCTACCTCACCCACGACGACGGGCTCTACGCCAGGACGTCTCCGCTGGGCCGCTCGGTGGTCGGGGTCTGCTTCCCGCGTTGCAGGTGTGGGCGCAAGTGGTGTCGCGACCGGAACCGGATCTGGCAGTGCTGACGATGGGCCGCCGCGACGTGTCCTTCGATCAGGACATGCCGGTGCCGCTTCGACTCTGATCGTCGCAGCGCGGTCGCCAGCTCAACGATCAGCACGCGTACCTAAAGCTGGACCCGAAGTGACCGGGCTGGCGTCGAAGGTGGGCAGCTGGCTGCGGTTCGGGGTTTCCCATCCGTGCACCACGTTCGACAAGTGGCAGATGATCCCGGTGCTGGACGGCGACGACCGGGTCGTCGACCTGATCCGCACGTTCTTTTGTAGCGGTCGAGCGCGGCCCTGGCGGTCAGGCCGCTCAGCCTTCTAGCGGGCCTGTTTCAGCCTGCCGCGCTGGCTGTCGCGGTTGCGCTCGAACACCAGCCGCAGGCCGTCGAGTGTGAGGTGCTGGTCGTAGTCGCTCGACGGTGTGCAGGTCGGGCAGCACCAGCGGGGCGGTGTGCCGGTGGCGCACCACCGCGACGTCGTCACCGCCGAACCGTCGATGTCCTCACGGATGCGCGCGACACCAGCCCGTCGACCAGCCCGGCGAATCCGAACACCGCGCCGGCCTGCATGCATTCCACCGTGTTCTTGCCGACCACCGACCGTGGCCGGGTCAGCTCGACGCGGCGCAGCGCCGCCGACCGCGCTGCCGCCGCATCCGACGACACCTGCACGCCGGGTGCGATCGCGCCGCCGAGGAACTCGCCCTTTGGCCGAGACCGACGTCGACGCAGATCGACGAGCCGGAAGTCGACGACGATCGCGGCGGTGCCGTACTTCTGAAAGGCCGGCAAGGCAGTTGACGATCCGGTCGGCGCCCGACCTCCTTCGGGTTGTCGACCAAGCAGCGGAATCCCGGTACGCACACCGGGCTCGATCAGCACGATGCGGCACCGAAGGCCAGTACTGGTCGAGCATCATCGCGCACTTCGTGCAGCACGGACGGAACCGTCGACAGCCCGGCGGCCCCGGTCAGGCGGTCGGAGTCGTCACCGATAAGGCCGTCGATGGTCAAGCGCCAGCTCGTCGGACGTCACCTCGGCTTCGGTGCGAATCCGCCAGTGCTGCACCACCTTCGCGTGATCACCCGATCCCGAGATCAGCCCGACGACGGTGTGGGTGTTGCGGACGTCGATTGCGAGTAGCACGAGTTCTACCGCGGTGACATCAGGCTCGGCCGCGTCGGCCGGGCACGTGGGCGGGATCGTGACCTAGGTCGATCTGCTTGTTGTCGGCGTCGACGAACACCACGCCTGCGGCTGATACGCGCGTGGCCTCGGCGTCCTCCATCGTGCCGTAGGCGATCAGGATCACCAGGTCGCCGGGATGCACCAGATGCGCTGCGGGCGCCGTTGATCCCGATCACACCGGTGCCGCGCTCGCCGGTGATCGCATAGGTGACCAAGCGGGCGCCGTTGTCGACGTCGACGATCGTGACCTGCTCGCCGTCGAGCAGGTCGGCGGCATCCATCAGGTCGGCGTCGATCGTCACCGAGCCGACGTAGTGCAGGTCGGCCTGCGTGACTCGTGGCGCGGTGGATCTTCGACTTCAGCATCGTCCGTAGCATCAGTTCCTCCAAGGCAATTCGTGGCTTTCGTCCGACCCGACGGTGGATGTCCGTCGGTGCCGGCGGCTGCTCCGATGTCGATGGCGATGTTGTCCAGCGAGTCTGGTCGCCGCCCAGCCGGGCGGCGATGCAGCATGCGCGCCGATGCCCTCTGCAGGCGCGGGCCCGAGCATCGGGGTCGCGCACCTGCAGGTAGTCGACGGCGATCGCGGGCACTTCGTCGCAGTACCGCGCGGGCGGCGTCCAGAGCCGCTGCGGTGCCGCCCGGATGCGGCGTACATGCCCGGCAAGCAGTGCGCGCCGACAGCGCGCCCGCCTGCTCCAGCGTTCGACGTCGCTCGAGGTACTAGCGATTGCGCGACGACATGGCCAGCCCCGTCGGCTTCCCGCACGATCGGCACCCCGACGATCTGCGTGTCGACGTTGAGGTCGGCGACCATCTGCCGCACCAGCACCAGCTGCTGGTAGTCCTTCTCGCCGAAGAACGCCGCGGTCCGGCCGCACGATCTGCAGCAGCTTGAGCACGACGGTCAGCACGCCCGCGAAATGCGTTGGGCGGGCGGCACCTTCGAGCTCGGCACCCAGCGGTCCCGGGCTGCACGGAAGTGCGCGCGCCGTCCGGGTACATGTCGGCGGCGGTCGGCGTGAACGCGATCTCGACGCCTCTCGGCGCGCAGCGCGTCCGAGATCGTCGTCGAGGGTGCGCGGGTAGGCGTCGAGGTCCTCGCCCGCGCCGAACTGCAGCGGGTTGACGAAGATCGACACCACCACGACCGCGCCCTGCACCCGCTTGGCGGCCCGGACCAGCGCCAGGTGACCCTCGTGCAGCGCGCCCATCGTCGGCACCAGCATCACCCCTGCGGCCGGTGGCTCGCAGCGCCCGGGTGACATCGGAGACGTCGCGCGGACTGAGTAGACGTTGAGGTCACCCGGCGGTGAACTGCGGCGGCTTGGGTGTCGTCACGGCTGGCCCGAAGCCTCACTCGAGAACACCGCAAAGAATCTCTCTGGGTGCGTGCAGCCCGCTGTGCGGTGCGCAACGAGTTGGCCCGATACGCCTGCGCGAGTTCGGGATCCACTTCGGCAAGCGCCCGCAGGTGACCGGCGACCGCGGCCGGCGTCGCCGCGGGCAACCGGGCCGGTCAGCGCCGCCTGCCCGCGCTGCAGCGCGTTCTCCAGCGACGCCGCGCGCCAGCGGACCGATCACCCGCTCGGCGATGCCGCCCGGCGCGTCGCCGACCAGTTCCTGCCCCAGCAGCTCCTGGCCCCACAGCGCCGCACCGCAGCGCCTCGGACGGCGTCGAGCACCACGGTGACGACGTGGTTGCTGGCATGGGCCAGCGCCGCGTGGTACAGCGTGCCGGGCATCCTCGCGGACCCGGAACGGCTCGCCGCCGATCTCGAGCACCAGCGACTGCGCGATCGCGTAGCCTGACCTCGTCGGCGGCGGTGACGCCGAAGCAGGTGTCGGGCAGTCGCGCGATGTCCTCGTCCGAGCCGGTGAACGTCATCGCGGGATGGATGGCCAGCGGGATGCAGCCCTGCTCGGTCAGCGGGGCCAGCACCGCGATGCCGTTGGCGCCCGACGTGTGGGCGACGATCGTGCCTGGCCGCACCGCCGAGCGTGGCCGCCAGGCCCGACACCAGGCCGCGCGAGCTCAGCGTCGGGGACAGCCAGCAGCAACAGTTCGGCGCGGCGCGCGACCTCGTCTGACCGGCAGTATGGCGGTGTCGGGCAGCCGGCGTTCGGCGCGCTGCCGCGACGCGTGCGAAATCGCGCTGCACGCGACGACCGACATGGTCGGCGCGCTCCAGCGCCACACCGAGCGCAGTGCCGACCCGACCAGCGGAAATGATGCCGATCGTGAGCCGCGCCGGGACGGAATCCGTCGGCGGGTCCCCATTGCAGACGACCTCGCTGAATGTCATAGCGTTCTTCGTTCCGGTCCTGCGTTGCGGGTACCGGACGGTCGCCATGAGCCTAGCTCACTCGTCGCGGCGCCGGCGACGGCCGCCTCCGGTCGGGAGGCCTGCAGCCTGGCCAGCAGTTCGGCAACCGACTGCCCGCCGGTGTCCTCGGCGCTGCGGTGTCGCGCGCCTGCCTTCGGGCTCGGGCGGGCGGCGGGTCTCCTGGCTGCTGCGGGGCGGATGCGGCGGAGACTCTCCGGATTCGGTGGCCAGCGTCGGTAGGCGGCGCCGGGTCGACGGCGTCCGGCGGACCGAGTGGCGGCCCGAGGCCGGCGACGGAGTGCGCGGCTCAGGTGCCGCGTCTCCTGCCGACGGTTCGGCGGCGGACATCGCTGGCTGCCCGTCGGCCAGGTGCGGGCGCATCGTACTTCGGCGACGTGACGAATCGCTCGTCGGCGAGTCGGCGAATTCGGCCATCGTCAGGCGACACCCAGTTGCTGCCCGGTGCTCCCGCGGGTATCCACTGCCCCTCCGGCGGGCGCGGGCTGCCAATCCGTCGACGGCGCCGGCGCTACCGCGCTCGGGCTCCGCTGGGCGCGGCGGTGGCGCAGGCGGCTCGGGTGGCAGCGCGGGCGGCCGCTCTTGCTGCGGTGGCTGCCAAGCGAATCGGTGGCTCGGCGACCGGCTGCGGCGCCTCGGCTGAGGAGGTGGCGGCGGCGGTGACCACGCGCGGCGCGCTCCTCCACGCGACGTCGCGGCTCCTCCTGCTCGGTCTCCGACGGTCTGCGGTGCGCACCACCGAAGCTCGACGTCGGCTGCCCAGTCGTGACTCGGGCGGATGGGGTTCGGCAGGCACGTCGATGATCGGGCTTTCCTCGGTGTTCGCGTCGACGTCGTCGCGGTCTTCGGTGTCGATCCGGCTGGCGGTGACCCGGCCCGTCGATTCGGCGCTGCGCGGCCAGTCACTGTAGGCCCGGGCTGCGATCGGTTTCGAGCGCGGGCCGGTGCGACAGGTCGGCGTCGAACAGGATCTCCAAATTGGCCCGCAGCGCGGCCAGCTCGGCCCGCAGACCGGCGACCTCGTCGGCGGCCTGGGCCCGCAGTCTCTGAGGTCAGCTCGCGGCGCAGCTGCGTTTCCACCGTCAGCTCGTATTCACGGCGCGCCGAGATCTCGCGGTCCAACTGCAAGTCGTAGACGAGCTTGAGATCCCGCACCTTGGCCTGGTCGACGTCGCTTTGCCTGCGATAGATGACCGACACGAACGCCGCCACCACCGCGGCCCACAACGCCAGGATGACGGCCAGCTTCAGCAACTCCACCCGGTTGGTGAACACCAGGGCAGAACTCGCCCCGATGGCGAGCACCAGCAACACCGTCAGCAGCAGCCAACCCGGCCTGCGGCCGCCGCGCCGAGGCGCGCGCACCGCGGGTCAGATCGGTCATGGGGCCGACTGTACCCGCCACAGGTCATCTCAGCGTGTCGACCACTTCGGCGATTCGCCGCTACGACGCTGCGGGTCAGCTACTCGGTCGCCCCGTCGGCGTTGTCCGGCGGCTCTTGCGGCGACTTGCAGCAATGCTGAAGCCATAGCGCGGCGACCACCAGCGCGAGCGCGCTCGACCGCGGCCACGACCGCTCCCGCGGTGTCCTCGCCTGCCACCCGCAGCGTGCCGCGGCGCGGCAAAAGATAGACCAGCACGCGCGATCCACCAGCCGAGCACCAGCGCGCCGACCCACGCCGACGCCTTGGCGATCAACACCGACCGCGCCACCGCCAGCGGATGCAGCCAGCCGCGCGCGTCGCCGATCTCGCCGTCGTTGATCTTGGCCCGCACATAGAAGGCCCAGCCGCCCTCGGCGATCGCAACCGCCAGCAGCGACAAGCCCGGTCCACACCGTCGATCGGCGGAAACCAGCGGTACAGCAGCACCACGAGCAGGTAGCCCGACGACGGCGGCGAGCACCGTCGCGGCCGTCAGGTCACGCTTGCGGGTGGGTCCCATCAGCACCAGCGCCAACTCGGTGAGGCGCACGCCGTCACGTTCGGCCGGCTCGAGTTCGGTCGAGCAGATGCGCGACGGCACGCGGTTCGCCCGCGACCGTCAGCGTGGCATCCGGGTCCACCGCCAGCCACGGAATCGAGCACGAACGCCCGCAGATGCGCCGACGGGTGGGGCAGCGTCAGGTCATCGTCACGCGAGGTCACCTCGTGCGCCGTCCGTCATGGCACGTGACGAGATCGACGTCGAGGGTGCGCGGGCCCCAGCGCTCGCGCGCGCACCCGGTCGGCCGCGGCTTCGAGTTCGTGCGCGCGGCGCAGCCAGCCGTGGCAGTCGAGCAGCGGGGTCCTCGGCGATCGAGCACCGCGTTGAGGAACGGGCCCTGCTCGACGCCGCCCCACGGCTCCGTCTCGTACACCGGCGAGCACCGCGCGCACCGCGCCGCCGAGCCCGTCGACGACCGACTGCAGCCGCGCCAGCCGGTCGCCGAGGTTCGACCCGATCGACAGCACCACTGCGGTCATGCGCGTCACCGCCCGCGCCGCGACGGACCGTCGCGCCACCACAGCCACGTCGGCGAAGGTCAGCGGAATCGGCGCGGCGGGTTTGTGCACGACGACCTCGACGGCGTGCACGCGTTCGTCGGCCATCACGTCCGTCGGCGATCGCGCCTGCGACCGTCTCGATGAGCTTGCGCGGCGGCCCGGCGACGATGTCGGCGGCCCGCTGAGCGAGCGTGCCGTAGTCGAGCGTGTCGGCAAGGTCGTCGCTGGCCGCCGCGGTCGCCAGGTCGATCCACACCGTGATGTCGACGACGAAGTCCCGGCCGTCGCGGCGTTCGTGATCGAACACGCCGTGGTGTCCGCGAACGGTCAAGCCGCGCAACTCGATCTCGATCAGCCATGCAATCCCCGCCCACGGCCTCGAGCACCTTCAGCGCGTCGACCGGAGGCGCGCACGTCGTGCACCCGCACACCCCACGCCCCGTGCAGGCCGGCCAGCGCGCGAGATCACGGCGGTGGCGGTCTCCCGCGCCGTCCGGGTGGCCGCGGTTCGCCGTCCGCGTCGGCCAGCAGCGTTCCGAGGAAACGCTTGCGCGGACGCGCCGACGAGCACCGGGATGCCGGTGCCGACGAATTCGGGCAGCGCGCGCAGCAGCGCCCAATTGTGTTCTGCGGTCTTGGCGAAACCCAGGCCGGGATCGATGATCAGCGTTGGCCGGATCGACACCCGCGTGCACCGCGGCGTCGACGGCGGCCAGCAGTTCGTCGCGCACCTCGGCGACCACGTCCGCGGTACGGCCGGCACCTCGTGGGTCGGTCCGCGCCGACCGAGCGCCAGTGCATCAGCACCCACGGCACTTTCGCGTCGGCGACCAGCGGCGCCATGTTCGGGTCGGCGCGCCCACCGGACACGTCGTTGACGATCTGGGCGCCGTTTTCCAGCGCCGCCTGCGCGACCTCCGCGTGCATGGTGTCGATGCTGACCGTGATGCCTTGCCCGGCAAGCTCTTTGATCACCGGCAGCACACGTGCGGACTCGACTCCGGGCGTCGATGCGGGTGGCGCCGGGTCGGGTCGACTCGCCGCCGACGTCGACGATCGCCGCGCCTTCGGCGGCCAGCGTCAGGCCATGTTCGACGGCGCGGTCACGGTCGAGGAACAGCCCCCGTCGGAGAAGGAGTCGTCGGTGACGTTCACGACCCCCATCACCTGCACGTGCGCGTCGGGCTCACTTTCGCAGGATGAGATCCAGCGCCTCGGACCGCGATGCCGCATCGCATCTTGAACTGGCCGCGCACCGCCGACGTGGTGGTGATGGCACCGGGCTTGCGCACGCCGCGCATCGACATGCACAGGTGCTCGGCCTCGACGACCACGATGGCGCCGCGCGGATCCAGCTTTGCGCATCAGCGCATCGGCGATCTGCGCGGTCAGCCGCTCCTGCACCTGCGGCCGCTTGGCGTACAGATCGACCAGCCGGGCGATCTTCGACAGCCCGGTGACCCGGCCGTCCTCACCCGGGATGTAGCCGACGTGCGCCACCCCGTGGAACGCCACCAGGTGGTGCTCGCAGGTGGAGTACATCGGGATCTGCTTGACCAGCACCAGCTCGTCGTGCTGTTCGTCAAACGTGGTGTCCAGCACGGTGTCCGGGTCGGTGTAGAGCCCGGCGAACATCTCCTTGTACGCCCGCGCGACCCGCGCCGGGGTGTCCTCCAAGCCGTGCCGGTCGGGATCCTCGCCGACCGCGATCAACAGCTTCCGCGAACCGCCGCTTCCAGCGCGCGGTTGGTCGAACGTCGGGCTTGGTGAACGTGGCCGAATTGTTGGGCGACCGCGTCATCGAAGCCTCCGTTCAGTTATCAGCCGTGGGCCGGCGGATTAGGGCCGGCTGTTGTCCTGGCCCGGGTCCTCGTTGCTCGGGCGCGGGCGCGCCGCCCTGCGGGGCTGGGATGTCCGGGCTGCGGGTAGGGCTGATACGGCGGATAGGCGGCTGACCGTCCGGCGCGGAATCGGGGTGCCAGGTGGCGGCGGGTACCAGTAGCCTGCTGCGGCTGCTGCGCCGGCGGCGGCTGCTGCGGCGGCCAGCCGGGCGCGTGCCAGCCGGCCGGGGCGCCGTAGTCGGGCTGTGTCGGCCGCGTTCGCGGGAACTCCGTTGGCGCCAGCGCCATTTGTGCCGTTCTGTGAGCTCTGCCGCTTGCGCGGCGTCCTGCGGCTCGGCCTGCGCGATGGCTGGCCTTGAACGCCGGCTCGGGAACCGGCTTGGGCCACGGCTCGCCGCGCTCGATCGCCAGCTCGCCGGGCGTCTTGATCGGCGGCTTGTCGGACGGAACGCGCCCGCCGAAGTCGTCGAACATGGTCAGCCGCGGCCGCTTCTTCACGTCGGCGAAGATCGCCTGCAGTTCGGCGCGGTGCAGCGTTTCCTTCTCCAGCAGCTCGCCGGCCAGCGTGTCGAGCACGTCGCGGTACTCGGTGAGGATCTCCCACGCCTCGGTGTGCGCGGCCTCGATGAGCTTGCGGACCTCGTCGTCGATGATCTGCGCGACCTCGTGTGAGTAGTCGGCCTGCGTGCCCATCGTGCGACCCAGGAACGGGTCGCCGTGCTCGGTGCCGTAGCGCACCGCGCCGAGCTTGGAGCTCATGCCGTATTCGGTGACCATCGCGCGGGCGATCTTGGTGGCCTGCTCGATGTCGGACACCGCGCCGGTCGGTCGGCTCGCGGAACACCAGCTCCTCGGCGGCGCGTCCGCCCATCGCGAACACCAGCCGGGCGATCATCTCCGAGCGGGTCATCAGGCCCTTGTCGTCCTCGGGCACCGCGACAGCGCGTGCCCGCCGGTGCGGCCGCGGGCCAGGATCGTGACCTTGTAGATCGGGTCGATGTCCGGCATCGCCCATGCCGCCAGCGTGTGGCCGCCTTCGTGGTAGGCGGTGATCTTCTTCTCGTGCTCGCTGATGATGCGGCTCTTGCGGCGCGGCCCGCCGACGACGCGGTCGACGGCCTCCTCCAGCGCCGGGCCGGTGATGACGGTGCCGTTCTCGCGGGCGGTCAGCAGCGCCGCCTCGTTGATCGACGTTGGCCAGGTCGGCGCCGGACATGCCGACGGTGCGCTTGGCCAGGCCGTCCGAGGTCGGCGTCGGGGGCGATCGGCTTGCCCTGCGAGTGCACCCGCAGCACCGCGCGGCGGCCGGCGAGGTCGGGGTTGGACACCGGGATCTGCGCGGTCGAAGCGGCCCGGCCGCAGCAGCGCGGGGTCGAGGATGTCGGGCCGGTTGGTGGCCGCGATCAGGATGACGCCCTGGCGGTCGCCGAAGCCGTCCATCTCGACCAGCAGCTGGTTCAGCGTCTGCTCGCGCTCGTCGTGGCCGCCGCCGAGGCCGGCGCCGCGCTGGCGGCCGACCGCGTCGATCTCGTCGACGAAGATGATGCACGGGCTGTTCTGCTTGGCCTGCTCGAACAGGTCGCGCACCCGGGAGGCGCCGACGCCGACGAACATCTCGACGAAGTCCGAACCGGAGATCGTGAAGAACGGCACGCCGGCCTCGCCCGCGACGGCGCGGGCCAGCAGCGTCTTGCCGGTGCCGGGCGGGCCGTAGAGCAGCACGCCCTTGGGGATCTTGGCGCCCAGCGCCTGATAGCGCGACGGGTTCTGCAGGAAGTCCTTGATCTCGTAGAGCTCCTCGACCGCCTCGTCGACGCCTGCCACGTCGGCGAAGGTGGTCTTCGGCATGTCCTTGGAGAGCTGCTTGGCCCGCGACTTGCCGAAGCCGAAGCCCATCCGGCCGCCGGTCTGCATGCGGGAGAACATCACGAACAGCCCGACGAGCAGCAGCAGCGGCAGCAGATAGATCAGCAGCGAGCCGAGCATGCTGCCCTGGTTCACGCACCGTGTTGACCTTGGCGTTCTTCGCACTCAGCGCGTCGAACAGAGGCACCGCGTACCCGGTCGGGTACTTGGCGATGACCTTGTCGCTGTTGTCCGGTGTCGCCGTTGCCGTTCTTCAGCTCCGCAGCCGCAGCTGCTGCTCACGGTCGTCGATCTGCGCGCTCTTGACGTTGTCGCTGTTGATTCTGGGCCATCGCCACCGACGTGTCGACGGGCTTGTAGCCGCGGGTGTCGTCGCTGAAATAGAAGAACGACCAGCCCAGCAACAGCACCACGGCGATCGCGGTGAGCGTGCGGATCACATTTTTCCGGTTCATCAATATCCGTCATCGACTTCATCTTTTTCGGCCGCCTACGGCCAGTGTCCTTCCAATACGCGCAGCTGGAATAGTCAAGGCTACCGCTACGCCAACGAACAGCAGTTCCCGACGGTCCTCGATCTACGTGGCTAGAGCGTTTCCCCAGAAGCTGCCGAGGGCCGCGCGCGCCGCGAGCAGGGTCCTGCACCATCCACCAGTGCCCAAGTCCTTCGAGCACGTCCGTACGTGCACCGGCGCGGTCCGGCCGCCCGCCGGCGGAGTTCATCGGAGCCCATGTAATGGTCGTCGGTGGCCAACAACGACAACCCCGGGCGGAGCCGCGGCGGCCTCCGGTAGCGAACGGCCCGCCTCAGCCAACACGGGTTGGGCCGCCGACCGGTAGAGCGACAAGATTGCCCGGCCCATCTCCGGACCCTGCGCGTGCGGCGATCTCGGTGGCGATGTCGCAGCGGTATGCCGAGCGTGTCCATCTGTTCGGCGCGGTCGCCAACGGTTCCGCCCATCATGGGTGTCCACCAATTGCTCGCCGTCGCCCGCGGTCTGCCAGACCTGCGCGAGGTCGTGCCAAACGTAATCAGGGTCGAACAACCCGAGGACGTCGCTGGCCCAGCTGCGCACCAGCTCGGGTCGATGCATCACCACGTTCATGACGTGGCAGCCGCCCCAGTCGTGTCCGACCAGGTCGATCGGTCCGTCGACAGCGCTCGAGTTCGCCCTCGAGCCAGTCGCGGTCAGGCGAGGTGAGGTCGCGGCGAAGTCGTCGGGCAGAGTGGGCTGCCGAATCCCGGTGGGGACAATCGCACCACGTCGTCGCGTCCGAGTGCATCCACCAGTGGGCCCCACAGAGCTGCGAAGCCTCGGATTGCCGTGCACGAGAACCAAGGTCATGGTTTGAGATCCTGTCACCGCGAACCGCGCCAGGCGGTGAACTCATCGCCGCCGCCCGACGCACCACTACTCGGAGATCGCATCCGGCGGCGGCATCCGATCGTCCATTCGGTCAGCCACCTCAGCCGGCCGGTGTTGCGAATCACGTTGCCGACGAAGCAGATTGACCTTCGCGACCCTGGCGATGAAGCGTGACTGAGCAGGCGCGCGGGCGGATCGACAAGACCGGTGACCCTGAAGAACTGGTTGACGACCTGATGTCGGACTCACATGCGGTCAGCACCCACTCGACGAAACGGTTGCTGACCCGCATCGCAGTCGTCCGTCGCCCTTCGACCTCGGGGAAAGCCAAGTCGGAACCAGCCGCGATCTGCCAGGCCACACCGATCGCCTTCCGCCGCGGCACGAAAGTACCGCCGGCAGGTTCGTGGCACCTCGCTGCAACGTCTCCTGCAGTGCCGACAGCGTCCAACGCCGCCACCGACATTCCCTGCCCGTAAATCGGATTGAAGCGCGGGCAGCGTCGCCGCAGACGAGCAGGCCGTCCGGGAACCGCCGCATCTTGTCGAGCGGCCGCCACTGGCTGGACGGCATGCGGTGTTGCACCACCGGCCTGATCGGTTCGCTCGTGCCTGCACCGCTGCCAACAGATGTGCGCAGGCGCATACTCGCCGGCGAACGCCAGCATGCCCGCGAGCGCGCGCGGCGCTCGTGATCCAGCATCCCGAAGACGGTGAATATCCAGTTGTCGTGCTCATAGCCGGTCAGGAACATCCCGGTTGGCCGGCCGGGTGCGGGGCCGATCAGGGCCAGCTCTCTCGACAGTGCCGGGGGGGATCCTCAGGTGTTGGCTGACATAGGTCGTGCGCATGACGATGTGGTCACTCGACTGGTCGGCCGCTACCCGAGGCCTTCCAGGAAAGCCGGGCGCGTGCGCACCGCGGCCCATCGCATCCACGACGACATCCGCCGTCAACTCGTGCTGCGCCCCGCCTCTCGTGGTTGACCACCCGTACGCCGGTGACGCGGATCGCGGTCCGTAGTCGCCGTCAACTCTGTGACGTCGTGGGCGGCGAGGATCGTGACATGGGGAGCGCGGCTATCCGCCGACGCACATGCGACCTCCGGAACGGCCTGCTCGGCATGTGCATCGCCGTTGCGTCATCATCGACGCGGTACCTTGCCGGAGCGGAGAAGTTTGTGCCCGCTATAGGACTGAAGTACAGCTTTGGGAGGTCGCCATCGTCTCAACACGGGCGCCCCGCCGACGACCAGATCGTACCACGGATGCCGGGAAACAGGCCGTCCAGGATTTGCCCACCGGGCGCGCAGCGAAAGCGTGGACATGTCGACCCTGCGGCACGCCCCGCCGGTTAGCCGGTTCATCAGGTAATCGCGTACGCTTCGACGACAGTGACTGTCTCGTAGAAGTCGGCGAGCACTCTGGCAGCGAGCAACCCGCCCATGCTCGCCCCGAGGACGACTGCGACGCTCACCCAATGCTGCCACGGCGACCCTTGACACTCCGTCACCGGTTCGCCATGACGGTCGAACCGGTGATCAGACGATAACAACCAATTGAATGAACAGTCTGCCGATTTGCCCACTGGTCGCTTCTGGCGCCGTGCCCTTCCCCCGCATCAAGCGCCCCTGTGCTTGGCTGTGGTCGTGCTCATGTCGACCGAACGGTTAGTTGAGACGAACGGGGTCCAGCTTCGCGGTCATCGACGCCGGTGACCCGGATGCCCCAGTCGTGGTCCTGGCCCACGGCTTCCCTGAACTGGCCTACCTCCTGGCGGCACCAGATTCCCGCCCTGGCCGAGGCCGGCTCTTACCGCGTGCTGGCACCTGATCAGCGTGGCTACGGCGGCTCTCGAAGCCCGCCGCTGTGGAGGCGCAGGCCGACATCGTCGAGCTGTCCGCCGACATCGTCGGCAGCTGCTCGATGACGTCGGTGCGGGACCGGGGCGGCCGCTCATCGGCGACACGACTTCGGCGGCGTGGTGGCATCGGGTGCCCCGCTGCTGCACCTGGACCGATTCGCAGGCATCAGCAGGGACGATGTTTTCCGCGCCGCTGCCGCGGCCGAAACGGCCGACGACGGAAGCGTTCCGGAAGATGTTCGGCGCACAACTTCTTCTACATCCTGTATTTCCAGGAACCCGGCCCGGCCAGCGGAACTGAACCGCGATCCTGCCACCACGATGCGGCGGCTCGATGGGTTCGCTGACCACGACCGACGGACCGCCGCGCTGCGAATGCTGCAACCCGGCCCTGGAGGGATTCATCCGACCGCATTCCGGAGCCTGGTGGACTCGCGATTGGATAAGCCAGCACGAATTCGACCACTACGTGCACGAATTCACCCGCAACGGGCTTTACCGCGCCGCTGAATTGGTACCCGCTGCTTCCGACCGCAGCTGGGAACTGACCGCGACGACGCCGGCTCGCGACGATCGATGTCCCATCGCTGTCTGTCGGCGGAGACCGCCGACCCGACGGCTGGCCTACACGCCGCGCGACCGGGTTCGTGATGTGGTCTCCGGTGACTATCGCGAGGTGATGATCGAAGGCGCGGGGCCACTGGCTTCAGCAGGAACAGCTCGCCGAGGTGAACACGATACTGCTCGACTTCCTGTCCAGATTGGAGTTCTAGATGCAACGTCCAATGAACTTCGGGGTGTTCATCACGCCGTTCCACCCGGTCGCGGCCAATCCCCAACACCGTCGCATTGGAATACGACCTCGACCGGACGGTGGCATGCGGGACCTGCGGACTCGGGTACGACGAGTGTGGTTCGGGGAACACCACTCGGGCGGATACGAGCTGATCAGCGCGCCCTGAGGTGTTCATCGCCGCCTGGCGGCCGAGCGAACAAAGCGCATCCGGCTGGGCACCGGCGTGGTGTTCGCTGCCGTATCACCATCCGCTGATGGTCGCCGACCGTTGGGTGTACCTTCTCGACCACCTCACGCGTGGACGGGTGATCTATCGGCGGCGGAACCGCCAGGTGCACTGCCCTCGGAAAAACGCGTACGCGGATGGGCATCGATCCGGTCGAGCAGCGCGGATGATTGCGGGAGTCGCTCGGGGCGGTCACTCCAGCGCTGACTGCGGGCATCACCGGAGGAGCCACGGTTGGTCAACGCCGGCACCTCCGACTGGTTTCACGCTGCGCGATGGTGCCGGTTGCACATCCGGCCGTTCTACCTGGCCGTACCCTGAGATCGCGACAGGCGAGCAGTGGTTTCCGTCCGGCCATCCCTGCCTCGTCTCGGGGCAGCTGGGCACCAGCCGCTGCTCTCGTTAGTCGGATCTACGTCGGTGCCGGGCGGCTACGCCGCGCTGGAGAGACACCCGGAATGTCGTCGTGGACCAAGCCGAGAAGTCCGGCCGTGGCGAGCTGGCTGGACCGCCGCGCGGTCTGGCGGGTGCTGGCCCGTCGACCGCACCCGCTCGCCGACACCGAGGGGACAAGGCGATCCTGGGCGACTGCACCTATGGGCTGCAGGACTTCGCGAACTATTTCGGCGGCGGCGGGATTCAGTGCGGGTTTGTCAGCGAATTCCGTTGGGGGGGAGCTCAGTCCCACCTTGCGGAGTTACGTGGCGGATTATGCCCGGGGATTCCGGGGCGTGCAACTGCTGCATCGGCACTCCCTGGCGACGCGATGGCATACATCCGGGATCTGCTGGATAAGTCCGGCGGGTTTCGGTGTTGCCCTGCTGTTGCTCGGCCACGACTGGGCGCGTCGCCGCGGGCGGCCTACCACTCGTACGAACTGGTTCGCCCGCGAGGTCAGCGCCGCACTTCGAAAGGGTCAGTTGGTCGCCAGGCCCGCGCGTCACACAGGTTGGGCCAAGGACATGCGCGATCAGCTTCTCGGTCGGCGCCGGTGAGGCCGATCGTCAGAGGCCATCCAACGAGCACGCCGGTTGAACGTCGAGATCGGCCGCCGAACGGGCAGAAGGACCGGAAGTTTAGCTGGATGCGCGCCTCGGTCGCCTCGCGATGGTCGGTCGTCGGTGCCGCGCGAGGACGTGTAGCCGGAGCCGGTTCCACGCGCGACTCCCGGGGCAGGTCCTCGTCGACGTTGAAGGGACGATTGCGGAGTCTGCGGCGAACTGTGCTCGCATTTCTCGTCCGCCCGCGCGGCAGCGGACGTGCCACTGGGAGAGCTCAGCTGACACCGGATCCGGCGGCTTCGGCGGCTCTGGCGGCTCATGAACATCGACCTGAACCGCGACATCTTCATGGGTCGCGGGTTCAGTGCCCTGGCGAGGTTCTCGAGGCGGAGCCTCGAACACCGATGCCCCGCGAACCGGGCGCGCCGTCGCCTCCTACCGGTACCGCTTTCCGGCTCCAGGCCAGTCGAACCGGATCGGTGTGTGACTCGAACCGGACGGTCTGGTCGGTGAAGCTGTATGCCGAACGGATGGCTGCGTGGCGGCGCAGCTCCCTGACACCCATCCCCACGGAACTGGACGCGCGGCACGCTGCACTGACCGGAAAGCCGATGAAGGCGTCAAAAGGCGCTTCGCGCGGTGAACAAGTCGACGATCCCGGCGTGGTGAGACCGGCGCTGGTTGTTGGAAGCTGCGGCCGGGTCAGCGGTCAGCGCGATCATCGCTGCCGGAGCTGCGCCATCATGGGGTGGAAACGATTGGCGCAGCTGACTAGCGCGGCCAGCGACGCGCGACGCAGCTGAGAAGCCGCCAGGGCGCAGGTGTGAGCGCCACTCACTCACCGTCGATCGCGGGCGAACGGATCGCCTTTGCTGACGGCACCAGCCCGGCCGTCGTCGTCTGAGGCTGTGGGTGTGCCGGGGCATCATCGACGACATCTTGCGCCGCGCGGCGGGCGGCGAAGGATTGATCAGACCGTCGCGGGACCTTGACTCGTAATATGCTACGAAGCCGACGCCTTCCATCCGTATTTCGCCATCGCCAAGCAGATCAATGTGCAGTTCGTGCTGGCTGCTACGACCAGACCGAGTTCACCGACCGCGCTCGCTGGGCGATCGCCAGGCAGGCGAGGATCAGACCGTCGCGCCGATGATCACCGGTGAGTAGGCACTTGACCTGGTCAGGAAGCGGGCGCGCCTTCGACGAACTCCGCACATCCCGGTGCGCACTGCCAGAGATCCCCCGTTATGCCGTGACCGACTGACAACGTCGCGCTAGGGTCGCCCCGTGGCTGGGAAGAGCGCCTGGGGCAGGCGTGGTGGATCGCGGACTACCGGGAGCGCGCAGAGGTCGGCTTCCACGCGCGCTCCGGCGCATCTGGGAGAACCGCGCCACCGGTGATGTTCCATTTCCGCGGCGGCGCACCGTCGGGACCGGCTGGCACAACGGCGGGGTGGGCCGGGACTTATTTGAAGCCAACGGGTACACCACTATCGCTCCCGGCTGGCCGGATGACCCCTCGTCGGTGGCGGATGCGCGTGAGCATCCGGAGGGTTTGCTGGCGCTGGATGGTTCTGGGACGTGATCCAGAATACCACTACCTGAACGCAATATCCGAGTTTGGCCAAGAGAGCCCGCCGTGATTGGCGACATTCATTCGTGCGCTCCTGATCAGCCCAGGAAGGATCTGCCGGGCGAGGGCTGCGCTCGCGGCGGCTGACGGTGGCGATCGACAACGCTCCCTTCAAAGGCATTAGCTTGCGCTGCCAGGATCTCCCGCGAGTGAAGTCCGCGTCACCGGTGCTGGGCAGTCCGACCGAAGATCACGGCACGGTCGGTCGCGCTGGACGCTCGACCAGTTCAAGTACGGCTGGGCGGAATAACTCCTCGGACGAACGCGGGAGGCGAAGGGGCTCACGGGGCTTCATCACGTGGCCGCGTCGGGCGCACCACTCTTGCGGTGCGAAGCGCTTGGTTGCCGTTGAAAACTTCAGGCCACCTGTTCGGCGGGTTGGGACCCGCGGTTGGGCATTCCATTTCCGCCGCAACCCCGAGCCGCGGACCCGTGCTCATCGCCGTTTGCGTGGGGGCGAAGCAACACTGTGCCCACTGGCAATCACCGAGGCCAGCCTACGGGATTCGGGCGAAGAACCCAGGCGTCACCGAGTTAGCGGCGCGAATCGATCCCCAAAGGGACGGAGGACACTCACCGGTGATCGATCGATCGCGGCTGGCAGGAGGTCGCCGGGACCAGCGCGAAAACTGATCGGTTGGTGAGAGCGGTTCGTTCTAGCCGCACGAGGACGAGCGCGCGCCGCTCGCCGATGCGACCGCCGCGCCGGGTTTACGGCTTCCGTCATCGCCTCCAGGCGTGAGGTCCTGAGGCGATCCGGAACCGCGAAGCGTCGGGACGCGCGGAGAGGGTTGGCGGGTTTAGCCTCGACTCCGGCTGCAAGGCGCTCTGAAGCTCCTGGATGAGTCGCGGGAGGCCGGCTGCCGCCCAGACGGTAGGGTGCGGGGATGCCGATCGCAGCGAGGCGAAGATGTCCGCCGGTTCCTTCTTCTCCGCGGCTCCGGCGCGGCGCGGCGCGCAGTTGGAGTGTCTGGCGACGCGACTCCTCATCATGGGCCAGGCGGGCACCGCCGACGAAGGGACCCGTCAGGTCACCGTCGTGGGCGCAGGACAGAGTACAGGAAGAAGCGCCCCCACGACGCGCAGGCCGTCGCAACGCGTCAGTCGGAGGAACCACGATCGCGCCTGGCATCCGGCGTGCGATGAGCTGGAACCGAAAACGACCGGCAAAGAGCGGTCATCGACGCGTTAGTGGGGTTCGGCATCTGAACCACTGGCGGAGTCAGCCGCCACAAGTGAGCCGCCTGCTGCTACAGTTCGCGGGCGAGCGAGTAGCTGCCCGCGATCGTCCGGTGGCGGTGCCAGGCAGCAATTCCATCGACGTGAGGATCAAAGGCTCGACGCCTCGCAGGCATGTTTACTGGCGTTGATCGTCAGGCGCGGGCGGCGGCGCGCCGCGGATCAATTCGGTTGGAACTATTCAGATCGAGGACGACTCGCAACGAGGAAACTCAATGGGGATGCACGGGCCAAAGGGCGTTCCAGCGGCGCGACCGAAAGGATGCGGCGCGGTATGAGCGACCTGCGCGAGCTGTCCGGGCTGAGTCTCGGCAGGTCATGTGCTCGATCACCGAGTCATGGCGAGGCCCCACACCACCCTACGCCGGTGCAGCTTCAGGGTTTTGGGGCAGCCGCTGGCGTTTGGCGCATTGCCTGAGCCAGCGCGTGCGGGCAATCAGTTTCTCGGTGACGGTCATCTTCCAGGCGCTATCTTAGCCGCAGGCGCAGTCTGATTTGGAGGATCGTGGCGGTCAGGATAAGCCGTGCCGTTAAAGAGTTCGGGGGCTGCAGGCGCCGTCGGATTCAATAGTTGACGTTAAGCGCCGGGTTAGTCAGCTGCGATACCGCAGTGGTTCTGCAGTCTGTGACCCCACCCGTGAGGCAGCGGGCGGCGCCACGCTTCGCGCATCCACCAGCGACGTCGGTTCGACCAGCGCACCAGCAGCGTCGCCGCCAGGACGCCGCGCCAGATCTGGCCACGATTGTCCGTGAGCCCCAGTTCGGTGGCGTCGTCAGAGTTGGATCTGCAGTGTGCGCGCGCAAGCGGATTCCATGTTGCGCTGAAGTCTCCGCTGGGGTTGACCACATCCAATGGTATTGTTCGAGCGCAGATGCCTGCGACCGATCAGGACGAAGCTGGGTCGTCGTCTGCGGCGCGGAGGATTCCTGGGGCGCATGGCGATCAGGCGATAAGCGCATCGGGCGGCGAGTTCGATTCGGCCCGAACGTGGGCTGCGAGGGGACCTCGGGGACTCTCGGCTACGGCAGGCCGAAGTCGATGCCGTGGTGGCGCCTTTGATTTTCCAGGTCGCCTGAAGTGAAGGATCATTTGTGAACAACGCGCATCGCCGTCAGGCCACAGCCGAAGCATCATGTCCAACCGAAAGGCGTTCATACCCTGGCGGCGATGAGCGAAGATCGCGGTCAGTTTTCGTCGACCGCGCGCCCGGAAACGGGTGATTCAGGTCGGCGGTGGGCGTGTTTTTCCAGCGTGGTCGCGTGGCTTGGTCGTCGACCGAAGCGCGATCAAAGTCGCCGACGCCGTAGAGGAGATCAGGGCAGCCGGGACAGAAAATATCGGGCTCGTCAGGCCGGCAATCCAACCGGCGGCGCAGGCGGCGGAGGTAGCGGGCGTTACTGGCGGCGGCGCGCCAGGTTGTTCAACGCGGTCAGAAGTGGTAAACCTGCGACGGGGGTGGCGGCGGCAGGATGACGTTCGCGTGGCGCGTCGTCGTTGGTACGGGTCGATGCGTGGCGGCAGGTCACGCTGTCGAAGCGCACGGTGAAGACGTCACCGTCGGGCACCGACAGCACCAGGTTACACCTGCGGGTCGTGTGGTCATTTTCCCGCCTTCAATCTGGCCGTCGCCGCGCAGGGTATCGATTTCCATCCGGCGATCTGCGGCGGCGCGGCGTGACGATTCAGAAGCATTCGGGGAGTAGCCAGCACGCGGCAAAACGCAGCGCCAGATCTGAAACCTTGCGGCCAGGTCCCACCGCGGCTGGTCTATCTGGACCGAAGCGTGCGATTATCGACGAAGAGAGAAACGCGAACATCATAGCCCAGCGCCGTTCCAGTCAGGGCTTTCAGTGAAGGTTCCGTTGATGACATCTGAAACCAGCCGCGCGACTGCCGATCGTGCCGAATTCCAGCGCGTGGGCGCGCCGGTTCGGCCGTAGACCGCCGCGGGAGAGCGCCGCAGCAGCGATTCGCGGGGCGATTGTGCGGATCACAGTCAGCCACTTCACGCAATGTGCAACGGCGTGGCCTCCCGGCGCAGGGAGAAGCGTATCAAGCTGATTCGCGGACCACGTCGCTCGACGCCGGTACGGCGCGCGCTGTTTGCCGGCGTGGTTGCTACCCCAGAGATCCGGCGCGACAAGGCCTCTTCTGGAACAGTGCATGGACGACTGAGGAGCAGGGCGAATCGGTGCCGGGACGCGCGGTGCACGCGTTGTGACGATCGGCCAGTTCGGCGGTTGCGGGTGCAGGCGGGTCGATGACGGTAGGCCAACCGCGAACTTGCGCAAGGCGCCCAACTTACCGGGAAAGTCCGCGAAAGACGATCCAGTGGAACTATACCGGGTTGGGTTTCCCAGGGAGAGTTCGAACGCTGACCAGATCGCCGAGGTGATCTGGTGCGGGGTCGGGGTCGGAACACATTGAACGCGGCGTGGAGGACTGCCGAACATGTAGCCCAACGCGACGTGTTTAGGCATCTGGTCAAGAAGTGCTGGCGGTATACATGTGGCGAGTGCGCAGCGCACGGACGATCGGGTGAGCCGCATACAGGCTGCCCGCGATCGTGTGTGCGCATTCGGTTGCGCGAGGTACGCACGCCGACCGGCCGTACCACCGTGGTCACGAATGACTGCACCGAGTCGCTCGCGCGATGACGGCGTAGGCCTCGTCCACGTGGCGCTTCAGTCAGATGTCGCCGTCGCGGCGGACCAATGGCCAGCTCAGCCGAGTCAGGATCGTTAATCAGGGATTCAGACGGGCGCCAGGCGGTCGGGCGCGGCGGCTGAAGACGTCGTCACCGGCGCGTCGCCGCCAGCGCGCTCCGGTTCACGCTGGCCGTTGTCGTGATCGTAAGTTCAGACCACAGGTAAGCCTCGCACAGTGGGCAGATCGCGCGGCTGGGGTCATATCTGGGATGTTGCCTTTCATCCTGGCGTCCGCGCCCCAATCTTGCCCGAGATCGACGTTGCAGCGTTTCCGAATCCTTCTCGCCCTTCTGCGCCCGAACGTGAGTGTGGGGCGGCCGCGTCACGCGCAAACGGGCATTCCCGCGCTGGACTTGTGGTGGCTGAAGTCACGTCCGGTTGCCTGGCCAGAAAGGCGGCGGGCAACTCCCACGCATACGCCGAGCTGGCCAAGGAATACCGCTCTCGAATGGTCGAATGAAAATGGCACGAAGCCTTTCCACCTCGCATACGCGGAGCTGTTTGCCCGGTCGACGCCAGCTCTGTCAGACGCATTACCCGCGTTCACACGATCCGTAATGGCGGCAGCGGTTGCTGAGGTCGGCCAACGACTCGGCTTCCACACCGACGCGATCGATCCTCGGATCAGACGGATCGAACACTAGACGACTGGGGAGGGGAACCAATCCCTCTTGCCGCACTGAAGCGGTGTCCAGTTCGCGCGGCATTCGCACGAGCGCGCCGCCACACGAGGTGCCCGATTTCGCTGATCGAATTGGCGCGGGTCAGTTAGGATGCGTTGCGCCGTGGACGTGAACGGCTGGTGCACTGTCGACCAGGCCGGACGCCGACATCCCGTGGGGCGTGTTTTGCGCCATTACACGCCGCTCGGAACCTCGGGGTTCCTGGCGGGCTTGGTCTCAAACCACTGTCAGTGTTGGGCCGGAGTGCGTGACACCGCTGTGCGGATTGCTGTGCTCGGCATGCTCGAGGAAGGTGATGCTGCCACCGATCAACGCGATTCGCGCGGACGTGGGTGCGGTGCGCCGGTCTGCCATCGGTGTGGCGGATTTCTGCGCCGGGCGCCGCTGATCCTGTTCGCGAGTGCCAGAGCGTTTCAGTATCCGAACGATTGGGGCGACGCGGGGTTTGCTGGATGATCGGATTTCGCGTGCGCTGGATTCATGGATTTACCAGGCACGCGCCGTTCCCGGGCACCGGGCGCGCGCTGGTCTGAACGCCCATCGTCCCTCGTCGCACGGCGATGTTAGCCTTCGGAGAAGTGGAAATGAACACCGATCTGGCAGCCCGCGACAGCGGTGAGCTGGCGGCCGGCTGAAGAGCAGGTGCACATCGTTGCGACGATACCGGCCACGCAGGCCGACGGATTGGGTGACATGCTTTACCACCTGGCGCACCACCACCGCAATGATGGTAATGACAGACAATTAATTAGTAATGGTGTATTAGTAGTGAGCAATGATGACTAGCCATTGGGTGTGCCACCCAGGGAGGAAGTGAAGGTGAAAAGAAGGCAGTAGTGAAGTGTGTATGTGTGAGGTTTGAAATATTAATTAGCCAGGCTAAATATGGTAAGCCTTTTTTGCAGTGCATGTGTGTAGTGAAGCTATTATTAATATATTATTAATGTGAAGAAATACAATAATGTAATATACCCAATAATGTGTGGTAATAATACAATATTAGTAATGTTATTAGTATTATTAACCTTGGCTTTGGTGACATTTTGTGGCATTAGCAACAGCCTTGTAGCTGTATGCCTTTATGAAACTTGTGGCCTTAGCACTGCGGCATTGAGACAACCTTGTAGCCTTGTAGCGTATTACCAACCTTACAAAATTTATTATGTGACGCTGGCGCGCACATGTGACATAACAACCTTATGAACTCTACTGCTGTATTACTGTTATGATTTTGCACCTGCCCTTGCCTTCTTACTTTTATTACTCTTCTCTTTCTGTGCTGACCTTTGTTATGTTCTTCTTTCTATTTACAACACCCCTTGTGACATTTTATAT
>ERZ1370068.8394-contig-7251_pt1 | contig 37977 bp, 48 predicted proteins | sample MGYA00561227_ERZ1370068 | MGnify/ENA primary metagenome ERZ1370068 (study PRJEB38410, sample SAMEA6850437) | metagenome | study: Metagenomic assessment of the ecological functions of the soil: analysis of the soil microbiota associated with the...
CGTTCAGTTACGTATTAGCGCTTCACCCCTGCCGACGGCGACCTGCGATCGAGAATATACCAGCGCCGCCAAAACGCTGTTTTCGTACGTTTTATTGCATTTTGCGCTCAACACGCGATGGCGGCCTATAACGCGCTGCGCTTTCGAAAAGTCTCGACGGAACACTAATGTGAAATCACGTCAGGTTGGCGGTTTCACCACCGCTCAAACCGCAGCTCTGGCAGCACTGGAACCCAAGGCTTTACGGGAAGCGACGGTTTCCAGTACTATCGAGGTCACGCTGATTCCCGAATCGGAAAATACGCGCCGCGGGGAATATCCGCGCTTTCCTTGCCACTCCATCAGGTGAAGGACCGGTACTCTCGCCGTCATCAAATACCACCCGAAGCGGGGCTTTACTCTGCTATGCCGGGCTACGAAGCATCTCGCGCTTGATTTCCCAATACCGAAAAAGTCTGCGGCCTGCTCCTTACGCAGATGGATTCGGATCACGCCGAGAATTAGGCGTGTACCACAACGGGAACAGCAAACACCTTACGAAGCTGTTTGAAAAAATGTTATCCACTGACGGAAGGGTGAAACAGCGATCCACGCAATCGACCCGGCGGGAAATTCACCTCGCTGATGTCGGACCGGCTTAAATGGAAGCCGTCTCGGCTGGAAAGCAGCACTATCTCCAGCAAAACCGGAGCTCGACAGCCCGCCGCCGATATTCTCGATTTTTCGACGCCGCAACTTTCTGCTGGGCGCTGATAAGCGCTTTGCACTTACCACGATCATTTTTCAGCACAGCGATCAGCTTTGCGCGCGCGCATGGGTGGCGGAGGACGCGTATATCGTTCACTTTTTGTCCTGTGCTTTGCATTCACGGCTACAGCCTGCGCTGGAACGACATGAGCGCGCGGGTCTACTACCCGCTGTGGCTACTGCTGCAAATTCCGCTGAACGGCGGCGTCAGGCAATGTTTCTCTCTACCATCGCCCTGTCCTTGATATGCAGCGTCACGGCTGCTGATGATGAATTTCAGGAACGCCGCGCAAGCCGCGGTGGCTATCGGCTGTTTTTAAGCGCCGCTGTTTTTAGCCCATTGGCTCTTTCATGGATTACACAATATCAGGGGCTTGAAACCCGCTCAGCTTCTGCTGTTTGCCGTTTTGCCTGACGCTATCTGGTGGTGCGCCGCAATCATCCGCGCTTCTGTGGTTTACTGTCGACTCAGCGTTGCGCTTTGCGCTGATTGACTAATCGAACACGGCCATTTATATGCTCGGTGCTGCTCTACCTGGCATGGACAAGACGGCGCGAGCTACTTTTGTAGCGAGGTGGGTTTGGCGCCCCTGCTCACTCGGCTGGCTGGCGTTTGCACTGCGTACGGTTTATTTTCCCCCAGCTACCGTACGCCAAGATCAGCGCACGGGCTCGATTGGTCGCTCTATCTTGCGCAGGGATTTAATTATTTCGAAAGCAGCTGATGATCATACTGGATATGCCCGGCGCGATGCTGATAGCGACGTCGCGCGGCGTTTTCATTCCGCAGGGAAAAATCTACCTGCCGCAATATTTTGCCCTCGGCGTAGTGCTCTACAGCATCGGCATCGTGTCGGCGGCCCGTTACATGGCCAGGCGTTTGGGCGCATGCCTATCTTCCGTTTCGGTGTGGATGCTCACCTTATACATCAATGTTTTTGCCCGAGCGCACGCAGCGGTATCGCTGCGTCACTCCAACTGCCGTGCGTTGATGCGCGCGCTTCCAGGCGTGCCACGTTCATGCCAGCACAAGCGTGGGTGCCATGGCCAAAGGCGACATGCAAGTTGGGCTTGCGCGCGATGTCGAGGCGATCGGGCGATTCGAATTGCGCCGGGTCGCGGTTGGCGGCACCGACGCCCAGCGTGACGAACGCACCGGCCGGCAACTTGCGTGCGCTGAACGCCACGGGCGACGTCAGCAAGCGGTTGTTGAGTTGCAGCGGGCTCTCGAAGCGCAGCAACTCCTCGATCGCCGTGCCGAGCAGCGCCGGCTCGCGTTGCAGTCGCTCGAGTTGGTCGCGGTGCGTCAGCAGCGCGTGCATGCCGTTGCCGATCAGGTTGGTGGTGGTCTCGTGGCCAGCGTTGAGCAGGAAGATGCAGTTGTGCAGCAGTTCAGTGTCGGTGAGCCGCTCGCCGTCGTGTTCGCCCTGGATCAAGCGCGTCAGCACGTCGGCCTCGGGGTCGCCCGGGTGGCGCCTGCGCTCGGCCACCAGCGCGCGCAGGTAAGCCAGGAACTCGGTGACCGCGGCGTTGCCACGGGTCAGCACCTCATGCTTTGGCACCGGCTCGAGGGCCGACAGGATGGCCAGCGACCAGGCGCGCAACGGTGCCCGCTCGTCGCGCGGCACGTCGAGCAAGTTACCGATCACCTCTACCGGAATCTGCGCCGCGAAGTCCTCGATCAGGTCGGCCTGCGTGCGGCTGGCCAGCGCTTCGAGCAGGCCATCGACGAGCGCCACGACGCCAGGCTCCATGCGCGTGATCGCTCGCTGGTTCAGCGCGCCCATCATCAGACGGCGCACCCGCGTGTGCAGCGGCGGGTCGCTGAACACCAGGCTCGTGGTGTGGTGCTCGTGCAGCGGCGTGCCGGCGCCAAACTTGGGTGTGAACTCGCGCTGCTTGTCCGAGCTCGCAGCGGCGCTGCGATATAGCAGCGACACGTCGTCGTAGCGCGTCAACAGCCATTGCTGATCGCCGATCGAATGCACCGGGTCGTGCGCGCGCAGTTGTAGATACCACGGATAAGGGTCGTCGACGAAACCGGCTGGTGGATCGGCGAGCGTGAAGCCGTCGATCGGCGACGGCGCTGCAGCGGTTTGCATCGGCCCCAGTCTATCGGCCGTGACGCCCGGCACCGGCGGCAAAGCGAGCGGCGCCGGCCACGCCCTCTTCGAACACCACCGCATAGCCGCCCGCGCCTTCGTTGCGCAGTGCGTCGGGCAGCGGCAGATCCCACTGCGCGAAGGCCGACGCGCGGTCGGCGCGCATGCAGCGCTGCGGGAACGCCGCGATCTGCGCGGCCAGCGTCTGCCGCCTCGGCCAGCGCCTGCCCGGGCTCCACGACGCCGATTGGCCAGAGCCCATCTGCAGCGCCTCGTCGGCGCCGACACGCGCGGCCGGTGAGGATGAGGTCGAGCGCGCGGCCCATGCCGATGAGCCGCGGCAGGCGCACGGTGCCGCCGTCGATCAGCGGCACGCCCCAGCGGCGGCAGAACACGCCGAACACCGCGCTGCGCGCGGCCACGCGCAGGTCGCACATCAGTGCCAGCTCGAGGCCGCCGGCCACCGCGTAAGCCTTCGATCGCGGCGATCACCGGCTTGCCGAACGCGCATGCGCGTCGGACCCATCGGTCCCGCCGCGGTGCCGGTGGGCTCGATCGCATTGGCGCGCGACGGATCACCGAGCGCGGTGAGATCGGCGCCGCTGCAGAACTGGCCGCCATCGCCGGTGAGCACGGCCACCCGCAGAGCGTCGTCGCGTTCGAAGGATTCGAACGCCTCGCGCAGCTAACGCCGCGGTGGGGCCGTCGACCGCGTTGCGCTGCGCGAGGCGCGACAGCGTCACGGTCAGCACCGGGCCTTCGATCGTGCAGCGCACGGCCGCTGTAGGGTCCATCGCTCGCCTCCAGCTTGGGTGCAGCGCGCAGTGTGCACCGCGCCGTGGCCAAAGAAAAAGCGGCGACCGTTGAGGTCGCCGCGTCAATCACCAGGAGATCGAGAGAAATCGCTTACCAGCCGATGTCGAGCAGCAGTTGCAGAGTCAGGTCATTCGGTGGCGACACTGCGATCGGCTGATGGGGACTGTCGAAGGGCTCCATCAGCAGATTCGGAGTAGCCAGCGTGTCGTAGTGCGACACCGACGAGCCCGGCTGGTTCGGGTTCGGCGTGTACATGAACACGCCGATCAGGAAGTCCGCTCCTGCCAGCTTGAGCTGGTTGGAGAACAACACCGCGATCGGCCCGATCCGCCGCGGCGGCGTGGCGGCGATCGCGGCCTTGATCGCGATGCCATCGTCCAGCGACACGCGCACCGAAGAAATGGTGATCGTGTCGTCGGTGCCCGCCAGGTTGGGCGGCGGCGTGCCGGGCGCGTTGTCGGCGATGATCACCGCCTTAGCGCCGGCGACTTGCGCGTTCTTCACCTTGACGCTGAAGGTGCAACTGCCGCGGTCGATCACCGCCACCTTGCCCTTCACCGCCTTGGCGTTGGCGGCATCGAGCGGTGTGCACGCGAGCCCGCGGCCGTCGGTCTGGTCGACCACGTGCGCCATCTCGCTGGCGATCAACGTCTTCTTGTCGATCGGCGGTCCGAACTCGGCAGTGCCGATGAACATGAATTGATTCAAGCCGCCACCGGCGATGAACAACTCCGGTGTGCCGCGATCGAGCACCTTGTGCGCGTTCTTGGTCACCTGCTTGCCGCTCCACACCAGATTGCGCGGCGTGATCGCCGAGGTCGCGCGTTCGGCATCGGTCATCTGCGCCCAGTTCTTGCCTTGCTGCGGGTCGAACAGGAAGTAGTCCCAGATCGATGGGAACGTGACGTTCGGGTCCTCGTCGGAGGGGATTTGCTCACCCGTGGCGTCATCGGTGAAGGTCTGGAAGCCGAGCCCGTGTCCGAATTCGTGCAGCACGGTGGTCGCCAGATCGATCTGACTCGCAGGGGTCGGCGTTGCCGTCGAGGCCCGAGGTAGAAGCTCAGACCGTCGAGGCAGCCGGGTTTGCCCAGATCGCCGTTGAAGAACGAAATGATGTCGGCATCGCCGAAATCCGGGTCGGGTGTCGTGTTGACCTGCACCGCCGCGAGCTTGTTGGCCAACGCCTGCGGATACCACGTGTTTGCCACTCGCGTTCGGCGTGTTGGCCCAGATGAACAACGCGCCGGCGGCGCCGAGAACCCCACTGGTGGAGCTGCAGGGCAACGCGTCGAAGGTGGAGATCACCTGAATCGGCACGTCCGATTTGAGCCGACGGCCCCAGAAATCCGCCACGAAGGCGAACACGATCTGGCGTTGCTCACCCAGTGTGGTGCCGGCGTTTCCTCCCACCGGTTTCGCCGGTGTCGGGTCGTTGAATCCGACGCCAGGGCCATCGATGTTGATGATGTCGATCGCGCCGCTTGGGCGATCGCCAGCGTCCCGGCAAGGCAGGCGCCGACGATGAGTCGGATCCATGGTTTGGTGTGCTCAGTGGTCATGTGCGTCTCCCACCAGAGCGCCGTGCAGGGCCTTGTCGGCAGCTTCGGAACCGGTCACGCACTGCTCCGGAGACGTGCCCGTTGGCGTCGCGCTGAACCACGCTGAACGACAGCCGTTCGAGGCCGATCTGACGGCCCTGCGCGCCCGCAAACGCTGAGCTGGGTTTCACCGCGGTCATCTTCTGCATTGCGGGGTGATTGGCGATCATCGCCTTCACCGAACTGTCCGCCTTGGCACTCGACCGTGCGCCCGAACGGGCTGCCTGCGCTTGGGCCGCCGCCGCGCCGGCTTCATCGTGCTCTGGCATGCGCGCGCGCCCTGTGTCTTTGTCGATCACGATGCGACGCGCTTCTAGCGCCTGCGCCGTCGCGGGTGGCGTGGCGAACGCGCTGAGTGCCGCGACTGCGCACGCAGCCAGCGGCAGGGCCACATGTTTGGCGGCCCGTTTGTGGATGGAAGACATGGATACCACTCCTCTGTAAGGGAAATGAAATTCCACAAGTGGAGCCGCGAGTCTCGCGTCGAGCCCTTGACGCTGTACCTAGGGATCTTCACTAGGATGCAGAGCGAGGATGTAACCGCAGTGCGGCTCGGCGCCTGAGTGACACGCGTCAGCAACGCGCGAGTGCACGCAACGCCGGGCACGGCGCTTGCCCTGCGGGGTCAGCGTGCAGAAGGGTTAGGCCGCCAGCAGCTGCCGCAGCACGAACGGCAGGATGCCGCCGTGCTGGTAGTAGTCCACCTCGATCGGCGTGTCGATGCGCAGCGTCAGCGCTGCCTCGCGGCGGCTGCCGTCGCTGCCGGTGATCACCAGCTTGGCGTCGCTCTGCGGTTTCAGCTGCGGGCTCAGCTACGATGTCGATCACCTCGTCGCCACGCAGGCCGAGGCTGTCCATCGAGTGGCCGGGCTTGAACTGCAGCGGCAGCACGCCCATGCCGACCAGGTTGCTGCGGTGGATGCGCTCGAAGCTCTCGGCGACCACCGCCTTGACGCCCAGCAGCTGCGTGCCCTTGGCCGCCCAGTCGCGCGACGAGCCGGTGCCGTATTCCTCGCCGGCCGAAGCACCACGGTGGGCGTGCCCTCGGCGATGTAGCGCATCGCGGCGTCGTAGATGAACATCCTGTCGCCCGACGGTTGATGCAGCGTGACGCCGCCTTCCTCGCGCGAGCCATCAGCGACCGGCGGCATCATCAGGTTCTTGATGCGCACGTTGGCGAAGGTGCCGCGCATCATCACCTCGTGGTTGCCGCGGCGAGAACCGTAGCTGTTGAAGTCGGGCTTCGAGCACGCCGTTGCGCGAGCAGGTACTTGCCGGCCGGCGACGCTGTCCTTGATCGAGCCCGCCGGCGAGATGTGGTCGGTGGTGATCGAGTCGCCGAACAGGCCAATGATGCGTGCGCCTGTCACGCCGGGCGCGCTGCCGCACAGCGGGCTGCATCGTGAACGCCGTCGAAGAACGGCGGCTTGGCGATGTAGGTGCTGGTCGGCCAGTCGTAGACCTGGCCCGACACGCCCTTGATCTTGCTCCACAGCTCGCCCGGCTCGGTCTTGCACCTTGCCGTAGTTGGCCTGGAAGGCCTTGCGGATTCATCGCGAACTTCATCAGCGCGTGCACCTCGTCGCTGGTCGGCCAGATGTCGCCGAGGAAGACGTCGCGGCCGTTGGTGCCTGACCCACCGGCTCGGTCATCAGGTCGCGCAGCACGGTGCCGGCGATCGCGTAGGCCACCACCAGCGGCGGGCTGGCCAGGAAGTTGGCCTTCAGGTTCGGATGGATGCGCGCCTCGAAGTTGCGGTTGCCCGACAGCACCGCGGCGCAGATGAGGTCGTTGTCGGTGATCAGCTTCGTTGAACTCGGGCGCCAGGTCGCCCGGCGTTGCCGATGCAGGTGGTGCAGCCGTACGCGGCCACCGCGAAGCCGAGCTTGCTCGAGGTACGGCAGCAGCCCGGCCTTGGTGAGGTACTCGGTGACGATGCGCGAGCCCGGTGCCAGCGAGGTCTTCACGTGCGGCCGGCACCTTCAGGCCCGCCTGCACCGCCTTCTTGGCCAGCAGACCCGCCGCGAGCAGCACACCCGGGTTGCTGGTGTTGGTGCAGCTGGTGATGGCCGCGATCAGCACGTCGCCATTGCCGATCGTCACCGCCGCAGCGTGTTGCGGCGCTGCATGCGCCGTCTCAAGGTCGGCCGATTGGCCACCATCTCGACCACCGGCCGCGCGCAGCGTCGGGCGGCCGTCGAGTAGGCGGGTGGCGCGCTGTCGCCGTTGCGAGATCGCGAAGCGCTTGCCAAGCTTGTCGATCGGCTGATTGAAGCCGTTGTCGGCCGGCGGCTTGGAGAACAGCGACGTGAACTGCTTCTTCACGTTGCCGATCTCGATGCGGTCCTGCGGGCGCTTGGGGCCCGCGAGGCTTGGCGCGACGTTGGTCAGGTCGAGCGTGACGACCGTGCTGTAGTCGATCTCGCCCGCCCGCGGTATGCCGAACAGACCCTGGGCCTTGAAGTAGGCCTCGAAGGCTTCGATCTCGGCCTCGGTGCGGCCGGTGCCCTTGAAGTACTCGATCGTGCGCTCGTCGACCGGGAAGAAGCCCATCGTCGCGCCGTACTCGGGCGCCATGTTGGCGATGGTCGCGCGGTCGGGCACTGCGAGGCTCTCGGTGCCGGGGCCGAAGAACTCGACGAACTTGCCCACCACCTTGCGCTTGCGCAGCAGCTCGGTGACGGTGAGCACGAGGTCGGTGGCGGTCACGCCTTCGCGCAGCCGCGCCGGTGAGCTCGAAGCCCACCACGTCGGGCGTCAGGAAGTACACCGGCTGGCCGAGCATGCCGGCTTCGGCCTCGATGCCGCCCACGCCCCAGCCGACGACGCCGATGCCGTTGATCATCGTGGTGTGGCTGTCGGTGCCGACCAGCGAGTCGGGGTAGTACGACGCCGTCGCTGCGTCTTGTGCACGCCGCGCGCGAGGTATTCGAGGTTGACCTGGTGCACGATGCCGAAGCCCGGCGGCACGACGCCGAAGGTGCTGAACGCCTGCATGCCCCACTTCATGAACTCGTAGCGCTCGCGGTTGCGCTGGAACTCGAGCTTCATGTTCAAGTCGAGCGCGTCCTTGGTGCCGTAGTGGTCGATCATCACCGAGTGGTCGACCACCAGGTCCACCGGCACCAGCGGCTCGATGCACGTTGGGGTCGCGGCCTGCAAGCGCCGGCGGCGTTGCGCATCGCGGCCAGGTCGGCCAGCAGCGGCACGCCGGTGAAATCCTGCAGCACGACGCGCGCGACGACGAACGGGATTTCGTCCACGCGCTCGGCGTTGGGCTGCCAGTTGGCGAGCTGGCGCACGTGTTCGTCGGTGACCTTCTTGCCGTCGCAGTTGCGCAGCACCGACTCCAGCACGATGCGCAACGACCACCGGCAATCGCGGACGTTGGGAAACTGCCGCGCCAACTCGGGCAGTGAGCACAGGCGGCCCTGCGCAGAGCCGATACGAAAATTCTTATGCGTGGCGGCAAGCCGGCTGGCGGTGGTCATGGGGCGCTCCTGCCTCTGGGCGTGGCACTGGTCATTCTGTCAGGGTTCACCGGTCCCATGCCCGCAGCAGGATTCGGCCGCGTGGATATCGCGCGCCGAGCTCAGGCCTGGCGCGAGCCGGCAGATAGCGCACAGCGAGCACGCCCTGGATGCGGGCGATGTCGGCCAGCACCGAATCGGTGACGGCGCTGTCGACGTCGACCAGCGTGTAGGCCATCTCGCCGCGCGACTTGTTGACCATGTTGTGGATGTTCAGCCCGGCCTGCGCCATCGCGGTGGAGATCTGGCCGAGCATGTTGGGCACGTTGGCGTTGGCGATCGCCACGCGGTAGCGCCGATTCGCGCGCCATCGTCACGCTGCGGGAAGTTGACCGCGTTGGCGACGTTGCCGTGCTCGAGGTAGTCGCGCAGCTGGTCGACCACCATCACCGCGCAGTTGTCCTCGGCCTCGCGCGTCGATGGCGCCGAGGTGCGGCAGGCGCGATCACCGCGCGTGGCCGCAGCATGGCGGCGCCCGGAAAGTCGCAGCACGTAGCCGGCCGAGCCGGCTGGCGTCGAGCGCATCGCAGCACCGCGCTGTCGCCGACCACGCCTTCGCGGCTGAAGTTGAGCAGCACCGCGCCGTGGCCGCATCAGGCCGATGTTGGCGTCGTTGACCGAGGTGGCGCGTCGCGCTCGACCAGCGGCACGTGCAGCGTCACGAACTGCGCCGCCTTCAGCACCTCGTTGACGCTGGTCGCGCGCTCGCACCTGCGACGGCAGGCTCCACGCCGCGTCGACGGTGATGTCGGGGTCGTAGCCGAGCACCTGCATGCCGAGCTTGATCGCCGCATCGGCGACCAGGCAGCCGATCTTGCCCAGGCCGATCGATGCCGAGCGTGCTGGCCCGCGAGCTCGATGCCGGCGAACGCCTTCTTGCCGTCCTCGACCGCCTGGCGTCGAGGTCGGGCGCCTGCGGCATCGAGCGCGCCGACGAAGCGCAGCGCCGGCGCGATCTGGCGCGCCGCCATCAGCATGCCGGCGAGCACCAGCTCCTTCACCGCGTTGGCGTTGGCGCCGGGCGCGTTGAACACCGGCACGCCGCGCGCGCTCATCGCCTCGACCGGGATGTTGTTGGTGCCGGCGCCGGCGCGGCCGATCGCGCGCACGCTCGGCGGAATCGCCATCGCGTGCAGGTCGGCCGAGCGCACCAGGATCGCCACCGGATCGGCGACGTCCTTGCCGACGCGGTAGCGTCTCGGCCGGCAGGCGCGACAGGCCCGACGCCGGAGATCTGGTTGAGCACCAGGATGCCGAGCGCGCTCAGCCATGCTCGGCCTCGAACTCCTTCATGTACGCGCACCAGCGCCTGCACGCCCTCGATCGGCATCGCGTTGTAGAGCGACGCGCGCATGCCGCCCACCGAGCGGTGGCCCTTCAGCTGCACCATGCCGCGCGCCTGCGCGCCCTTCAGGAAGGCGTCGTCGAGCGCCTCGTCCTTGAGCTGTGAACGGCACGTTCATCAGCGAGCGGTCGGCGCGCGCCACCGGGTTGCGGTAGAAGCCGCTGCTGGTCGAGGTAGTCGTACAGCACGCGCGGCCTTGATGCGGTTGTGCTCCGCCATCGCCGCCAGCGCCGCCGCGCGCCTTGATCCAGCTGGAACACCAGCCCGGCGATGTAGATCGCGTAGGTGGGCGGCGTGTTGAGCATCGAGTCGTTGTCGGCCTGCTAGCTTGTAGTCGAACGCCGACGGGCGTGAGCGGGTGCGCCTGGCCGATCAGGTCGTCGCGGACGATCACGATCGTCAGGCCCGCCGGGCCGATGTTCTTCTGCGCGCCGCCGTAGATCAGGCCGTACTTCGGCGACGTCGACCGGCCGCGACAGGATGTTGCTCGACATGTCGGCGACCAGCGGCACGGCGCCGACGTCGGGCGTGAAGTGGTACTCGACGCCGCCGATCGTCTCGTTGGCGCAGATGTGCACGTAGGCGGCGTCGGCGTCGAGCTGCCAGCGTCGCGCGGCGGCACGCGCGTGAAGCCGCTCGCCTCGCCGCTGGCGGCGACGTTGACCTTGCAGTACTTCTGCGCCTCGGCGATCGACTTCTTCGACCACTCGCCGGTGTGGATGTAGTCGGCGCCGCCTTGCCGCGCAGCATGTTCATCGGCACGATCGCGTTCTCGCCGATCGCGCCGCCCTGCATGAACAGCACCTTGTAGTTCGCCGGAATCGCCAGCAGCTCGCGCAGCAGCGCTTCGGCCTCGGCGTGGATGGCGATGAACTCCTTGCCGCGGTGGCTCATCTCCATCACCGACATGCCGCTGCCGTGCCAGTCGAGCATCTCGTCGGCGGCCTGGCGCAGCACCGGCTCGGGCAGGACCGCGGGGCCGGCGCTGAAATTGAACACGCGCGTCATCGTTCGATTCTCCGGCGGCCAGCGGCCGCGCTCGCCAAGGGCGCAAGAATACCCAACCTTGCCGGCGACGCGCCGATGCCCATGTTTCAACTGCCACCGAGACCGGAGTATTTCAGCGCCGCACACGAGGCCTTTCGCGCCACGGTGCGGCGCTTCGTCGACGCCGAGATCGCGCCGCACGCCAGCGCCTGGGACGAGGCGGGCACGTTCCCGCGCGAGTTGTACCGGCGCGCCGCCGCGGTGGGGATCATCGGGCATCGGCTACCCCGAGGCGCTGGGCGGCACGCCGGCCGACATTTCTTCTCGATTGCGTCGGCCGAGGAAGTCGCCGCGCGCCGGCTGCGGCGGCGTTGCAGGCGAGCCTGGGCTCGCACGGCATCGCGCTGCCGCCGATCGTCGCGCACGGCTCCGATGAACGTCGAAGCGCCGCGTGGTGCCGCCGGTGCTCGCCGGCGACAAGATCGCCGCGCTTGCGCATCACCGAGCCGGGCGGCGGCTCCGACGTGGCGGCGCTCAAGACCACGCGCGGTGCGCGACGGCGACCACTACGTCGTCGAACGGCGAGAAGACCTTCATCACCTCGGGCATGCGCGCCGACTTTCATCACCGTCGCGGTGCGCACCGACCCGTTGAACCAAGGGCCCGGGCGGCGTGTCGCTGCTGGTGATCGACGGCGACACGCCGGGCCTGACGCGCAGCGAGCTCAAGAAGATGGGCTGGTGGAGCAGCGACACCGCGCATCTGCACTTCGACCACTGCCGCGTGCCGGTGGCCAACCTGCGTGGGTGCCGAGGGCGAGGGCTTCAAGGCGCATCATGCACAACTTCAACAGCGAGCGGCTGATGATGGCGGCGATGGCGTGCAGCTACGCGCGAGGTCTGCGCCGACGAGGCGCTGGCGTGGGCGCGCGAGCGCAAGACCTTCGGCGCAACCGCTGGCCGAGCGCCAGGTGATCCGCCACAAGCTGGTCGACATGGTGGCGCGCGTCGAGGCCGCGCGCGCCGCTGGTGCACGACCTCGCCTACCGCGTCGAGCACGGATCTGGGCGAGCGCGCCGATCTGGTGGCGCGCACCTGCATGGCCAAGGTGCTGGCCACGCAGGCGATGCAGTTCTGCGCCGACCAGGCGGTGCAGATCCTCGGCGGCATGGGCTTCATGCGCGGCACGCAGCAGCGAGCGCCTGTACCGCGAGGCCAAGTGATGATGATCGGCGGCGGCTCCAGCGAGGAGATCATGAAGATCTGGCGGCGCAGCCAGCTCGGCCTCTGAGCATCCGACGCGGCGCGCGCGGTGCCCGGCAGTTGCCGGGCCGCACGTGAGGGCGTCGGCACGGGCGGGATGGTCGCGCTCGGTCCTCGAAGCTCACCGCAGCGGGCTGATCGGCTCCGGGCCAGCAGCTGCCTGCAGCACTGCCTGGCTGCCGACTGGGGCCTGCAGGAACTTGATCGCGTTGGCTGAGGTTGGGCATCTTCAGGATCGGCAGTCCCAGGTGACGCGCTGAACCGGAGCGCGCACGACGCTGGCGCACGCGCGCCGTGGTGCAGGCCGGGCATGGCAACCAGCCGCGTTGTCGTAGTGCGGAACTGAAAGTCGAAGTTCATTTAGCCAATTTCTTCCGGCAAATGCAGATAGCATTAGGTCGCCGGCGTGCGGTTGTAAGCCACGCCAGCGCGCTGTGTTCATGTGAACTTGGCAGTCGAAGTTCGTTCCCAGCACTGGCGTGCGTTGGCGTTAATGACGGCGGGCGGCGTGTTGTACAGGTTGGACCGCAGTGAAGCGACTCGACAGCCCGAAGGATCACGTCGGGCGGCTAGCCCGCTGGGGTCGTTAGGGATTTAGACGCGCCACGATCAACGCCGGGCACGCCAACTGCGTGGCCCCAGTCGGCGACGAACTGCCGGAGATCTGGGTCGGCGGGCTGAACACACCAGATTCACCGATGTCGTTGGCCGCGCGCGCGGCTGTTGGTGCTGTCGGCCGGCACCATCGCGCCGGGCGACGAACGACGCAATGCCGCACAGCCGAATCGGCCGGCTTGAGAAAGACGCACGTCATTATTCGCTGTCGTCGGCGCTACTGGCGTGATGTCGCACGGCTCTGCTGCCCGCGGTGACGCGGCGCGGCCGTGCTTTGCCAGCGGCGACGTGGACCACGCAGATGCCGGTCTGCTGCGCCGTTTAACTTTTTCCACCTGCGAAGAACGCCGCCGTCAAGCTTTGCGGCGTGAGTAGATGATGACCTTCTGTCGGGTGCGCACGGCGTCATTTGACTGAAAGCACGATCAGCGTGCCAGTCGATGGTCCCGCGTTTGCGGCGTCGGCATGCGGACGACGGCCTGAGACGGCCTTGGTAGAGGTGGTGGGCTGCGACGCAGGGCGCAGAGCGGACCGGCTCGCCTCGAAGGCCAATATAGCGGGGCAACGGCGCAATGCGATATGTTCGCCGTGCCTAACGGGGCGCTCGGCGCCCGCAGTCATCATCTACCAGGTGTATCCCATCTTGAAGAGCAGCGCCCTGTTGCCATCCTTTCCTATCGCGTACTCCAGGTTGGCCACGATGCCCTCAGCCGGCTTGAGGAAGTACTGCGCGCCCGCGCCCACGCTGGGGAAAAGGTCTGATCCCGAGCAGCCACTGCGATTTCCGCCGTACAGGCACGCGACGCCGGCGAAAAGCGTGGCCCCCAGCGCTCGCCAATCCGATAGCGTTCCTCGACCTCGATCGAGGACATCGACTTGCCCAGGTACTCTCCCAGTCGTATAGCCCCGCAGCAGCACGGGCGCGTAGGCCGCCGGGGGCGCGTCCTGGGTCCACTGGTTGCTCTGACGAAGCGCGAAGACATTGCCGTCGCCCTGACTCCAGAAGTGCCGGTAATCGAGCCTGTACACCTCGAAGTCGGCGCTTTGCCTATAGGCGACGTTGTTGAAATTGAGTAGCCAACCGCTTCGTCGGCGCGTCCTGGCGATCCCGAGAATGCGTGTTGAACGACCAGGCCCGCGCCGCCTGACTTGAACCCGGTCGGTCCGAGACAGGCAAGCATGTCGTCGTCCAGTGCGGTCTGCCCGACGATCTGGTAGTTCGTCGACACCGCCTGCGCGCCGATGAACCAGTCACCGTAAACGCGATACAGGTAGCGCACGAAGATCGCGCGAATGTGGTCTTCGGACTTCAGGGGCTGACCGGTCCCGAGGAAGTCAGATCGTAGTCGTTCTTGATCAGGCCGCCAATCGCCCCGACGGAAGGCGGTGATGATCGCGGTCAAACGAGGTTCGGGCGAACAGGGCCAGGGTCGCAGAGTCCGTGGAGGTGTACTGTGCGCTGGCTCCGAACATCGACAACTGCGATTCCGCGTCGAACTTCCGCATATACGCGGCAAGCGCGCCGAGCGACGTCGCGCCGAGCTTCGGGTTGTTCGCGAACGTCGGCAACAACACCCATGGCGCGAGGGCGCCTTTTTCGGCTCCTCCGATGGCGCCTCCCTTCGGCTCTTCGGTTGGAGCCTCCTTCGCCTCGTGCCGTTGGAGCCTTGTTGGGCTCTTCCTGTTGCGCGCGCACCAGGTGGGCACAGGGCAGCCAGCGGCCTGGGCGCTAGTCGCTGGCGAGCGTTTGGCGGGCTTCATCTTCGCATTCGCGCTGGCTGTCTGGTTCGTTGATGGCATTGACGTCCATACAGCCCAGGCTCCGGCGATCGAGCGGGGACCAACGCGCAAAAGACGTTGCAGCCGCGCCGCACGGCGCGTCAGCGCAGCGTCGACTCGCCGCTGCGCCCGGCTTGGGGCGGCAGCTCGCGCTGCCAGTCGCCACCGAGCGCCTTGATCAGGAACACCGAGGTCAGCATGCGCTGGCCATCGAGCTGCGCGACCAGGCGCGCGTTGTTCAGCAGCGCCTGCTGCGCCGTGATGACGTCGAGGTAGCCCGACGCGCCGCCCTCGTAGCGTGCGGTGGCCATCTCGAGCACGCGGCGCGCGGTGGCGACTGCGGTGCGCGCCTGCGCGGAGGCGCGCTCGAGCGCGGCCAGCCCGGTGATGCCGTCTTCGGCCTCCTGCATCGCGACCAGCACCACGCGCCGGTAGTTGGCGATCGCGGCGGCGTAGCCCGGCGCGCGCGAACTCGACGTTGGCCTTCAGGCGCCCGTTGTCGAACAGCACTTGCGTGGCCGACACGCCCACCGACCACAGCACGCTCGGCGCGTCGAACAGCGCTCGACAGCGAGCGGCTGTCGACGCCGTACAGCGTGGGCGACAGCGTCACGCTCGGATAGAACGCCGCGCGTGGCGACGCCGATCTGCGCGTTGGCCGCAGCCATCGCGCGCTCGGCCGATGCGATGTCGGGCCGGCGCTCCAGCACGTCGGACGGCACGCCGAGCGGCACCGACGGCGGCGCGAGTCTCGGATGTCGCGCGCGCAGCGTGAACGTTCGGCGCTGCCATGCCGGCCAGCGTGGCGATCGCATGCTCGAACTGGTCGCGCTGGCGCTTGACGCACGTCGACCTGCACGAGCGTGGTGTCGAGCAGGGCCTGCTGCTGCGCCACGTCGAGGCCGGTGGCGGCGCCGAGGTCGTGGCGCGCCTTCACCAGCTCGAGCGCGCGGCGCCAGCAGCGCGATGGCCCGATCGAGCACGTCGAGCTCGATGTCGAGTGCGCGCAGGTTGAAGTAGTTGGTGGCCAGGTCGGTGGTCAGCAGCAGCCGGGTGTTCTCGAGGTCGGCCGCCGACTGCTCGAGCTGACGCGCCGGCGCCTTCGATCGATCGCTGCACCCGGCCGGCGAGGTCGACCTCGTAGTTGACCGCCATCGCGAGCAGCAGGTCGTTCTGCACCGTCGAGAAGTTCGGGCTCGCGTAGCTCGACAGCGGCCGGTTGGCCGAGATCTTCTGGCGCGCCGCGCGCGCGCCGAGGCCGAGCTGCGGCAGCACCGCCGCCGAGGTGGCGGCGAGCGCGGCGCGCGCCTGCGCCAGGCGCGCCTCGGCCAGCACGAGCGTCGGGTTGTTGGCCAGCGCCTGCTGCTGCGAGCGCGTCGAGCTGCGCATCGCCGAAGCGCTGCCACCACGGGCCCTTGGGCGCGGCGTCGTCGGGCCGGCTCTCGCGCCACGGCGCCTCGACCTTCCACGTCACCGGCAGCTCGAGCGTCGGGCTTGCGATAGTCGGGCCGCGCGGCCAGCGCGATGCGCGGCGCAGCAGCGCGCCGCGCATGCGCGAGCGCGGCGCCGCTCGACGCGATCACTTGCCACGGCTGCGTCCTTTGGCGATCGGCGCAGCGAGGCTCCTGCGCGCCGACGCGATGGCGCCGAGCGCGACGCTCTGCCATCGGCCAGCCAGTCGGTGGATTCAGCACCACGCGGTCGGCTTCGCCGACGCCGTCGAGCACCTCGAAGTTCTCGCCGAAGTTGCGGCCGACGCCCACGCTTGCGCAGCGCCACGCGGCCTTGCGCATCGACCACCGCCACCAGCGTGCCCTCGCCGCGGAACAGCAGCGTGTTGGTCGGCACGCAGCAGCGAGCCGCTGGCGGCCAGCGGCAGCGCCACCTGCACATAGGCACCGGGCAGCAGCGTGCCGTCGGGGTTGGGCAGCGCGATCTCGACCTGCATCGTGCGCGTGCGCGGCGTCGATCGACGCCGCGGTGCGCGCCACCTGGCCGCGGAATGTCTGGCCGCGCAGCTCGGCCTGCGTCACGACCACCGGCTGCCCGGGCTTGACGAGCTGCGCGTAGGTCTGCGGCACGTTGACGTAGACGCGCAGCGGATCGGTCTGCGCCAGCAGGAACAGCGGCGCCGCGAGCCGGCGCCCCGGCATCGATGAGGTCGCCGACGTCGACGTTGCGCCGCGTGATCACGCCGGCGAACGGCGCCACCACGCGCTTGAAGCTCTCGAGCTGGCGCAGCCGCTGCACGTTGGCATCGGCCGCTGCCGACGTTGGCCTGCTGCCTGCGCGACGCGCGCTGCGGCGCTCGTCGAGGTCCTGCTGCGAGACCACGTCTTTCTTGCGCAGGCCTTCCCAGCGATCGACCGTGCTCTTGGTGAGCGCCAGGCTGGCCGCGGCCTGGTCGCGCGCGCGCGACGGCCTGCGCTCAGCTGCTGGTCGATCTCGGGCGTCTCGATCTCGGCCAGCAGCTCGCCCTGCTCGACGCTGGCTGCCGATGTCCTTGGTCCAGCGCTTGAGATAGCCGCTCGCGCGCGCGGCGATCGGCGCCTGCACGTTGCCCTGCAGCGTGCCGGGCAACGACAGCGTCTGTCGCCGCTGCCGCTGCGTCGTGGGCTGCGTCGTGCTGCACGTACGGCTTGGCGTTCTCGGCGGCGCTGGCCTCGAGCGTGCGGGCGTTGGCCATGCGGCTGACCACCGTGCGTGCCGCGCCGACGGCGAGCAACGCCAGCACGATCACCGCGGCGATCTTGGTGCGACGCATGACACGGCGGCGCTGCTCGGCAGCTCGCCCGCGCGTCGGCGCCGTCGATCGCGTGCATGCCGAGCGCTGCGTGGTCGTGGCTCGGTCATGCGCTTCAGGTCTCCTGCGGGTGGGCGGTCAGCGGGTGGCGGCGCGTGCGCCGTGGCGCCGCGCCAGGCGCCGGTGCACGCCGGCGAACACCACCGGCACGAACAGCAGCGTCGACACGGTGGCGAACAGCAGGCCGCCGATCACCGCGCGGCCGAGCGGCGCGTTCTGCTCGGCGCCTTCGCCGATGCCCAGCGCCATCGGGATCATGCCGATGATCATCGCCAGCGCCGTCATCAGCACCGGGCGGATGCGCGTGGCGCCGGCTTCGAGCGCGGCCGACAGCGGCGGCGACGCCGTCTTCGCGGCGCTGGCGCGCGAACGAGATCAGCAGGATGCTGTTGGCGGTGGCCACGCCCATCGTCATGATCGCGCCGGTGAGCGCCGGCACGCTCAGCGTGGTGCCGGTGATGAACAGCATCCACGCGATGCCGGCCAGCGCCGCCGGCAGCGCCGGCGATGATGATCGCCGCGTCGATCCACGACTGGAAGTTGACGACGATCAGCAGGTACACCAGCACGATCGCCATCGCCAGCCCGACGCCGAGGCCGATGAACGAGGCCTGCATCGTCTCGCACCTGGCCGCGCATCACGACCTGGCTGCCGCGCGGCAGCTTCGGGCGCGATCTCGTCGACCAGCGTCCTCGACCTTCGCCGGCGACGCTGGCCAGATCGGTGCCCTGCACGCTGACGTAGACGTCGATCGCCGGCAGGATGTTGTAGCGCGACACGACCGCCGGTCTGGCGACGCGGCGCTGGCCTCGACCAGGTTGCCGAGCAGTTGCGTGCTGCCGCTGCCGGCGGCGTCGCGCCGCCGCCGCCACCGGCGCCCACCGGCATGTTGAGCAGCGCGTCGAGCGAGTCGACGCTTGTACTGCGGCGTCTGCACCGCGATGCTGTAGACCACGCCGTTCTGCGGATTGAGCCAGAACGCCGGCGCCGTCTGCGAGCTGCCCGACAGCGAGATCAGCACGTTCTGGCCGACGTTGGACGGCGGTGAGGCCGAACTGCTGCAGCCGCGTGCGGTCCATCTGCAGATTGACAGCCGGCGCGTCGAGGCGCTGGTGCACGTGCGCGTCGACCGCGCCCGGGATCTTGCCGGATCGCCTTGCGTCAGCTCGGCCGGCGAGCGCCGCGTTGGCCGCGACGTTGTTGCCGCTGAACTGCACGTCGATCGCCGCCGGCAGACCGAAGTTGAGGATCTGCGTGACGATGTCGGCCGGCTGGAAGAAGAACTCGATGCCCGGAAAGCGCTTGCGGCAGCTCGGCTGCGCAAGCAGCGTGACGATGTCGCTCGGTCGGGTCGGTGGCCTTCGCGCAGCGACAGCAGGATCTCGCCGTCGAGCGTGCCGATCGTGCCGGCGTTGCTGTACGACAGGTTGATGCCGCTGTTGGGCACGCCGAGGTTGTCGAGGATGGTCTCGAGCTGGTCCTGCGGGATCAGCTCGCGGATCGCCGCCTCGACCGCGTCGGCGAGGCGCGCGGTCTCCTCGATGCGCGTGCCGGTCGGCGCGCGCATGTGCAGGCGGATCTGCCCGGCATCGACGCTCGGGAAGAAGTCGCGGCCGAGCACCGGGTACAGGCAGACACGACAGCGACGCAGAAGGCGGCGAAGACCAGCGCGAAAGCGCGCGCGCTGTCGCAGCAGCGCCGACAGCGCCAGCGTGTAGGCGCGGCGCACGCGCTCGAAGCGGCGGTCGAACGCGCGGTACAGGCGTTGCAGCAGCGCTGCCGCTGCGCACTGCGTTGCCGCGTGACCGACGGCCTGCGCCCTTCATCAGCAGCATCACCAAGCGTCGGCACCAGCGTGCGCGACAGGATGTACGACGCGATCATCGCGCAGCACCACCGCCTCGGCCAGCGGCACGAACAGGATACGCGCGCGACGCCGGACAGGAAGAACATCGGCACGAACACGATGCAGATGCACAGCGTCGAGACGAAGGCCGCGACGCCGATCTCGCCGGCGCCGACCTCGATCGCCTCGTTCAGATCGGCTTGCCCATGTGCAGGTGGCGCTCGATGTTCTCGATCGTCACGATCGCCTGGTCGACCAGGATGCCGACCGAGAGCGCGAGGCCGCCCAGCGTCATCAGGTTGAGCGTCTCGCCGAGCAGCTTGAGCACCAGGATCGACGCCAGGATCGACAGCGGGATCGTCAGCGCGATGATCAGCGTGCTGCGCCAGTTGCCGAGGAACAGCAGCACCATCGCGGCGGTGAGCGCCGCGGCGATCAGCGCCTCGATCACCACGCCCTTGACCGCCGCCTTGACGAACACCGACTGGTCGAACAGCGGCGTGACCTTGATGTCCTGCGGCAGCATCTCGCGTCACCCGCGGCAGCATCGCGCGCAGGTTGTCGACGATGTCGAGCGTCGAGGCGCCGCCGTTCTTCAGCACCGACAGCAGCACGCCGCGCGCGCCGTCCTGGCGCACGATGTTGGTCTGCGGCGAGAAGCCGTCGCGCACCTGCGCGACGTCGCGCAGGTAGGTGGTCGCGCCGCCGACCGGTGCGCACCGGCAGGTCGTTCAGGCCCGGCGATGGCGTCGGGCGAGCCGTTCATGCGCACCGTGTATTCGGTGGCGCCGAACTTCGCGGTGCCCGACGGCAGGATCAGGTTCTGCAGGTTGATCGCGTTGACCACGTCGGCCGGCGACAGCCCGCGCGCCTGCAGCGCCGCGCATGTCGAGGTCGACCGAGATCAGCGCGGTTCTTGCCGCCGTACGGGAACGGCACCGCGACGCCGGGGATCGTGATCAGCTGCGGGCGCAGCGTGTTGATCGCCGTCGTCGAACACGCGTCTGCTCGGGCAGGGTCGGGCTGGACAGGCCGAGCTGCACCACCGGGATGCTGGAGGCCGAGTACTTGATGATCAGCGGCGGCGTGATGCCCGGCGGCAGCTGGCGCACCTGCGTCTGCATCGATCGCCACCACCTGCGCGATCGCGGTCTGGATGTTGGCGGTCGGCTGGAAGAAGACCTTGATGATCGAGATGCCGGCGAGCGATGTCGACTCGATGTGCTCGATGTCGCTCACCGTGGTGGTCAGGCTGCGCTCGCTCTGCCCGGCGATGCGCTGCGCCCATCTCCTGCGCCGACAGGCCGTTGTAGTTCCAGATGATGCTGACCACCGGGATGTTGATCTCGGGGAAGATGTCGGTGGCCATGCTTCAGCAGCGCGAACGGCGTGGCCAGCACGATCAGCATCGCCATCACGATGAAGGTGTACGGGCGCCTGAGCGCCAACTTGACCATGGACATCGAAGGTGCTTCCCGGCAGCAGCCCCGTGATGATAGGCAGGCTGCGCGCCGGCGCGCTGAGCAGCCCCGCGCGGTTTGCACCAATTGCGTGAAAGCCGTCAGCGCAGGTCGAGCCCGGCCTCGGCCTCGAGGATCTCGGTGATGTCCTCGCGGGTTTCCTTCAGCTGCAGCAGCGAGGCCTGGTGAGCCGCCTGCGGGTCGCGGTGCAGCAGCGCGGTCAGGATCGCCTTGTGCCGCGGCAGCGACAGCGCATGGCGTGTTCGGGTGCTGGCTGCACAGCTTGATCGACTCGCGCAGCGCCAGCGACAGCATGTTGCCGATGTAGGCCAGCAGGTCGTTGTTGGTGGCCTCGGCGATCCGTCGGTGAAACGCCAGGTCGGGCTCGAGCAGCTGCTCGGGCGTGCGCGGCGGCTTCCATGCCGGCGTAGGCCTCGGCGATGCCGCGCAGCGCTCTCGTCGCTGGCCACCTTGGCGGCCAGCGCGGCGGCGGCCGGCTCGAACACGCGGCGCACGGTGAGCAGCGTCTCGACGAACTCGGCCTGCGGCATGGTCTGGATCAGCCAGTACAGCACGTCGGGGTCGAGCAGATGCCACTCGTTGCGCGGCCGCACCGATCGCGCCGGCGCGCTGCCGCGACAGCACCAGCCCCTTGGCGACCAGCACGCGCACGGCCTCGCGCAGCACCGGCCGGCTGACGTCGTATTCGGCCAGCAGCGCGCGCCTCGCCGGGCAGGCGGTCGCCGGGCCTGAACTCGCCGGCGACGATGCGCATGCCGAGGTCGCGCACGATGCGCGCGTGCATGCTCTTGCGCACGCGGCGGCTGCCGGTAGTCGCGGTGGCCGGTGGTCGGGTTCACGCCTTGTTCCGGTTGTAGACGTCGACGAACACCGCGGCCAGCAGCACGCCGCCCTTGATCACCTGCTGGTAGTCGATGCCGATGCCGAGGATCGACATGCCGTTGTTCATCACGCCCATCACGAACGCGCCGATCACCGCGCCGAGCACCTTGCCGACGCCGCCCGAGGCCGATGCGCCGCCGATGAAGCAGGCCGCGATCGACGTCGAGCTCGAAGCCGAGCCCGGCCTTCGGCGTGGCGGTGTTCAGGCGCGCGGCGAACACCAGCCCCGCCACGGCGGCCAGCACGCCCATGTTGACGAAGGTCCAGAAGGTCAGCCACTGCGTCTTCACGCCCGACAAACGCGCCGCCTTCTCGTTGCCGCCCAGCGCGTAGATGCGCCGGCCGATCGTGGTGCGCGTGGTCACGAAGTCGTACAGCAGCATCAGCAGCGTCATGCACGATCAGCACGTTGGGCAGGCCCTTGTACGAGGCCAGCAGGTACGACAGGCCGACGATCAGCACCACGAACACCGCGATCCTTGGCGGCGAAGAACGGCGTCGGTTCGTCCTCGATGCCGTGCTGCATCTGGCGCGCGCGTGGCGCAGCTTGGCCACCACCATCGCCAGCGCCACCGCGAGGCCGATCACCAGCGAGCTGGTGCGCAGCGTCTCGCCGTTGAAGACGTCGGGGATGAAGCCCGAGCTGAGCAGCTGGAACGACGGCGGGAACGGCCCGACCGACTGGCCCTGCAGCAGCGCCAGCGCGAGGCCCTTGAACACCAGCATGCCGGCCAGCGTGACGATGAACGACGGCATCCTGAAGAAGGCGACGAACCAGCCCTGCATGCCGCCGATCGCGGCACCCGCGGCCAGGCACAGCAGCGTGGCCGGCACGAAGTGCATCTCGTACTGCACCATCAGCACCGCGGCCAGCGCGCCGATGAAGCCGACCACCGAGCCGACCGACAGGTCGATGTGCCCGGCGACGATGACCAGCAGCATGCCCAGCGCCATGATGACGATGTAGCTGTTCTGCAGCACCAGGTTCGTCAGGTTCAACGGCTGCATCAGCGTGCCGTCGGTCAGCGACCTGGAAGAACGCCATGATCGCCACCAGCGACAACAGCATCCCGTAGTCGCGCAGGTTGGCCTTCAGGATAGCCCGCATACCGCGTGGCGCTGATGCCGGTCGCGCTCATTGGTGATGCCCGTCGGCGACGATCGCGTGCATGATCCTTTCCTGCGTCGCCTCGCTCGCCGCGAACTCGGCCGACGAAGCGGCCTTCGTTCATCACGTGGATGCGGTCGCACATGCCCAGCAGCTCGGGCATCTCCGAGGAGATCATCACGATGCACTTGCCCGCGCGCGGCGAGCTCGTTCATCAAGGTGTAGATCTCGAACTTGGCGCCGACATCGATGCCGCGCGTGGGCTCGTCGAGGATCAACACCTCGGGGTCGGCGAACAGCCACTTGGCCAGCACCACCTTCTGCTGGTTGCCGCCCGACAGGTTGACCACCGGCTGCGTGACGCCGGTGCAGCGGATGCCCAGGCGGCTGCCGGTAGTCGCTCGGCCACCGCGGACTCGCGCCCGCTCGTCGATCACGCCCGACGGCGCGACGCCGCGCCAGGTTGGCCAGCGAGATGTTGTGCACGATGGTGTCGTCGAGCAGCAGGCCGAGCGCCTTGCGGTCTTCGGTGACGTAGGCCAGGCCGTGCGCGATCGCGCTTGATCGACCGTGCTGGTGTCGACCGGCTGGCCGTGCATCAGCACCTCGCCGCCGACCACGTGTCCGTACGACTGGCCGAACAGGCTCATCGCCAGCTCGGTGCGGCCCGACCCCATCAGGCCCGGCGATGCCGACGATCTCGCCCGCGGCGACCTTCGAAGCTGACGCCCTTTGATGCGCAGCCGGTCGTGGTGCAGCGGGTGGCGCACGCGCCAGTCGCTGACCTCGAACACCACTCGGCCCGATCTGCGGCGTGCGGTGCGGGTAGCGATCGGCCATCTCGCGGCCCACCATGTAGCGGATCACCTCGCGCTCGCTCACCGGGCCGGCGCGGCAGTCGATGGTGGCGACCGTGGCGCCGTCGCGGATGCACGGTGATCGTGTCGGCCACCTTGGCGACCTCGTTGAGCTTGTGCGAGATCAGGATGCAGGCGATGCCGTGCGCCTTCAGGCCGAGCAGCAGCTCGAGCAGCGCGTCGCTGTCGGTCTCGTTCAGGCTCGCGGTGGGCTCGTCGAGGATCAGCAGCGCGCACCTCCTTCGACAACGCCTTGGCGATCTCGACCAGCTGCTGCTGGCCGACGCCGAGGTCGGTGATGAGCGTCGGTCGGCGACGTCGTTCAGGCCCACCTTGCTGCAACAGCTCGCGCGTCGCGCGTGAACGACGCGAACCAGTCGATCACGCCGCGCGCGCGCGCGTTCGTTGCCGAGGAAGATGTTCTCGGCGATCGACAGCTGCGGCACCAGCGCCAGCTCCTGGTGGATGATGCTGATGCCCAGGCGCTCGCTGTCGGCAATGCCGCGAAAGTGCGCGCTCCTCGCCGGCGAAGCGAATCTGCCCGTCGTAGGTGCCGTTGCGGATACACGCCGCGAGAGCACCTTCATCAGCGTCGACTTGCCGGCGCCGTTTTCGCCGACGACGGCATGGATCTCGCCGCCGCGCACCGCGAGGTTGACGTTCGACAGCGCGACCACGCCGGGAAACGACTTCGTGATGCCCCGCATCTCGAGCAGGTGGTCCACCGGCGGATCCCTTTTCGCTTACTTGATCTGGCTTTCCTTGTAGTAGCCGCTGTCGATCAGCATCGGCTTCCAGTTCGACGCGTCGACGCTCACCGGCTTCAGCAGGTACGACGGCACGACCTTGACGCCGTTGTTGTAGGTCTTGGTGTCGTTGATCTCGGGCGTCTTGCCCGATTGCAGCGCGTCGATCATGTTGACCGTCACCTTGGCCAGCTCGCGCGTGTCCTTGAACACCGTGGAGCTCTGCTCGCCGCGCAGGATCGACTTCATCGACGGCACTTCGGCGTCCTGCCCGGTCACCACCGGCATCGGCTGCTTGCGGCGTGCCGTAGCCCACGCCCTTGAGCGACGACAGGATGCCGATCGACAGGCCGTCGTACGGCGACAGCACCGCGTCGACGCGCGCGTTGCCGTAGAAGGCCGACAGCAGGTTGTCCATGCGCGCCTGCGCCACCGCGCCGTCCCAGCGCAGCGTGCCGACCTTCTCCATGCCCATCTGCTTGCTGCGCACGACCAGCTTGCCGCTGTCGATGTAGGGCTTGAGCACCGACATCGCGCCGTCGTAGAAGAAGAAGGCGTTGTTGTCGTCGGGCGAGCCGCCGAACAGCTCGATGTTGAACGGGCCCTTGCCCTGCTTCAGGCCGAGCTTGTCGACGATCGAGCTGGCCTGCAGCACGCCGACCTGGAAGTTGTCGAAGGTGGTGTAGTAGTCGACGTTCTTCGAGCCGCGGATCAGGCGGTCGTAGGCGATCACCTTGATGCCCTTGTCGGCAGCCTTCTGCAGCGCGTCGGACAGCGTGGTGCCGTCGATCGCCGCGATCACCAGCACCTTCGACCTTCTTGGTGATCATGTTCTCGATCTGCGCCAGCTGGTTCGGGATGTCGTCGTCGGCGTACTGCAGGTCGGCCTTGTAGCCCTTCTCCTTCAGCGACTTGACCATGTTGTTGCCGTCGGCGATCCAGCGCGCCGACGACTTGGTCGGCATCGAGACGCCGATCGTGCCCTTGTCCTGCGCCGGGCTGGCGCCAGCCAGCAGCAGCGCGACGGTGGCCGAGACCGAGGTGGATGAATTGGTGACGAAGCATCGTGTCTCCTTGGTTGTCGGGTTTTGATGGTATCGAAGCGGGCCGCTTCAGCGGCCCCAGCGCAGCACCAGCGGATCGAGCCGGCGCGCGGTCTCGAGCAGCCCGGCGCGCGCCGCCGGGTGCATCGCTGGGAATGGGTGGCGCGGCGCATCGCATGCGATCACGCCGCCTTCCTTCATCAGCGCCTTGGCGGCCAGCAGCCCGCACTGGCGGTTCTCGACAGTTGATCAGCGGCAGCCAGCGCTGGTATTCGGTCGAACGCGTCGTCGCGCCGGCCGGCAGCGTATGCATCGACGATGCGGCGGATGCCGTCGGGATAGCCGCCGCCGGTCATCGCGCCGGTGGCGCCGGCTTCGAGGTCGGGCAGCAGCGTGATGCGCTTCTTCGCCGTCCCACGGCCCTTCGATCGCGTCGCCGCCCAGGCGGATCAGCTCGCGCAGCTTGCTGGCCGCGCCGCGCGGTCTCGATCTTGAAGTACGCGCACCTGCTCGATCTCGCGCGCCATGCGCGCGAGCAACGGCGCGCTGACAGCACGCGTGCCGCTGACCGGCGCGTCCTGGATCATGATCGGGATCGCGATCGCGTCGGACAGCCGCGCGAAGAACTCGACGATCGCGCTTCGGGCACGCGGATGGTCGCGCCGTGATAGGGCGGCATCACCATCACCATCGCCGCGCCCAGCGCCTGCGCGCGCGCGGCTGCGCTCGGCGCAGACGCGCGATGCTGAAGTGCGTGGTGGTCACGATCACCGGCACGCGGCCGGCGACGTGCTCGAGGATCGCGCGCGTCGAGCAGCTCGCGCTCGTCGTCGGCGAGCACGAACTGCTCGGAGAAGTTGGCCAGGATGCAGAGGCCGTTGCGAGCCGGCATCGATCATGAAGTCGATGCAGCGCTTCTGGCTGGCGAGATCGAGTCCGCCGGCCTCGTCGAAGGTCGTCGGCGCGACTGGAAAGACGCCTCGATAGCGGGCGTTCGACGGCATGTGCGTGCTCCTCGGGGTCGCTGCGCGACGCCTGAGGGCATCGAGCCGCACAGCATGCACGCATCGACAATAAAGTAAGTCTATATTTCGAATCGCCCCGGTACAAACCCTATTTCTCGCAGGTTCACCGACTTTAAGTATGACTAAATGGAAACGAGGTGCTCATGGCATCGCTCGCTCGCTACTCCCAGTCTGGTCGATCGCGTCGTGCTCATCACCGGGGCCTGCCACCGGCATCGGTGCGACCTTGGTCGAGCAGTTCGTCGACCAAAGGCGCGCGCGTCGGCTTCATCGACATCGACCGGCCCAACGCCGAGGCGCTGGTCGCGCAGCTGCGCCGGGTGCGCAGGCACGCGCCGCTGTTCGTGCGCCGCCGACATCACCGACATCGGCGACGCTCGACGCGCGCGATCGACGTCGTGCGCGCAGCGCATCGGCGCCGATCACCGTGCTGCTGAACAACGCGGCCAACGACCAGCGCCACAAGATCGAGGCCACGACGTCGGAGAGCTGGGACGCCGGCATCGCGGTGAACCTGAAGCACCAGTTCTTCGCCGCCAAGAAGGTCAGCCGCGGACATGAAGGCCGCCGGCGGCGGCTCGATCGTCAACTTCGGCTCGGTGAGCTGGAAGCTCAAGCAGGGCGGCATGCCGGTGTACACCACGTCCAAGGCCGGCGGTGCAGGGCCTGACGCGCAGCCTGGCGCGCGACTTCGGGCCGTTCAACATCCGCGTCAACACGCATCGTGCCGGGCTGGGTGATGACCGAGAAGCAGAAGCGCCTGTGGCTCGACGAGCAGGGCAAGGCCGACATCGCGCGCGGCCAGTGCATCAACCAGCGACGCTGCTGCCCGAGCCACATCGCGCAGCATGGCGCTGTTCCTGGCGGCCGACGACAGCGCGATGTGCACCGCGCAGGACTTCATCGTCGACGGGGGCTGGGTTTGACGCGCGCCAGCCGCGTTGGCGTCGCGGCACTGAACGCGGCCCATCAGGTTCACAACGAGCAGATCTGCGCCGACAAGCAGACGCAATCACCTTTCACCACAACGTCTGAGGAGACACCTGAATGAATCAGCAAAGAAGAACCGTGGTCGCAGCGCTGGCCGCCGCCGGCCTGCCGCTGCCCGCTGCTTGCGCAGCAGAAGATCGTGCTCGGCTTCTCGCAGGTCGGCGCCGAGAGCGAATGGCGCACCGCCAACACCGAGTCGATCAAGTCGTCGGCCAAGGACGCCGGCATCGACCTGAAGTTCTCCGACGCGCAGCAGAAGCAGGAGAACCAGATCAAGGCGATCCGCGCGTTCATCGCGCAGAAGGTCGACGTGATCGCGTTCTCGCCGGTCGTCGACATCCGGCTGGGGCACGCGTGCTGCGCGAAGCCAAGGCAGCGAAGATCCCGGTGATCCTGTCCGACCGCGCGGTCAACGAGAAGGACGACACGCCTGTGGGTCAGCTTCATGGGCTCCGACTTCGTCGAGGAAGGCCGCAGCGCCGGCCGCTGGCTGGTCGAGAAGACGAAGGGCACGACGGCGCCGGTCAACATCGTCGAGCTGCAGGGCACGGTCGGCTCGGCGCCGGCGATCGACCGCAAGAAGGGCTTCGAGGAAATCATCAAGGCCGACCCGAAGTTCAAGATCATCCGCTCGCAGACCGGCGACTTCACGCGCGCCAAGGGCAAGGAGGTGATGGAAGCCTTCCTGAAGGCCGAGGGCAAGAAGATCAACGTGCTCTACGCGCACAACGACGACATGGCGATCGGCGCGATCCAGGCCATCGAGGAAGCCGGCATGAAGCCGGCGAAGGACATCATCATCATCTCGATCGACGCCGTGAAGGGCGCGTTCGAGGCGATGATGGCCGGCAAGCTCAACGTCAGCGTCGAGTGCAGCCCGCTGCTCGGGCCGCAGCTGATGCAGGCGGTGAAGGACCTGAAGGCCGGCAAGACGCTGCCCAAGCGCATCGTCACGCAGGAAGGCATCTTCCCGATGGAGGTGGCGGCCAAGGAGTTCCCGAACCGCAAGTACTGACGCGGCGTCTTGAGCTCGCCGACGTCGTCCTGCGAAGCGCGCGGGCTGACCGCGTCGCTTCACGGGCGTGCTCGCGCTGTCGCGGCGTGCGACTTCCGCGCTGCGTCGCCGGCGAGGTGCACGCGCTGATGGGGCAGAACGGCGCCGGCAAGTCGACGCTGATCAAGGTGCTGACCGGCGTCTACCCGCCCGATGCGCGGCGAGCTGCGCCTGGACGGCGAGCCGATCCACCCGGCCTCGCCGGCCGCGGCGCAGCGGCTGGGCATCAGCACCGTCTACCAGGAGGTCAACCTCTGCCCTAACCTGTCGGTGGCGGAGAACATCTTCGCCGGGCCGCTATCCGCGCACGGCGCGCGGCCGGGCTGTGGCGCATCGACTGGGCGCGCATGCACGCCGACGCGCGCGCGCTGCTCGCGCGCCTGCAACCTGCGACATCGACGTGACGCGGCTGCTGTCGAGCTACCCGGTGGCGGTGCAGCAGATGGTCGCGATCGCGCGCGCGCTCAGCGTCGAGGCGCAAGGTGCTGATCCTCGACGAGCCGACCTCGAGCCTCGACGAGCAGGAGGTCGCAGCGCCTGTTCGCGGTGCTGCGCCAGCTGCGCGACGAGGGCATGGCGATCCTGTTCGTCACGCACTTCCTCGAGCAGATGTACGCGATCTGCGGACCGCATCACCGGTGCTGCGCAACGGCGAGCGCGTCGGCGAGTACCTGAAGGCCGAGCTGCCGCCGGCGGCGCTGATCACGCGCGATGGTCGGGCGCGAGCTGAGCGCCGCGGCGGGCCGCAACGACAGCCGCCGCGACGCGGCGACCGACGCCGGCGCTGCTCGAAGCGCAGCGGCTTCGGCCGCGCGCGGCCAGCTGCAGCCGGTCGACGTCGAGCCTGCGCCGCGGCGAGGTCGTCGGCGTCGGCGGCCTGCTCGGCTCGGGCCGCACCGAGCTCGCGCGGCTGCTGTTCGCGCTCGACCGCAGCGACAGCGGCGAGCTGCGACGTCGACGGCAGGCGCGTGCAGCTTCGACAGCCCGGCGCAGGCGATCCGCCATCGGCCTGGCGCATGTGCCCCGAGGAGCGCAAGCTCGACGGCATCGTCGCCGAGCTGTCGGTGCGCGAGAACATCGCGCTGGCGCTGCAGGCGCGGCTGGGCCTGCTGGCAGCTTCCTGTCGCCGCGCGCCAGCAGGCGAGATCGCCGAGCGCTTCGTCAAGCGCTCGGCATCAAGACCGCCGACATCGACACGCCGATCGCGCTGCTGTCGGGCGGCAACCAGCAGAAGGTCGTGCTCGCGCGCTGGCTCGCGACCGAGCCGCGCGCTGCTGATCCTCGACGAGCCGACGCGCGGCATCGACGTCGCCGCCAAGCAGGAAGTCATGAACGAGATCCTGCGCGCTCGCGCGCGCGCGGCCTGGCGGTGCTGTTCATCTCGTCGGAGATGGACGAGGTCGTGCGCGTGTCCGACCGCATCGTCGTGCTGCGCGACCGCGCGCAAGGTCGGCGAGCTGCCGGGCGACAGCTCCGAGCAGGCGCGTGTACCACCTGATCGCGGCGCAGCGCATGATGCACGTGCGCGTCTGCGCGCCACCGGCCTGTTCTGGCCGGCGCGTCACGCTGGTGCTGCTGCTGGCGCGTCAACGCCGGCGTTCAACCCGGCTTCCTGGCAGCTGCAGTGGCGCGACGGCCACCTGTACGGCAGCGCTGATCGACATCCTGAACCGCGCCGCGCCGCTGGCGCTGGTCGCGCTGGGCATGACGCTGGTGATCGCGACGCGCGGCATCGACATCTCGGTCGGCGCGGTGGTCGCGATCGCCGCGGCGCGTCGCGGCGCTGATGATCGGCGGCGAGCTGGTCGTGAAGGACGGCGTGCAGACGCACGTCAGCCGCTTCCCGATGGGCCTGGCGATCGTCGCCGCGCTGGCGGTCGCCGCGCTGTGCGGGCTGTGGAACGGCCTGCTGGTGGCCAAGGTCGGCATGCAGCCGATCATCGCGACGCTGATCCTGATGGTCGCCGGCCGCGGCGTCGCGCAGCTGCTGACCGGCGGCCAGATCATCACGGTCTACTACGCGCCGTTCTTCTTCCTCGGCAACGGCTTCCTGCTCGGCCTGCCGTTCGCGGTGTTCATCGCCGCGGCGGTGTGGGGCGCGCTGCACCTGCTGATGACGCGCACCGCGCTCGGGCCTGTTCATCCAGGCGATCGGCATCAACCCGGCGGCGGCGCGCCTGGCCGGCCTGCACGAGCGGCTGATCACGGTCTGCGTCTACGTCTTCTGCGGCTTCGCCGCCGGCGTCGCGGGCCTGATCGTCAGCTCGAACGTGAAGAGCGCCGACGGCAACAACGCCGGCATGCTGCTGGAGCTCGACGCGATCCTCGCGGTCACGCTCGGCGGCACCGCTGCTCACCGGCGGGCGCTTCAGCCTCGCCGGCAGCGTGCTCGGCGCGCTGATCATCCAGACGCTGACCTCGACGATCTACTCGATCGGCGTGCCGCCCGAGATCAACCTGGTGGTGAAGGCGGCGGTGGTGTTCGTCGTGATGCTGCTGCAGTCGGCCGAGTTCCGCGCGCGCGCTGCGCGCGCTGGTGCGTGCCGGCCGGACCGCAGGTGAGCGCGCGTGCAGGCTGCGCTCGACCCGCGCTGCGTGCCGCTGCTCGGCACGATCGCCGTGTTCGCGCTCACCGCGGGCTTCGGCTCGGTCGCCTACGACGGCTTCTTCTCGGCGCAGGTGTTCCTGAACCTGCTGATCGACAACGCCTTCCTCGTGCATCGTCGGCGTCGGCATGACCTTCGTGATCCTGTCGGGCGGCATCGACCTGTCGGTCGGCTCGGTGATCGCGCTGACGACGATGGTCTCGGCGGCGCTGCGTCGAGCAGCACCACTGGAGCGCGGCGCAGGCGATTCCGCTGGTGCTGGCGATCGGCACCGCGTTCGGCGCGCTGATGGGCTGGCTGATCCAGCGCTTCCGGCTGCAGCCCTTCATCGTCACGCTGGCCGGCATGTTCCTGGCGCGCGGCCTGTGCTACCTGATCAGCATCGACTCGATCAGCATCACCGACGCCACCTACACGGCGATCGTCGCAGGCGCGCATCCCGCTCTGGGGCGGCGCGCGTCGATCACCGTCGGCGCGCTGATCGCGCTGGCGGTGGTCGCGCGTCGGCATCTGCGCTCGCGCACGCCACCGAGTTCGGCCGCACGGTCTACGCGATCGGCGGCAGCGAAGCCTCGGCGCGTGCTGATGGGCCTGCCGGTGCGCGCGCACGACGGTGCTGGTCTACACCTTCAGCGGCTTCTGCTCGGCGCTGGCCGGCGTCGTCTTCACCTTCTACATGCTGTCGGGCTACAGGCTGCACGCGGTCGGGCTCGAGCTCGACGCCATCGCCGCCGTCGTCATCGGCGGCACGCTGCTCAGCGGCGGCGTCGGCTACGTCGCCGGCACGCTGTTCGGCGTGCTGATCCTCGGCATCATCCAGACCCTCATCGCGCTTTGACGGGACGTTGAGCTCATGGTGGACCAAGATCGTCGTCGGAGCTTTGCTGTTGCTCTTCTGCCTGTTGCAGCGGCTCTTCGAGGGGCGTACGCGCCAGGAACGTGAAGCAAGGCATGCATGGGCATGACTGCTCGTTCGGCCGGATGCCCGACGGCAGCGAAGTCGACGTGCACACGCTCGGGATCCGACAGCGGATCCCGCAGGCGCGAGATCCTGGACGCTGGGCGGCACGCTGCGCAGCCTTTCGCTGCCGGTGCGAGGGCAAGCGCATTCCGCTGCATCCTGTCGTCTGCCCGATCTGCCCGGCCTACCTCAAGGACACTTCTTATCTTGGCCAGCTCGTCGGCCGTTACGGCAATCGCATCGGCGGCGCGGCGTTCGAGCTCGACGGCAAGAAGTACAAGCTGACCGCGAACAACGGTGCCCAACACGCTGCACGGCGGCGATGTCGGCTTCGGCAAATACGTCTGGACAGGTGCTGGGCGCCGGGCGGCGGCACGGAACAGCTACGTGAAGCTCGGCCATCGTTCGCCCGCGGGCACCAACGGCTTTCCGGGCAACCTCGACGGTGTCCGCGCTGATCAGCGTCTACGACAACACGCTGACGCTCGCGTACGAGGCCACCACCGACGCGCCGACACCCGATCAGCCTCGACCTGGCATCCCTTACTTCAACATCTCAGGCGATCCCGAGCGGCCGCATCGACGAACAACGGCTGACGATGACCGCCGGCCAGCTATCTACCCATCAACGATGCGCGCGTGCCCACGGGCGAGATCGCGCCGGTGGCCGGCACTCCGTTCGACTTCCGCCGCGCCAGAAGTCCGTGCGCGTGCCGCCGCCGGCCTCGCATCCGCAGATTGCGCTGCGCCGGCGGATTCGATCATTGCTGGGTGCTGACCAGGACGCGCGCATCGCCGCGCGATCTGTATTCGCCGCGCGAGCGTGCGTGCGCATGCTGGTGCAGCACCAACCTGCCCGGGCTGCAGGTGTACGGCGCCTATCACCTGAAGACCGCGTATCCCGGGCTGGCACGCCATCTGCCTCGAGCCGGAGAACTTTCCCGGACGCGCCGAACCACGCGAACTTTCCGAGCAGCATCCTGCGGCCCGGCGAGACGCACACAAGTCGTTCATGAGCTTCACCTTCAACGCGTGAGCGCCAGCGGGGATCGCACCCTGCTCGCCCTGGCAGTGCTGTTGGCCGCCGCCATCCGTTCGCGCCTGGCCAGGTGTCCGGAGAAACGCCTGCTGTCGCCGACCTTCATGAGCTGGTGGTTCCCGGACAAACGCGCCGCGCCCCGGCGGACGCGAACGCCTTCCGGGTAGCGTCGTCACCGACGACATGACCGATCCAGACTTTGTTCGCCGCGGTCGGCCCGCCGGATGGCTCGGACGGCGCGTCGATGACGTTCTTGCGTGCTGGTGCTTTCGCCGACTGGCGGCAGAAGTGCGAGCGTGGCGACCCGCGACGGCACCACGATCGACAACGTCCGCCAAGCAACGGCAAGCCGCTGTACAAGCGCAAGAAGAGAAGTAGCGCTACTTCGCGACGCCGACCATCGGACCTGAGTTTCGCGCGGTCGTCCGCGCGCTTTCTGAGCTGCGGCGCGTACAGGCCCGAGATCGAGCCGTCGAGGTGCATAGCGCCTTCCGAACAACCCAGAGCGCCGCTGAAAGAAGCGCGCGAAATTTCGCGCAGCGTGACCTCGTCCTCGCTGATCACGAAGGCCAACGATGTCCGGCGCGTCGGCGCGCAGACCCCGTTGCGCAGATGTGCGCAGAGTCCGGACGCTGCGGTGACGCTGAGAACGCCGGAGATGTCCGGGAAATCTGATCCGTGCTTACTGCGACGTCGGATTTCCGACTGCGTCGCGGAAGTCCGAGGCGTCAGGTCGCGGCGTAGTCATCCGTCGCGAGCACGCGAGCGCCGCAGCGCGTCCCATGATGAGGAACAACGCCGTTCGGCTGCAGGAAAAATTGCCGGGCGCCCGCGCGCGATTGATCGGCGCAGGTCGTCTGGCGGCTCGATGACGAGCAGTCCCGACCGGCCGGAGTCCCGCCTGATGGAACATGCCGGCGTTCATCGCGAACGCCGAGCGTCTGCGCCGCGGGCGCGCGACGATCGCGCGCGCAACGCTGCGAACGGTCGCGATACCGTGCGCCGCGTGCATCCGCAGTAGTACAGGCGCAGCGGCTCGTTCGCGGACGATTGACGCTGGCAGATGGTGTAGCGCGGCCGCTCGCCGACTCGTCGCCGCGGCGCAGCTCACCGCGGACGCCACGCGCGGTGCCGACAGTGCCGGGCCGGCAACCGATCAGGTGAGGAGCGGGCGCGGGTCGAATCACGGCGAAACGCAGCATAACGGTTATCATCCGGACTCCGTGAAAGCCCGCCCTTCGCTCCATCCCGGGCGCATCAGCCTCGCCTGGCTCGGCATCGGCACCTCGCGCCTGTTCGAGCCGCTGCCGATCGCCCCGTCTCATCTACTGGGCCGCGCGGCGCGGGGTTGACCTGGTGTTGCCGTTCCCGACGCCGTCTCGGCGCATAACGCGAAGCGCACAGCGATCGGTGCCTGCGGAGAGCTCGATGCGGCGGCCCGGCACAGATCCTGCGCGAACATTTCGCGGGCACTGGGCTGCGCGCTGTTCGAGACCGCGGTGAGCTGGTGGTCGTCCGACGAACGCATCCGGCATATGACGATGATGACCGGCCTGGAACACCTGAAGGCCGCGCGCGACTGACGCCGGCCGCGGCGTGTTGCTGCTGTCAGCGCATTTCAATTCCATCGAGATCGGCTGCCGGCCGCTGCGCGCGCGCGTATGCCACTGAACGTCATGTACCGCCCGACCAAGAACGAACTCATCGGCGAGTTCGCACTCGCCGTCGCGCGGTACAGACCAAACGCGCGATTCCGCGCGACGATGTCCGCACGTTGATCAAGGCGCTCAAGGACGGCGACGGTCCTGGTACGCCCCGACCAGAGCTTTCGCAAGAAGGGCGCTGAGATCGGTCACGCTGTTCAGCATTCCCGCCGCGACGCCACTGCCGGACTTCCGCGCATCGCCGGCATGACCTGCGCGCAGGTCGCTGCCGCTACTTCTTCGAACGGCTGCCCGGCGGGGTTATCGTGGCACGATCCACCCGCCGCTCGAGAACTTTCCCGACCGACGATCCGCTGGCCGACACCGAACGCTTCAACCGCATCGTCGAGGCGCGGTGCGGCGCATGCCCGACTAGTACCTGTGGATTCATCGGCGATTCAGGGTTTGACGCCGATCGATCCCCGACTACTACCGCTGACCAGCTAACGGCGCCGAACCGGCGGATGAACGGCCAGCCGAAGCGGTGCGCGCCCGGGCGACGCTCTCATTAAGTCCGCTGAAGGACTACATCACTGTATGGCTCCGAGGCCGGCCCGCCTCTAAGATAGCCGCTCACGCAAAATCTATTACGCGGGGATTCGATCTACGTGAAGCATCTGTTCAACTGCCCTTCTGCTGGTGGGCGCGCTCGCGCCGGCACACAGGCCGTATGCGGCCTGTGACATCCTGTTGCTCCCGGAAAATTTCCGGACGGCACGCAGGCTACGAAAGAAGAAATGCTGACCGCCAAGCATGCTGTCGTGAGAAGTACAACACCGACATGACCACCTATCTCGACTGCATCAAGTCGGAGTTCGACGCGAGGTCGCTGCGCAGACGGGACGCGACCTTCCACGCGCCCAGAAGAAGCGGAGATGGGAGCGCGCGCAGAAAGCGTATAAGCCGCCAACGCGGCGGTCGAGCTGAAGGACGCGTGACGGCTGCCGCGCGCTTCTAACGAACAGCTGGCGCGCCTGGCTGTCGCAGCGACCAAGGCTGCCGCGAAGTAAGAAGCCTCCTCGAGGCTGGCCCGCGCATGGCGTAAGCAAAGCTCATTCGGCTGCTGACGCCTGCGCAGGCCGAAACGCTGATCGAGCAGCACCTCGACGCTGTCTGCCGGATCGAGTCGCTGCTCGCCACGGAGTCAGGCCGTGTGGCGCGGTGCTGCGCGAACAACATCTGGCGCTGAACGCGATCAGCCGCCGTTCGATCGCGTGGCCGATGGATGGCATCGCAGACTCGCGTCGACGAGCAGTGGCGCGGCTAACGCGTCGCTTGCGTGTCGTCGGCGTGCAGGAACGGCGGGCGATCCGCCGTGCAGACCCTCACCGATCCGGATTCCCGCATCGAGATCATGACTGGCGCTGATGCTGCCCGCGCGGCTGCGATGCCGTGCGGTGCCGGTGCGAACAGGTGCAGCGTAACGGCGAATGTTCGCTGAGATCGGACGCAGGGCCGTGCAGCCCTGGCAAACGTGCACCGGCGCGGCTCCGACTGCCGTGCGAAGGCCGTTGTTGGTTGCCGCGCGATACCCGGCTGTCGGCACCGGAGTGGCGCGATCGCGGCGGGCGCCGGCATGGCGCGACGTGCGCGTGAGTGCGCAACCGATGATCGCCGTCATCTCGACCGGGCAACGAGCTGGTCGGAGCCCGGCGAGAACTGATCCAGCCGCACCAGGTACGCCGCCCGAACGCATACTGCATCACCGCCTTCGCTGCGTCAGCACGGTTTCACGCGCGTTCCGACGATCACGTGCGTGACGACGAAGCGCGAGCTCGAACGAGCGCCTCGGACTTTCACCTGCGCACCCACGACGTCTGATCCGTCCGGCGGCGTGTCGACGGGCCGGCTCGACCCATCGTACCTGCGCTGGCGTGAAGCTCGGGCGTTGCGCCCGTGCCTTCACCACGTGGCAGCCAGCGGCCCGGCAAGCCGGATGTGGTGCCCGGAAAGCGTTTCGCAGTCGGGACCGGCGTGCGGTGCTCGCGTGCTGCCGGGCAATACCCGGCTTCGACGCTGGTGTGCCTGTGCGCGCTACGTGCTGCCGTGGCTGCGCGCGGCGATGGACAGGCACGCGGCCGAGCCGCCGCGGATCGCGATCGACCGCGCCCGTCGGAGGTGAAGGCGGCGCTCGCCTGCTATCATGCCGGTGAAGCCTGACGCAGCGACGATCGGAGCCGCACGTCGGCCGATCCCACGCCCGACGAACGGCTCCGGCGATTTCACGGCGCTTCGCCGGCACCGACGGTTTCATCGGAGCTGCCGCCCGGGCCCCAACACGTTTCCCAAGGCGTCTTCGTGGCGCGCTTCCTCCGCTGGTAGCCCGCGCCCTGATGGACCCACGCGAAAGTGCGATTCCGCTCGCCGCGATCAGCGGGCGCCGCGCGCTGCTGGACACGTTGCGGCCCCGATCCACGACCTGCGCATCTCGGTGATGGACCGCTGCAATTTCCGCTGTCCGTATTGCATGCCGCGCGAGACCTTCCACGAGCACTATCGTTTTCTGAAATCGCAGCGAGCGGCTCGTCCTTCGAGGAAATCCCGCGGCTGACGCGGCTCTTCGTGCGGCCGGGGTGAAGAAGGTGCGACTCACCGGCGGGTGAGCCGCTGCTGCGGCCCAATCTGTCTGACCTCGTCGGCGACCTGACCAGCGCTGACGGCGTCGAGGACATCGCGCTCACGACCAACGGCGTGCTGCTGCCGCAGCACGCCGCCGAGCTCAAGGCCGCACGGCTTGCACCGCATCACCGTGAGCCTCGACACGCTCTGATCCTGAGGTGTTCGCGAAGATGAGCGGCGGATTCGCGGAGCGTCGATCAGGTGCTCGAGGGCATCCGAGCACGCGCGTCGCTGGCCGGCCTCGCACCCATCAAGATCAATACCGTCGTGCAGCGTGGCGTCAACGATCCACACCGCTGCTCGACCTGCTCGACGCACTTTCGCGGCACCGGCGTCATCGTGCGGTTTCATCGAGTACATGGACGTCGCACGCGCAATCACTGGAATCCCGCGCTGGTGGTCCCGCAATACGTAACTGAACGGGAAGCATAT
>ERZ1370068.4410-contig-3484_pt1 | contig 37967 bp, 56 predicted proteins | sample MGYA00561227_ERZ1370068 | MGnify/ENA primary metagenome ERZ1370068 (study PRJEB38410, sample SAMEA6850437) | metagenome | study: Metagenomic assessment of the ecological functions of the soil: analysis of the soil microbiota associated with the...
ATGCTTCTCGCAAACTCATCCTTAAGGGCGTCGACGGAGTTGTCATTCGTAGCAGACTCGCAAGAAGAGCGTATGGACGCCAATATCGAGTCGCTATACAACCTGGAAGAGAACTTGAGGTCGCAAGGGTACGATCTGATGAAGATCCCCTACGTCCTTCAACTCAATAAACGCGACCTGGGCAACGTTGTGCCGGTAGAAGATCTTGCCGCCGAACTGCAGCGAAAAGGTGAACCCGTAGTTGAAGCTGTAGCCGCAACGGGAGCAGGCGTTTTTGATACTTTGAAAGCGGTAGCTAAGCAGGTTCTGACGGAACTGCGCAAAGGCTAGTCGAGCGACTTCAACATCAAGAGTCCGTCCCCGCCGTTGGAATAATATTTCGGTAAGCGTTGCGTGATTGAATAGCCCAGGCCTCGTAGAGTTTTTGTGCGGGAGTGTTGAGATATCTCACTTCGAGTCGCACCAGCCGAACATGTCTCTTTCGAAATCCTTCTTCAACCTGGCCCATTAGTCTTTTTGCGAGATTACGACGACGGTGCTCTGGCGAGACACCGACCGTAGTTACGTGTCCGGTGTGATCAGGTTCAACCAGGCCAATAACAAATCCGACCATGACTCCCGGACGTCACTGCCCGGTATGAAACTGCTTCAGGAGCGGTGAGTAGATAGTCGAAGGTTTCGCGGCTGTAAGCTTCGCCGTCGATGAAGCAACGTTGGTCGAGTCGCCAGCATTCGTCCAGTTGAGAAATGGTCAACGACGGATGTCGTAGCGCATTCCCGGAGGAGTGACGGGCTTCTCTTCTTCTCCGAATCGTAGGGAACTTCGGATTGCGACCACCAGCGGGAACGAAATTTCTTTAGTACAGCCATAGCATTGGTTGGTAGAAGTGAACCATCTAAGGTTCAGTCTACCACTTGGTTTTTTATACCGCCTACCGGATTAACATGCAATCCCCGTAACTGTAAAAACGATACTGCTGTTCGACTGCGTGTTTGTAAGCTTGCAAGATCAACTCTCGTCCCGCGAATGCGCTGACCAGAATAAGCAATGACGACTGAGGCAAGTGGAAATTGGTCAACAGCAGCATCAACTATGCGAAACCGGTAACCGGGTTTGATGGTCAACCTTGCTTCACTTTCACCGCGCGACCAGTTCGCGGTTCTCCGTAGACGCTGACTCTAGTGCTCGGGTTGTCGTGGTGCCAACGGCGATGACACGCCCTCCTTTCGCTCGCGCTTCATTGATTCGCTCAGCAGCCTCAGACTTGAATCTCAAATCGTTCACTCGAAACTTCATGCTCGCTCACTTCATCGACTCTAACTGGCTCGAATGTTCCATAACCAACATGTAGCGTGATTTCCACTAGTTGGTTTTGCTCATGCAGTTTGGTTATCTGTGCAGGGCTAAAGTGCAGGCCTGCTGTCGGAGCAGCGATCGCTCCGCGCGGCTTTGAGTAGAGCGTTTGGTAGCGTTCGTCATCGGCGCGTAGAGACTCCTTCCGGTCGCTTGATGTAGTGGAGGGAGCGGGTTGACTCCACCTGGGAAAGCACGACGTCAAAAGGAGCCTTTACTTTCAAATCGTACTCGCCTCCAGTTCGGACCCCGGTTCGTCCAGAAGTTCCGCCTCAAGCTCGCCGTTTCCAAAAACGACCCGAGAACCGACCGCAGGCGTGCCCCGGGCGAACCAACGCTTCCCACATCAAAGGTGCCACCTCTCGAACCAGAAAAATCTCAACTCGCCCGCCTGACTCTTTGCGGCGACCAAGCAGTCGAGCAGGTATCACTCGTGAATTATTTACGACAACAACGTCGTTAGGCCTTAGTTCGCTCAGAAATTCTCGGAAGGACGAATCCCGCCAGATTGAGTCTGGCGATCGACGATTAGCATCCGCGAGGCGTCGCGTTCAGCCAACGGTTGCTGAGCGATCAATTCTTCGGGAAGTTCGTAATCAAAATCCGAGATGTGCATAGGGTGTTGAAGTGTCCGATAAACTTTAGTTTGTCGAGGTCATTACTTGGCAAGTTCCAAAACTCAAGTAGCGTGTAATCAATCAGAAACGACAAGCTAAAGCATATCGGACATCAGGAAGGATGCTCGTGGTGAAACACGGCTGTCAGTTGAGCGCCGAACAGGAGGATCAGACTCGAAACGTAGCTCCAGGTTAAGACTGCGACAACAGCTCCTACGATCCGTAAGATCTGATCATAATGGAAGTAGTTCAGACTCAGCGCAAACACGTACTTTGCAATTTCCCAGAGCAGCCCGCCTAGAAACGCTGCCGGCAGACTGTCTTCCAGGAGTCACCTGAGCACGCGGCATGAAGCGATATACAACGACGAACAGCGCGACCGTTGTGATGAGGTAGCTCAACGCCGCAAACACTATCTGCCAAAACGCACTGCCGACCGAAAGCAACACCGGATAGCGTTCGATCTGTCGAGGTGACAATCGACTCGCCATATCTCGCAGCACCACCAGAATAGAAGTCACCAGCACAGACGATGACAGCAGCAGCCCAACGATACCGACCATGCCTAATGTGAGCGCTCGACCATGCCAGAACGTTCGCGAGGTTGCGCCCCAGATTCGATTCAGCGCTCGTTCTATTACCGCAAACACCCAGGAGCCGGCCCAGAAAACGAGGACAACGCAGGTTGCGATCGCGCCGTATCCGACTTGACGATCTTGGTCCGATAGTGTCGCGCAGAAACTTGACTTGATCCGGGATAGACCTCGACAGCATGCGCGAACATCTGGCTTCCTCCGGCGATCTTTGTCCTGATTGCGAAAAGGCAACAACAGGGTCGGGAACAATGCCATCAAGCCGAAGTAGCTCATCGCTGCCGCCGAAGTGAAAAGATCATTCTCATGAAACTGGTGAAGCGTGTGCTGAATCATCGAGCCCCAGGGAGATCGATTTCGAACTCCGAACGAGTGCCGCGAGAATGATGCAAGACGCTTCATTTGTTAGCGCTAAAGCTTATCTCAACGAGGGTCGAAGAGACTGGGGCGTGAGATGTTAGGTAGATTGAGACCGAAATGCTGGTACGCCAAAGGTGTTGCCAGACGTCCTCGCGGAGTGCGATCCAGAAAGCCGATCTGGATCAGATAAGGTTCAATGATTTCTTCGATGGAATCCTTTTTCTTCGTGAATAGAAGCCGAGATGGTGCCCAGTCCAACAGGACCGCCACCAAACTTTTCGATAATCGTCAGGCAGGAGTTTTCGATCCATTTCATCGAGGCCGTAGGTGTCGACTTCCATTCTATTCAACGCATCGCTGGCGACATCCTTCGTGATCTTTCCGTCGTAGTCGACTTCAGCATAGTCGCGAACGCGACGCAGAAGTCGATTGACGATGCGCGGTGTCCCTCGAGATCGTCTGCGCGATTTCCCGCGCGCCATCGTTCTTCGATTTCAACGCCGAGAATCTCAGCCGAGCGTTTGCAGATAACTTCGAGGTCCTCGTGTGGATAGAAGTCGAGATGAAAGACGATTCCGAAGCGACCTCGTAACGGTGCGGTGATTAGGCCGGCACGAGTAGTGGCGCCGATCAGTGTGAACTTGGGTAATTCGAGTTTGATTGAACGTGCCGCTGCGCCCCTGACCGATCAGCAAGTCGAGTTGGTAGTCCTCCATCGCTGGATAGAGCTTTTCTTCCAATGCGGGAAGCAGGCGATGGATCTCGTCGATGAAAAGGACGTCGCCTTCCTGAAGGTTTGTAAGCAGAGCGGCGATGTCGCCTGCTTTTTCAATTGCGGGTCCGGCAGTTGAACGGAGTTCGGCACCCATTTCGTTCGCGATGATGTTGGCGAGCGTGGTTTTGCCGAGTCCCGGTGGTCCGGTTAGCAGCACGTGGTCGAGTGCCTCACGTCTGCGCAATGCGGCCTTCATGTAGACGCGGAGGTTTTCTTTGACCTGACGCTGACCGATGTACTCCTCGATACGGGTTGGACGAAGAGTCAGATCAAGTTGACGTTCGTCGTCGTTTGGCGACGCGTCTTTCATACGAGCTGATATTGATTCAGGAGGCATGGCGTTATGTCCGATATGGCTTCAGCTTGTCGTGACTCTACCTCAGAATGGCGAAAGAACTTTAGCTTGTCGCGTCAAACGAGAGGGATATTTTTGAACTAAGAGCTACTCATCAATCTACGACAAGCTAAGCACATCGGACATTGGATTTCAAACTCGTGCCAGTTTTCTCAACACTCTTCGAAGCACGCTTCAACCGTCACTTCCCCGCCTTCAGCAATCGCGTTATCGATCGCTTTCTCAGCAGCCGAACGTTGATAACCGAGATTCAGGAGCGCCGATAGCGAATCAGAGCGAACACTATCCTGGCTTTGTTCACCAGACACCGCGGCCTTCGCGCTCAACTCTTCTTCGAGTTGGCGCTGAGGTTAAGGCTGTAACCTTCTCGCGTAATTCGATCACGAGTCGTTCAGCAGTCTTGCGGCCAACGCCCGGAATCAAGGTTAGCCGAGCGAGGTCGTTCGTTCTAATCGAAGCAATCAAGTCGTCGGCGCTCATTCCTGACAACAGCGTGATACCCAACTTCGGTCCGATGCCGCTCACCGATATGATCTTCAGAAACAACTCCCGTTCGCGAACCGTCTTGAACCCAAACAGTTGCAAGCGTGTCTTCGCGAACATGTGTATAGATGCGCAACTGAACTACTGAACCTGTATCTTCGAGATCGTAGAACGTGGAAAGCGGGATTGTTACTTCGTATCCGACGCCTCCAACGTCAACAATTACTGATGTCGCTTGTTTGGAAAGCAGCGTTCCGCTGAGATGCGCAATCATAGAGAGTGTGGCGCGATTGTAGTTGATGGATTTTCGTTGAGCAATGAAGCCGCATTCAGCCGCAGATGACCGCATATCGACATCCGATTCAGAAGAAGACTTTGCTTTGATCCGCAGTGCTGATCCGTTTGATCTGTGGCCAGTCCCCATATCTAAGGTTCAGTAAAACATCGCGTTGGCGCTATACTGAGAACACAAGGGTCCCTCGAATGAAATCCGAAAAAATATCCGAACTGACCACTGCCCGTTTGAGTGTTTACCTGCGGTGCTTGAATACGCTCCACGCAGCGGGCATCAAAACAATCTCTTCGCAGTCGCTGGCCGAACAGTTCAACCTAAACTCCGCTCAGATCCGGAAGGATCTCGGTTACTTCGGCGAGTTTGGTGTGCGCGGCGTTGGCTACTACGTCAACGACCTGCGTGACCACATCACCAAGATTCTTGGCCTCGATCATCCACACCGCGTGGGAATCGTCGGCGCTGGGCAGACTGGGCACTGCGCTCGCGAACTACAACGGATTTGGACGATCGAACTTCAGCGTGGTCGCACTGTTTGATAACGACAGCCAGAAGATCGGTAAGCGAATCGGTGAAGGAAAGATTCTTGGTTCACGACGTCGAGAAGATCGCGGAAGTGATTCGCGACGGAATCGATCGACGTGATGGTGATTGCTGTGCCGGCAAAGGTCTGCGCAGAAAGTTCTGAATCAGATCATGTCTGCTGGGATAAAGGCAGTTCTCAACTTTGCACCGCGTCGTTGCAGTTGCCAGACGCGGTGTGAAGGTGAAGACGGTGGATCTGACTACGTCGTTGGAGTCGTTGGCTTACTTTTTGGCGCGTCCTGCTGCAAACGCTGTTACTCGCGCTAAGATGACGCCTCGCGATGAGCGTCTGAGCGAGCGATACTGAAGAACAGATCTAACAGCGTGACTGAATCAATCGGGTCGTTCTGTAACCCAATTAGAGCAACGGTGTACGACGACACGCGGTGAATTCTTGAGTGGCGACGCGTCTATCTATCAAGATTGCGGTCGTGAGACTAATGGCATTGACTGAACAACAGCCCGGCAGCGATCTGATCACGCGTTTGTCATCTGATGTACGAACGCAGCTATGTCGTCTCTTCGGACGGCAATGTCAGCGTGCGTCTCGATGATGGACGAATACTCGCCGACGCCGACCATGACCTGCAAAGGTCGGATGACTGACGATCTGATCGCCGTTACGGACATTGACGGAAAGAAACTCAACGATCGAAAGGCATCGAGTGAGCTCGCGATGCACCTGTTGATTTATCGCGAGCGTCCGGATGTGAAAGCTGTTTGCCATGCGCATCCGCCACACGGAACTGCGTTCGCTGTCGCGGGACTTGCGATCGATCAGCCGATTCTTTCTGAAGTGATACTGACTGCTCGGTTGTGTGCCACTTAGCTTCATACGGAACACCTTCAACCGATGAACTCACGCAGCAGATGCAGCCGTTGGTCAAACATCACAACGCGCTGTTGATGGCGAATCATGGTGCGGTCGCTTATGGAAGCGATCTCTGGCAAGCGTGGGATCGACTCGAGACGCTCGAACACACGGCGAAGATCGCGATCCTTTCGCGCATGTTGGGTGGCTCAAAGAATCTGCCGGCGGATGCGGTTGAGAAGCTGATCAATGTGCGCGAGGCAGCTGGATACTTGCCCGAAGAGGCACGTTGCCAGGCGTGTGGATATTTGCATGAGACGCGGTTGACTTGTCCGACTGGCGATCGACCCGCGCCAACTCTCGTATTCTTCGAATGGCGACGGCAAGATTTCGTTGACGCGTGAAGAGTTGGTGGAACTGTTGAGCCAGGCCGTATGTCAAGGATTGTGTCCGATATGCTTCAGCTTGTCGTGCCAGTGCAAAAGTTGCCATGGATCTAACATTGAGTCACGACAAGCTAAAGCATATCGGACATTAAGCAGTTTGACTGACTTCTCGGGAGCCGCTAGAGTCTGGTTCCTCGATTCACGATTTACGATTTACGATTCACGAATACAGGAGCATCTGAATGCAAGAAGCACTCGGAATGGTTGAAACGAAAGGCCTCGTCGCGATGATTGAAGCGGCCGACGCCATGGTTAAGGCAGCAAACGTGACGCTCGATCGGCTACGAAAAGATCGGCGCTGGTTTTGTCACCGCGATCGTGCGTGGCGACGTCGCTGCCGTGAAGGCGGCGACTGATGCCGGTGCGGCCGCTGCGCGTCGCGTTGGTGAGTTGGTTAGCGTCCACGTCATTCCTCGTCCGCATGGCAGTGTCGATGAGACTCTTCCGATTGGTCTGGATCGCTGATGTACTCATGATCATTGCTCGCATCCTCGGGACCGTCGTCGCCACGCAAAAGGACGAACGGTTGAGTGGAAAGAAGCTTCTCATCGTGCGGCCCATAAACGTCGACGGCACTGACACCACCGGTTACGTGGTTGCGGTTGACACGGTCGGCGCTGGTTTTCACGAGCGGGTGTTGGTTGTAGCTGGCTCGAGTGCGCGACTTGCCCAGGGAATGAAGGACGCTCCGGTGGATGCCGCGATCGTTGGCGTCATCGACTAACGTGGAAGTGAACGGCTGATAGGAACAGGCGAGAAGTCTTATGCAGCTCGCTCGCGTAATCGGAACTGTCGTTGCCACCATCAAGAATGAATCGCTTCACGGGCGCAAGCTGCTAGTCGTGCAAACGCTCGACAGGCAACTTCAATGAGTCCGGCAAGCCGATGGTCGCGGTTGATTCGGTTGGCGCAGGTGTTGGCGAACTGGTTTTCTGGTGTCGCGGAAAAGAAGCAAGCTTTCCATTCAAGCGCGAAGACACGCCGACTGATTGCACCATCATTGGAATCGTCGATTCTGAAACAGCACGTAACAAATGGTAAGTAGCACAGAATTCAGTTTGTGCCTCGTTCAGCTTGTTGGTGTACTGAAGTATTAAGGGACACAGACTGCAAGTCTGTGCTACTTCGGTTTCATGATTCTTGCTCGAGTTGTAGGGAACATCGTCGCGACGCAGAAGAATATTCGCTACGAAAACGCGCGCGTGATGCTGTGCCAGCAGATCACTCCGGAGGGCGAAGACACGAGCTACTCATGTTTGGCGCTTGATTCAGTTGACTCCGGAGTCGGCGATACAGTGTTGATTGTCCAGGAAGGCTGGAGCGCCTCCACCGCGTCGACCGGAAAAGCGGGAGCGGCGATTGACTCAGCGATTGTTGGAGTTGTGGATCGAATCGATCTTGCTGTGTCCGATAAACTTTAGGTTTGTCGTTGACGTGAAAAGAAGGCGCTATTGCAAATTACGAGACCTTTAGAGTAAGACAGCGACAAGCTGAAGCATATCGGACATTATGAGTTCCAACGCAGACCAGGCTCGATTAATAGCTGACAGGATAGCGAAACGTGTTTCATCTCAGCCAGCTGCTGCGGCGCGCTCAGGTGATAGTGCCGATATAAGTTCTGAGCTCGCCGCAATGCGAGCCAGCTTGAGTGAACTACAAAACAGACTAGTCCAGATCGAATCAAAAGTCAGTTCAGGCAGTGCGGGCTATTCCTCAGGCGTCGCAACTCCGCACATGCACTCACCATGGCTCGCTGGTGTAAACGCCAGTCATCCCAGCCTGGAAAAGTTCGGTGTAGAAGAAGCAACGGTCTCGAACTTGTCGACTTCTTTCAAGGTGAGAAGACCTGCTCCGTAGAACCCGGTGGCAAACCTTGCGACCACTGTGCGATGTGCAGCACGCGGGTCTAATCACCCTTCAGTGACGCCTTCAAACAAATAAGGAATGCTCTTCTGGGACCGCAGGCGTCCTCGCCTGCACACCTCGCCACCAAGGCGCTCTTAGTTGACACAAGCAGGCGAGGACGCCTGCGGTCCCAGAAGAGCGCGTCCTTAACAATTGGGGCGTCACTAAAGGGTGACGAAAAAGGCCGCCACGATGCGGCCCTGTTCATGTGAGTGATTACTAGGATCTACTTGTTGGGTTGCGAGTGAGTTCGAATCCAGCTTCGGTACTTCCTTCTGCCGCTTCATCTGCCTTGAAGTAGGCTCCTCCTTAAACCCAGTACATCTTGGCCGAAATCACTGTCGGGAACTGTGCGCGCGTCGTGTTGTAGTCCTGAGTCGCGTCGTTGTAATCCTTGCGAGCAGTTGCGATCCTGTTCTCAGTACCGGCGACTTCGTCCTGCAAGTTTTATGAAAGTTCTCGTTTGACTTCAGATATAGGGTAACTCTCCTGCAACGCAAGCAGTCGACCCGACAGTTCCCACGAAACTAGTTTGCAGCATCAATCACTGCTTGTTTCTGTTCGGGCGATTTGTCGCCTGCCTTCTCCCTGTGGCGCCTGGTTCGTCGCATTCAACAATCTCGAACGCGCTTCCGCGATGCGTACCAAACACTTCCTGCTCCTGAACGCCTGCCATCTTTGCCGACTCAGCCAAGATTAGGTCAGAAGATCTCCACGGCGCTGTAGCTGGAGTCTCCGACGTTTGCCCACTTTCGCTTTCACGTTCTCGTGTTTCGTTGTGAGCGTGTTGTAGCCGCAGCCACTGGCTGAAATACTCAATCAGGAGTCACAGCGAATAGAACTACCTAATCGTCGCAGTCTTCATTCTCAAATCTCCAATTTAGTTACAGCTCGTTTGGTACGGGGCGAATTGTTGTCGATAAGCTTCAGTTTGTCAGTACTTCGTTACACGACAAACTGAAGCTTATCGAACGAGCTTGGCGTAAGCTCGTCAACAGCTTCCACCACTTGTTCAATCTGGAGCATGTAGCGATCCAAACAATTGCGTTCGCTTCGCTTTCGGATCGAGGCGAAGCAGTCACCGGCACGAAACTCAAATATTCTCTCGAATGGTCCAGAATCCAGGTTCAATAATTTGACTGTTGCGCGAACACAGTCTGGTTTCGCAACCGGAGCCTCCTTACCGTGTAGCACCAGGCACAGCACGAAACAGTGCCGCAAAGCTCGCCAAGCTGTCGCTCATCAGATCGCAGAGTTTCTCTACGGAGACTGGATGCGGGAATGTACAAGCCTTCGCAGTTGGATTAACTTGCTGCGCAGTTCATACTCGGTCTGGTGACGCAGATTTTCATCGGATAGTTTGAACAAACTCGAACGGATCTTTTCCGTACAAGTACGATGCGGGCGTGTGGCCATCTGGTGAAACTCGATGGGAAATACGTCGCCGGCGTCGAGATAGTTCCTCAACTGTGAAGTAGACGGGCAGCGGATGGCCCAGTCTCTTGCCATTCTCACGCATCGGTGCTTGAGCCAGACGCAGATCATCCGGCGTGATGCGATGCAAAGCGATTAGCAGGTTGTAATCGGAGCGAAGTTCAACGTGATCCCCGGCAGCTGCAGATCCATAGAGCACAACTGACGCGAGATTGTCACCATGCGTCGCACGGAGATCGTCGATCAGTCCGCCGAGCGCTTCCTGTACAACTGTCTTCACCATAGAGTTTATGTACCGATACTAGCAAACTGTACCGATATGACTTTAGCTTAGATCGCTGATAGTTCCATGAAAGTACGATTCTAAGACGGATCACGGCGACATTAGCTCAAATTGCATCTGTCCGTGACAATCTGCTCATCGCTTACCGCCGCGCCGCCGACCTCCACCGCCAAAACTTCCGCCTCCGCCAAAGCCGCCGCCAAAACCGCCACCACCACCAGCCTCCACTTCCGCCAAAGCCACCACCACTCCAGCCACTGCTCACCGCCCCAGCCGCGACTACCTCCTCCCAAGTTGCTGAAACAGACTTCCCCAAAATAATGCCTGGAGCAAACCGCCACCGCCTCCGCGTCCACCCCACCTCTACGACTTGCTGCCGAGAACGATAGAGAATGATGAAGATAAGGACGATGATTCCGCAGCATCAAATGCGCTGGCGCTCGGGCTACCCTGCTTCTCTTCGGTTCGATAAGCCTTACGCGTGATCGATACCGTCAATCGCTGAAGCCTCGCTTATCAGCGAGTGTCGCGACGTAGGCTTCAATCGTGTCGTAAGATGCCTTTGCTGTATTCGCGCTTCTGAAAGGCGGGGACAAGCTTTTCTCGTTGAATCTGACCAGCAAGTCCGTCGGGCAGGTCGCCCTCGAAGGTGATCGCCAACCTGTGTGAAATACTTCTGATCCTTGAATTGCGACCACCAGGAGAAATCCCTGGCCCTTCGTAGAACCTGGTCCAATATTCCAGCCACGCGCAACTGCCAACGAGTAATCGAAGATGTCCGAGATCGCCAGTCGTGTCGACCGTCAATACCGCAAACTCGATGTCGGCGCGGTCCTTCAAATTAAGGTAGAGCGCTCCCAGACGTTGTTTCGTGGCATCGTCAATTACATTGCGCGTTGTCGACGACTGGGGTGAACGGGACGGGAAGTGGAACCGGCGACTGAGGTGTCGTCTGAGCGTTTGCGCTCAGACTGAACAGCGCCAATAACAAGCAAGAACCCGGCGGCAAGACGGGGCGAAAGACTTCAAATCATGGTCTGTCGTTACTCAACTCAGACTTTCAAACTCCACAGGTCGCCTACCCTTCAATCAACTTTGTGCAGCAGGTAGAAAAGGGCGACCTCCTACAAAAACGACAATTGAGACCGTGGGGTTTTCGTTCTTCTTTGTGATTGACCTCGGGGATCAGGTCGCTGGCGGCGACATAGAGGGTGACGCCGGCGGAAAAGGGAAGTGCATATCCAATTGCATTCGTTCATCCTGGCGTCGAGAAGCGCAACTCCAATAACGCCGGCGAGCGTCGCAGCGCCGATAGCGCCAGTTGCAATTAAAGCCTTCTGTAGTTGAACGACCCGGAGGCCAGCATGATCGAAGCAACGGTAAAGCCTTCGGGCATCTTGTGCAGGAGTATTGCGATAAAGACGAGAATGCCGACACGGAAGTTGACCAGAAATGCTGAAGCGATCGAGACGCCGTCGAAAAAGGTATGGATCCACAGGCCACCGACTGCGGTGTAAGCGGCAGAAGGTTTCATGAACGATTCGGGATGAGTTTCAGCACCGAAGTGAAAGTGCGGCGCCAGTGTGTGTTCGAACAGTTGAATCGAAAGATAGCCGCCCAGTAAAGCGTCATTGCGCCCTACAGCAGCCCGCGCAGCTGATTCGCCGTGCGACGTCTGGAGTCCAAATGCCGATTGTTTCGGGAAGAATCTCGATAAAGATGGCTGCAAGCATGAAGCCCGCGCCGAGTGCGACAGAGATATTTGAGAAAGCGTTCGCCAAGCCGGTGAGCGCCGGACTTTACCAGGACAAGTCCTCCAACGACGTTCGCGCCAGCCGCCAGCAGCCCGAATATGATTAGTCCGGAGAATTTGAAATCGCTGAAGAGCGTCTCCATTCAGCTGCCACTCGTTCCAATTAGTAATGGTCATGTGTGGCGGAAATATACAACAAGCGATTGAGGAACGAACCACCGGACTAATTTCCTGCGTCAGTCAAACGAACCCTGCATGAACAATCAGAAAGTTGGTGGAGGTGGTTCAACCATGGGTTTGTTAAGCCGCTTCTTTTGAACAATGTGAGATCAGAGCTATAGGTCAGCAGGAAAACAAGCAGGCCATTTGTTAGGGCCCAGGACGAACATCGTTACGACACTGGTGGGTCTTGGGATCACCTCTGCAGTAAAGCAATGCAACATTTGACCAGAAAGGGCCACACGAGTAAACCAGATTAGAGGATCAGTTACCGAATCTGGTGCCCTGAAACGCTCTCAGAAATAACAAGGTTACAAAGTGGACGATCGAAATGAGGAGGCCGATGAGGAGGAGAAGATTAGGCGTTTCATGAAGGCGTCAGGATCACGACTTTCAATTTGTGAAGGCCAACAACTGGCGAAACACGAAGCTCAGAAATCAATCTAACCCCGCGAAACAGTTAATAAAACTACACCTTAACTATTGACACACTCTGCCTCGCAGCGTAGTATCCGGCTCGGGTGGTCAAAAGTGGTCGGAAGTGGGTCCAGTCTCGTAGCAACGCCGATCATCTAGTAACTCTTTTCCTTTAGGCCACCCACCAAAACTCGTTAGGTCCGTATGAGACATGCTTCGAGGAAATTACACGGCACGTATCGATGTCAAGGGGCGTCTAAAGCTGCCGACGTCGTTCCGTCGCTTGATCGATGAGAAGCACGGCACCGAATTTTATATCACGAGTTTGACCGGCGATTGCGTTCGCATTTACCCGTTGCCGGAGTGGGAATTGATAGAGCAGAGGCTTTCTTTACTGCCCTCGATGGATCCGGCGAGACGAAAGTTCCTTGATAGAACGAACTACTACGGTCAGCAGGCGACGATGGATGGACAAGGCCGCGTGCTGATTCATCCGCTCCTGAGAAGAAGCGCCGAAGTGCTTGGCGATGTGGCGGTGATGGGCTATCTGACTTATCTGGAAGTTTGGGAGCTCGATAAGTTCTAAGGCCCGAATGCTGGCGGATCCCTATACAGAAGAAGACGAGGCGGCGATTGCAAGGTTAGGCATTTAGAACTTCGATCTTTGAACTTCGATCTTTGTTTGTGAAATTCGAGGTGAACTTAGAGTGCGAACGTTCTTTTCAAAGCACCAGCTCAAAGTACATAGCCAGTCAATAGCTTTGTGATAGTTCTTTGAACGAGATCACGGGGCGGTGGTGATGGCTGCGCTTTTAGGGGGCATTGGCGCGCCCCATCGCCCCGTGCTGCTAGAAGAAAGCTGAAGTTTCCTTGCTCCTGAGCGAGGTGGCCTCTTCGTTGATTGCACAGTTGGTCTGGGTGGACATAGTGAAGCGATTCTGAAAGCGCCTCGCTGCAACTCGCGTGCTCGGGTATTGATCGAGATCCTGCCGCTCTCGATTACACATGGCAGCGACTCGCGCCGTTTGGCGATCGGTTCGAAAGCCGTTCACGAAAACTTCCAGCACATTTCCGAAGTGTTGCGCGATGCGGGTGAAAGCGATCCAGCGGGAATACTGGTTGATCTTGGTGTCTCGTCGCTGCAGTTCGATTCGGCCGAACGAGGTTTCAGCTTTCGGTTCGATGCTCCACCTCGACATGCGGATGGATCAACGCAGGAGCGAAACGCTGCCGCCGATCTTCGGCGACACTTCCAGAAGTCGACATTGCCAGAATCATCTTTGAATTTGGTGAGGAGAGACAGTCCCGACGCATTGCCCGGCGGATTGTCGGAAAGCGCGAGCAAGGCCAACCGATAACGACTACCAAGGAGTTGGCTGACGTGGTCCTGCAAGCGATTGGCGGCGGGAAGTGGAAGCAGATACATCCAGCAACGCGAACGTTTCAGGCATTACGGATCGCAGTAAACAAAGAGCTTGATGGACTACCGGAGTTTGTTGAAACAAGCATTGATCTTTTGAAACGAGACGGACAGTTTGTCGTAATCACGTTTTCATTCGCTTGAAGATCGAATCATCAAGCAGGAGTTGCGACGACTATCGGGTCATTGCCAGTGCCCGCCGCGATTGCCTGTTTGCTCCTGTGGCGCTCGCAAAGCGGTTGAAATATTGACGCGGCGTCCCGTTACTGCCAGTGACGCCGAACTCGACGAAAACCCGCGCGCTCGCAGTGCCAAGTTGCGAGCATGTCGAAAGCTCATTCAGGTTGAAGTCCTCCACACGCCACCGCCCCACGGCTCGGAGATGACAAAGCTCAAACAGGAGTGATGTCGATGAAGAGAATCCCGGAACATCAGCGTAACGCAAAAGTTCGTCGCAGTCGTGACGTCACTGCGTTGTCGCGTTTGGCGTTATTGCTTTTTTGTGGGGCAGTTCTGGCTGGTGGTTTTGTCTTCGCGGCGAAGCAGCATTTTGCGGCGGTGCAGTATGGATATAAAAGCGAGAATCTTCGCAACGAGCGCAAAAGTTAATTGAAGACAACCAGCGTCTTGCGTTGGAAAAGGAACAGAGTGTCAGCGCCGTCTAAGCCGAGCCGGCCGCAAGGAATTTGGGTCTGCAACCGGCGACGGCGGGTCAGATAGCAAAAGTCTGAACCGGCGAAATCGTCATCGCCAGAACAACAACCAGAGGTGACCGAAACGGAGACCAGCGCAAAGAAATCTGCGACGCGGTAAGTGAATCCCGATTCGATCGGGATTCATCAAGTCTTACAACTGTCGGCGTTCTCACCGCGCCTCCGGTAAGAAGGGAAACAACCAGGGAGATGTTGGCACGCCTCGTTGCTCAGTCTAAATCCAGACCAGATGTCTCTTTCGGCCGCGCGCTTTTAGTCGCGGCCATTATTGGCTTTTGGATGCTTGCTGTTTCAGCACGCCTGGTCTACCTGCAGGTGTCGCAACATCGAGGCCTGGTGAATCGAGCGCGCCAGCAGCAACAGAACGCGATCGAAACAAGTCCGCAGAGAGGCGACTTGATTGATCGGCAAGGAAGGGAACTTGCTCGCAGTGTTCAGACAGTAAGTTTGTTTGTCGATCCCGATCAGCTAAGCTCTCGGACAACTGTGATTGCACGGCCAGCGAACTCGCGAAGGCGCTCGGCGAAAATGAAACCGACCTCCGGAAGCAGTTGCAAAGTGCTCAAGATGAGAAGCGCCGCTTCGTTTGGATTGTTCGTCGACTCGACGCGGAAAAAGCGACTCCGATTCTGGCGTTGAACCTTCCGGGCCTTCAATCAGTACTCGAGCCGAAGCGTTATTACCCGAACGGCTCGCTAGCGTCACACGTGCTTGGTTTTGTCGGACTCGATGGCCAAGGGCTGGCGGGGTTAGAACAGAGCTTACAACGAAAAGATCAGTGGCGAGCCTGGACGGCTGTTTCTTGAAAAGGATGCCGCGGGTCGTCCCTATGAGAGTTACGAAATAGCTGCCAAGCAGGGCCAATCGGTTGTTCTCACGATCGATCAGGCCATTCAGTATCAAGTTGAGCGTGCGCTTCAAGGAGCGGTTGAGCGTACGCACGCGAAGTCAGGGTCAGTGATCGTTCTCGATCCGCGCAGTGGTGAAATTCTGGCGCTGGCAAACGCGCCTTCCGTTTGATCCGAATGCCGTCGCAGCTTCTCCGGCGGACAATCGTCGCAACTGGGCGCTGCAAAATGTCTATGAACCAGGGTCGACATTCAAGATCGTTGGCGTTCTCTGCGGCGATCGAAAAGAAACTGGCAAAGCCCGATGACCAAATCGATTGTCAGATGGGCTCAATTACAGTGGCCGGGCGCGTGATTCACGATCATCACCCGTTTGGAACATTGACGATGGCCGAAGCATTGGCGAAGTCGAGCAACGTTGCCGCCATCAAGTTGGGCCTGCGTGTTGGCGACGCGTCGATGTACGACTTCATGACTCGGTTTGGTTTTGGTTCGAAGACTGGTGTTGAGCTGCCGGGCGAGACGGTCGGCATCTTGAGAAAAGTTGAACGCTGGCAGCCGTCGTCGATTGGTTCGATTGCGATGGGCCGGAAGTTGGTGTGACACCGGTGCAAATGGCCGCTGCTTTTGGCGCGCTTGCTAACGACGGAGTGAGGATAGCGCCGCACCTGGTTCGTGAGATTCGAATTCATCCGGAGCAGTCGTCTACAGCGCGCAACCGGAACAGCGACGTGTCGTGAGTGTGGAAACGGCAACGGCACTGCGCACCATGCTTGGAAGGCGTGACCCTGAACGGTACAGCGAAGAAAGCGCAGTTGGATGGTTACTCGGCCGCCGGAAAAACTGGAACAGCCCAGAAGATTGATCCCAAGACTCGTACTTACTCGAAGACGAAATACATTGGATCCTTCGTGGGTTTCGCACCAGTTAGCAATCCACAAGTCGTGATCATTGTAGTGATGGATGAACCGACCGGTTTGTATCACGGTGGTGACGTTGCTGCTCCAGTGTTTAGAGAAATCGCTGAACAGATCCTGCCGGGAATGGGAGTAATGCCGGATGTTGAAACGAAGTCGGCGCCAGCATTGATTGCTCAAGCTGATTCGTCTCCTGAGAGCGGCAACTAAAGTACGCGAAGAACAAGCCCGTAATGATCAGGAGCGGAAAGCCACAATGCCGACCGTGGACAGCAACGGCGTGCGAGGCGGCGAAATTGTCTACGCTAGCTCGAAGAACAAAGCGATGCTGATGCCGGATTTACGTGGACGTAGTGTTCGTGATGTTGCTCGAACTTGTTCACAACTTGGATTGCAAATGGAAGCGCGAGGAGAGGGACGAGTGCTGCGGCAAAATCCGTCTGCAGGGAGTGAGGTCAACACGGGTCAGGTTGTTTACCTCGACTTCGGCCGAGCACAGTAAGTGATTTCAGCCTTTTCGAACATTTGGAGTGGCACAGATGACCCCGCAAACGTGCTTGGATGAAGAGACATTGGAAAATGACGTAAGATACGGGATCGATGACTGCCGAAGACGTTTGCGCAGTCATCGTTCAACCCACCGGGCTCAACATTTTTCCCCCACAGATGTCTCGACGGAAGCTCCGACAGAGAGCTATGCCGAACTCTTAACGCGCCTCCATGAGCCAGGTGTCGTTATCGAAATTGGTTGAGTGTCTTTTGGGCCCAACCGATTCCGAAGAAGATAGCAGCGGAAAAAGCTCGCCGAGCGGGAAGAGGCTGGAATCAGGTGAAGGTTGGAGAGGCTGCACGTTTGATGGGCGCCGATGCTTCGAGCGTCAGCGCTGAGATATTTGACAAACAGATTACTGATTATTCGATTGATTCGCGTTCTGTAAGCGCGGACGAACTCTTCTTTGCTCTATCGCAACAGGACTACGTCCGCGCTGGTTTCAACGGCGAGTTTGCTGATGGTCACCGGTTTATTGCCGGAGCGTTTGCAGCGAGGCGCAGTTGCGGCTGTTGCGCGTAAGGATCGCTTCTGCAGGCGATCCTGAGCTGGAAGCGATGAAGGATCGTTTGCTCCTGGTCGACGATGCGATCGCTGCTTTGCAGTTGTTAGCTCATCGAGTTTACTGAAGTCCTGGAGCGGTCAAGTCGTTGCGATCACCGGCAGTGCGGGTAAGACAACTGCGGAAAGAACTTACCGCGCATGTATTGGAAGTCGACTCGGGCGACGAGTGCTGAAGAGTGGAACGCAACTACAACAACGGACTCGGTCTGCCCTTGTCGGTGTTGAAGATGGTGAGCGGAGGAAGTTCGACGTCTGATTTTGATCTGGCGGTGCTCGAGATGGGAATGTCGTCGCCGACACACGAGATTCGTCGTCTTGTACAAATACACGCCGCCGGACGTTGGTGTGGAATTAATGGTTGCTCCCGTGCACCTTGGAGTACCTGGGAACCATTGAAAACATCGCTGCAGCGAAGGCGGAGTTGATCGAAGGGCTCAAACCGGATGGCACCGCAATTCTCAACGCCGACGACGAATTGGTGATGAAAATGCGTGACAAGCACGCGGGCAGAATTCTTGACCTTTGGTATCGATAACCAGGCTGACGTCATGGCAACCAGAGATTAACACTGCATCACTCGGAAAGATCTCCTTCCGGCTCAGAACGCCGAATGGAGAAGTGCTTGCGGGTCTGCCAATGAGTGGTCGTCACAATTTGAGCAACGCGCTGGCCGCCGCGGCTGTTGGAACTGCGTTTGACATGGAGTGCCGGTGAAATTGCGGCGGCATTGAAAACGGCAACGCCTCCCCAAAATGAGAGGCGAGGTTCTCGATTTCGCTGCCGGATTTACAGTCATCGACGATTCGTACAACTCGAATCCGAAATCACTGCTGAACATGGTTCGCACGATGGCTGAAGGTGGGAGTGGGCGCAAGCGTTTGATCGTGATTGCCGGAGAGATGTTGGAGTTGGGACCAGACGAAGCCGAACTTCATCGACAAGCAGGCGCCGAGATCGCCAAAGCGGGAATCAATGTGTTGTGGGGTGTGCGAGGTTTGGCGAAAGAGATTATTGGCGGTGCTGGAGTTCGCTGGAATGTCCTGGAAGCAGCCGCTTCTTCGAGTCTTCAACGCGGATGCTGGCAGTTGACATTGTAGCTGAAGCCGTTCGCGAAGGCGATTTGATTCTGATAAAAGGTTCTCGCGGGAGTAGCGACTGACAAGAGTGAATTGCGGCGTTGAAACAGGAATTCCTGCTTAGTTGGAGAAGACGTCCGAAGTAGCGTAGAACTCGACCAATTGGCAATCGGCAATCGGCAGTCGGAAATGTAGACAAATGATCTACCACATCTTTATACGAGCCGATCTACAACCACTTCAAAGAGAAGGACTGGTTTCTCGTAAAGGCCCTCAACGTTTTTCAGTACGTCACGTTTCGTACCGCATACGCGACCGTCACTGCGCTATTAATTTCTCTCTTCTTTGGCGGCAAGCTGATCGAAGCGTTGAAGAGATGGAATATCGGTCAGCAGATTCGCGAAGAAGGTCCGCAGGGCCACATGGTAAAGCGCGGCACGCCGACGATGGGGGCGTGCTGATTGTCGGATCAGTAGCAATTTCAACTTTGCTTTGGGCCAGGCTCTCCAGCGTTTACATGTGGACAGCCGTGATTGCCACGCTCTTGTTCGCCGCGATTGGATTTGCTGACGACTACGCAAAGATGGCGAAGAAGCAGAGCCTGGGATTGACGGGTAGGCAAAAGCTGATCGCGCAGTTTCTGATCGCAGCCAGGTGTTTGGGTGAGTTCTTTTTATTTCGACGAAGTTTTTGGGCGAGCGACTATTCGTGGAACGTCGAGTATTCCGTTCCTGAAGTTCACATGCCGATCCCGAATGGTAGAACTTTCATTGGCCCGTATCTCTATCTGGCACTGATCATCAGTCGTCCTGCTGGGTTCCTCAAACGCGGTGAACCTGACTGATGGATCTTGACGGGCTGGCAATTAGCGTCACGTTTATAGCGATGACTGCGCTTGACTGGGTTCACTTATTTGGCCAGCGGACAAACGTTGGGCCAGCTACCTCGATTTGACGCATCGACCTGAAGCGGCCGAGTTGACAGTTTTTTGTGGAGCGATGGCGGGGGCGAGTCTCGGGCTTCTCTGGTACAACGCGCCACCTGCGGAAGTGTTCATGGGTGATGTTGGGAGTCTCGCGATCGGTGGCGCAATGGGAACAGTTGCGGTGCTGACGAAACAGGAATTCATGTTGTTGATGGTGGGCGGCGTTTTTGTCATTGAAGCGACTTCGGTGATGCTTCAGGTTGGCGTCTTTAAGATGACTAAGCGCACGACGGGGACCGGGCGCCGTCTATTTAAGATGACTCCGCTCCACCATCACTTCGAAATGGCAGGACTGGAAGGAGTCGAAGATCGTTTTTCGATTTTTGATCTTGGCGATCTTGTTTGCGTTGTTGAGTCTGTCGACATTGAAGCTGCGGTAGCAATATGTCCGGATAAACTTAGTTTGTCGTGAGGTTAGCTGGTTACAGTCGAGCGACAACACCAAAGTGGTACTGACTCCGTGATCATTCACAGAGTCATGGACGTTTAGCAGATGGAAGAAAGTCCTGATAATCGGCGCAGCGTCGCAGTGGAATCGCTGCAGCGAAGTTTCTGACGGAACGAGGTGCGATTGTCGCACTGCAACGATCAAAGCCGATTGAGAAGTGGTCTGAGTCAGCGCTTGCTTTGAAAGATCTGGGTGTTGGTCTTTTGCCTGGCGACCCGCCGATGTGGTTGCTCGATCAACTCTGATCTCGTTGTGGTTAGTCCTGGTGTTCCGGCGACGATCATTCCGATTCGTTATGCAGAACGAGCGGGAGCGGAAGTTATCGGCGAGGTCGAACTCGCTATCGATATTTGAAAGGACGAATAGTCGCGATTACCGGCAGCAATGGTAAGACGACGACCACATCGCTGATTGGTGAGTTGTTGCGCGACGCGGATTGCCCGTTCAAGTCGGCGGCAACATCGGTCAGGCTTTGATATCGATGGTCGAGAAGCTCAAGAGAAGACGGTTGGACCGTCGCGGAGTTGTCGAGTTTTCAGTTGGAGACAATCAAACAATTTCACCCAACGATCGCTGTTGTCTTGAACGTAACGCCAAATCACATGGATCGCTACGAGAACTTCAATGGTTACGCCGCCGCCAAACACCGGATTTTTATGAACCAGGAGGCGAGTGGATTTCGCGGTGCTGAATGCGGACGACCCGACTGTGTCGTCGTGGAAGGTTGGACTTAAGGCGCAGGTGATTGAGTTCAGTGTGCGAAAGTGAACTCGAGCGTGGTGTATTTCAAGGGCGACGAACTGATTGCGAGAACAACGGAAAACGAAAGTGTTGTTCCTAAAGCCGAGTGAGATGAAACTACGAGGCCTGCACAACGTGGAGAACGTAGCATCAGCAATCGCAGCAGGAATGGCGGCCGGCGCGAATCTTGAATCGATGCGCGAGACGGTGAAGCGCTTCAATCCGGTGGAGCATCGTCTCGAATTTGTTCGCGAACTCGATGGCGTGAAGTTTGCAGCTAACGATTCATAGCGACAAGCGTCGATGCGACGTTGAAAGCGCTTGAAGCTTTTGCGAGCGAGCCCGGCAAAGTGGTTTTGATTCTTGCGGTGGCGTGAAAGGGGCCCCTATGCGCCACTTGCGGAATTAGTTCGGACAAAGGTCCGTAGGTTGGTTTTGATTGGCGAAGACGCAGAAACGATCGAAACAGAGCTCGGTGAATTTGCAAATGTCGAACGAGCAGCTGACATGCATGATGCAGTTAGAACGATCGTTCGCGGTGGCTGAGAGTGGTGACGCGAGTGCTGCTCGCGCCTGCATGTGCGAGCTTCGACATGTTCGACAGTTTCGAACACCGAGGCACGATCTTTAAAGGTGAAGTGACGAAGTTAATGTCCGATATGCTTTAGCTTGTCGTTCGCTCAAGCTCCGGACGTTCAGCCATTGGGAAGCACGACAAGCTAAAGAGCCTCTCTGCAAGAGTGAGGACCAGTGGAAAAGGCACTGAAATTCAGAACAAAGTTAGGAAGGGCGGTTTACCCCCGCTGGCCTGACTAAAACCAACCTCGATGTGGCTTGTAATGAGGCCAGCGGGGGTAAACCGCCCTTCCCAACTTGTTAGTTTTTTGAAGAGCTCTAAAGCAAAATCGGACAAGAGATCTTAGATGGCTCAGTAAGTTAGCACCAGACAAATGGCTTTTCGCAGCGACCGTTGGGCTCGCGCTTTTTGGCGTGGTCATGGTCTACAGCGCGCTTCAGCCTTGATGGCGCAGAAAGAGGGCGGCAGTCAGTTTTATTACGTTCTCAAGCAAGGTACCTGGGTTGGCATTGGTTTCGTCGCGATGTTGGTAATGATGCAGTTCAACTATCAACAACTTAAGAGTCGCCGAATGTGTTTACGGCCTCTGGCTTTTACAACGTTGACGTTGTTCTCGGTCTTCGCATTTCAGCGCCAGTAACGGTGCGCATCGCTGGATCAAACTCAAACTGTTTTCGGTGCAACCATCGGAGCTTTCAAAACTAGCGCTCGTGATCTTCCCTCGCGTACTTCCTCGAAAAGCGCGCGGCGAAGAAGGCGACTTTTTCAAAACCTTCGTGCCTTGTGGAATTGTCACGTGTTGGCTCGCAGGTCTGATAGTACACTGAGCCGGACCTTGGAACCGCACTGATGCTTGCGTTGATTTTCACAGTCGTGATCTACACGGCAGGCGCGCGGTTACTTCATTTGGGAATGGCTGCGGCGCCGGCGATTGTTGGGTGTCGTGGGACTGCTGATCTTTGTGCCGTTTCGCATGAAGCTGAATGATCACGTTTCTCGATCCGTGGGCAGATCCACAAGGTGGTGGTTTTCAGGTAGTGCAATCACTTATCGCGGTTGGCTCGGGCGGATCAAATGGACTCCGGCTTCGCGCAGGGTAAACAGAAAATGCTGTTTCTCCCGTTTGCGCATTCGGATTTCATCTTCGCCAGTCATTAGCGAGGAGTTGGGTTTGGTAGGTGGCCTCGCGGTGATTCTTAGTTTTCGCTCTTTTCCTTTGGCGCGGCGTGCGGACAGCGTTATTGGCGCCGATAGATTCGGAATGTTGCTGAGTCTTGGAATCGTCACCAGCATCGTTGCCCATGGCGCTTTTCAATATTAGCGTTGTGCTATCGCTCGTTCCGACAAAAGGGATACCGCTTCCGTTTATCTCGTATGGAGGATCGTCGCTCGTTCCGACCCTCGCTGCAGTAGGGATCCTACTTAATGTTTCTGCAGCACACGAGTGGCGCACTACCGATATTGGATTGATGGAGTCAGCGAAGAACAAAGCAAAGAGCGACGAAGAGTGCGAATTGCTGCTACGAGCAGTCCGACGCCATCGCGGTATTAAGGTTGATGAGAAGTTAATGCGCGTAATGATCGCCGCTGGTGGAACAGGCGGACACATCTATCCGGGAATCGCCGTTGCGCAGGAGATCATGCGGCGTGACCCAAACGCTAAGGTGAGATTTGTCGGCACCGCGCGCGGTTTGAAACATCGATTGGTACCGCAAGCAGGTTTTGAGTTATCGCTCATTGACAGTTCGGGTCCCGAAGAACGTCAGCGCTGCTGCCCGGATAAAAGGCCTGTTGATTCTGCCTAAGAGTTTTGCTTCGGCGTTAGCAGTCATCCGTGGCTTCAAACCGGATGTTGTCGTTGGTGCCGGAGGCTATGTGTCGGGACCGGTAGTCATGATGGCTGCGCTTACGAGACGGCCCACCCTGGTAATGGATTCTAACGCGCTCCCTGGCTGGACCAATCGCGTGTTGGCTCGTTTCGTTGATCGTGCGGCAGTTTCTTTTGACCAGGCGCTACCGTTCTTTCGCGGTAAGGAGTTGTCACAGGGAATCCCGTTCGGCGAGAGTTTTTTGAGATACCACCGAAGCAACGCGAGTCGGGAAAGTTTTCGGTGCTGGTGTTTGGCGGTTCACAGAGGTGCGCGCGCCATCAACGAGGCGATAGTAGCTGCGCTTCCGCAGTTGAAAGAATCGATGGTGCGTTTGCAGATCAAGCATCAGACGGGTGCCGCAGATTTTGAAAAGGTTGAGGCTGCCTACAAAGCTCGGGATGGAATGGCGACGCTGAAGTACGCAGCTACATTGACAACATGGTCGAAGACTTTGCTAGCGCCGATCTCAGTTGTTTGTCGTGCGGGAGCAACGACGACTGCGGAACTGATCGCGGCCGGTAAAGCAGCAGTGATGATTCCGTTTCCGTTGGCCGCAGACGACCACCAGCGAAAGAACGCAGAAGCTCTGGTTGAATCTGGTGCAGCCCGAATGATTCTGCAAAAGGATTTGAGTGGAGAACGGATAGCAAAAGAGATCATTGAACTGGCGCAGCATCCTGAGATGGTTAACCTCGATGGAAGATGCGATTAGAAAGTTGGCAAAGGTGATGCAGCAGCTGCACGCAGTCGACATCATTGAGGAGTTGAGCTGTTCGATAAACTTCAGTTTGTCAGTCTTGTAGAGACGGTGCCTTCGCTTGAGCGACGAATCTGAGAATTGAGACAATCTGACAAGCTGAAGCATATCGACGAACGGGAGTGCCGAGTTTTTGTAGCGCCGACGTTGCCCGGCGGCGTTAAGTAAAGGACAAAGCACGAAGTACTAAGTTCAAAGCACCAAGATTATGTTTCGACGCATTCAACACGTTCACTTTGTCGGTATCGGCGGCATCGGTATGTCCGGAATTGCCGAGGTACTCGTCAACCTTGGGCTTCCGAGTTTCAGGCTCGGACCTGAAAGCCTCGCCCGTCACTGATCGTCTTCAGCGGATGGGGGTCGAGATCTTTGAAGGACACGCTTCCGAGAATGTTGGACAGCCGCATGTCGTTGTTCGATCGACGGCCGTGCGGGACGACAACCCTGAAGTCGTCGAAGCCAACCATCGTTCAATCTCCAGTGATTCCGCGCGCCGAAATGCTCGCTGAGTTGATGCGATTGAAACCACACACGGTGGCAGTCGCTGGTTCACACGGAAAGACGACCACTACTTCGATGGTGGCGACTGTGTTGGGACACGCGGGCCTCGATCCAACCATGGTTGTTGGTGGTGTCGTGGGCGCGTTTGGTTCGAATGCTCACCTTGGCACCAGCGATCTGATGGTTGTTGAAGCGGACGAAAGCGATCGATCGTTCCTGATGTTGACGCCTACGATTGCGGTCGTCACGAACATCGATCGTGAGCACATGGATTACTACCACGACATGGACGACGTTCGAGCTTGCTTCGTGAAGTTTGTGAACTCCGGTCCCGTTTTATGGCTCGTCGGTGTTGTGTTTAGACGATCCAAACGTACAGGCGATCATCCCTTTGCTTGAACGTACGAAGAATGACTTACGGCTTGAGCGCGCAAGCTGACGTATCGGCGCACGGCATTCGGTACGACAGTAATTTTGGTTCGACGTTTGCTGTCTGGCGCGGATCGGATGTTGTTGGAGATGTCAACCTACGCGTGCCTGGAATGCACAATGTTTACAACTGCGCTCGCCGCGATTGCAGTTGGGTTTGAGCTGGAAGTGTCGTTCGACAAGATTGCGGAGGGATTGAACAGCTTCACTGGTGCGGGCCGCAGGTTTCAAGCGAAGGGCGAAGTTAATGATGTGCTTGTCGTCGACGACTACGGCCATCATCCGACAGAGGTCAGGGCCACCCCTGGCTGCCGCAAAGTTAGGTTCCGGTGGTCGTCGAATCGTCGTTTTGTTTCAGCCACATCGGTACACGAGAACGCACGATCTGATGCAGGAGTTTGCGCGGTCGTTCAACAACGCTGATGTGCTGTTCATTACCGATATCTACGCCGCCAGCGAGGATCCAATCGAAGGCGTGACTTCGGAAGCGCTAACAAATGCTATCAAGCGCTTCGGGCACAAAGAGGTCAACTATATCGGCGGGCTCGAGAATGCTGCGACGCTTTTGCGTGACTACGTTCAACCAGGAGATTTGGTGTTGACGTTGGGTGCTGGAACCGTGAATCGAGTTAGTGATCAGTTGGTGGGGCTTTTGCAGGAACAGGCTGCGACCGACTGAGCGATGTTTGACTTTCTCTGTCAGTCTCTGTGAGGCTCTGTAGTTAGTTCGCAGTCAAAAGAGGCACTACAGAGGCTACAGAGAACACAGAGGTTGCACAGAGAACTGAAAGAAGATGACCGTTGTGGAAGAGCAAGACGCATTGCAGGTTCGCGATAAAGCACTCGAAGAGATCGCCGCTCGACTCGGTGTGCGCGCTGAACGCGGAAAACGTTTTGCCGAGTTGACGAGCTTGAGAGTAGGCGGGGCGATCGATTGGGTGATTTCTCCTTTAACCGAAGAGCAAGCCGCCGCGAGTTGTTTATGAACTCGATAAAGCCGGCATCGGTTGGCGTGCACTCGGATCGGGCAGCAATGTCCTGGCCGACGACGCAGAACATCACTACGTAGTCCTGAGTTTGAGCGAGATGAAGGGCGAAGTGAAATTCGACGGCGAATGCGTTTCAGTAAGTGCTGGTTATTCATTGCCGCGTCTCTGCATCGACGTTGCGCGTCAGGGTTTGTCGGGAATTGAAGGACTCGGAGGCATCCCAGGAACGGTTGGTGGTGCGTTGTGGATGAATGCCGGTGCATACGGTCACGAGATCGGAACCGTTACTGAGACCGTCAGAGTCGCGCGTGAAGGTCAGGTAGTTGGTGTTTCCGGGGACAAGGTTGAATGGAACTATCGTCACACCTCTTTCAAAGACGGTGAGTTGTTGTTGGGGAGCGACATTGCGTCTGACACCCGATGAACCGGAAGCGATCAAAGCTCGGATGGATGATGCCAAGAGTCGACGCCTCGCAACGCAACCACACGGTTCACGTTCGGCTGGTTGTTTTTTCAAGAATCCACCAGCGAGCACGATTGGAACCGGCAAGATGATCGACAACCTGGGGATGAAAGGTACACGTCGCGGGACGGCGTTGGTTTCTCCAGTGCATGCCAACTTCATTGTGACTGAAGGTGAGAACGCGCGGGCCGAAGACGCGTTGGCGTTGGCTGAAGAGATTCGAGAACGAGTGCGGCGCGAGCAGGGATCGAATTGGAATATGAAGTTGAGTTGTGGCGGGCAACTCAACAGTCGAAGGACCAGGCCGCCGTCGATCAGGTGTCGGAAGACAAGCCTGAGACCGACAGTGGGAAGGAGCAGTAACGTGAGAGAACAAGTAATAAACCAGAAGGTTGGAAACAGAAGTGGCATTGGCGGCAAGGGAAAAGGCTCTGCTGCGGCACAACGACCCGTGCGGCGTGATCGCGAGTCGGGACTGAGCGTGGCTGCGCGACTTCGTAACTTGGTTGGGTATCTTCCGGCGGCGCTCAAAATTGGTTTGGCGGTAGTTATCGCGGTTCTGATCTTTCTTGGTTATCGCGCTGCCGCGGCGGCGAGCTTTTTCAGGTCAAGAGTGTTGAGACACGAGGTATCTCACGCGCGTCGAATGAGTCGGTGGTCGCCGCGGTGCGTCACGACGTTGGTGAAACCGGTGTTTGGCGCGCTGACTTGTCTGCATTGAGTGGACACCTCGAACAGCTTCCCTGGGTGCGCACCGCTATTGTTACGCGGGTGTTGCCGAACGGAATTCGCGTTCGCATAACTGAGCGACAGCCGCGATTAGTGGTTCGCACGTCGGCGGGGCGTTTTGTTTGGGTGGATGAAGACGCTGTTGTGTTGAGTGAGATGTTGCCATCGGACCAAACGCCAAACTTTTTCTGCGAGGCTGGAATGAAGATCAGTCTCAGACGGCGCGTTCAGAAAACGTCGAACGAGTGAAGAAGTTTATTGAACTCCAGTCAGATTGGGATTCACTCGGTCTGTCTGAGCGTAGTGAGCGAAGTAATCTCGGCGACACGCACGATGTTCGCGCACAACTGGCTGGCGATGATTCACAGATTGAGGTTTCGACTAGGCGCGCAGGAACTCAGGCCAGCGACTAAAGAAAGCGCTGAGTGTCTTGGACTCGCAGCGACAGACGTCACGCTGGTCCGTTGATCAGCTAGTATCGATCTAACGCAGGGCAAACGAGCAATTGTTGGTCTCGTCGTTCAGGCACTCATGTGACTGAGAGCGCTGAGCAAAACGCAGTGAAGCCATCAACTGAGGTGAATGCAGTTTCTCCCGACGAATCCATTCGAACAGACAAACCGGACTGACAAGAACGCAAAGGATTCGAAGACACGGAACCAAATAAAGAAACCAGATCAAAAGCGAACCTGACGAGCGCGGAGTTTGTCCGCATCGTTTCCACGAAGGAGCACAGTTAGATGGCTAAGCGCACCCAACACACAATCGGTCTCGACATCGGGACAAGCAGGGTGACGTGTATTGCCGGCGAGCCTGGTGAAGGTGGATTGCTCGAAGTCGTTGGAATTGGTGAAGCAGAAGCGCGTGGTTTGCGTAAAGGGCGTAATCGTTAATCCCGACGCTGCGGTCGATGCGATCAAGAAGGCAGTTGAAGAAGCGGAGCGAATGAGTGGCCTCGAAGCGGAGGAAGTAACGATCAATCTTGCGGGTTCGCACATTCTCGGTTTCAACGGACAGGCAATTGTTGCCGTTTCGGGACGCGATCGTGAAATCACTCCCGGAGGATGTGCGACGTGCCATCGATTCGGCGTGCGCCATTCAGCTTCCCGCCGGTCAGAGAGATAGTCGACCGGCTTGCCGCAGGAGTTCATCGTCGACGATCAGGATGGAATCAACGATCCGGTTGGGATGATCGGCGCGCGTCTCGCGGTCAAAGTTCACATCGTTACGAGTCCGGTGACTGCTCGTCAGAATGCAATCAATGCGGTGAATCGCGCCGGTCTGGTCGTGGCCGACATGGTGCTGGAGCAATTGGCGGCTGCGGAAGCGTCATTAACGGAGGACGATAAAGAATTTGGCGCCGCGCTGGTTGATGTTGGCGCCGAAACCACCGGGATTAATTATCTATCAGCGCGGAGCAGTTCAGCACACTGCGGTGTTTCCTCTTGGTGGTTCGCATTTCACAAACGACATCGCCTTTGGTTTGCGCACGCCGATACCCGAAGCGGAGAAAATCAAGCGGACTGTTGGTTGTGCGTGCAGTAGTTCGCTTGAGCGAGATGGAACGCGGTGAATTGGTCGATGTTCCTTCGGTTGGTGGTCGACCGCCACGTCAGCTTTCACGACAGATCCTTTGCGACATTTTGCAACCACGCGCTGAAGAAGTGTCTGATGCACGTCGCCGACGAGATCAAAGACGCAGGTTGGGAACGGCAGCTATCGAGTGGAGTTGTGCTAACCGGCGGAGGTGCTTTGCTCAACGGCATGACTGAGATCGCGGAACAAGTTTTTGATGCGCCAGTACGTCTTGGGTATCCCGAACGCGATCGCTTTGGCGGTTTGATTGAAGACATCCAAAGCCCGGCGTGGGCGGCAGCTGCGGGACTCGCATTGCTCGCTCATCGCACTCAAGCAGCGAGATTCGCACAGGCATTAGTAGGCGCGGATCGACAGGCAAATTAACGCACTTCGTATCAAGATTTCAGAAATCGTTTCGGTAGTATTTTCTGACAAGTTGTTGTATGCTGTCGCCCCGGTTGCACAAGATATTGTCCGCAATATATCGATGCCGATGGCGCCAGCAGCCAACATAGAAGGAAGAGGCCTTGGAAGCCATCCCGTTTTGGGAGAGAGGAACTAACTATGACACCGGACGCTCGTCAACCCGGAACAGGCATTAATATTTTCATTGATGATGATCCGCCGCTCACCGGAGCGCGGATAAAAGTTATTGGCATCGGAGGCGGTGGAGGCAATGCCGTCAACCGCATGATCGAGGCCGGTATCGAAGGCATTGAGTTTTTAGTTGCCAACACCGACCTGCAAGCGCTCGAAACGATCACGCGCGCCAATCAAGATTCAACTCGGCAGTCGATTGACGAAAGGACTCGGTGCCGGCGCCGATCCCGGTGTTGGTCGTGAAGCTGCACTCGAAGATACTGACAAGATCATTGAAGTGCTTGAAGGCGCTGACATGGTGTTTCGTTACCACCGGTCTGGGTGGCGGAACTGGGAACCGGCGCCGCGCCGATCATTGCTTCACTGGCAACTGAGCTCGATGCACTTGACGGTTGCCGTCGTTACGAAGCCGTTTCACTTCGAAGGTCGACGGCAGGATGCAACAGGCCGACCAGGGCTTGCGAGAGTTGCGCGAATGCGTCGACACCGTCATCACGATTCCAAACGAGCGATTGCTGCACACGGTCGATCGAGGTGTTTCGTTGGCTGATTCATTCCGCGTGGCCGACGACGTTTTGCGCCAGGCAGTGCAAGGCATTAGCGATCTCATCACCGTTCCGGGACTGATCAATCTCGACTTTGCCGACGTGAAGATCGATCATGCAGGGAATGGGTATGGCATTGATGGGTGCGGGCAGAGCGACAGGTGAGAATCGTGCGATCGAAGCAACTCAGCAGGCGATCTCTTCGCCGCTGCTTGAGGAAGCCACGATTCAAGGTGCGAAAGGTGTGCTCATCAACATCACTGGCGGACCGGATCTGACGTTGTTTGAAGTGAACGCGGCGTCGTCGATCATCCGCGAGTCTGCTGATGACGATGCCAACATCATCTTCGGCGCTGTGATTGATGAGACCCTGACTGACGAAATGAGAATCACGGTCATCGCAACCGGATTCGACAAGGAGGCGATGCCTCTTGTTGCCTCTGCCGCTGCGTCAACGTCGATGCCAGCCAGCTCAACCGCGTTTTGTAACTCGGCCTCCGGATGATTTGCCGCGTCCGATGATGGGTGCGCGAGCTGATGATTTGGATGTGCCGACGTTTATCAGGAAGAAAGCCGACTAAAGATTAAGTTCAGATTGCAGACTGCAGATTGCAGATTGAATGTTTGTGTTTAACATCCAATCTGCAATTTGATTTTAGTCTCTGGATTTCCAACCGGATTGCTGACTTCACAACGCAATTTCATTTCTGGCTATCACATGGTGATTTCATGACTTACCGTCAGTCGACAATCTCGTCAGCTCCTGAATCGGCAATCCATTCTGCGTCAATCGGCGCTTTGATAAACATTCAGAACTGCCGGCTTGAAGAGCCTGTCAATCTGCAAGCTGAAATCTGCAATCTTCAATACACAATAGCGCTTTGCTTTTTGGTGTTTGCTTGTGTAGCATGTCGCTCATCCCTTGCAGGAATTTCCATTACGGGTATAGTTCGCTCCTCTCCTCGGATGGCCGCTGCCTGCGAGAGCTTTGGCGCTGATCCGGCAAAGCACAAAGTCCTGTCTTAAACATCATGAGCCCCGACGGATAACACATCCGTCATCTGATTTATGGAGGTAATTATCAGGTGAATCGTAAACTCATCAGAACAACGCTCGCGGAAGTGAAGGGTAAGGTCCGGGAAGTTCCGCAGCCCAGAGAGCGCTCAAATGGTTCGCGTAGCTCAGTGAAGGAGGCCAGCAACGCGAACGCGACCGCGACCGCGACCGCGACGCGACCGCGACCCCAGCAGCAAGCATCGTCCTCGATACAAGTAAAGAAGAGAGTCCCACCGCCGAACGAGACCAACGCTGAGATCTTTTATTACAAGAAGCAGATCGATGCTCACACCGTTATGGTGATCGTGTTGCTGGATGGCGAAGAGATTGAAGGAACGATCGAGTGGTACGATCGTGGTGCGCTGAAGGTTAATCGCAAGTCAGCGCCAAATCTTCTCGTTCTCAAACGGAACGTCAAAGTACATGTACAAGGCGGATGAGCGGGTCGAGAGCCGCCGCAGAGAATTAGTCAGCTATCGCCTTGCCCCTAGCGTCCGTGCCTGGCCAATAGTGCGTCGCCGCGACCAATGCGACAGTCAGACCATAATTCATCAAACCCGGGCCCTCGACCCAGGCGGGTTTTGCCACGCATCGGCATCACGATGGGCGACCCGGCTGGTATCGGGCCGGAGGTTGTCCTGAAGGCGGTCGCCGAAGAAGAAGTTCGAAAAGTTTGCGTGCCGGTCATCATTGGCGATGCACAGTTGTTGGCTCACACTGCTCGCACTCTGGATCTTCAAAGTGGTTATGACATTGTTCGCAAGGAAGAGCCCTTTCCCGACGAACTCTCCGAGCCGGTAATCTTTCATCTCGACAACATCTGCGGCTTGATCGAACCAGGCATCGAGTCAGGCGCTGCAGGCAAGGCGGCAGCAGGCTATATTGAAGCAGCCGTAGAGTTGTGTGCTGCTGGGAACATCGATGCGATTGCGACTGCGCCGATCAACAAGCGAGCGCTGTTTCTCGGTGGCTACAGTTTTCCAGGTCACACCGAATTTCTCGCACACCTGACCGGCGCCGAGGAATATGCCATGGCTTTTGTGGCTGCTAACCTCCGCATTGTTTTGCTGTCTACTCACGTGCCACTCTCTCGGAGGCGATAAGAATGGTTGAGCGTGGATCGACTGGTCGAGTATCATCAATCTGGCAAACCGTGAGCTTCAGCGATGGGGTATCGAACGCCCGAGACTTGCAGTTGCTGCTCTGAATCCGCACGGTGCTGAAGGTGGACTTGTTTGGAATGGAAGAAGCCTCGGAAATCGCGCCTGCTATCGAAGCCTGTCGCGGGTTGGATGATATTAATGTTCAGGGACCGTTCTCCGCGGACACGGTTTTCTGCGCGCTTCGCGCGGCGAGTTTGACGCAGTGATTGCCTGTTATCATGACCAGGCGATGATTCCCGTGAAATGTCTTTCATTCTGGCGAAGCGGTGAACGTGACCCTGGGATTGCCATTCATAAGAACTTCGGTCGATCACGGAACCGCGTTCGACATCGCAGGCAAAGGTCTCGCAGAACACTCGAGTATGGTGGCGGCGATAAAACTCGCCGCGGAGTTGTCTCACGCAGGCGGGCGAAAGTTGTCGAGCAGTAGAAGTTTGAAGCAGAAAGGATGTTGACGACATGGCTAATACGGACGCGAGCAAAGAAGGCAGACGCATCCTGGTCGCCGATGACGATCCCGCAATCCTGAGATTGGTAGCAACCATTCTCGAAAAGAGAGCTTCAGCGTCGTCACCGCCCGCGACGGACGCGAGGCTTATAAGATTCTGCAAACTGACCCGAACTTTACGGCAGCGATCCTCGACGTTGTCATGCCTCATATCTCAGGTCCTGAACTTGTTCGTTACATGAAGACTGAAGACCGTCTCATGCGCATTCCGGTAATGATGATGACTGCCGAACAGGATCCGAAATTGTCGTCCGATAGTTTGCTGGCTGGTGCCGTTGTGTTTTTACCCAAGCCATTCACCACGGCCCAACTGCAAATCATGTTGCAGATGCTGATTGGCAAAGCATCCTCCTGATTCCCAACTGTCAATGCGGGCACTCACCATCATCTCAATCCTGCTTCTCGCCTTCGCCTCTGCAAATGCAGACGTGAGTAAGCAAGCAAGCCCGCAAAGCAGTAGCGACTGCGGCCGGCTTCTCGTTGCCTTCAAGCGCAGTTCGCGTGGATCGAATCACACTCCACCAGTAACGCATCCGCGGAAGTTTCAGCACAGCTCGAACTTGTGTTTCGCGTCGCTCGCGATGAGAGACGGACAGTGGCGACTAAAAGAATTGAGAACCGCCCATGCAGTTTGGGAGGACATTGCTGGTTCTGGCGCAAGCCGCTAAGTTAGACTTTCAACAAGATAAGTGTGACCCCGGCACCGAATGAGATTTGGTCGAGTTAAGACGGAGTCCTCATTAAGTACTAAGCGCGTCCGTTGTCTCCTTGCCAATCTGTTTGCTGTATGGTCTTCCTTCCGATGCAGTGTCGCATCAAGGAAGTCTCGGGATTCGGCATTGGTACGCAGCCGTCGGCTTTGGCAGTGGCTCTTGTGCAAGCCGAGCTATCGACTCGCGAAGGATTCCGGGAGTTGGCGCGCAGTCGAGATTTCACACGGAAATCGACCATGGGTGCGAAGATTGACTCGGTGCCGGGAGCAGTAGATTCACAAAAAAGCGAACCCAGACCACGGAACAACTCAATGCCATCGCCGCTGCGCTGGAAGCATTTCGCAAAGATCGAGGCTCGTATGTGGCCTCTGACCGGCATTCGGTATTGATTGATCATTTGACCCCTCACTATCTTCCGCGGGTGATGCGGCTCGATGCCTGGCAACGTCCGCTCAGGTATCAAGGAGATCACGATCATTTCACCCTTCGTTCGCTAGGCGCCGACGGCAAAGAGAACACTTCCGACGATATTGTGGTGAGTCGATGATAGGTTCAGTCTCAAACTTTTGACGTAAGCGAGCGCCCGAATTAATCGGCCGTGGCCGTCATCCTACAACTTTCAACGTTCGAAGAAGCATGAAAGCCATTCGCTTTAGTTGAATGAGTTGTCGGGCGCGCGGTTTATGAGTAGTGCTTTCGCTAACGCTTTCGTGCTGGAATGAGCGGCCGGTCGGTCGGAATATCTTCGGCGGTCACGCGCGGCAGAAATACTATTCCGTCAAAGTCCTGCAAAAGATCAAAGTTGCGAAAGCTGCAGAACTTAAACCACCCGGCTGGTACAGCCCGCCAATCCAGTGCATAAGGGTGTGCTCTTTTTAGCCAATCGGGGGCCGGTGAGCCGCTGGCGTTTGCCTTCGCAAGCAAGGCCAAGTAACCAGCGCGCCATCCGAATACTAACTCTCCTCAGGACTGATTCAATGGATTCATCCGGCTCCGGTGGCAGCGTGGATACGGCCAGAACGATCTTCCAAGTCGTTAGGAATCTGAGGCGACAAAGCCGCCTTCGCCAAAAGTAACGGCGAGCGCGGCGTATTCGCAGCCAAGCGCGCTGCGCAACAGCGCGCCGCGCAGTTCTGTCGGAGCAGGTGGGTGTACCACGTGAGCATTGTGCGCCCAGTACACAGCCTTCGCGGATGCTCCCTGCTCTTGCAATGCATGCAAGATTCTCCCGCCATATACCAGTCTCTCGAATGATTGATGGCACCACCCGGGCCTGAGTTGAAGTCCGCGAATTCTGCGAGAATTTGCGCTGCTTCCAACGCCGAATCAAATGACGGGGCGCCGAAACGGACTTTTAGAATCGGGGCGTCAAGCTTCATCATCGCGATGATTTCCAAAAGCAACTGCCTCGTCGCCGCATCAACTCCGGAATCGCCGAACACAGCTGTTTCTGCTCATCAGCGCGCAACCAATTCGCGTTCGGCGAGCGCCCAGCGTTTCATCAAAGTTTCTCCGTACGCGCGGGCGAGAAAACCGCGTAACGCCTCGAGGCACCAGGATTCTCATTCGCATCAACGCCGATCACCCGCACAGATCCTTCGGATGCTCTTTGTTCCATCGGTGGACCCATTCGATCATCTGGCGGCGCGTTCTTCTACCTATCCAAATTTTGGATTCAATCAGACGCGCCATTGCGGGCGTTAAATCACCTTCGCCGCTAATATATGAAGCTACTTCGCTGAGATTGCTTGCACTGGCTTCTAAGGCGACGACCCTGAATCCGTGCCGTTCCGATCAAGTACCGCGTCAACGAAAACCGTAGGTCTCCAAATTCGCGGCTGCCGTGGGTCGCTTCTCCGATTCCTAAAACCCGCACGCGCGCCCGGCGAGATCATCTAAGAGCAGGACGTTTCGCTTTTATCGGAACGACGCCGGAGCGAGCAATCGCCACACTGCGCGGACGCAGCCACTGAGCAGCAGCATTGCGAGCCTCGCGCCGAGCCCGCAGTAATTTTTCAGTCTCGTTCGCACTGCGCAACGCCTAACCTCCAGACGGTAACTGCCAGCCGGTTCATTACTGTCAGAAGGGGCGCACGGTGATGCCATATGTCCCATTCTGCTGGGCCATGATTTCAACTACTTCGTCTCCAGTGCGACCCGTCGGGCTGTCTATGGAATCCAGGAGGTTTCCCGGCTGGATTTCTAATTTCCACCAACGACATCAACGCCCTGTTGCCCACCACGGCCACCTCGGCCGACTCACCATGCTGAAGGCTCAACGCGTACTCGTGAGACTCTCCAGCCTTCAAACTCTTTTCGAGCGTAGTCGAACGGTTAATTGTTGTTGGAGTTTGTGCGATTGTGGCAGAAAAGAAACCAACAGCGACGAGCAGCCACATGCTCGACTGCAAGTGCAATAACACAGGCTTTGCTATGCAATTCGGGAAAATATTTTCTACTTCCTGTCGACTTCGCATGCTTCTAAATCACTGCTAGAGATAGCACGTCTCGGTCTATCGGTTGTTGTACAGGCATAGATTCCCATTGAGTCGGCGGCGCGTTGGCATCTTAAGTACTCGATCAAAAGTGCTCCATTAATACACAGAAAAGCGGCATTATCCATCACCTGGCCTGAAGAAGCCGGTTGATTCAGTAGTCATCTTATATGAGAGAGAACAAGCATTAACCGTTACGCGCCTCTGCCCTTGGGAACCAGCGCGGCGCGGAGTTTTGTGCGGTTTCCGCACTGGCTCCCTCGTAGTGAGGCCTTATTTAACGTTGCAAAACTAAACTCTTGACTGCCGATTACCGCGGGTGTTAGGTTTCTTAGTAGGCCTCTTCCTGGGCCCGACTCGTGAAGACATGCCTGCGCCATCCGTGCTAACGCACTAGGGCCCCGCCGATGGTGCAACTCAGCTAAAGGGATTTAGCTTTGCTAGCTGGACGCAAACTCCTACTCGCCGACGACTCGGTAACCATTCAGAAAGTCATCGAACTCACATTTGCCGATGAAGGCGTGCGGGTCGTGGCCTTCGGTAATGGCCAGGATGCTATCGATCACGCTGGAGGAGTTGGCCCCAGACATAGTGCTCGCGGATGTTTTCATGCCGTCGAAAAACGGCTACCAGGTTTGCGAGTACGTCAAACAAAACGAGAAGCTCAAAGCTATTCCTGTGATGCTCCTCGTTGGCTCATTCGAGCCGTTCGACGAAGCGGAGGCGCGCAGAGTTGGCGCGGACGATATCTTGACGAAACCCTTTCAATCGATTCGACGCTTGATCGACAGAGTTGGGGCGCTCGTGACGTAACCCACCTGTTGAGAAAGAAGTGCCGACAGCCGAACTGCCAACACCTGAAGGCGCTTCGGCAGCCGAACCGGTCAGATTAGAGTACGGCGGAGATTGCAATTACAACCGCCGATACTGTGCCCTTTCAGAGGAGCTGCACGACACAATTGAGTATTCACTTCCGGTACATGCGCAGGATAATGGATTGGGTGAGGAGACTATAGAAGATATTGCGACTGCTGATGTGAAAGAGGAAACCAACGTGGAATCGTCAGATGTTTTTGTTGGACATCGATGAATACGAACCGGCGCACGCCGCTGCTTCGAGACGACTTTGAGCTCGATCTTGATATGCCTGATGAGGCATTGGAAGATACGCTAGGTGGTGAAGTCAGCGCGGCGGCCCCGATGCGCGCATTTGTTGAACCGCAAGTCACAGAAACTGTCGCGAGCGTTGCAGCACCTGGATTCTCGTACGAGGCTGAGGTGCAAGCCGCGTCCTATCAGGTAGCAGAAGTGCCTTACGAAGATCAGGTACACGAGATAGTTCCTGTGCCTGTGGCGAGTTTTCATTCTCAGGCAGTAGTTCATGACACGAATCCGCTTGAGGATAGAAAGCCCGCCGCTACCCCGGTTGAAGCGGGTTCGTTATCGCAAGAAACAATCGACGCCATCGCACGACGAGTGGTGGAGATGATGTCGGATAAAGTTGTTCAGGAGATTGCCTGGGAAGTAGTTCCTGATCTGGCTGAACTGCTGATCAAACGACAGTTGGAAGAGAAGACAAAATAGGTCGAGTAACAACAGATATCACAGCAGGCGACGGACATCCGTCGCCTGTTTTTGTTTTTGAGGGATGGTATTGGCCAGATTCGTTTTATCGCGAGTCTTTGTCGATCCGAACCCCGAAGCGGTCCTACGCCCCAAAGCCAGGGTTGCTGCAACCCTGGGGTCGCTCGATGGTTTTTGTTCCAACCCGGAACGGGTTGCGTCCGGCAGTATGGTGAGGATCGGCAAATGATGTCGAACAGATTGGTTCGCAAACTCCGATCGCGTTACGTCTCTCGTTATTAAATGACGCAACCGCGTTGCGGTTGTTGCGTCGCGCTTTGATTGTTCCCAGGGTAGCCGAAGCGACAACCCTGGGCTTTGGGACGAAACCGCTTCGCGGTTGCCGGATGATTCATCATCCAAGAGACCTTGGCGCCATCAAATTCCACCTGCTTCTTTGAGCTTTTGCTGAGCAATACGTAACTT